>Ga0207683_10000281_pt1 | contig 45555 bp, 42 predicted proteins | sample KBSM73metaG_FD_184333 | JGI IMG/M metagenome (GOLD analysis project Ga0207683, IMG submission 184333) | Miscanthus rhizosphere microbial communities from Kellogg Biological Station, Michigan, USA - KBS M7-3 metaG (SPAdes) (version 2) | ecosystem: Host-associated > Plants > Roots > Rhizosphere >... | reverse complement strand
TTTCCCCAGGCGCTGAGCCATGTCGCACTGATCGTCACGGCGTGCAATTTGTCGCGCCGCGTCGGACCCTCCGAGCATCGCAGCCGCGGCATGCCCGATGCTCCGCCAGGAGGCTCGCGGCCCGCGGTGGTGGCGGCGCCCGACGCGAAGATGGCGGGAGGACGCGGCCGCTCGGGAAGCAAGTCCCGTAGACAGGCGCCCTCCGCGTTGCCGCCAAAGGCGTGACGCCAGCCGCGAGCGTTTGCCACCGCGAGCGCGCGTCGCGGTGCGGTTCAGGGCCGGCAAGCTTTCGGATCGGTCCGCCGTAGTCCAGGAGGCGCTAGCAGCGCCTCCGCCATCCGCGTTCGGCTGTCATGTTTGTCACATTCCATCGAAGCGGCGCGTCCCAAGCCCAGCGACGGCCTTGCCTGTGGGCTACGAAAACAGCGATTTCAGCTTGCCGAAGAATAGCAAAGCCCTCCTAAATCAGAGACATGAAAGTAAAGGTGGTCAATGCCTCCCGGCGTGGCATAGCCGTTGCTTTAGGGTAGACCGCCAAGCTAAGGACAACACCTTCCGAGGCGGCACGAAGCCTCGACCAATCTTTAAAGGGAGAGCATCAAATGAAAGCAACGAAACTGGCCGCCGCCCTCGGAATGAGCGTCGGTCTTGTCGCAGCTGGAGCGGTCTATGCCGCCGATACTTCGAACATGACCGTGCAAGCGGCTGTCGTCGGAAGCTGCAAATTCAACAGCACGCCGGTCCTGGACTTCGGCAACCTCGATCCGGCCAACGCGACTAACGGCTCGGGCAGCTCGACGATCAGCTTCTGGTGCACGAAGGGCTCGAGCTACACGGTGACCGCCGGGAACGGCAATAATTATGATATCCCCAATACGACCCGCCAGATGAAGGGTCCGGGCGCGACCGACCTGATGCCGTATTCGTTGACGCTGCCCGCCGCAGCGACAGGTACCGGCGCCGGCAAGTCGACCGCGATCACCTTCGCCGTCACGGGCACCGTGCTGAACGCGAATTACATCAACGCCACGGTGGGCAGCTACACCGACACGGTGCAAATGGCCGTCAATCCGTGACCGGATCGAAGCCTTGCAACAGCGAAGCCGCCGGAGCGATCCGGCGGTTCGTTTTTTGTGGCCCCACTCACGCGCTCTGAGTAGACTCCACCCCATGCTGCGCTTGGCGCTCGCTTGTCTGTTTCTGGCAGTCACGGGTCCCGCCGTAGCCGGCCGGTTCAGCGTCGCTCCGATTCGCATCGATTTCTCCGGGGCCTTGCGCATCGGGGCGGTCACCGTGACCAGCGAGGACGATCACCCGCTGGTGTTCAAGAACAGCCCATCGCTCTGGACACAGAACGCCGAAGGCGGCGACGTGTATACGCCGACCAGCGATCTGGTGGTCACTCCGCCGCTGTTGCGGGTCGAGACGGGCGAGCCGCGCATCGTGCGCATCGGCACCGTGCGCGAACCCGGCGATGTCGAGCGCAGCTACCGCGTTTTTCTGGAAGAACAGGCGCCGGCCAATCCGGAATCAGGTGGCGCGACCATCGCAGTGGTCATCAAGTTCGGCGTGCCGGTGTTCGTCGCGCCGCGATCGGAGCACCTCGCGGGAATCGCCCAGATCGTCGAACGCAAGCCCGGCCGGGTCACGCTTCAGATCAAGAACAGCGGGAACGTGCATTTCAACGTCGAGGCGATCACCGCCAACGGGGTTCCTGTCAAGGACGTCTCGACCTGGTACCTGCTGCCGGGAACGACGCGGCGCTACGATCTGGCAATTCCGCCGGATGCCTGCACCGGCGCCGCGGTCGAGTTTCGCATTCAAGCCACGCGCACCGTCCTGGCGGCAAGCGCCGCCGCGAGCGATGTGTGCCAGCACTGATGCCGTGGCGCGCCCCATCCGATATCGATGGCGCGGCATTCTCGCCGCAGCGCTGGTGGCGGTTGCCGTCACGGCGAGCGCCGATCCAGTACCGACGATCGTGACCATCACTGTCAACGGGCAGGGGCGCGGCGATCATTTTGTCATGAGGGACGGCGATCGCTGGCTGATCGCCGATACCGAGCTGCGACAGCTCGGATTGCAGGAGGCAGTGGGTGAAGTCGCCACCGTCGATGGCCGGCCCTACCACGTACTGCGCTCGCTCAAGCAGATGACCGTAGTCATCGACGAAGCGGCGGGGCGGGTCGATGTGGTCGCCGATCCGGCGGTATTCGGACAGCAGCGCCTCGATCTCACGGCGGCGCCGAAAGTGACGCCGACCTACGATACCAGCGCATTCTTCAATTACCAGCTCAATTGGGCCGACGCCGACCACCAGCGCAGCAGCTACGGCGTCAATACCGAGCTCGCTGTCCGCTACGACCGCTGGTTGTTCGACAATCAGACCAACTATCTGAACGATGCCAACGGCAGCGGCTTTACGCGGCTGGGAACCAACCTGACCTACGACTGGTACGAGAAGCTCGCGCGCTTTATTGTCGGCGACCAGGCGGCATCGACCGGAGCGCTCGGACAGTCGATGCAATTGGGCGGCATCGGCTTCTACCGCGCGTATGGGATGGATCCGAGCCTGATCACCACCCCGACCGCTCGTTTCGTCGGCGCGACGCCGGTCGCGGGAGAAGTCGAGGTCTACGTCGACGGCATTCGCGTCTACACTGCACCCGTGAAGCCGGGCAGTTTCGAGCTCGACAACATCACGCGCTACGCGGGCCTGCGGCGTGTCGAAGTGCTGGTCCGCGACCCGTCGGGACAGGTGATCCAGCGCTCGAGCAGCACGACCTACCTGTCCGACCGGCTGTTGCGCGGCGGCCTGGACGAGTTTACGTACGCGGTCGGCCTGGTGCGGCCCGAGACCGGCGTCGGCAGCGACAGCTACCATGGCGTGGGCTTCGCCGCGGCGCATCGGGTCGGCCTGACCGATGCATTCACTCTCGGCGCGCACGCCGACCGCACGCCGGATTATGCGACCGCCGGCGCGGATGCGACCGTGCGGCTGGGCGATTTCGGCGTGCTCGGCGTCGAAGGTGCCGCCGCCCGCCCGCAGCAAACGGGCCATGTCGCCGGCGGCGCGAGCATCCTGTATTCGTACACGGCGGACGGTTTCGGATTCGATCTCAACTACCGGCGCCTGCAACCCGGTTTCCTGCCGACGACGGCGTTGCTGCGCCAATTCGTGCCCTTGAAGGATGCCGGCGTCCAGGTCAGCTACGGCTCACCGCGTTTCGGCACCTTTACCGCGACAGCGACGCGCAGCGAATTCGAGGACGGCAGCCGCCAGAACAGCTATACGCTGCGCTACAACATCTCTCCGTCCGTCCACTGGAATATCGATACGACGTTCGGCCACATCAGCGGGCAGAGCGGTGCGCCATCGGGCGTGGCCGCCGCGCTGAGCGTCAGCTATTTCTTCGACGACCGCACGAACGCAACGGCGCGGGTCCAGCGTACCCCCGGCAACGGTACCGAATACGATGTCGAGGTCGCACGCCCGGCGCCGATCGGTCCGGGGTTCGGCTACCGCGTCGACGTGCAGCGCAGCGGAGGTGTCGACCAGGTTCGCCCGCAGGTCCAGCTCAACACCGACAAGCTCGAATACACGCTCGGGATGTCGCGCCTGTTCGGTGGCGGCGCCAATGCCACGGCGGTGGAAGCCTCGATCGGCGGCGCCTTCGCCTACGTCGGCGGCATCGGCAAGTTCACCCGGCCTATCTACGACAGCTTCGCGATGATCAAGACCGGCGACCTGGCGGGCGTGAGCGTCCGGCAGAACAATCAGGATGCGGGGCGCAGCGGACACGACGGTACCCTGCTCGCCTCGACCGTGGGCTCATACGTGGAGAACCGGTTTACACTGGATGCGAACACCGTTCCGATCGATACGATCATCGGCCAGAACAGCGTCATCGTCGTGCCCGCGCTGCGCGGCGGCGTGCTGGTCGATTTTGCGCTCCGGCCGCAGCGTGCGCTGAGCGGCGCGCTGATGCTCCGCCGCGGGCGCGACGAACGCCCGCTCGGCGGCATCGACGCCGTGCTGGCGTCGGGCACCTCGCAACTGCAACTGTTTACCGCGGCCGATGGAGCGTTCTACGTCGAAGATGCGGCGCCCGGCACCTACAGTGGCGACATCCGCGCGGAGGGTGGGTCGTGTCATCTGATCATCGACGTCGCGGCGAATGCGCGCATGCCGCTCAACGTCGGAAAGATCTATTGTGAAATGCAACCTTAACGCATGCATCGCCGCGGTCTTGCTCGTTGCCGCCGCCCCGGCGTTCGGCGCGTCCATTTGCACGATCGCGGCATTGCCGACGCTTAGCTTTCCCCCCTACGACGTTTTCGTCGGGGCACCGACAACGACCTCGGGGATCGCGACGATCCGCTGCACCGGCAGCGGCGGCCTGGCTAATTTCACGGTGGGCATGGGCCAATCGGCGACGTCGGGGACGATCGCGGGACGGCAGATGGCCCAGCAGGGCGCTGGCAACACGGGCAGGCTCAACTACAACATCTACAAGGATGGCGGGTTTTCGAATCTGTGGGGAGACGGCACGGCGGGGACGACGCCGCAAGTCATCATCCCGGCGGGGCTCAACACCCCGGTGGCGGTCTTCGGCAAGATCGATCCGGGCCAGGATGCGCCGGTCGGCAACTACAGAGACACGGTCATCATGTCGGTAAACCCGTAGCGCGGCGGCGGCGACGGGCGGCTGCAATACGGAACTGCCCGAAGGACTGCTAGTACATCACCGTCGAGGAAATCTGCAGCGGCCAGGGGTAGCTGCCCGGCGCGACCTCGGGTGCGAGAAAGAACCGGTAGCTAAGCCGCATCAGCAGCTGCTTGCCGGCAAACGGCTGATGCGCGATTCCACCTTCGGGGCCGAGCTCGACTCCGCTGCCGAGGCCGGTGACCTGGGCCTTGCGGAATAAGTTCGAGCGCGCATCGAAGCTCAATGAAAAGCCGTTGCGATCGTTGGTCCTGGCCATCAGATCGGTCGCCGCCGGCACATCGATGTATCCGCGTGCGATGTCCTCCGGCGTGACATTGAGCGTTGAAACCTGCTTCAGCACCTGCAGCCGCAGATACGGAAGCACGTTCGCCGTTACCTTCATGGTCGACGAGCCGACCGAAGCCGCGCGAGCAGGGTGGGGGCCGGCGCACAGCGTAAAGGCTGCGGCCAATGCTACGCCGATGAGCATGCGCCGCAGCTTCAGCCCGCGCGCGATATCGGGCGCGCTGACCGCGCCGAAGGCGACGCGATCCCCGCCCAGGCGTCGCTGAACCGAAACCAATGCGTCTGGCCAGGCCTCTCCGAGCCAAACCGTGCGCAAGAGCACCTATCCCCCAGTCTTTCTTTCGAAGACTGCTGTTCGGCGAGTGTACGGGCGAGGTGCGCCCGAGTCAGCCGGCCAGCTGCAGGAATCCGTTCGCCGATCGGTTCCCCTGGGGCTGCGGTAGCCAGTATAGCGTCGAGCCTACTGCGCGCAATCCGCTCGCATGCCCGCCCCTTCGGGCTATCGGCAAAGGCGTGCCGGTGGCGTGTTATGACAATGGCATTGATCGTGTCGCTAAAGCGCGGAGAACAAATAAAAAAAGGGCGCCCGATGGCGCCCTTGCGTTTAAAGCGGATGCAGCCTAGACGCGGCGTCGGTATTCGCCGTTGCGGGTATCGATCTCGATCCGGTCACCGGTCGCGACGAACAAGGGGACCTGGACCTCCATGCCGCTGGCGAGCTTGGCCGGCTTCAACACCTTGCCCGAGGTATCGCCTCGCACCGCCGGCTCGGTGTAGGTGATTTCACGCACGACGCTGTTCGGAAGCTCGACCGAAATCGGCTTGCCTTCATAGAGGGTAAGCTCGCACGGCAGGCCGTCCTCGAGATAGTGCACGGCTTCGCCGATGTTCTCGCGGTCGACCTCGATCTGGTTGTACTCGGCATCCATGAAGACGTACGCCGGATCCTGAAAGTACGAATAAGTGACCTCTTTGCGCTCGAGTTGCACGAGGTCGAATTTCTCGTCGGCACGATAGACGGTTTCGGTCCCGGAGCCGCTCAAGAGGTTCTTGAGCTTCATCTTCACGACCGACGCATTGCGGCCGGATTTGTTGAATTCGGCCTTCTGCACGACCATCGGGTCCTTGCCGATCATTATTACGTTGCCGGCGCGGACTTCCTGCGCGGTTTTCATGGCTGCACCTGCACGGTTGTTGTCTGAAAGGGCGGCCTAAGCGTGGGCCGCGAAACCCGAAATTATACCAGTCCTTCGACCATCCTGACCAGCCGGGCCGCGAGGTCCGATTGGGTCGCGAGCTCGGCCGTCCACCGTTGCGCGTGGCCGCCTGTCGCCGGCAATTCGCCAGCAAACGCATCCCATGTCCGAGCGACCGACGCGTTGCCCTCGACCGGATCGTTCCAGTCCCGATGAAACGCGTTGAAGCTGTCCGCGCTCGCCTGTGGCATCCCCGACCCGTAGCGTGCGAGAAACGCGTCGAGCTTCGCCAGCTGCGCGTCATCGGGCTGCGGGTACGGCTGCCAGATCAATGGGCGCGCCGCCCATAGCGCGCGGACGAAGGAGTCCTCGCCTCGCACCAGGTTGATATCGCAGGCCCACAACAAACGGTCATAGATGTCCTGAGCGAGGAAAGGAATGCCGGCCAGCGACAGGCGGCCGCGCGCGAGAACCTGTCCCGCATGCGGAACGGCGCCGCCTGTCCATCGATCGAGCTCGCCTGCGGCGACACCTGCGGGCACGGCGCACCACACCGGCTGATCGCCGTCGGCCCACGCATCGAGCAGCGCCGGCAGATGTCGGTTCGGATAGCAGAACAGTGAGATCGCGAGCGCGCCTTCCGGCGGCGCGACGCCCAGCGAGCGCCAGAATGCGGCGCGCGCGGCGGGATCGGCCTGGAATGCATCCCGGCGCGCAAGAAGGCCCGCCTCGCGCAGCAGACCGCCGCTGCCCGTCGTGAATCCCGGGAAATAGAAATGCCGTTGCAAAGGCAAGCGCGGATGACGCGATGGCAGCGCGTGCGAGCCTTCGATCCAGCTTTCGGCCGACAGGTACTCCAGGTTGATCCAGGCGGGCTGCGCCGCCAGCGCGATCATCGCATCGAGGTATGACGACGGAAGGCCGCAGCCGAACGCTTCGATAACCGCCGCGCCGGGCGACGTCGGCGAGATCGGACGGTCCGCGCCGTTCCAGCCGAGGATGTCGACGCCTTGCACTTTTTGTCGTTCGCGCGAGGGATCGACATCCGGCGCGATCCGCGCCAGCACCGGGAGAGCATCGACGAACAGGCGCGCGTCACATCGATATTCCGCTGCCAGCTGGCGCGCGAGCCGCCACGCGACGCCAGCGTCGCCGTAGTTGTCGACGACCGAGCAGAAAATGTCCCAGCGCTGCGGCGAGGTCACGATCGGCAGGAAAAACGCATCGGCTCGGGACGACAGTTGAACCTATTGTCGTCGCCGTGTCGAGTGCCCGCACGAGTCGGGGCGGCGGTACTACAATGGTTGCGTCCAATTCCTCGTCCCCGGTTCGATCCTTGATCAGCCAGCCCGCCGCCGACCCGCTCTCGGACACGCTTGCGGTCGACGTCATCTCGGACGTCGTCTGTCCGTGGTGCTACATCGGCAAACGCAAGCTCGAAGCGGCACTCAGCGAGCTCAAGGCTCGCGAGCCTGCGCTCGATATCGCCGTGCGCTGGCATCCATTCCAGCTCAATCCGGACATGCCTTCGGGCGGGATGCCGCGCACCAGCTATCTTGCGGCCAAGTTCGGCGGCACCGACCGCGCCGCCGAAATCTATTCGCGGGTACGCGCGGTAGGCGCCGAGGTCGGCATCCCGTTCGCGTTCGAGCGAATCGTCATGCAGCCGAACACGCTCGAGACGCACCGGCTGATCGCCTGGGCGCAGGGGCGGGGCGACCTCGACGCGGTAAGCGCGCTGGTCGAGCGCTTATTCCACGCCTATTTCGTCGACGGCAGCTTTCTGGGCGACCGCGAGGAGCTGGTGCGCGCGGCCGGCGCCGCGGGCTTCGACCCGGCCGGAGTGCGAGCGATGCTGGAAACGGAAGAGGGAAGCGATGTGGTCGCGGCGGAGGATCGCGAGGCGCGGAGCGTCGGCGTCCAGGGCGTCCCGTTTTTTATTTTCAACGGCCGCATCGCAGTGTCCGGAGCGCACGACCCACCGACCTTGCTCGACGCGATAGCCGCGGCGCGGCAGGATCGGTAAGCATGCCGCGACGATGCAGCATGGGATGAGTTCGGCAGCATCGACGGCTGCCGGCGCCGCCGCGCTCTACGCGACGCAGCGGGCGGCATTTTCCGGGGAGCGGTATCCGTCGCACGCGGTGCGTCGCGATCGCCTGGACCGGCTCGCGACATTGATCGATCGCCACGAGCCGGAAATTGTCGCCTCGATCGCCGAGGATTTCGGCGTCCGTCCTCCGCAGGAAACCCGGCTGACCGAGCTGTTCGTCGTCGATGTCGCGCTGCGCCACGCAAGCCGGCATCTCGCAGACTGGATGCGTTCGCGGCGCGCGCCAACGCCGCTGTATCTGCGGCCGGGAAGGAGCTGGATCGAAAGGCAGCCGCTGGGCGTGGTCGGCATCATCAGCCCGTGGAACTATCCGGTACAGCTCGCTCTGCTCCCCGCGGTTGCCGCGCTCGCCGCGGGCAATCGCGCGCTGATCAAGCCGAGCGAAATCACTCCGTGCACGTCGGCGCTTCTGGCCACGCTTGTCGCGCGCTACTTTTCACCGGAGGAGCTCGCCGTCGTCAGCGGCGGCGCGGACGTCGGTGCTGCATTCGCTCGTCTGCCATTCGACCATCTATTGTTCACCGGATCGACCCAGGTCGGACGCAGCATCGCGCTCGCCGCCGCGGAAAATCTGACGCCCGTGACGCTCGAGCTCGGCGGAAAATCGCCCGCGCTGATCGATGGCCGCGCCGACCTCTCCGCGCTTTCGGCGCGCCTGGCCGTCGGCAAGCTGCTCAACGCCGGGCAGACCTGCATCGCGCCCGACTACGTGCTGATTCCCCGGCAGCGCGCCGAAGCGCTCACCCAGTCGCTCCAGCGTGCGGTGGCCAGACTGTATCCGGCCCCGACCGATAATCGGGACTACACAAGCATTATCGATGAGCGTCACTATGCACGACTCACCGCACTCCTCGACGACGCGCGCGCCAAGGGTGCGCGAGTGATCGAGCTTGGCGCATCGAACCGCACCGCGACAGGTGGAACGCGCCGCATGCCGCCGATGCTGGTGCTCGACGTCAGCGACGCGATGGCCGTCATGCAGCAGGAGATTTTCGGTCCGATACTTCCGATCGAGACTTACGACACGCTCGACCAGGCGATCGAGCGGATCAACGCGCGACCGCGGCCGCTGGCGATGTACATGTTTGGCGGAAGCGGAGCCGAGCGACGCCGGGTCCTCGAGCGGACGATCGCCGGCGGCGTGACGCTGGACGATACCCTATGGCATTTCAGCAACGAGAACCTGCCGTTCGGCGGCGTCGGAGCGTCCGGTTACGGCGCGTATCACGGCGAACGCGGATTCCTGACTTTTTCCCACCAGAAGCCCGTCTTCGCGCAATCGCGCGCCACGCCGGGCCGGCTCTTGTACCCCCCCTACGGCGAGCGGTTCGAGGCGACGTTGCGCCTGCTCAAGCGGATCGTGTAGGCGGCCGCCGCGCCGCCGCCCACCCAACGCGCATTCAGCGGCGGGCGCGGGCGGCAAGGACGCGATCGACCATCTCGCCGGCAAATCCCAGGTAATTCGCAGGCTCGCACAGCGCGGCCAGACGCTGTCGATCAAGATGCGCGGTGACCTCGGCAGTCTCCGCCAAGAGGTCCAGCAGCGGACGCTGCCGCTCGATCGCCATCCTGCAAAGCTCGTAGACCAGGTCGTGCGCCCGTTCGCGGCCCAGGTGCGGCGCCAGCCCCATCATTACCGCCTCGGCGACGATCAGGCCGTGCGTCAGATCGAGGTTGTCGCGCATCCGTGCGGCGTCGACTTGCAGGCCGTCGACAATCGTTCGCGCGTGAGCCAGTGCGCCGGAGGTCAGAACGAATGCTTCCGGCAGCACGATCCATTCGATGTGCCAGGGACCGGTCGCGCGCTCGTGATCCGCCGCCATCGCCTCGAGCAGCAGCGCAGCATGCTGGCGCACGACCGCGGCGCAGGCGTGCAAGTACACGCTGGAGACCGGGTTGCGCTTTTGCGGCATCGTGCTGCTGGCGCCGCGACCCGGCGTGAACGGCTCGGCAACCTCGCCGACCTCGGTTTGCATCATCAACTTGACGTCGATGGCGAGCTTGGCGAGCGTGCCGGTGACCATACCGAGAAAGCAACCGACCTCGGCGATACGATCGCGCTGCGTATGCCAACTGACATCGGGCTCCGCGAGCCCCAATTCGCGCATCAGGGCGGCGCGGACCTCCAGTCCCTCCGGTCCGAGCGAGGCAAGCGTGCCGACTGCGCCGCCGAATTCGCCGACCAGGACGCGTGGCTTGAGCTCGGCGAGCCGCGCGCGATGGCGATCGATCGCCGACAGCAGGCCGGCAGCCTTGTAGCCGAAACTGATCGGCGCCGCCTGCTGCAGATGGCTGCGCCCGGCCATAGGCGTATCGCGGTAGCGCAGCGCCAGCCCGGCCAGCGCATCTGCGACAGCGGCGAGTTCGACGTCGATCAGCGCGAGTGCGTCGCGCATCTGCAGCACCGTCGCGGTGTCGGTGATGTCCTGTGTAGTGGCGCCCCAGTGACAGTAGCGACCATGCGGCTCGGCGCACAGCGCGCCAAGCTGCTGCACGACGCCGACGATCGGCGAGCCAGCGCGCTCGGTCTGCGCGCGAAGCTTCGCCATGTCGATGCGGTCGACGCGGCAGTTACGCTCGATTTCCGCGGCCGCCGCCTGCGGAATGACACCCAATCGCCCCTGCACGCGCGCCAGAGCGGCCTCCACATCGAGATAGCGCTGCGTGCGATTGTCGTCGGAAAACAGCGCACGCATCGCTTCGGTCCCGACCAGGTTGCCGAGAATCGTCGAGTCGATCAGCGTCGAGGGCATCGTTTTGGCGCTCCGAAGACCAGGTCTGCGCGGGGACGGCAACCGGTCCCGCCACGCAGTGTGCGGGAGATCATATCGCGCCGTCGGCGCGGAGTTCGGCGATTCGCTCGGCCGGGTAGCCGAGCGCCGTCAGGATGCTGTCGGTATGTTCGCCCAGCGCCGGCACCGCGCTCCATTGCGGATCGGCCTCGTCATCGGTTCCCGGCGGCAGCAGCGCCGGTATCGGGCCCGACGGCGAGGCTACGTCGCGCCACCGCCGCCGCGCCGCGAGCTGCGGATGCCGCCAGACGTCGTGCATGTCGTTCACCTGTGCATTCGCGATGCGCGCTTCGTCCAGCCGGCGCAGGACCTCCGTGGCTGTCATGCCGGAAAATACGTCGACGATAATGCGGCGTAATTCTTCCCGCGCCGCGCTTCTCCTCGAGTTGCTCGCGTAGCGCGGGTCGGATGCAAGATCGGGGCGCATCAGCACGCGCTCGCAGAACGTCGACCACTCGCGCTCGTTTTGCAGTCCGAGCATGATCGTCTTGCCGTCGCCGGCAGGGAAGGGACCGTACGGGTAGATCGTTGCGTGGCTCGCACCGGTTCGCGGCGGCTGCTCGGCGCCATCGAACGCATAGTACAGCGGGTAGCTCATCCACTCGACCAGCGATTCGAGCATCGAGACGTCAAGGTGGCAACCGCGTCCGGTGCGGCCGCGCTCGAGCAGCGCGGCCAGGATATTGGTGTAGGCGTACATGCCGGCGGCGATGTCCGCGATCGAGCAGCCGGCTTTCACCGGGTCGGCCTCGGTTCCCGTTACCGACAGGAACCCCGCCTCGCTCTGGATCAACAGGTCGTATGCCTTTTTGTCGCGGTATGGGCCGTCGGCGCCGTAACCTGAAATGTCGCAGACGATGATCGCCGGTTTGGCCGCCGACAGCGCAGCGTACGACAGGCCAAGCCTTGCTGCGGCGCCGGGCGCCAGGTTCTGCACGACGACGTCGGCGTGGTCGACGACCAGCCGCTGCAGGATTGCGCGCGCTTCCGGATGCTTGACGTCCAACGTCAGGCTCTCCTTCGAGCGATTGGTCCAGACGAAATGCGAGGCAAGACCGCGCACCCTTTCGTCGTAGGCGCGCGCGAAATCGCCGACGCCCGGACGTTCTATCTTGATGACCCGCGCCCCGAGATCGGCGAGCTGTCGCGTCGCGAACGGCCCGGCGATCGCGTGCTCGAGCGTGACGACGGTGATGCCGGCGAGTGGTTGCACGGGCGAGCCTCTAGGCGACGACCGCCGTGGCTTCCATCGCCAGGCCGCCGCGATGATCCTTCGCCCACAGGCGCACGGTCTTGCCGTCGCTCGCCGGCTTGCCGCAGACGAAAAAGGGATGAATATCGAACAGCGGGCTCGACGCCCGGAACGCGAAGCGCACGACCGAAGCTTCGGGCCGATGTTCGCGCAGCAGATCGATCAGCAGAGTTGCGAGCAGCGGGCCGTGCACGACCAGGCCAGGGTAGCCTTCCACTTCGGTGACGTAGCTGCGGTCGTAGTGAATGCGGTGGCCGTTGAAGGTCAATGCCGAATAACGAAACAGCAGCACGGCGTCGGGGACGACCTTGCGCTCCCACGCGGCGCTGTCCGGCGCGGCGGCCGGCAGCGCCGCGACTGCGCCGGGCCGGGCCGCCTCGCGATAGACGATGTCATGCGTTTCGGCCAGCGCGAGGGCGGGTTCGCCGTTTCGCCGCAACTCGTGGCGCACCTTGATGAACACCAGCGGCCCGGACCGGCCGGTCTTTTCATCGATTGCGGCGATCGTCGAGACGCGAGTCACCTTGTCTCCGACGCAAAGAGGATGATGGAATTCCAATTCGCTGCCGGCCCACATCCTGCGCGGCAGCGGCACTGGCGGCAGGAACTCGCCACGACGGGCGTGTCCGTCGGGTCCGACTTCGGATTGCCTGTACAACGGCAGGAAATACAGCCAGTGCCAGAGCGGCGGCAGCGGCGCTCCGTCGGGCGGACGCAGCGCCGGCCGGTCGAGCGTCGCCGACAGCGCCGCAAGCGGCGCGGCCGTGATGAGGTCGGTCGAAGTTTCGCTCCGGCCGAGCCATGTCTCGAAGCTCATCGCGAAAGTCCGTCCATCGGTGCGACGGGCAACTGGGCGCCGCTATTTGCTCGCCGGCAGCTTGCCCTGCACGCCTTCGACGTAGTAGTCCATCTTCAGCAGGGCGTCGTCGCTGATGACTTTGCCTGCGGCGAGCCGCTGATGGGCTTCGTTATCGGAGAGCGGTCCGGTGAACGGATGGAATTTACCGCTGGCGATTTCCGTCGCGGTCCGGTTGACCAGGTCCTGCACGTCCTTGGGGACGACAGGATTGAACGGTCCCATCTTGATCATGCCTTCCTTGAGCCCGCCCCAGATGCTGCCCGGCTTCCATTTGCCATCGATCGCATTCTGCGCTTCCTTCGTGTAGTACGCGCCCCACTGGTGCGTGACCGCGGTCAGCTGCGCATGCGGACCGTATTTGGACATGTCGGAATGGTAGGCGATCGCGTACACCTTCTTCGCCTCGGCGTCCTGCACGACGGCGGTCGAATCGGTGTGGTTGGTCAGCACGTCGGCACCCTGCGAGATCAGCGTATCGGCGGCTTCGCGCTCGCGGCCCGGGTCGTACCAGGTGTTGACCCAGACGACCTTGGTCACCGCATTCGGGTTGACGCTGCGCATGCCGCGCGTGAATGCATTGATGCCCATCACGACTTCGGGAATCGGAAACGCCGCGACATAACCGGCGACGTTCGTCTTGGTCATTCGCCCCGCGACGATTCCGGCGAGATAGCGGCCCTCGTAAAAACGCGCGTTGTAGATGCCGACGTTCTTGTCGGTCTTGTATCCGGTCGCGTGCTCGAAATACGTCTTCGGAAACTGCTTCGCAACCTTGATGGTCGGATTCATGTAACCGAAAGACGTCGTGAAAATCAGTTGATAGCCGCTCTGCGCGAGCTCGCGGATCACGCGCTCGGCGTCGGCGCCCTCCGGCACGTTTTCCACGTACTTGGTGACGACCTTGCCATCGAGCGCCTTTTCCATTTCCCTGCGTGCGGCGTCGTGCTGCGAAGTCCAGCCGGCGTCGCCGACCGGGCTGACATAGACAAACCCGACTTTGAGCGGCGTGTCCGCCGATGCGGTGCTCGTTGCAAGCGCCCCGAACACGGCCAGCACGATGAATAGCATTGTCTTCGACGACGGCACGGACATGGTCTCTCCCCGGGGCGAGTTGCGCGCCGCCGACGCGTTGCGCCGGCGGCGGAATCGGGCATTTTACTCGATGCTGCGTGCCAGTTTGCTCTTTAGCTATCAGCGTGGAACGGCTGACCGAGCGATGCCGGCGCATTCAGTCGAATCGCCGTCGCGTCGCGCGAGATCAGCGCGAGCACGACGACCGTCGCCGCATAGGGCAGCATGGCCAGAAATTGCGCGGGCACGGCGACGCCCATTGCCTGTGCCTGGAATTGCACCAGCGTCACCGCGCCGAAGAGGTACGCTCCCGCGAGCACGCGCGACGGTTTCCAGTTGGCGAACACGACCAGCGCAAGCGCGATCCAGCCGCGTCCGGCAGTCATGCCCTCGGTCCACATCGGTGCATACGCCAGCGCCATGTAGGCGCCGCTCAAACCGGCGCAGGCACCGCCGAATGCGACCGCGGCGTAGCGCACGGCGATGACTTTGTGGCCGATCGCGTGCGCCGATTGCGGCGACTCGCCGATCGCGCGCAGGACAAGGCCGGCGCGCGTGCCGAACAGAAACCATTGCACCAGCGCGAAAAGGACCAGCGACAGATAGACGAACGGACTGTGGCCGAAGAGCAGCCTTCCGACGACGGGTAGCCCGGAGAGCACCGGTACCGCGAGTGGCGCGATCGGATCGACGACATGTCCGACGTGGCTCAAACCGACGAAAGCCGACAAGCCGATTCCGAAGAGCGATAGCGCTAGACCCGAGGCGACCTGATTGGCCATCAGCGACAAGGTCAGCACGGCGAATATCAGCGACAGCGCGCCGCCCGCCAGCGTGCCGGCGAGGACGCCGACCCAGTTGTGTCCGGTGTCGTCGGCGACGACGAACGCGCCGACCGCACCGACCAGCATCATGCCTTCGACACCGAGATTCAGCACGCCGGCTTTCTCGGTTACCAGTTCACCCAGCGCCGCGAATACCAGCACCGTCCCGGCGGCGAGCGTCAGCGCAAAGAGCGTGATCGCATGATCGATCATCGGGCGAGGCTCTCCGCTGCAACCGCTGCGGGGTTGGGACTGCGCCGGAAGCGCAGCCGGTAGCCGATGAACACGTCCGCTGCAAGGAGGAAGAAAAGGAGCATTCCCTGGAACAGCCGCGTCACCGCCGAAGGCAGTTCCAGTCCGATCTGCGCGGCTTCGCCGCCGAGGTAGAGCAGCGACATCAGCAGGCTCGCCAGAGCGATGCCCAGCGGATGCAGCCGACCGACGAATGCGACGATGATCGCGGCGAAACCGTAACCCGGGGATATCGAAGGCAGCAGCTGCCCGATCGGCCCAGCGACTTCGCCGACTCCGGCGATGCCTGCGGTTGCGCCGCCGGCCAGCATGCCGATCCACACGGTCCGCCCGGCGGAGATGCCGGCGTAGCTCGCTGCGCGCGGCGCGAGGCCCGCGACCCGCATGCGAAATCCGGCCAGCGTGCGCGCGATGAATAGCCAGCCCGCCGCGACGACCGCGACGGAGAGAAGGAAGCCGACATTGAGTCGCGTGCCGGGCAACAGCAGCGGGAGCAGCGCGTTGTCTCCGAACAGGCTCGACTGCGGAAAGTTGAAGCCCTCGGGATCGCGCCATGGTTCCTGGACCAGGTAGGACAGCGCTAACACCGCGATGTAGACGAGCATCAGGCTGGTAAGAATCTCGTTGGCGTTGAAGCGCGTGCGAAGCCATGCCGGGATCGCGGCCCAGGTCATGCCGCCTGCGGCCCCCGCGGCGATCATCAGCGGCAGCAAGAGCGCGGCGTTCAACTCCGGCAGCCACAGCGCCAGACCGCCGCCGCATATCGCGCCTATGGTCAATTGGCCTTCGGCCCCGATGTTCCAGACATTGGCGCGGTAGCCGACGGAGAGGCCCAGGGCGCACAGCATCAGTGGCGACGCCTTGAGCAGCAGCTCGCCGACGCCGTAGCGGGTGGCCACGGGCTCGATGAAGAAGACGAAGAATGCATCGGCCGGATTCTTGCCAAGCACCGAAAAGAGGACAAAGCCGGTCACTAGGGTTGCCGCAGCGGCCAGCAGCGGCGAGGCCCAGGCCATCAGCCGCGACGGCTCGGGCCGCGCTTCCAACGCGATCGTCATCGTGGGTCGCCCGTCGCGAGCGAGGGCCACGTCCCCGAGGTGACGAACGCTCCGCCCATCAGCAGCCCCAGTTCCTCGGCGTCGGTGTCCCTTATCGCCTTGACCGGCGACAATCGACCCTGCGTCATCACGGCGACCTTGTCGCAGACCTCGAACAGCTCTTCGAGCTCCTCGGACACGAGCAACACGGCCACACCCGCATCGCGCAGATCGACAAGCGCTTGTCGGATCTCGGCCGAGGCCCCGATGTCGACGCCCCTGGTCGGCTGCGCGGCAATCATCACGCGCGGCGCTTGCAGAATCTCGCGTCCGACGATGAATTTCTGCAGATTGCCACCGGACAGGCTGCGCGCCGCAGCCTCGGGACCGGCCGTCCTGACGTCGAACCTCGCGATCGTCGCCTGCGCGAACGCACGCACTGCACGCCGCCGTATCAGCCCCCGCCGCGTGACCAGCCGCTGTCCGTAGGCGGTCAGCAGTGCGTTTGCTTCGAGTGACATCTCCGGCACGGCGCCGTGGCCATCGCGCTCTTCCGGAACATAGCAAAGGCCCAGCGCCCGGCGCGCGGCCGGGTCGAGTCGGCCGGCCGGAATCCCGTTGACGACGATTGAGTCCGCCGCATCGACCAGGCGCTCGCCTGCCAGCGCGGCAATCAGTTCCTTTTGACCATTGCCCGAAATCCCGGCGATGCCAACGATCTCGCCACCGCCGACTCTAAGATCGATGCCGCTGAGATCGGTGCCGAAAGGATCTTCCGCGGCGAGCGACAGATTGCACACCTCGAGCAGTCCGTCGCCGCGCGCGGCCGCGGCGCGGTGCTGCGGATGCGGCAGCTCGTGGCCGATCATCAGACGCGCAAGATCGGCGTTGCTCTGGCGGCGCGGATCGCAATCGCCGGTGACTTTTCCCGCGCGCAGGACCGTCGCCCGCTCGCACAGCGTGCGGATCTCGTCTAGCTTGTGACTGATGTAGAGGATCGAGCAGCCGTCGTCCGCCAGGCGCCGGAGCGTGCCGAACAGCGTGCCGACCGCCGCAGGCGTCAGCACGGACGTCGGCTCGTCCATGATCAGCAGCTCGGGCGTCTGCAGGAGGCAGCGCACGATCTCGACGCGCTGACGCTCGCCTACCGACAGCGTATGGATGCGGCGGCGCGGATCGAGCGCCAGGCCGTATCGTGCGGAAGTCTCGCGGATCCGCGTGTCGAGCTCGCGTCCGCCGCGCCCCTTGTCGAGCGCCAGTGCGATGTTTTCGGCGACGGTGAGCGTCTCGAACAGCGAGAACTGCTGGAACACCATGCCGATGCCGAGCTCGCGTGCCTTCGCCGGGCTGTCGATGACGACCGCTTCGCCGTTCCAGCGTATCGTGCCGGCATCGGGCCGGACGACGCCGTAGACGATCTTGACCAGCGTCGATTTGCCGGCGCCGTTCTCGCCGAGCACTGCGTGGATCTCGCCGGGCATGATCGTGAGATCGATGTCGTCGTTGGCGACGACCGCCGGGAAACGCTTGGTGATACCGGAAAGCTCCAGGCGTGGAACCGGCGCCGCGTCCATGCGTCAGCGGCGCCGGGAACCCATCGCGGCGGTGCGCGGATGTTCCGCGCACCGCGTGCGGCGGCGCTCGAGCCAGATGGCCAGGCGCCGCCCGTCGTTCACTTCTTGCCGGCGGCGCGCGCGACGCTGGAGGCCAGCCGGTCCGCGCCCTTGGCGTGCACGGCACCGCGAACGAGGATGTCCGGCGCATGTATCCCCTTCTTTCCGTAATACGCTTCGTTCCACTCATCGGAAATCGCGACCACGGTTCCGTCCAGGTTGATGCCGCCGTAGATGCCCTTCGCGTGGCTATAGGTGACGAGGTCCGTGACTACGTCCGCCTGGGCGCCGGCGCCGACCGGCCCCGCCGCAACGCTTGCATCGGCACCCATCTTGAATGAATTGGACATCAGCGAATTGAGGCCCTTGTCGGTCATGACCAAGGTCATCATTTCCGAGACCGATACCCCGGCCTGGAAGCCGACGCTCGCAGTCGTCAGCGTATAGAACGCCGGGCCCATCCACCTGCCGGTCTTGGCATTGCGCACCAGAAGGACGGCGCGTCCGCCCGAGCCGCCGAAGATGAATCCTGCCTTGGCGACTTCCGGCGCGATCAATACCGCCTTCGCGCGGCGGATGTTGTTGTGCAGCCAGGCCATCTGCGAGTCGCGCATGAAATTATTGAACGTCCGATCGGCGGCGTCGACCAGCGATTGCGGCGTCGGCTTGGCGCGGGGAGCTCCGGGCGTCGCCGGTCCCTTGCCGGTCTGGTCGGATTGTGCGAGTGCCGCAGGCGTCGCAGCGACCAGCAAGATCGATGCGAATGCGTGGACTGCGACGAGCGATATTTTGAATTTCGACATGGGTTCCTCCCTCCGGATATTGGGTTCTTCGGACCTGCCTGGGCATTATATTCCGGCGCGCCCTCGGACGGTATTTGCGGCCGGATGCTATAGTGGCGGCTCGCAACCGTCCGGGCTGAGAAAGCGATGTCACTCGACGCGGTCTTGCTCTCGCGGCTGCAGTTCGTCTGGGTCGTCGCGCTGCACATCCTGCTGCCCGCATTCACCGTCGGGCTGGCCGCATACATTGCCGTACTCGAGGGCCTGCACCTGACGACGGCACGCGCCGTCTATCTGCGACTGTCCAAATTCTGGCTCAAGGTGTTCGCCGTCTCGTTCGGTATGGGTGTCGTCTCGGGCATCGTCATGCCATTCCAGTTCGGCACCAACTGGAGCCGCTTTTCCGACGCGACCGCCGACATCTCGGGGCCGCTGATGGCGTATGAGGGCCTGACGGCATTCTTCCTCGAGGCCGGCTTTCTCGGCGTGCTGCTCTTCGGGCGTGCGCGCGTGCCGCCGTGGGTTCACTTTTTTGCCGCGCTGATGGTCGCAGTCGGCACGCTGTTCTCGACTTTCTGGATTCTTGCCTTGAACAGCTGGATGCAAACGCCGACCGGGTATTCGGTCGCCGACGGTCGCTTCCTGCCCGAGGACTGGTTTGCGGTGATTTTCAATCCATCGTTTCCGTACCGCCTGACGCACACCGCGGTCGCATTTTTCATCACCACTGCGCTGGTCGTCGCGGGCGTCGCCTCCTATCACCTGCGTGCCGACCGCTTCCGAGAGGAAGGGACGATCATGCTCAAGATGGCTTTCGGCCTGCTGACGCTGCTGGTGCCGCTGCAGATGCTGCTCGGGGATCTGCACGGCCTCAACACGCGCGACCATCAGCCGGCGAAGCTCGCGGCGATGGAAGCCAACTGGGAAACGCAAGGCCGCATGCCGCTGTTGCTGTTCGCGTTGCCCGACGAGAGCGCCGAGGCCAACCGCTTCGAAGTCGCCATCCCGGCGCTCGGCTCCGTCATCCTGACGCACGATGCAGACGGCGTCGTCAAAGGCCTCAAGGAGTGGAAGCCGGAAGACCGCCCGCCCGTCGCAATACCGTTCTTTTCGTTCCGGCTGATGGTAGGCATCGGCCTCGCGATGCTGGCGCTGACCCTGTGCAGCTGGTGGGTCTGGGCGCGCGGCGAGCTCGATCGTTCGCGCTGGTTCCACAAGCTATGCGAAATTGCGTCCCCGCTGGGATTCGTCGCGGTGATCGCGGGCTGGGTGACCACCGAAGTGGGCCGCCAGCCGTGGACGGTATACGGACTGCTGCGAACGAAGGATTCGGTCACGCCTTCGCTTACCGGCAGCGGCGTCCTCGCCTCGCTGATCGTGTATATCGTCGCCTATGTCGTCATTTTCGGCATCGGCGGATTCTTCATGGTGCGTTTCCTGCGTGTAGGCCCGATCGACCAGGCGCCGGACGCGGGGCGCCGCATCCAAGGCACGCCCGCCCGGCCGATGTCGGCGGTGGAAGTCGAATAGGGCCCGGCTGTGGCGCTCGATATCGTTCCGCTTTGGGCCGGCATTCTCGCCCTTGCAGTGTTCATGTATGTGCTGCTGGACGGCTTCGTTCTGGGCGTCGGCATCCTGTCGCCGTTCGCGCCGGACGATGCGAGCCGCGACCAGATGATGGATTCGGTCGCCCCGATCTGGGACGGTAATCAGACCTGGCTGGTCATGGGGGGAATCGCGCTGCTGGCCGCTTTTCCCATGGCTTTCGCCATCATCATCCCGGCGGTGTATTTCCCGATCCTGTTCATGCTGATCGGGTTGTTGTATCGCGGGGTTGCGTTCGAATTTCGCCATATGTCTACGCGCAAGCATTTCTGGAACTGGTCGTTCCACGCGGGATCCCTGATCGCCACCTTCGCGCAGGGGATCGTCCTGGGCACTTACGTCCAGGGCATCCCGGTCGAGGGCCGCCATTTCAGCGGCGGCAGCTTCGAATGGGCGACGCCGTTCGCAGTGCTCACCGGTCTGGGACTGATCGCAGGCTACGGCCTGCTCGGCGCCTGCTGGCTGGTGATGAAAACCGAAGGCGAACTCCAGAACTGGGCGCGCGGCAAGGCAAGACTGCTGGCCCTGGGCGTCGCAGCGTTCATCGCGATGGTCAGCGTGTGGACCCCGCTGATCCAGCCGCAAATCCAGCGGCGCTGGTTCGCCTGGCCGAACCTGCTGCTGCTCTCGCCGGTGCCGGTAATCACGCTGGCACTGTTCGTCTGGCTGCTGCGTGCGCTCAAATCGGGCCGTGAAGCGACGCCGTTTCTGCTCGCGCTGGGGCTTTTCGGGATGTGCTATCTGGGACTGGGAATCAGCATTCTGCCGATGATCGTTCCTTACTCGGTCACGCTCTGGGCCGCGGCATCATCGCCGAAATCGCAGGCGTTCCTGATGATCGGCACATTGTTCCTGTTGCCGATCATCGTCGCGTATACCGGATGGTCGTACTGGGTGTTTCGCGGCAAGGTGCGGGCGGGCGAGGGTTATCACTGACGCCGGTCGGCGGTGCGCGGGACGAGTGTAGCAGCGCACCGGCGCGTGCTAGACTTCGACGCACCTGCCGGCCCGTCGGCCAATCGCGGCACCGGCAGGCTCATCATCGGGGGAGAACGATGTCGAGTCGCCTTGGCGCCCGCCCAGTCCAGCTTTGCATCGCGGCGTGCCTCGCTTTGTGCCTGGGCACCGCGCTTGCCGCAACCGAGCCGGTGCGCACGCTGGAGCGAATTCGCAGCGACGGCGTGATCCGCCTCGGCTATCGCAGCAACGCCACGCCATTCTCGTTCCGGGAGCGCGACGGCACGGTGCGGGGCTACAGCGTCGAGCTGTGCGATCGCATCGCCGCTGGGATCCAGAAGCAGCTCGGGCTGGCGAAGCTCAGGACGGAATGGACGCCCCTCGACGCTGGCGACCGGCTCGACGCGGTGGCCAAAGGCAGAGTCGATCTTGAATGCGGAACGACGACGATCTCTCTTGCGCGCTACGAGCGGGTGGACTTCAGCCTGCCGATATTCGTCGACGGAGGCAGCGTGCTGACGACCGTCGACGCGAAGCTGGCACAGCTCAAGGATCTCGGTGGCAAGCGCGTCGCAGTGATTCCTGGGACGACCACCGAGACGGCGCTCAAGCGCGAGCTGGCCATCGTCGGCGCAAACGCCGAGCTCGTCCCGGTCGCCGATCCCCCCGCCGGCCTCTCGCTGCTCGATTCGGGCAAGGTCGTCGGATATGCCGGCGATCGCATCGTGCTGATATCGCTGCGCGCCCGCAGCGCCAACCCGGCGCAATTCGTTCTGCTGGACAGCGACTTTTCGTTCGAGCCTTACGCGCTCGTGCTGCGCCGCGACGACCCGGATTTCCGGCTGGCAGTGAATCGCGCATTGACCGAAATCTATCGCAGCGGCGACATCGACGCCATCTTCTATCGTTGGCTCGGGGGGCTGGGCAAGCCGGGTACGCTGCTCAATTCGATGTTCTACCTGAACACGTTGCCCGAATGATGCGCGCCTGCCGACAAGGGCTTGCGCGCCGCGTGGTCGCGGTGTTCCTCCTCGCCGGCGCGGCGTCGCCGCTTGCCGCGCAAACAGGCACTCCGCCGCCACCACCGAACGCGCCGAAGCCGGCTTCGACCGAAGCCTGTGATCGCTGCGGAACGATCTCAGCGATTCGCCAGGCCGCGTCCAAGGACAGCTGGACGCCTCTGGGCACCGTGTCATCCAGCAGTGCCGGAGCTTCCGATCTTGCGCCGATGGGGGTCACGCAATACCAGGTGGGACGTGACTTGAGCAAGCAGGGAACGGTAGTGCTTGGTGCAGCGGGAGGTGTGGCATACCAGTCGCGTCCCTCTGCGCTGAACGCTCAGCGGTGGGAACTTGTCGTGCGCATGGACGATGGCTCGGTACGCTCGGTGACGCAGAACTACCAACCGATGCTGCAATCGGGCGACCGCGTCCGCGTCTTCGGTACGCAAGTCGAGCTGCTGTAGTGACCGCTGCGGCAGGCGCGATGACCGCATCGGCGCCGGCGGCGACGCTGACGGTGTCCGATGCCGCGACTGGCGCACGCGAGTTGAGGCTTGCCGGACGGCTCGACGCCTACTCGATCGCCGGCGTCTGGCACGACGCGCTGGCCGCGCTGGCCGCGGCTCCCGGGCGCGCCATCGTCATCGACGCATCGGGTGTCGATTATTGCGACGGCGCGGGCATCGCGATGCTGATCGACGTGCTGCGGCAACCGCGCACGGCGAATGCGCCGGTATCGCTGTCCGGATTGCGGCCGGAATTCCAGGCGCTGCTCGACCAGTTCGATCCCGTGGCGATGCAAGCGCCGGTCGAGCCGCCGCACGTTACGCGGATCAACGTCATTGCGGAGATCGGACGCGCCGCGGCCATCACCGGCCGCGACATACGCGCGCAGGTCGCGTTCATCGGCGAAACCACGACCGCGCTGTGGTCTGCAGCCAAGCATCCGGCGCGGGTGCGGTGGAAGGATGTCTGGTATACCTGTGAACAGGTCGGCGTCAACGCCCTGCCGATCGTTGCGCTGATCTCTTTTCTGCTCGGCATCATCCTGGCCTTCCAGGCCGCGGTGCCGATGCGCCAGTTCGGCGCCGAGCTCTTTGTCGCCGATCTGGTGGGGCTGTCGATCCTGCGCGAGCTCGGGCCGCTGATGACGGCGATCCTGCTCGCCGGGCGGTCAGGCGCCGCGTTCGCCGCCGAGATCGGCACGATGAAAGTGAACGAGGAGCTGAACGCGCTGACCACGATGGGGCTCGATCCGGTCCGCTTCCTGGTCGTGACCCGGATCATCGCGGCGCTGCTGATGATGCCGCTGCTTACGCTGTTCTCCGACCTGATAGGCATCCTCGGGGGAGCGCTGACGATGCTCACCTTCAACATCCCGATTGCCAGCTTCCTGCATGAGGTCGACAGCCTGGTCGATGTGAAAGACTTGCTTGCCGGAATGGCGAAAGCGCCGGTGTTCGCCGTCCTTATTGCCGGTGTCGGCTGCCTGCGCGGCCTGCAGACGCAGACTGGGGCGAGCGCCGTCGGCATATCCGCAACGCGTGCGGTCGTTTCGAGCATCGTCCTGCTGGTTGTCGTCGACGGCATCTACGCGTTCGTCTACTATCTGCTCGACATTTGAAGCACACACCCCTCATGCCCGCCGATCCGATCATCACCGTGGAGCACCTGACCGCCGGGTACGAAGGCAACGTGCTGATGCAGGCCCTCAACTTCAGCGTCCATCGCGGCGAGGTCTTCGTCATCCTCGGCGGCTCGGGCAGTGGCAAGAGCACGCTGCTCAAGCAGATGATCGGCCTCTACCAGCCCATGGGGGGAAGCATCCGGATCGAGGGGGACGATATCGTCACGGCCGAGGGTGCGGCTCGGCGCGCGATCCTGAACAAGATCGGAGTGATGTACCAGAGCGGCGCGCTGTTCGGCTCGATGACGCTGCTCGAAAACGTTCGCCTGCCGCTGGAGGAATACACGGCGCTGGACGGTGCGGCGATGGACCTGATCGCAAGGATGAAACTGCAGCTGGTCGGGCTCGAGGCCTTTTGCGGTCACATGCCGGCCGAGATCAGCGGAGGCATGCAAAAGCGCGCCGCGATCGCGCGCGCGATGGCACTCGACCCGATGATCCTGTTCCTCGACGAGCCATCGGCCGGACTCGACCCGATCACCTCAGCCGAGCTCGACCAGCTGATACTCCGACTGGCGAAGAGCCTGCGCATCACCTTCGTCGTCGTCACGCACGAGCTCGCGTCGATTTACACGATCGCCGACCGGGTGATCATGCTCGACAAGCGCACCAAGGGCATCATCGCCGAGGGCGATCCCAAGGTGCTCCGCGACACCAGCGACAATCCGTGGGTGCGGCGATTCTTCCGGCGCGAAGTGGCCGCCGAAGCGGCGTAGCGGCGATGAGCGCACAAGCCAACTTCTTCAAGATCGGGTTGTTCGTCATCGGCGGGACGGTGGCACTGGTGCTGCTGCTGCTGATCCTCGGCTCCGGCCAGTTGTTCCAGTCGAAGATCACGATGGAGACCTATCTGAACGAGTCGGTCCAGGGCCTCGAGGTCGGCTCGAAGGTCAGGTACCGCGGCGTAGTCGTCGGCGAGGTGCGGCGCATCGGCTTCACCTACAACACCTACGAACAGGATCAGCCGATGGCCGCACGTCTGCGCTACGTGATGGTCGAGGCGACTATCCTGCCCAGGCTGATAGGCGGGCGCGCCGGCGGCGACATCACGCGCCTGGAGACGGCCAGGGTCGAGATCGATCGCGGCTTGCGCGTTCGGCTCGCGCCGCAGGGCATTACCGGGACCAGTTATCTCGAAATCGACTACGTCGATCCGAAGGCAAACCCGGTGCTGCCGATCACCTGGACGCCTAACAATCTCTACATTCCGAGCGCGCAGTCGACGGTTACCGCTTTCATCGGCGCCGCGTCGGACATCATGGCACGTCTGCAGAAGCTCGACCTCGAAGGCCTGCTGGCCAATGTCAACAAGCTGCTGGTGACGACCAACACTCGCATCGACGCGCTCGACACCGCGAAGCTGACCCAGAGCGCGACGCGCCTTATGGACAAGGTCGACCGCAAGCTGGACCAGCTGGCGCTCGACAAGATCAGCAGCGACACGGTCGCGCTTCTGGCCGAATTGCGCACGACCAATCAGCGGCTGGGCGTGGTGCTCGACGATCCTGCGCTCAAGCGGCTGCCGTCCGATGCGGACGCCGCGCTGGTGCAGCTGAAGAAAACGCTGGATGATCCGAATCTGGCGAAGTCGATCGCGCACCTGCAGAGCACGCTGACGCATCTCGACCGGCTCACCGGCAGCGGCGAAGCCGACCTGAAAAAGGCATTCGACAACCTGCGGCAGCTCACCGAAAACCTGCGCGACCTGTCCGAGAACGCCAAGCGCTATCCGTCGCAGCTGCTGCTCGGCGCTCCCCCGCCGCCGGCGAAAGGCCTCCAGCCATGAACCCAGCAGTCTTCCTGTCGCGCCGGCGGGCGCTCGCGTCCGCACTGGCGCTCACCGTCGCTGCGTGCGGCGCGCTCTCCCGGCCATCGCCGGTCAAGTCGACGTACCTGCTCGAGCCGCCGGCACCGTCGAACAAGAGTGCGGCGCCTGGAGCGGCGACGCTCAAGGTCGAAGCGATCGCCGTGGCCGCCCCGTTTCGCAGCAGGACGCTGGTCTATCGCGAAAGCGATCTCAAGTACGAGGCCGACTTCTACGAGGAATTCCTGGTCTCGCCCGCGACGATGATCGGCGAAGCGACCGCGACGTGGCTTGCGGCGACCGGCATCTACCGGGCCGTGCTGCCGCCATCCAGCTCGCTCGAAGGGGACTTCGCCCTGGAAGCATTCGTCACCGAGCTCTATGCCGACTTGCGCGACCCCGCGCATCCAGCCTCGGTGCTGAAGATGAAGTTCTTTCTCAGCAGCAGCGCTGCCGCGTCGGGGAACTTCGTGTGGAACGGTGAGCTCGGCTCGCGTATCGACGTGGCTTCACGCTCGGCCGATGCGCTGGTGCGCGGGTTCAACACCGCTTTGGGCAACGTCCTCGAGCAGCTCGCCGCGATGCTGCGCAATCTGCCGCAGAAATAGCAGCGCGCTGCGTCAGGCCCGAACGCCGGAGAGATCGTGCTCGGTCGCGCCGGTGATGCGCACGTGCGCGAACTCGCCGATGGCGAGCGCCGCGCCGTCGGTCACCGCTACAGTGCCATCGATCTCCGGCGCATCGGCGGCGCTCCGCGCCAACGCCCGTGCGCCATCGTGCGAGTCGACCAGCACCCGCAGCGTCGCGCCGATCCGTCGCTTCAACCGGCGGGTGCTGATGGCTTCCTGCGTTGCCATGAACCGGGCGCGGCGCTCTTCGCGGAGCGCGTCCGGAACCGGATCGGGCAGCGCATTGGCGGCCGCGCCATCGACCGCCGAATACGCGAAGCAGCCAACCCGGTCGAGCTCGGCCTCGCTCAGGAATTCGAGCAGTGTTTCGAATTCGGCGTCGGTCTCGCCGGGGAATCCGACGATGAACGTCGAGCGTATCGTCAGCTCCGGGCACGCGGTGCGCCAGGCCCGGATCCGCTGCAGATTGTTTTCGACGTTCGCCGGGCGCTTCATCAGCTTGAGGATGCGGGGGCTCGCATGCTGGAACGGCACGTCGAGATACGGCAGCAGACCGGGGCCGCCGTCGCTGGCCATCAACGCGATGGTCTCGTCGACATGTGGATACGGATAGACGTAGTGCAGGCGCACCCAGGCGCCGTATTCGGCGGCTAGCGTCGCGAGCGCCGCCGCAAGCTCGGTCATCCGCGTCTTCAGCGGCCTGCCGCGCCAGAATCCGGTGCGATAGCGGACGTCGACACCGTATGCGCTGGTGTCCTGCGACACGACGAGGATCTCGCGCACGCCGGCCTTCAGCAGATTTTCCGCCTCGATCATGACCTCGCCGATCGGCCGGCTGACCAGATCACCGCGCAGCGAGGGAATGATGCAGAACGTGCAGCGGTGGTTGCAGCCCTCGCTGATTTTCAAATACGCATAGTGCTTCGGCGTCAGCTTGATGCCGATCTTGCTGTTCGGGGGTGGCAGCAGATCGACGAACGGATCGTGCGGCCTCGGCAGATGCTCGCGCACCGCCGCCATCACTTCCGATGCGGCGTGCGGCCCGGTGACCGCAAGCACCTTCGGATGCGCGGCGCGCACGAATGCGCCGCCTTGCTTGGCGCCGAGGCAGCCGGTGACTATGACCCTGCCGTTTTCGGCCAGCGCCTCACCGATCGCCGACAGCGACTCGTCGACCGCGGCGTCGATGAACCCGCAGGTGTTGACGACCACCAGATCGGCGCCATCGTAGGTCGGGGCGATCGCATAGCCCTCGGCGGAAAGCCGCGTCAGGATCTGCTCGGAGTCGACCAGCGCCTTCGGACAGCCGAGCGAGACAAAGCCGACGCGCGGCCCCGGCGCGGGGCGGGGGCGAGGGCGCGCGGAGGCGGGCTTTGGCGTCATCGGGCTATCGTGCGGCGCGCAAATATGACGCGCTGCAATGCGGATGTTGCGGCGCTTCGCGGCATCAGCGCTTTTTCTCGTCGTCGCCCGATGGATGCGTCGCGCCGAAATTGGGAAAGGGGAACGCGGTAAACAGCCCGCGTGTCTGGTCCTGCATCCGCTGCTGCATGTCCATGAACAGCTTGGCGCTCTGCTCCAGATAGTTGCCGAGCATGCCTTGCATCGCCGGCGCCTGCATCTGGAGAAACTGCTTCCACAGGTCCGGGGTGAGCATCATCTTGTCGCCATAGATCTGCTTTGCCTGGTCCTGCAGCTTGCCCTGTATGGCCATGAACGCCTTGACATTCTGCTCCATGTAATTGCCCATGATGCCCTGCAATGCATTGCCGTAGAAACGGATCATCTGCGACAGCATCTCGCTGGAGAACATCGGCACGCCGACCGATTCCTCCTCGAGAATGATCTGCAGCAGGATGCTGCGGGTCAGGTCGTCGCCCGACTTCGCGTCGATGACCTGGAAATCGATGAACTCGAGCACCATCTGCTTGACGTCCGCCAATGTGATGTAGCCGCTGTTGGCGGTGTCGTACAGGCGGCGGTTCGGATACTTCTTGATAATGCGGATCGGCTTGGCCATGCGTGCCTCCGGGGCGTCGAACCCGCATTATAACTCACTGATTTATTTGAGTGTTTGATTCGGCCTCCCGGCCGGCCGGCGGGATTGGTGCGATGCACAAAAAAGTCCTTGACTGAGGGGTTCCTCGTCCCTACAATGGGAGTTGTGCGGTGCAGCAAAACGGGGTGTGGTCCCGGGGTCGTGCGGCGAAGGGCCGGCGACCGGAGACCCCGTCGCAGCCCGCCTTATTCGGACCCGTCTTAGGGTCCATGAACCCAACGGGAAAAGGATGACCATGTACAACGCAACCGAACAATTCGCCGAAATCAACAAAGCCGGGTATGACAACGCCGTCAAGCTGGCGACCATGTCGCTGGACAAGGCGGAACAGCTGGCCAAGCTCAACCTCCAGGCCGCCAAGATCGTCCTCGAAAACGGTGTCTATACCGCCAACGCGGTCGCCGGTATCAAGGACGTCCAGGAATTGGCCGCCGTCCGCGCCAAGCTGACCGAAGCCGGCGTGCAGAATGCCCTCGGGTATTCGCGCGGCGTTTATCAGATCGCCTCCGAAGCGCAAGCCGACTTCTCGGCGCTGGCCGAGCAGGCGTGGGCTGCCTACACCAAGGGCTTCGCGGTGTGGGTCGACAATGCCACCAAGAACGCGCCCGCCGGCTCCGATGTCGCCGTGACGGCGTTGAAGTCGACGGTCGCTGCGACGACCGCGGCGTTCGATCAGTTCTCGAAGGCCACCAAGCAGGTTGTCAGCTTTGCCGACGCCTCGGTTCGCGCCGCCGCCGCCAACGCTGCCAATGCGACCAAACCGGCCGCCAAGGGCCGCAAGGCTGCGTAAGGCTGTCAGACAGTGCGATTCCGTTGGGTGCTTGAAACCGTAGAGGCGGTCCCAACGTAGAGTTAGCTGGCTCCACCTGTATCATTTTCCTCCTCCTAAATGATACAGTCTCGCCCCGGCAGCAATGCCGGGGTTTTTTTTGCGCTCGCTTTCCTCGGCGATCGATGTCATGAGGCCACTTTCGTCGGCCGCTAGAACATGTGCTGGCCGCCGTTGATTGCGATATTGGCGCCGGTGACGAACGCCGCTTCCTCCGACGACAGATAGGCGACCAGTCCCGCAACCTCGTCTGGCTTGCCCAGACGGCCCATCGGTATCTGCGGGATGATCTTCGAGTCCAGAACCTCCTGCGGGATCGCCATCACCATCTTGGTACCGATGTAGCCGGGCGAGATCGTGTTGACGGTCACGCCCTTGCGCGAGACTTCGAGCGCCAGCGCCTTGGTAAAACCGTGCATCCCTGCCTTCGCGGCCGAGTAGTTGGTCTGGCCGAAAGCGCCCTTCTGGCCGTTGACCGATGAAATATTGATGATGCGGCCCCAGCCGCGCTCGACCATGCCGTCGCAGACCTGCTTGGCCATATTGAAGCACGAGTCGAGATTGGTGCGGATCACCGCATCCCAGTTCGCCTTGTCCATTTTCTTGAACGTCATGTCCCGGGTGATGCCCGCATTGTTGACCAGCACATCGACCGGGCCGACGTCGCTTACGACGCGGGCGACGCAAGCGACACACGACTCCCAGTCGACGACATCGCAGGGATAGGCATAGAAACGGTGGCCGGCTTGTTTCATCGTCTCCAGCCATTCCTGTGCCTTGAGGTTGCCCGGCGAGTGGGTGGTCACGACTGTGTGACCGAGCGCAGCGAGCTTGACGCAGATCGCCTCGCCGAGCCCGCCCATGCCGCCGGTGACCAACGCAACGCGCTGCTTGTCCTTTGCCATCGTCCCTCCTTTATCCCTGATGTGCCTTCCGGTGTTTGTCGTGCAGTACGCGTTTCCGCGTTAGCGCTCTACCGCCATCGCGACTCCCATGCCGCCGCCGATGCAAAGCGATGCCAGGCCTTTTTTGGCATCGCGACGGGCCATTTCGTAAAGCAACGTCACCAGTATCCGGCAGCCTGAGGCGCCGATCGGATGGCCGAGCGCGATCGCGCCGCCGTTGACGTTGATTTTCTTCGTATCCCAGCCCATTTCCTTGTTGACCGCGCAGGCCTGCGCGGCGAATGCCTCGTTGATCTCCATCAGATCGAGGTCGGCGGGCTTCCATCCGGCCTTTTCCAGCGCGCGCCGCGACGACGGCACCGGTCCCATGCCCATGATCGATGGATCCACCCCCGACGAAGCGAATGCCCGGATCCTTGCCAAAGGCTTGAGGCCGAGTTGTGCGGCGCGCTCGGCGTTCATGACCAGCACCGCCGCCGCACCATCGTTGATCCCCGACGCATTGCCTGCGGTGACGCTGCCTTGCTTGTCGAACGCCGGACGCAACGCCGAAAGCGCATCGAGCGTCGCGCCCGCCTTGATGAATTCATCGCTGTCGAACGCAACAGGGTCGCCTTTGCGCTGCGGCAGCATCACCGGAACGATCTCGTCCTTGAACTTGCCTGCCTTCTGCGCAGCTTCGGCCTTGTTCTGGCTGGCGACGGCGAACTCGTCCTGTTGCGCGCGCGAAACGGCGTGCTGCTTGGCGACGTTCTCTGCGGTGATTCCCATGTGGTATTGGTTGTAGACATCCCACAAGCCGTCGACGATCATGCTGTCGATCAGTTTGGCATCGCCCATGCGAAAGCCGTCGCGCGAGCCCGGAAGCACGTGCGGGGCCGCGCTCATGTTTTCCTGGCCGCCGGCGATGACGATGTCGGCGTCGCCGCAACGCACCGCCTGCGCGGCCAGCATCACCGCCTTCAATCCCGAGCCGCAGACCTTGTTGATCGTCATCGCCGGAATCTCCGCAGGCAGTCCAGCCTTGATCGACGACTGGCGGGCCGGATTCTGACCGCTGCCCGCGGTCAGCACCTGCCCGAGAATCACTTCGGAGATCTGCTCCGGCCGCAATTTGTAACGGGCGAGCAGCGCGGCGATCACCGTGGCGCCGAGCTCGGGCGCAGGCGTCTTGGCCAATGCGCCGCCGAATTTACCGATCGCGGTGCGCAATGCGCCCGCGATGACGATGTCGCTCATGAAATTCTCCGCAAAAGATTGGGCTTGGCGCCCGGCTTGCTTGGGCCTGGGATCGGATGCTCGCTGCTATGGTAGCGCAGCCCGCGGCTTCACGGCAGCGGAGATGCGGTCGCCGCGGCGTCAGGGCGCGCGTTCGACCACGTACGTGCCCGGCGCAGGCGACAGCGGCCGATACTTATTATTGCCCGGTGCTTTGGGTGCCGCCCGCAATCCACCGGTGTAATCGTTGAGCCATGCCGCCCAATGCGGCCACCAGCTGCCCGGCTGCGTCCGGGCGCCCACCAGCCAGTCTTCCGGACCATCGGTCAGAAGCTCATTGGTCCAGAAGTTGCGGCGGTTTTTCGCCGGCGGATTGATCACCCCGGCGATATGACCCGAAGCGCCGAGCACGAAGGTCAGGTCGCCCCCCAGCAGGTCGACGCTCTTGTACGCGCTGCGCCAGGGCACGATATGGTCTTCGCGCGTGGCGAGAACATAGGCAGGCATCGTGATGCGCTCGAGTTCGATAGGCTGACCGCACATCGTCAGCGCGCCAGGCTCGCGCAATCGATTGTCCAGATACATGTTGCGCAGGTACTCGACGTACATCGGGCCCGGAAGATTGGCCGAATCGCTGTTCCAGTAGAGCAGGTCGAATGCGGGCGGCGTCTGCCCTTTCAGATAATTTCCGACGACGTAGTTCCAGACGAGCTCATTCGGTCGGAGGCTTGCGAATGCGCTGGCGAGCTCGCTGCCCTGGATGCGGCCGCCGCCGCACAGCGCCGGCATGCGCGCCGCAAGCCCTTCGCGTGAGACATAGACGCCGATGTCGCCCGGATCGGCGAAGTCGAGCATCGTTGCAAGGAGGGTCGTGCTGGCGACCGGCGTCTCGCGGCGCCCCGCAAGGACCGCCAGCGCGCAGGCCAGCAGTGTCCCGCCGACGCAGAATCCGAGCGCATTGACCGTCTTGCCGCCGGCGATCTCGCACGCCACATCGAGCGCCGCAAGCACGCCTTGCTCGAGATAGTCGTCCCAGGTGAGACCGCCGAGCTCGGATGGAATGTTGCGCCACGAGACCATGAAAACGGTGTGACCTTCGCCGACTGCGTAGCGCACGAAAGAATTTTCAGGCTGCAGGTCGAGGATGTAGTACTTGTTGATGCAAGGCGGCACGATCAGCAGCGGTCGCCTGGCGACCTCCGAGGTCGTCGGCGCGTACTGGATGAGCTCGATCAGCGGATTGCGATATACGACGCTGCCCGGAGTCGTCGCAAGGTTACGGCCGACCTCGAATGCGCTTTCGTCGGTCATCGCGATGCGTCCGCGCTGCGCGTCCGAGACCAGGTTCGACAGACCTTGCGCAATCGACGTCCCGCCGGTCTCGAGCGCCCGTTTCAGCGCTTCCGGATTGGTGGCGAGGAAGTTCGACGGTGAAATCGCGTCCACATACTGCTGGGCGACAAAGACCAGTCGCCGCTTGGTGGCATCGTCGGTTTGGGCCAGCGCAGCGAGTTCGCGCACATATTCGCCGTAGAGCAGGTAAGCGTCGCGCAGCCACGCGAAGTACGGATGCTCGCGCCACGCCTTGTCCGAGAAGCGCCGGTCCGCGGGGGGGTGTGCCGACGCCTGCAAGGTCCTGCCTTCGGTCGCGCGCGTCCAGAGTTCCTCGAAGCTCCTGGTATAGCGCTCGGTCAATAGGGCCGCGGCCGCAGAATCGATCGATACGGCCGGAACCTGAGAAGCGATGTCGAGCGAGGGCAAGCTCGCCGGCATCACCCGCATGGTGCCCAATGCCGCATCGGACCACAGTTTCGTCCATTGCGCGCCAACGTCCTGCCAGCGGTGCGCGAGCTCCGACCATTCGTTTGCCACCTCGCTGGGCAACTGAGTTGCCACCGGAGCGACGGGCGCCGGCCGGGTCTTCGCGCGTTTGGACGTCGGCGGGCTCATCGGGATCAGCCTTCGAGCCAACGGTGCACGCCAGCGATCAATCCGATGCCGATGGCGATCAGCAGCAGTTGCTGCACCGTCGCCGCCGGCGCCGGATGCCGGTGCAGGCTGGGGATCAGGTCCGCCACGGCGACGTACAGCAGGCTCGCGGATGCGATCGCGAGCACGGTGGGCAACACATGCTGCATAGAGGCCAGCGCGGCGTAACCGGCAAGGCCGCCCAGCAGGGTCGCGACCCCCGTGACCAGGTTGTAGGCGAACGCGCGCCGTCGCGCGTACCCGGAGTGCAGAAGCACCGCGAAGTCGCCGACCTGCTGCGGAATCGCATGAGCGACGATGGCCAGCGCGGTTGCCGTGCCGAGCGCGAAGTCGGTCAGGAACGCGGCGGCGATCACGATGCCATCGCAGAAATTGTGCACGCTGTTGCCGATCACGATCATCAAACCGGAGCGACCGCCGTCGCCGTGCGCGTGGGGCGCGCCGGTGGGTTGCCCATTTTCGCCAAGCGTCTCCGCGTCGAGATGGCTATGCCGCCACAGGACCAGCTTTTCCAGCAGGAAGAACAGCAGCAGGCCGCCGAGCACGGTCGCCATCACACTCCCGGTCGATCCATGCTCGAGCGCGTGCGGAAGCAATTCCAGAAACACGGCGCCCAGCAGCGCGCCGACGGCGAAGCTGACCAGCTTGGATATCCAGCGCGCGTGCAGCGCGAGGGTGCCAGCGGCGGCGAGAATCGCCAGCACCCCTCCGGCGAGACAGGCGACGACGATCGCGTAAAGTGGAGAGAGCGCTGTCATCGCCGACGCATTATACGAGAGGGCCCGTTTCGGCTTCAGCCGGGCGCGAGCCAGATCAGCGTCGCCATCCTCGCGACGCGGTCGGGGCCGCCGCGGCGATACGAGTGGAAGCTCGCGCGTTCGGTGTAAGTGCAGCGGCCGCCGCCGCTGATCGCCGCGGCGTCGACCCCGGCACGGCCCAGTGCAAGTCGCGCTAGTCCATAGAGATCGGCATGCCATTTGCCTTGACGCGTCGCGACGAAGCAGGCGCCCGCAGCGGCGTCGCGATCGCAGAATGCAGCGTGGACGTCGGGGCCCACTTCGAATGCGCTCGGCCCGATCGCCGGCCCGAGCCAAGCGAGCACGTTCGCGGGCGCGGTCTGCATCGATCCGACCGCGGTTTCGAGCACACCGGAGGCGAGCCCGCGCCATCCCGCATGCGCGGCGGCGACGACGGTGCCGCGCCGGTCGGCGAGGAGCACCGGCAGACAGTCCGCCGTAAGCACTGCGCAGACTTTGCCGGGAGAGCGCGAAATCGCGACGTCGGCTTCGGGTGCGCGGCCATGCCCGACGTCGGCGCTCGCTATCGCCGTGCCGTGTGTCTGCGCGAGCCACAGCGGCTCGCCGGGCAGGAAGCTCTTCAGTAGCGCGCCCGCCTCGGCATCGCGGCCGCGCGCGAAGTCGACGGCGCTGCCGCCGACGCCGTTGCGCGTGGTCGAGAATGCCCGCACCGACGCCGGCGCCGGCCAGTCCGGTACGATCCAGTCGACCCCTGCCGAGACGAACTGCGCCGCGAGCGTTGCGTCAGCGGGCATCGGAGCCGGCGCGCCCGCGCAAAGTCGCGAGCAGCGAGGCGAAGTCGGATGGCAGCTGCGATTCCCACTGCACGGATTTCTTCGTCGACGGATGGATCAGACCGAGGCGCCAGGCGTGGAGCGCCTGCCGTCCGAACGCTATGCCGCGTCTCTTGCCATACGTCGGGTCCCCGACCAGCGGATGTCCGAGCGAGGTCAGGTGAACGCGTATCTGGTGGGTGCGGCCGGTTTCGAGCCGGCAGGCGAGCAGCGTGCAATCGCCGAATCGTTCGCGCACGTCATAGCGCGTGACCGCCGCTTTCCCGCTCGCGACAATCGCCATCGATGTGCGCCGGACTGGATGACGCCCGATCGGCGCGTCGATCGCGCCCCCGCGGGCGATATCTCCGGTGGCGAGCGCCAGATATTCGCGATGGACGGTCTTTGCCTGCAGCTGGCGCACCAGATCAGTTTGAGCGATTTCGGTTTTGGCCACGACCAAGAGGCCGCTCGTATCTTTGTCCAGGCGATGCACGATGCCCGCGCGCGCGACGGCGGCGAGTTGCGGAGCGTGGTGCAGCAGTGCATTGGCAAGCGTGCCGTCGCGGTTGCCGCTGCCCGGGTGAACGACCAGGCCGGCAGGCTTGTCGATCACCAGTATCGCCTCGTCTTCGTGCACGATCGTCAACGGCAGCGCCTGCGGCATGAACGAGGCAGCGGCGGGATCGGACAATGGATGCACCAGGACATGCTCGCCGCCGCCGACCTTGCGGCTCGCGTCCGCCGGCGCGCCTGCGAGCAATACGCGGCCGGCGTCGATCCAGGCGCGGATCCGGCTGCGCGAGTGCTCGGGCAACAGTTGTGCGAGCGCCCGATCCAGCCGCATGCCCGCGAATTCGACGGGTATGATCAGCGCGAGACGGTCGCCGGCCGCTGCGTCGGGGTTATAATTCACGGCTACGTGCGGAGCAGGCAATGATGTCGAAGCTGAGCGGATATTCGGTTGCGTCACTGATCTTGATGTGTGTGACCCTGACAGGGTGCAGCTGGCTGCCGGAGGTCAAGGACGAGACCGCGGACTGGACCGCGGAACGAATCTACAAGGATGCGCACGAATCGCTGCAGGCGGCCAATTATACGCGTGCGATCAAGCTGTTCGACACGCTGGAAAGCAGATTTCCCTACGGTCGGCTCGCGCAGCAGGCGATTCTCGAAGGCGCGTACGCGAATTATCGCCAAGGGGAGGCGACAGGGGCGATCGCGGCCTGCGATCGATTCATCCGCACCTATCCCAATCACCCGAATGTCGATTACGCATACTACCTGAAGGGCCTCGTCAATTTCCGCGAGGATCAAGGGCTGCTCGGCTATGTGGTTGAGAGCGATCTCTCCGAACGCGATCCGAAGATGACCAAGGAGGCGTTCGGCGCATTTCGCGAGTTGGTGACGCGGTTTCCCGACAGCAAGTACGCGCAAGATTCGGCCGAGCGCATGCGGTATCTGACCAATGCGCTCGCCGGTTACGAAGTTCACGTCGCGCGCTATTACTACAACCGCGGCGCCTACGTGGCAGCGGTCAACCGCGCGCAGGCCGCGCTGGTCAATTATCCGAAGACGCCCGCCAACGAGGACGCCCTGATCCTGCTGGCGGAAAGCTACGACAGGCTCGGAATGATCGAGCTTCGCGACGACACGCGCCGCGTGCTGAAGGAAACCTTCCCCAACGGCAGGTACTTTGCTGCCGGCGCAACCAAGCCGTGGTGGAAATTCTGGGGCAAGGAACAGCCACCGCCGCTGCCGGTGAGCCCACCCTCAAAGCCGTGGTGGCAGTTCTGGTGAGACGCCGCAGGGCAGAGCAGGGACCCCGCGCATAGCGCGGGGATGCGACCCCGAAGGCGGAAAGGCCAGCGACAACGAGATGGGGGTGTCGCGTTGTCAGCCTTCGACCGCCACCGGCGCGAAAAAGGCTCGGACATCGGCAAGCTCGCGCGTGCGCCGCATCGGCGGCAGCGCCTGCCATATGCGCCGGCCATACGGCTTGTCGACCAGCCGCCGGTCGCAGATCATCAGGACGCCGCGGTCGGTCTCCGAGCGGATCAACCTGCCCGCGCCCTGCTTGAGGCTGATCGCCGCTTGCGGCAATTGATAGTCGAAGAACGGATTGCCCCCCTGGCGCGCGATGTGCTCGAGCCGCGCAGCAAGCAGCGGATCGTCGGGCGGAGCGAATGGCAGCTTGTCGATGATCACCACCGACAAGGCTTCGCCTTGCACATCGACGCCCTCCCAGAAGCTCTGGCTGCCCAGCAGGACGGCGTTGCCGAGTCGGCGGAAGCGGGTCAGCAATTCGGTGCGCGAACCCTCGCCTTGCACCAGCAGCGGAAAATCGATCCCTTCGCGTTTGAAGAGAGCCTCCAGCGATTCGCGCGCGCGGGCCAGTGCGCGGAGCGTCGTGAACAGCAAAAAGGCGCGACCGCCGCTGGCCTTCAGCACGGGTAGCGCGGCCGCGACGACCGCATCGGTGTGCTCGAAGCTGTTCGGTTCGGGCAATTCGCGCGGCAAATACAGCAGGGCCTGTCGCGCATAGTCGAATGGGCTCTCCCAGTAGCCGGTCGCGGCCTCGCCCAAGCCCAGCTCGCGCTGATAGAGCGAGAAGTCGCTGCCGATCGCCAGGGTCGCCGACGTGAAGATCCAGGCTCGGGCATGGTCGGTGACCTGCTTGGCGAATATTTCGGCCACCGATAGCGGCGACGCCCGCAGTTGCCACCCCGACGCGCTGACGTCGAGCCAGCGGATCCACTCCGGATCGTCGTGATCGCGCCACCGCGCGAGCCGCGCAAGCGCATCGTCGGCGCGATGCGCACATTGCGCCAGATCGTCGCTGCGCTCGGCCTGCTTGCCAAGCTCGACCGCGACTGCCGCCAGCGCCGCGTCCAGCGCGTCGAGCGCCTCATCGAACCCCGGGCGCCGCATCGCAAGTGCGCGCGGCAGTTTGCCCGGCGTTTCTCCTGCGGCCAACCGGAACCGGCGCAGCGCCAAGCCGAGCGCCTGCGCGGCAGCGGGCAGCGGGGCGTAGTCGCGTGCCGCCTTCAACCCCTCTAGCTCGGCGTCGCGCGCGAGCTCACCCAGTTGACCGCCGGTGACTTCCTCGCCGAAAAACAGCGTCGCGGTCTCGGGCAGCTGGTGCGCCTCGTCGAGAATCACCGTGTTCGAAGCGGGCAGCAGCTCGGCGATGCCTTCATCCTTGAGCATGACATCGGCGAAGAATAGATGGTGGTTGATGACGACGACGTCGGCGGCGAGCGCCTGCTTGCGCGCATTCATCACAAAACACTCGTTGTAATGCCCGCAGTCGGTGCCGAGACAGTTCTCGCGCGTCGAAGTGACGTCGGCCCAGATCGCGGCATTCTCCGGCACGTCGGCGACTTCGCTCTTGTCGCCGCTTTCCGACGTGCGCACGAAGGACTCGATCCGCTTCACATAGCCGATATCGGCGCGCGACGCGAACGTCGGCTGCGCCGCTGTTCGCGCCAGGTGATGGTGGCAGACATAGTTGCCGCGGCCTTTCAGCAGGGCGACGGTGATCGGGATGCGCAGCGCATCGCGCACCAGCGGCAGATCGCGCTGGTAGAGCTGGTCCTGAAGCGTCTTGGTCCCGGTCGAAATGATCACCTTGCCGCCGGAAAGCAGGGCGGGAACCAGATAGGCGAAGGTCTTGCCGGTGCCTGTCCCGGCTTCGGCGAGCAGCTGGCCGCGCGTCCTAATGGCGAGCGCAATCGCCTCGGCCATCGCGATTTGCTGCGGCCGCGGCCGGTAGCCGGGGACATTGCGGGCAAGCGCTCCGTCAGCGTTGAAAACCGAACCGAGCTCGGTGTCGCTCAGCGTCGCCCCTTCAGCGCCTCGCGCGCGCCATGATCGTTCCGGTGGCGTGTGATCACTGCGCGTCGGTTTTTTTCTTGCTCGCCGCCTTGGTTGCCGGCTTGCCCGCGGCGACCGCCGGCGGAGGCTCGCGCAGCACCTTGATCTGCTGTTCGAACACGCCGTATGGATGCGTGACACGCTGCTTGTACACGGCGTCGAATTCGTCCGGTCCCGGCGTCAGATCGGCAAGGCTCTTGGTCCAGGTCGCGTAAAGGGTTTGCAGGCCCTGCACCTTCGCTTTGTCGCGTCCGGCTTCGCGCAATGCCGCCTGGTAGGGGCGCGCCATCAGCCGCTTGTGCTTTTCGATGCAGCCCTCGGTCTTGGCGCCGTGGACGCCTTCCTGAGCACCGGCCAGCCCGAATTCGATGATCTCGATGCTCTTGACCTGGCGGCACATCGTGTAGGTCTGCGAAACCGCCTCGAAAAAGCAGTCGATGCCGCTGCCGTTGAGCGCCGTCGGGCAGATGTATGGATCGACCTTGTCGAGAGCGTACGCCGATGCGGCGGGCAACAGCGCGCTCGCGGCGAGCAGGGCAAGCAATGCTAATCGGCGCATGATGGGATCGGCCAGTCAGAAGGTCGTCCATGCTACCAAGCGCGGCAGGCGCGCTCAAGCGCCGCTACGGGCAACGCGCCCGATCAGATCGTGGCGCCGCCCGAGACTTCGATGACCGCGCCGTTGATGTAGCTCGCCTCGTCGGAGGCGAGCCAGGCGTAGGTGTTCGCGATTTCCTCCGGCTGCCCGAGGCGACCGAGGGGAACGCGATCTTCCATCATCTTGACGACCTTGTCCGGCATCGACGCCAGGATCGGCGTGTGGATGAAGCCTGGACAGATCGCATTGGCGCGAATGCCCTTGCGGCCGAGCTCGCGCGCCCAGGTCTTGACCATGCCAATGACGCCGAACTTGGTTGCCGCGTAATTGGTCTGGCCGAAATTGCCGTAGATGCCGACGATCGATGAGGCGTTGAGGATGCATCCGGAGTTTTGCTCGAGCATGATGTCGACGACGGCCTTGGTGCAGTTGTAGACACCCTTCAAATTGACGTCGACGACGCGATCGAACTGGTCATCGCTCATTTTCCTGAATTGCGCGTCCTGCACGATGCCGGCATTGTTCACCAGCGTGTCGATCCGCCCCCATTTGGCCATTACCCCTTCGACCATGCGGGCGATGCTTTGCTTGTCGGTGACGTCGATCACGAAGCCGGCCGATTCGCCGCCGAACTCCTCGATCTTCGCGATGGTTTCCTGGATGGTCGCCTCGTTGATGTCGCAAACGGCGACCTTGGCGCCTTCCTGGGCAAATTTGACCGCGGTCGCCTGCCCGATGCCCTGGCCCGCGCCGGTGATGATCGAAACTTTGCCTTTGAGCCGCATGATCTTCCCTGATCGTTATGGGCAGCAGTGCCCCGCTTGAGTGCGGCGACTCTATCTCTTTTCATTGCGTTGCACAACCTCGGCCGGGACCACGACAGCACGGGCGCGGCAGACCAAAAGAAACTAAAATAAACAGTAGCTTAGAGAGAGGCCACACAAGAGCTATTTCGGGGAGCGGCGCTCGGCTATCGCGTCATTCTGATGCATTGCACGAGGCATCCTTTGTCCAGGACGCGGACGCGGCGCGCTGAGTCAGACCGGCAGCCAGTGCTCGATCACCAGTTGCAGCGACTCCATCCCCTGGTAGTGATTGACTTCAGGCCGGTACGCGGCGCGAATCCGGGGAGGCAGCGGCACCGTCTGCTGGAAGAGCATCGCATCGAAGCGCCGTTCGCCCAGCGAGAGGGCGAGCTTCAAATGCTTGTCGCCGACGACGCGCTGCTCGGTGACCACGAACTCGGCGTCGAACGCAGGCGCGGGGAAACCCTGACCCCAGACGTGTCCGGCGCACATCTGGGCGAGACCCAGAGTCAGCTCGCCCGCGGCCAGCGCACCGTCGGTTTCGATCTTGCGCATCAGCAGCGCCGGCGAGAGCCATTCGCGGCCGACTCGTTCGAACTCATCGGCGAAACGGGCCAGCGCTGTTTCGTGCAGCGACAGGCCCGCGGCGTACGCGTGCCCACCGAATCGCCTGATGGTGCCGGGAGCACGCTTGGCGATGAGGTCGAGCGCATCGCGCAGATGAAAACCGGCGATCGCACGGCCGGAGCCGCGGAGCTCTCCATCGGCCCCTGCGCGGGCGAAGACGATCACCGGCCGATGATAGCGGTCCTTCAGACGCGAGGCGACGATGCCGACGACGCCCTGGTGCCACTCGGCGCGGTACAGGGAAAGCGTGCACGCGTGCTCGTCGATGCCGCATTCCAGGTCGGCCAGCGCCTGTTCCTGCATTCTCGCCTCGACACCGCGCCGCTCCCGGTTAAGGCCGTCGAGCTCAGCCGCAATCCGGTCGGCGCTCGCCTGATCGTCGGACATCAGGCAGGCGATGCCGACGGACATGTCGGCGAGTCGACCTGCGGCGTTGAGCCGCGGGCCGGCGATAAACCCGAGGTCATAGGCTGTCGCCCGTTGTGGCGCGCGACCGGCGACGCCGAGCAGCGCGCGCACACCCGGCTGCATGCGATCGGCGCGGATTCGTCTGAGTCCCTGATCGACGAGGATGCGGTTGGCGTGATCGAGCCTGACGACGTCGGCGACCGTGCCCAGCGCCACCAGGTCCAGCAGCGCAGCCAGACGCGGCTCGGCGCGATTCGCGAAGTGACCGCGCTCGCGCAACAGCGCCCGTAACGCGCACAGCACGTAGAACATCACGCCGACGCCGGCCAGATGCTTGCTCGGGAACGCGCAACCCGGCTGATTTGGATTGACGATCCACTCGGTCTCCGGCATCTGTTCGCCGGGCAGGTGGTGGTCGGTGATCAGCACGTCGATGCCGAGCGCCCGCGCCGCGGCGACCCCTTCGACGCTCGCAATGCCGTTGTCGACGGTGATGATCATGTTCGGACGCCGCGCGGCCGCGAGCGCGACGATCTCGGGGGTCAGGCCGTAACCGAACTCGAAACGGTTCGGTACCAGGAACTCGACCGTCGCGCCCATCGCGGCGAGACCGCGCATCGCTACCGCGCAGGCGGTCGCGCCATCTGCATCGTAGTCGGCCACGATAAGCAGCCGTTCGCCGCGTTCGATCGCGAAGGCAAGGCGCTCGCTCGCGGCGGTGATGCCCTTCAGCGTCTGCCACGGCGGCAGGCCGGCCAGGTCGTTGTCGAGCTCCGCGGTCGATGCAATCCCGCGCGAGGCAAATATACGCGCCATGACCGGGGAGATGCCCGCGGCGCCGAGCGTCGCGGCGGCCTCGGGTACATTGCGACTCGTTATTTCCATTTCAGCGCCCGGCCGCAGTGAGCTGCGTCGACAGCGTGGCAGGCGCGAGACGGGCGCGCCAACGCGCGGCAAGCGAGGGCCGGCGCGGCGTAAACGACAAAGCCCGGCCACGACCCGATATCGCGACGTTTACTTCGATCGTCCGCGCGGCGAGGGCTGCGCTCAGCGGGTCGGCCCAGTCGCGCCCGAGCGCCGCGAGCGCTGACATTCGATCGCTCGTGTCGATCGCTGGCAGCCACACCAGCGACGGCGATTTGGCTCCGCCTGCGATCCACGCCTCAAGGGATTGCGGCGCGGCGGCGACCTCCACGCCGCAGGCGCGCGCAAGATCGCGCGGCAGCGGCGAGTCGGCGCACAGCGAAGCGATGTTCGGCGCCGCCTGCGCCCCGGTGCGCACGCCGCCGCCCGACAGCCAGACTCCGTTGACCACGGCCCGGCCTTGCCGCTCACGCTCGTCAGCCACCGGATGGGCAAACAGCAGCATTTGCATCTCACTTTGCCATCGTCGCCAGCGCGCCGCGTCCGGCCCGTCGGGCAGGAACGGAAATATCGGCGCGCCGACTGCGTCGTCAGGCGGATGGGTCACGAGTTGCTGCACATCGGTCGCGGCGATCAGCCAGCGCGCCGGGGTGACCGCAGTGAAGCGCAGTCCATCGCCGGCAAAATGCGAATTCAGCGTCGCCACCAGCGCCGCCGACTCGTCTGCAGAAAGGTCATCGACGACAGCGCCAAGCCGCACATCGAGCTGGCCGACAAGCAAGGTCACCGGTTCGGCCAGCAGCCAGTAGGCGCGGCCGGGATCGAGATTCGCCGCGACCGCGAGCAGCGGCGCCACCGGCCAGTCGCGCTGCTTGGCAACGCCCAGCGCGGCGCAGGTGACGCCGATTGCGCCGTCATGCACTGCAGGCGGCGGGCTGGTCGCCAAAAGCCGGGCCAACGCGGCGCCCTCGGCGTCGGCCCGCTCCGGTTCTGTCTCCGCGAGGTCGAGCAATCCCGGGACGACCAGCTTGAGTTGCATGCGGAGAAGGGCGGGCAAGGGCAAATCGAGTGTAGCACGCACCTCGCCTCGGACACCGATGCCGGCAAGGGCCTGAACATGCGCGGAAGTGCGCTGCAAGCGAGTGTGGCACACTTCGCTGTCCCGAATTCGCATCGACCGGCAGCCTTGACCCCCTACGAAATCCTGGTCGGCCTTCGCTATACCCGCGCCCGTCGCGGCGCCGGCCGCAACGGCTTCGTTTCCTTCATCGCCTTTGTCTCGATGGCCGGCATTTTCCTCGGCGTCGCCGCACTGATCGTGGTCCTGTCGGTGATGAACGGCTTCCAGAACGAATTGCGCACTCGCATTCTGTCGGTCGCCTCGCATATCGAGATTCGAGCGCTCGACGGCGCAATGCCGGACTGGCAGAACGTGGCCCGGATCGCGCGACAGGAGGCGCATGTCCAGGGCGCCGCGCCGTTCGTGTTCGGGCAGGCGATGCTTTCAGCGGGCGACGCCAACCGCGGCGCGCTGGTGCGCGGCATCGACCCGGCGCGCGAGGACAGCGTCGCCGATATCGGACGACACATGCGGGCCGGGTCGCTCGCCGATCTGAAGCCCGGCGGCTTCGGCATCGTGCTTGGCATCGACCTGGCGCGAGCGATGCGCGTGCGCGTCGGCGATTCGGTGCTGATGATCACCCCGCAGGGGACGGTGACTCCGGCGGGCACGCTGCCGCGGGTGAAGACGTTCCGCGTCGTCGGCGTGTTCGAGGTCGGAATGTACGAGTTCGATAACGGGCTCGCGCTGATCGAGCTGTCCGACGCGCAGAAGCTGTACCGGCTCGACGACGCAGTCAGCGGCGTGCGGCTCAAGCTGGACGACATGTTTGCGGCACCCGAGGTCGCGCGCGAGCTCGCCCGAGTCATGCCGGTCGACGCGGAAGTGCGCGACTGGACAATGGATCACGCCAATTTCTTTCGTGCCGTTGCGATCGAAAAGCGAGTGATGTTCATCATTCTTACGCTGATCGTCGCGGTCGCTGCATTCAATATCGTTTCCGCGCAGGTGATGGTGGTCACCGACAAGCAGGCGGACATCGCCATCCTGCGCACGCTGGGCGCATCGCCGGCGAGCATCCTGACGATATTCGTCATCCAGGGCGCGCTGGTCGGCTTGATCGGAACGCTAATAGGCGTGGTCGGCGGCATCGCGCTGGCGCTCAACATCGGCGTCGTCGTGCCGTTCATCGAGCGCACGTTCAGCATCCAGTTTCTTGACAAGAGCGTCTATTACATCAGCGAGGTTCCGTCCGATCTGCAGCGCGCAGATATCGTGCTGATCGCCGCGATCGCGTTGCTGCTCGCGCTGCTCGCGACACTGTATCCCAGCTGGCGGGCGGCCAAGGTCAATCCCGCGGAGGCGCTGCGCTATGAGTGAGGTCGGCGCAGCGGCCGTGCTCGAGTGCCGGGGCTTGCGGAAGACGTACCGCAGCGGACCGCTCGACGTGCCGGTGCTGCTGGGGATCGATCTGGCGGTAGCCCCGGGTGAGCGCCTGGCGATCGTCGGCGCGTCGGGCTCGGGCAAGAGCACGCTTTTGCATCTGCTCGGCGGGCTGGACGCTCCTAGCGCCGGCGAGGTGCTCGTGCAAGGCGCGCCGTTCGCGCAGTTGTCCGAAGCCGAGCGCGGCCGGGTGCGCAATCGCGCGCTGGGCTTTATCTACCAGTTTCATCATCTGCTGCCGGAATTTTCGGCGCTGGAAAACGTGGCAATGCCGCTCTACATCCGCCGCGATGCGAGACCGGCGGCACGGGCAAGTGCCGCCGCGCTGCTGGAGCGGGTGGGGCTGGCTCATCGCGCGCAGCATCGTCCGGCCGAGCTCTCGGGCGGCGAACGGCAACGCGTCGCGCTGGCCCGCGCTCTGGTGACGGCACCGGCGTGCGTGCTCGCGGACGAGCCGACCGGGAACCTCGACCGGCGCACCGCCGGAGGTGTGTTCGATCTGATGCTCGAGCTCAATCGCAGCGCGGGCACGAGCCTCGTGATCGTAACGCACGATCCCGATCTGGCGGCGCGCACCGATCGAACCTTGCACCTGCTCGATGGCGTGCTGACGGCGTCGGAGGGCTAAGCCCGCGCGCCGGCCGTTACACGCACGGTCCGACCCTGGCCGGTCGAACGCGCACGGCCCCGCGGCGCGCGGCCGGACGGTTTCTCGCTAGATCGACAACGGCGGCTCGTCCATTGCCGCGATCTGCTCGCGCAATTCCAGCACGCGATCCTGCCAGTAGCGCTGGGTGTTGAACCAGGGGAACGC
>Ga0207683_10000279_pt1 | contig 45666 bp, 51 predicted proteins | sample KBSM73metaG_FD_184333 | JGI IMG/M metagenome (GOLD analysis project Ga0207683, IMG submission 184333) | Miscanthus rhizosphere microbial communities from Kellogg Biological Station, Michigan, USA - KBS M7-3 metaG (SPAdes) (version 2) | ecosystem: Host-associated > Plants > Roots > Rhizosphere >... | reverse complement strand
CTTACTCAATAGGCGAGTGCTCTGGCGTACTAGCTGACTTCGCCGCAAATCTGATCGGTGATGGAACGCGCACCGAGCGGGGGGCTTTACTTCGACCCGGTTGTCGTACGAATTATTGAAACGTTCAGGGTCGGTGCGGCGACCTCGCGACTTTCTTTTGCTTCGCGTCGCAAGCGCGCGAAGGTTTTACGCAGGTCTGTTTGCGCGCTAGACGTGTAACGAAACGAGCCGTCAAGGATTGACTTCACCGGCTTGCGCTTTGCGTCGATTGCCATAGCGGACGTTCCTTTATTACAAGCTGTAGGGTGTCTGCGGATTGGCAACCATCGGATACTCGCAGGTTGCCAGCCGCCCATGGTACAGGACAAACGCAGCAATCAAACGAAACTTTCCGCCGTCGGCTTGATACTAAGCGCGCTAGTGGAGCGCGGATGCGGGAGCGATCACAAGCGGCAGTTCAACAACGAACGTGCTGCCCTTGCCCAGACCAGGGCTTTCCGCATGCACTCGTCCGCCATGCATCTCGGTAAGATTTTTGACCACCGCAAGACCGATCCCAAGGCCGCCCTGGGCACTGTCCATCGTGCCCCCCGCCTGGGCGAACATTTCGAATATCAGCGGCAGCGAATGCGCGTCGATGCCATCGCCATTATCGGCAACGCGCACGGTGACAGTGGACCTGCCTTTCTCCGTAGACACCTGGATGCGCCCGCCCATCGGCGTATATTTGGCAGCGTTGGTGAGTAGATTACAGAACACCTGCACCAGGCGCTCGGCGTCGCCATCGACGATGAGGTCTTCGCCGAGATCCACGTCGAGCGTATGTTTTCCACCTTTGATTACGGCGGAGCTTTCTTCGACCGCTTCATCAATCACCGCTTTCAGCGACACACGCGATTTCCTCAGTTGAACTTTGCCGCTTTTAAGCCGGGCTACGTCCATCATATCTTCGACGAGACGGGTCAGACGAGCAATCTGACGCTTCATCATGGCCTGTACTTGCTGTCTGTCGGTGAGCGAAGTGGAGGCCTGCAAGAGCTCAAGACCGGTTTGCAGCGGCGCCAGCGGATTCCTGAGTTCGTGGGCCAGTATCGCGAGAAAGTCTGTTTTGCGATGTTCGGCGTCGTCCTGCTGAATTTCCAGTAACTTTCGTTCAGTGATATCGACCACCACGCCGGATAGCTCGAGAGCTTTACCCGTGACGTCTCGCGTTATTCGCGCGCGAGAGGTCAGCCATCGGGTACGACCGCCTGGACTCACAAGGCGATAGTCCGCTTCATATTTGTGATCAGTAGCGATCGCTTTACTTCGCGTCTCTTGGACCCGCTCGCGATCATCTGCGTGGATTGCTTGCATGAGACTGGAGACCGATCCACCGTCGGCATCACTGTCCGACACACCGAACCATGCCGCCATTTGCGAATCTACATATACGCGATCGTTGACAACGTCCCAACGCCAGGTGCCGATGTCGCCTCCGTCCAACGCTGATGTGAGGCGTGCCTGCGCATTGACAAGTTCTCGTCGACTTTCTTCAAGTCGTTCCAAGCCGCCGACCGTCTTGACGGCCGCCGACGCAAAAAGCGCGAGACTCGTGACCAGACGCCGATCCTCCGCGTCGAATTGTTTGTCGTCAGTATGTGATATCACCCATACAGTCCCTATTGGCTTGTCGTCGCGGTAGAACGGCACAAGCAGCACTTCGCTGATTGCCGGCGCCACCTTTACAATATAAGGATAGGCGCGGGCCGGCTCATGCATAAGCAATACGGAATTCCTCTCGAGCACCGTCCCACAGGGGCTGAAATAGCGCGGCATCGTGCCGTGTAGGTATTTGGCGAACTCGCCACTGGTCGCACGCCAGCGGAAAATTTCTTCACTGCCGTCCGTTTCCTCAAGACTTATGCCTGCAGAATGGGCGCCTGTGAGCGCTAATGCGGCGTCTGAGAGTGCCTGCATTACGGTGGTCGGAGACCCGGACAGCTGAGTGAGCAGCGCGACCAGCGCCGCGTTCTCGCCCGCATAATTGGGCGGTCGCGACGGACGGTGCGCAAGTTGGTCCGTAGTCAGGATGTTTTCAACCGGGCAACCCCTGTCGAGCGTAAAAGCGGGTCGGCTGGACAAGCGGCCTTGGCTCATCATGCGCACCTAAGTATGGGCAGGAGAGTGTCCTACAGAGACGCAATAAATGCAAACGCTAACCTGCTACGTGTGCGTCTTGTGCCGGACATTGATCGCTGTTCAAAAAGCGCGCGTCCGGGAATTGTTATTCCGGCGGAAGTTTGTTAGCACTGCTAACGCGCGATCCGATAGAACATGTCAGCAATGCTGACAACGGCGTCTATTCAACGACTTCTTTAGGCGGCGCCCGGGATACCGCGTGGATAGCGACACCGTCACGACTATACCACCCCACGCTGACTCGCGTTCGCTGCAACTAAAGCTAGAGCCCGTGCTTCTTGCGTCGTCGATGTCGAGCTATCCAGTGACGTCCCTCATTTAGTCAGGTAAGGACCTTGTCAGCGCGTAGCAGCAGTGAGGCGGGAAGCGTCAAACCAAGGCTAGCTGCGGCTTTGCGGTTAATTACCAACTCGTACTTAGTCGGCTGTTCAACTGGCAAATCACCTGGCTTAGCACCGAGCAAAATCTTGTGAACCATGGTCGCTGCACGGTAATAGAGATCCGGATAACTTACACCGTAAGAAAGTAGACCACCGGCCTCCGCGAATTCATTTGACGCATACACAGCCGGTAGACGGTGCTTAGCACAAAGCTCCGTAATGGTTTTCCGATTTGCCTGCGTGAACACGTCTATGCCCACGATGAGCCCGTCAGCGCGTTGTTTTGCAGCCTGCAAGAAAGCCGGTTCCAATTCTTGGACTTTTCGAACGTCGAGTAGCTGAGCTTGCATCCCAAGCGATTGGGTCGCTAGTTCAGTTTCCTTCCACTGTGCCAAAGAAATCGGATTCCCCATATCAAGTAGACTCGCAATGCGCGACAGTTTTGGAACAGCTTCTCGTAACGCTTCGATGCGTTTACCGGTTAGCTCGGTGACAAACGCACTCAGGCCCGTAACGTTGCCGCCAGGCCGAGCGAGCGTAGCGACGATTCCCTGACCAGGTGCTTCTCCGATTGCGGCCATGACGATCGGAATGGTTGTAGTAGCTTTGCTCGCGGCGAGGAGCGCCGGCGTTCCCCGCGTGACCACTAGATCGACTTGTGACTTAACCAATTCGTTTGCCAGCTCAGCGAAGCGTTCACCCCGACCTTCGGCGGATCGATAGTCGAAAACAAGATTCTGACCTTCCGTGTATCCAAGCGAACGAAGACCTTTACGGAAGCTATCGAAATTCGCGGCGTTCAGAGACATCGATGTCGTTTCCAAAACGCCGATTCGCCAGACTCTGAGTTTCTGTGCACGGGCTCGAGGCAGCGGCAACAGCGCACTTAAGCCAAGCAATAGCATTTGTCGACGTGCGCTCATCTGCTGCTCCTTTTCCAGTAGGGCGACATGGACTCTAGACAGAATGGCTTAATGAGAGGCAGCCTAGTTACGTGTTACCGTGGATTGCGCGCTGTATCGCGTAAGCCGCGGGTTGTGCGTGGTCAATTAACCAAGTTCGGAAGCCAAGGCATGAGAAAGTCTAGCAACGTTTTCGTCAGCATTGACGTGCATAAAACCATCGATATGGACATGGAAGTTGCCAACTCTGTGGCTCTTCCCTGTATTGCGTGCTAATCCGGCCACCGCGGACTTTGGGCAGTCCGTAAAGATCTCGACGCCGTTAAACAGCGCCGTTGCAAGAACGGCTTTATAGCTCATGGCCGCCCGGGATGCACCGCGTCATTCGCAATCGAAAGCGTCTCATCGTCAGAGCGCTTGTTTACTCCGAACGTCTAAAGTGATTCTTGGCTGCGGGTTGGAGCGTCAACTTGAGATCGACTGCTCCGCCGTGTGCCGAGCAAACGTGGAACCGCCCAGAGCAGGCGAAGATCGCGATGCGGCCGTCAGGTGTGACGTCGATGCCGTTATCATTGCGAGCCGCTCCCAAACGGCAACGTGTGGATTTCGTGTCTTATTCGGCGATTCTCGCCGAGCGTCAGCGAGCGTAAGTAATTGAGGGCAGGCCATTTTCTACTTTTAGAAGTATGCGTTTTTCAACTCATAATCCCTTGGTCGAAGGTTCAAGTCCTTCCAGACCCACCAATTCAGTTTCAATGGTGTATGTGGCGGCAATATCCGAGTTCCGTTTTTATTTAGTATCGACAACCTCGCGTGCCCGGTCCCTGATCTCTATCCGTCGTTCCGAGGGTATGGCGCAGTAGTTGATGGTTCGCATCGGATAGAAGTGGCTCTCGAGGAAACCGTCGCATGTAAGCGGGGGCGCATCGTGCGGCACCCGGTTCGGCACGACGATCTGGTACTGATGGTCGGTGAACCACTCCCATAACGCCTGCTTTGTATATCCTAACCCGTCGTTAGTCGCTGGACCGCTCTCGAATACGATCAGCGGACGGCAGCGGGCGATAAGGTCGCTCGCACCGCGAACTACGCCTAACTCAGCGCCAATGACATCGATCTTCATCACGTCGACATCCGCGGCCGGAATGAGACCATCCAGGCGCCGCATGGGCACCTTAATGGACAGGACGTGTGATTCGTGTTCGCCGGTCGGTTTACCGAGCGTGCTGCAGGCAGGTTCTTGTTGATCGACAAAAAATTCGACCTCACCATCGGTTTCGCCTGCGGCACAGGCATGGATCTGCACCTGCGGAAACTTGCGTCTCAAGTTTTGCACCTTGGCGGGAATCGCTTCGATCGCTATCACCTTGATGGACGCGTTGCGGTCCATAACCGCCGCGATGACCGACCCGTAATGCGAGCCGACGTCGACAAACGTGGCGCCAGGCTTGCAGAGCATGGTTAGCAGGCGCATCGCGCACTGTTCGCTCAGCAGCGTAGCGGCGAACCCAGGGGACGTCCGGATGGTGCGCCAGAGCGTCAGCGTCTCGCGCGCATGCATGGCAAACCGCCCGGCCGCCGTGCCGATTAAAAGCTGCTTGAGAGTCATTCCGTCGCGACTGAAGGATTGCAGTCTTGCTGCCGTCGTTCAGAGCTTATCAGGCGGCGCGGACATGCGCACGCTTGCGCATCCACAAGTCGACCAGCGGCGGCCACCCGAGCGCACGGTCAGATCAAACCGGCGTGAGTAGCTACCGGCCCGATTCGGTCGTCAAAGCAAAACCAGTTCGAGTTGACTCAATTTCCGCGAGCACTCAGACAAGCTGCATACGATTGCAGCAGTTGCTTTGCCGGTTCGCTGAGCGCGAGATAATGCACCCTTGCGTCGTGCGCCGACCGCGATTTGCGAACGATGCCGAGGTCGATGAGTCGCTTCAGGCGCCGCTGCATAGTTGCGATCGGCTCAATGCCGGTTAGATACAGTTGTTTGCACGTTATGCCGTTGCCCCCTTCGCCCTGATGTAAGCCGATCATGGTTAGAAGGTCCCGGTCCTCAACAGATCTCATCCATGGCAGACGCGTTTTCTCGTACTCGCGCATGAATTTAAAAACGAAAAGGTCGCTATTCGCCTTGAGGCCGTCCGCCATGCCAAGGCCTTTGTTCGTGAGTGCGCTGCCCTGGTCCAAAGCTGCCCCCTGTCGACTCAGACTGCATCACGGACTGAAAATCCGTTGTTTGCAGTGAGGTGGCTACGTTAGTTAACCCGATACGCGCTTGCAATAGTCCGTACAGGCTAATGTTGGCCGGCATCGTCTGCGGAAGTATGGCTATGACATAAGCATAGAATACATTTGTCACATTGCATCTGATTGAAGATAGACCGGGTCTAACGCTTACTCCCGGCGGCACGAACATGATACTGCCATAGCTTTACACATCAATCGATCGTTTGATCGCTGGCGCTATGCGATTCATAATCGTCGGTGCTGCACAGTAACCATTAGGCCGACAACAAATGGCAAACGTCACTAAGCGCACTGCACCATTAGTCGTCATTCAACGGAGGAGCTTGTGCCGGACACATCGTCCCATGTGATAGTCGTCGGCTGCGGCATTGGCGGCATGTCGGCCGCGGTTGCCGCGCTCGAGGGTGGCGCGAAGGTCACGGTTATTGAGCGTGCACCGTATGACGAGCGCGGAGGTCAGACGCGTTACACAGAAGCGTATCTGCGCATGAAAATCGAGCACGAAGTTACCGATGACTTCGAAAGTCATCTCGCGGACAATTCAAGCGGATATATAGATCCGTCACTCGTGCATTTGACCGCACAGCCGCGTGATAACTGGCCGGCCATAGTGAAGGCATTGAGCTTTAACGACCCCGACGTTATTTCGAGGTTCGCTGACGAGGCAGGGCCCACTATTCAATGGCTCAAGCAAACCGGCCTGCGTTTTGATTTCTTGCCTACGCAATTTCTTACGAAATCGCAGCCGCGCTTGCTGCCGGTTGGCGGTGGGCTCGCGCTGATTGAATCGCTCGGCGCTGCAGCGGAAAAAATGGGCGCCGAGTTCGTTTATGAAACCGCTGCGACTGAGCTCATACAGGAGGCCGATGGTTCTATCGCCGGCATAAAGGCGTTGGCTGCCGGCCATCTGCGTCGTGAGATTTCGGGCAACTCGGTTGTGCTCGCGTGCGGCGGCTTCGAAGGCAATGCGGAAATGCTGACTCGCTACGTCGGGCCGCGTTCGGTCTTTCTGCGTCCGGTGTGCCGCGGCGGGTACTACAATAAAGGTGAAGGTATCCGTATGGCGCTCGACATTGGCGCGGCGCCGTGTGGCGACTTTGGGAGCTATCACGCGGAACCGATCGATCCGCGCTCGGGCATCGCCGAGCCATCGATATTCATTTTCCCGTATGGAATACTCGTGAATCAGGAGGGCCGCCGCTTTACGGACGAAGCGCCCGGCACGGTCGATGCATATTACGAAAGAGTGACGCGCCGCATCTTTGACCAAGCGAATGGCATTGCGTATGTGCTGCTCGATGCGAGTTACATGGACATTCCGAATTACCGGCTCGGCCTGCGCACCGATCAACCGCCCACAGAAGCGCCCACTGTTCACGAGCTGGCGACCAAAATCGGAATCCCGTCGTCGACACTCGAGGCCACGGTGACCGAATACAATCTGGCATGCCCATCCGGGGAATCAAGACCGCTCGTGCTGGACGGCATGGCAACGAAAGGACTTTCACCTCCGAAATCCAATTGGGCAACACCGCTCGACAAACCGCCGTTTCATGCTTATCCCATCATTTCGTCGAATGTTTTTACTTTCGGTGGCCTTAAAGTGGATCGCAACGCGCGTGTGATCGATATCAATGGAGATCCGATTCGTGGCCTGTATGCGGCCGGCGAGATTATCGGGTCGTACTATGGCAATTACACCGGCGCTACGTCGGTGCTCAAGGGCGCCGTCTTCGGGCGACTGGCAGGCATCCATGCGGCGCAGTTGTCGAAAGGGCAATAAGGATGTCGTTTAAGCGACCTGGCATACTGCGTCGAGTAACTCTTTGCATGCTCCTGTCGTCGCTCGCCTGGGCGCAGTCTTATCCGACTAAGCAAGTACGATTCGTCGTTGGTTTTCCGGCGGGCGGCGCAACGGATGTCGTCGCGCGTGCAATCAGCCAAAACCTTTCAGAAGCGTTGGGGCAACCGGTGGTCGTCGACAATCGCGCGGGTGCCGCAAGCAATATCGCCGCCGAGATTGTCGCGACTGCGCCTAAAGATGGCCATACCATATTCATGGGGACTGTCTCGACTGCGATCAATCCGAGCCTCTATAAGAAGCTTGCTTACGACGCAGTCAAAGATTTCGCTGCGATTACGCAAGTCACCGACACGCCGTTCATGTTCGTTGTGCACCCCTCGCTGCCCGCGAAGAGCGTCAAAGAGTTCATCGCAATTGCCAAATCCCGGCCGGGTCAACTGAATTACGGCTCTGCGGGCAACGGATCGGGCGGTCATTTGTTCACCGCGATGTTCGGCAGCATGGCCGGCGTGAGTCTCGTGCATGTGCCATATCGGGGCGCGTCGTTCGCCACGACGTCGGTGCTTGCGGGCGAAACGATATTCATGTTCGACAACATTGTGACGACGCTGCCGCTCGCCCGCTCGGGCAAACTGCGCGCGCTTGCGGTGACGACGCAGAAACGATCACGCACGGCGCCGGACATTCCAACCATCGCAGAATCCGGAGTTCCGGGTTACGACGCAAACGCGTGGTTTGGCGTGTTCGCGCCTGCCGGCACGCCGGTTACGGTGATCAACCGGTTGCATAGCGAGATCGCCAGAATCGTGAACCTGCCCGATATCCGCGACCGTTTTCTAGCTCTCGGAGCCGAGCCGGTCGGCAGCACGCCTGAGCAGTTCTCTGCGTTTTATCGCAAGGAAGTGGCAAAGTGGGCTAAGGTCGTGAAAGACTCCGGCGCTCAAATCGATTGAGCGACGCACGCCATCAGAAAATGTAAAGGGACGGCGGGATGGGCATGAAAATATGGCATCAGAGTTTCACGGTACTGGGCAATCTGCCGGCGTATGCGGCGGCCCTCGCGGCGCATTTCAAAAAGGTAGCGCGTGCGGATACAGAAGTCGTGTTGCACGGCATGCACGATGAGACGTATAAAACTAATTATCCAGGCAACGACATTCGCTATGCGTACATGCAGTACCTGCACGGGCAGCAATTCGTGCTGGGCAGCATCCAAGCAGAAGAGCAGGGCTTCGATGCCTATTCAATCATGTCGATACCCGAGCCTGCGCTGCGTGTAGCGCGCAGCATCGTCGATATTCCCGTCGTGGGTTACGGCGAGAGCTCCTTTCTAACGGCCAGCATGCTTGGCGAGCGCGTTGGCGTATTGCTCTTCATCACGGAAATGGCGCCGCTCATTCAAGAGAATGCGGAGCGCGTAATTCCGGCGCATCGATTCGCAGGCGTGCGTCCGGTCGGATTCACCTTCAATGATGTGTTGCAAGCATTCGATAAGTCTGAGCCGCTGCTCGAGAAGCTTCGCGAATCTGCACGGGCGCTGATCAACGATGGCGCAGACGTCATCATTCCAGGCGAAGCGCCGTTGTGCGTGCTGCTCGCGCGTAATGGCCTTAACCGTGTTGACGATGTGCCCATCATGGACGCGATCGGCGCCACCATCAAAATGGCGGAAAGCATGGTCGATCTGAAGCGCAGCTCCGGCATGACGCCGGCCCGGCGGGGCTACTACATGGACAAGCCGCCGCGCGAGCGCGTTAAGGAATTGCTCGATCTCTACGGCATCACGCGACTTGCGCAGACGCCGCACAAGCCCAAGCGCTGAGTAATGACTCTAAAAGGCCGCACAGCGCTGATCACCGGTGCATATGGCGGTATCGGCAGCGCCGTCGCGCGCGCTTTCGCGGCAGCGGGCGCGGATATCAGTCTGGCCGACGTCGTCTCTGGCGCATCATTGGCTGATGAAATCAAAGCGCAACACCGGCGTGTGATTTCGGCGGTGGTTGATGTAACCAAACCGGAGCAAGTGAAAACGCTGGTGCGGACGACGGCCGAGGCCCTCGGCAGAATCGACGTTCTGGTTAACGTAGCAGGCACCGTCTCTTTCGGTTCAGCCGAAGCGTTGAGTGAAGCGGAATGGGAGCGCGTGCTCGCGGTGAATCTCAAAGGCTCGTTCTTGTGCTGCCAGGCCGTCATAGCCATCATGCGCGCGCAGAAATACGGCCGCATTATCAACATCGGCTCGATACTCGCCAAGAACGGCGGCAATGCACGGCCGTGGCTCGATCGCGGCGAACAGGCGCATGCATCGAACGTCGCGTACGGCGTATCCAAAGCCGGCGTGCACGCGATGACGCTGTTCCTGGCACGCGAGCTTGCCGCCGATGGTATTACTGTAAATGCGGTCGCACCGGGCCCGGTCGCGTCAGCGATGACCGGGAATTTTCCGCAACGCTTGCGCGACTTGATTCCGGTGGGACGCATGGGCCACGCGGATGAAGTGGCACGGGCATGTCTGTTTCTCGCTCAAGAGTCGTCGGGTTTCATTACCGCCGAGATACTGGACGTCAACGGCGGCATGTGGGGTGATTGATTGACGACAAAGACACGGGCGAATGACTGTGTCAGGCGGGTTGAGTGCAATACCGCTCGCGCCGCATATGCAGAAGACGTGAATTAATCATGATGTCATTGCAACGATTCTCGACACTGTCGGCCATGCTTGTGACTGCTCTGGCGCCAGCCGCATTCTCCCAGACCTATCCCGCGAAACCGATCAGACTCATCGTTCCGTTTGTGCCGGGCGGCGGTACCGATTTGATCGCGCGCATTCTCAGCCAGCGTCTTACCGAGCCGCTCGGCCAGACGGTGATCGTCGATAATCGTCCCGGTGCCGGTGGCGTCATCGGCGCGGAACTTGTCGCCAAATCGCCGCCGGATGGGTACACGCTGCTAATGGGCACGCCGGGGCCGTTGACCATCAATCCGGCGCTGCTTGCGAAGATGCCGTATACGCTCGAAGACTTCGCACCAATCGCGTTGACCACGATCAGCCCGTTCATACTTGTAGTTCATCCTTCGGTACCCGCGAAATCGGTGAAGGAACTGATCGCGCTCGCGAAAAGCAAACCGAATTCGCTCAATTTCGGTTCTGCTGGACAAGGCTCGGTTGCTCATCTTGCCGGCGAACAATTCAAGGCACTGGCCGGCGTGCAGATCGTCCACATTCCGTATAAGGGCGGCGGCCAGTCGTTGACCGATCTACTGGCCGGCCAATTGCAGATGGTGATCGACAACCTGCCTACTGTCTGGCCGCAGATACGCCAGGGCAAGCTGCGCGCACTTGCCGTAGGTACGAAAACGAGATCGGCGCTGGTGCCGGAATATCCGACTATGGCCGAAGCGGGCGTGCCCGGCTACGAAGCAAGCACCGCGTCGGGCTTACTCGCTCCTGCTAAAACGTCGCGTGACATCATCAACCGTATTAATCGCGACGTGCTTGTTGTCCTGCGCAATCCGGAAGTAAGGGAGCGCTTTGTAGCGCAAGGTCTCGAAGTGGCCGGCGGCACGCCCGAGCAATATGCGCAGCACTTGCGCGATGAGTTCGCCCAGAACGCGCGGGTGATCAAGGCAGCCAATATCAGACTCGAACAGTGAGTGTGCGCCGGCGAGCGATGTGACGACGTCGGGCGATGGCAGGTGCTGTTGTCAGTAGCGCAATTGCGCTAGCATGTCGAGCATGAAGATGGGATGCATACAGCCGCTTGACGATATGTCCGGGGCTCGGGCTGCGAGAGCAAGGCTCGGAAGCCGCCTGGCTGCGGGGGGTCTTGCGATGCTCGCTGCAAGTATGGCGTACGCCCAGATATATGAATGCAGCAATGCCCGGGGCCTGAAGCAGTACGCGCAATTCTGTCCCGCCGGTACGGTTAATCAACGACTGGTTTTCACCGGCGGCCCCGTGACCGCTGCGGGCGGGAGTGGATCACTTGAGCTGCAAGCGGCGCAATTCCGAAGGCGCGCACAGGAACGCGAGGAGGCGGAAGCTAAAGCAGAGAAGGCTAGAAGCGAGGCGGTCTATGCGCTCCACAACTGTATCGAGGCCCGCGGCCGTCTGCGCGGGCTGGAGGAAGGACAGCGCTTTAGTCGGGAAGACGCGATAACCGGCGAGCGGATACAGTTCAGCGACGAGGAACGGCTCGCCGACGCGCGGCGCCAGCGCACGACAGCTGAACAATGGTGTACTCAGTGATCGACAAGGTACGCGGGTCGGCCACCATCTGCATAAACGTGCGGAGGACCATCACTGCGTCGCTTGCTGCATTGCTTTGCATTGCTGTCATCAAAACCAGCGTTGCTGCGCCTGCAGCCGGCGATGTGTATGTCTATCGCGTGATCAACGGCTATAGCGGTGAAGTGCGGGGCAACATGGAGTATCGCGTCGACGGCGTCGATGCGCGCACCATCACGATGTCAGTCGTCCCGCAGTCTAATTTGCTCATGGAACCGCACACCGAAGTTTACACACCTGATGGCAACTGGCTGCGGCATCCGATCGTAAATCATGGGGTGCCTGTCGAGTATGAATTCAATCCGCCGTATCCTGCTTATGAGTTTCCGCTTAGTACGGAGAAACGCTGGTCGACGCGTGTGAATGCGACTAACCCTGCGAATGGTGCGCGGGCGAATGTGCGTGTCGACGGCGCGGTCATCGGCAGCGAGCGCGTCACGGTGCCTGCGGGCACGTTCGATACAATCAAAGTCAGACGCTACGTTTATGCGGGCGATTGGGATGGATTCCGCCAGCCGACGAGCATCACCGAAACAGATTGGTATGCGCCTGCATTGGGCCGCCCCGTTCGCCGGGAATACACATCCCAATACATCGACCTTGGCCGCAGCCGCGGCAAGGGCAGCCAATGGACGCACGGCGACTGGACGGTGCAGGAGCTGGTCAGCGTCGCGGCCGCGACGCCCTGAGACGTTTGAAGTCACTGTAGAAACCACGCATGCGCGAATTGCTGCCCTACGCTGAAAAGGCGGGCGCGCTGTTGAAGGCGCGCAATGAAACCGTGGCGGTCGGTGAATCGTCGGCCGGCGGACTCATCTCGGCAGCGTTGCTCGCGGTGCCCGGCGCATCCGCGTTTTTCCTCGGTGGCACTGTGCTGTATACACGGCAGTCGTGGCATGTATTGCAGGATTTCGACGCGAGCGTTTTCAGTGGCGCGCAGCCGGCAACGGAAGCAAACGCTCTCGTCCGTGCGAAGCTAATGCGTGACCGTTTCAAGGTGACGTGGGCGATCGGCGAAACGGGTGCAGCGGGACCGACGGGCGGGCGTTACGGCAATCCGGCCGGCCTTGCCTGCATCGCTGTTGCGGGAACCAGCGAGCGCTCGATGACCGTTCGCACCGGCAAAAATGACCGTGTAGAGAACATGTATGCATTCGCTACTGCGGCGTTGATGTTGTTGGCCGAGGTGCTGGGCTAAGCGCTCGAACAGCGTATGAAACATTCTTTGCGTTATCGGCGCGCGGCGGCCGCGATCGTCGTTTGCTGTCTCGCCGGTCATGTTCACGCGCAAGGCGCATGGAAACCCGACAAGAATGTGGAGTTCGTTGTTGGCTTGACGCCCGGCAGCTCGCAGGACCGCACGGCGCGGGTGCTGCAAAACATCGCACAAACCAAAACGCTGCTCGGCGTCAACAGCAGCGTCGTGAACCGTGTCGGCGGCGGTGGAAATATCGCCTGGAATTATCTTTCACAGCATGCGGGCGACGCACACTGGCTGCAGATCGCGTCACCAACGATTCTGACGAATTACATCATTGGCACGGCGAATTTCACATATACCGATTTCACGCCGCTGGCGCTGCTTGGCAACCAGTACATCGGTCTTGCAGTGCGCGCCGATTCGCCGATAAAAACGACTCGTGATTTGCTCGACCGGCTGCGTGCTGACCCCACGTCCGTATCCATCGCCGTCAACAGCCTTGGCAGTTATCTGCACATCGTGTGCGCGATGACAATGCGGTCAGCGGGTGTTGATATGAAGAAGACGAAGCTCGTCGTATTTCAGGGTGCGGAGCTGATGACTAACGCGCTCGGCGGACACGTCGATGTCATCGCTACGGTGACGTCGAATCTGCTGCCGCACGTGCAAACCGGCAAGCTCCATATGCTTGGCGTGTCGTCGCCGCGCCGGCTCGGCGGGGCGCTCGCGTCAGTACCGACGTTGAAGGAGCAGGGTGTTGATGCGGTCCTTGCCAACTGGCAGGGCGTATTCGGGCCGCCGAAGCTGACGCCGGCGCAGATTGCTTATTGGGACAGCGTGTTTGCGCGCCTCGTGAAGACGGACGAATGGCGGCGCGACCAGGAACAGAACCTGTGGGAAAGCGAATATCTGAATGCGGCGGAGTATGCGCGTTTTCTGAAGACGGATTTCGATCAGGCAAGAACGATTTTTACCGAGCTCGGGCTCGCGCGCAAAGAACCGTAATCACTCATGCAGCGGCGCTCGCCGTTTCATGTCACCGCAGATAATCCGCCTGCCACTGCTTGTATTTGCCGCCTTCCGTAACTTTCTCCATGTCGGCCGGCGACGCGATTTTTGACTTGAGGTCCGCAGGCGCGCCGCCGCCGAACAAGTGCGAGTAGCAGTCGTACAGTGCTTTGACCGTCGCGGCCACCGGCTGATGGCCCTGCAGCAGAATGCGCGCGCCGCGCGCGGCAAGTTCTTCACGCTTCAATGACGCCGGCGCCGAGCCGATGAAGATCGGCAGCGCAGTGGCCGAATGAATTGCATCGAGCTGATCCAGCTTTTCGAGTCCAACTATAAAAATCGCATCGACACCCGTCTTGGAATATGCCTTTACGCGGGCAATGGTGCCTTCTACACCTTCGATCTTGAGCGCAGACGTGCGGCCGGCGATGATGAGCGATGGATCGCTTCTCGCCGATACCGCCGCGCGGAGTTTGCCAACACCCTCTTCAATCGACGTCAGGCTTTCCTTGCCTTCTGCCTGGCCGAAGGGCGTTGGCAGGGCCGTATCTTCGAGGCTGAGTGCCGACACGCCCGAATGTTCGAGCTCCTGCACCGTGCGCATCGCGTTCAACGCATTGCCATAGCCGTGATCGGCATCCACGAGCAGACTCAAATTGCACGCCCGCATGATGCGCCGTACCTGCTCGGCGAATTCCGTGAGCGTCAACACGATGAGATCGGGCGCCCCCAGCGTAGTATTGGAAGCGACCGATCCAGCAAGCATGCCGACCTTGTAGCCCACGCTTTCCGCAACGCGTGCTGAAAGCGCGTCATAAACGCTCGCCGGCGATACGCATTCGTTGCCTGCCAGGATGCCGCGCAAGCGTTGCCGTTGTTCCGCGTGATTCATGTTTTTTCCCTTAGTCGTTTAAAAGATTTCTTGACGCACGGTTGTTGCTCTCAATCCCAGGCGAACAGGTCCTTGGGTATCAGTTTGTTGTCCACCTGTCGGACGCCTGTCGTGTTCGCTGCGATGCCTTCCGCAAGCTTGATTTGCTCCGCCTTGTCGACCACGCCGCGCAGGGTGACGACACCACCAGCTGCTTCGACCTTGATGTCCTTCAAGACGATGCTTTTGTTTTTGGCGAGCGCTGTTTTGATGTTCGTCACAAGCGTCGCGTCGTCGACGATCGCAGTCGCGTTACGCGAGCTATCGGCGGCTGTAGCGCTGTTTTCGCTCTTAGCTCCGCTCGACGATATCTTGCGCGATTGGCCGGCACGCATCAGCAGATAATCGACAACGGCAGTCACTTCGCTGTCGGTTAATTCGCTGAAGCCACCTTTCGGCAGCATTGCGGTATTTGGCTTACCCTTGAGCGCGGATTCATACAGTGCGTCCGTGCCATTCCTGTTGCGCCGGGCCCATTCACGCTTATCGCCTGCCTTGGGCGCACTTGCAAGGCCGGCGTCGTGGCAGGTGCTGCATTTGGCCGCGTAAATCTCGCCTGCGCTCGCCGCAAGCGCCGGGGCGCACGCCAGCAATCCGGCGATCGCAACCAGGAAGCGCGGGAATAGTTTCATCGTTTCGACTGTTTGCGTGCGGAATGGGCGTCGCGCGCATAATAACAAATCCGTCCGCGGAAGTTTTCCGTAGGCACCGCGCATTAGCGTCGCGCTGTTATGAGCACATGGAGGCGGCAATGAAATCGAACTCTCACAACGCATGCAATTCTGCGGGAATATCGCGGCGCGCAATGTTTTCAGCGGCAGTATTTCTGTCGTTTATGTCGTCTGTGCCGGTCGCCATAGCCGCACCGGCCGCAGGCGACGTCTATGTCTATCGCGTCATCAACGGCTATAACCGAGAAACCGTCGGCAAGGTTGAACATCGCATCGATAAAATCGACGGCGACCGCGTTGCAGAGACGGTTACCACGGACGTTCCCGCATTGGGGCTGTCGCATACCGACGTCTTCAACAAAGAAGGCAACTGGCTGCGACATCCGCTCACCAATCATGATCAGCCGGTGGAATACGAATTCCCGCAACCGTATCCGGCGTACGTATACCCGCTGGACAAGGGCAAGTCATGGTCGTTGCGCATCAACGCGATCAACACCGCAACGGGCCGGCGCAACAGCGTTCGCGTTGACGGCGAAGTGCTGGGCGCTGAACGTATTACATCACCCGCCGGCGCGTTCGATACTGTGAAAGTGAAACGCCGCGTATACGCAGGCGATTTCGCCGGCGCGAAGTCCGAGACCAACATCACGGAGACCGACTGGTTCGCGCCCGCGCTCGGCCGACCAGTACGCAAGGAAACGAACTCCGGATACATGGACCAGCAACGCTGCAGCGATGAGATGTCCGCGTGCACTCAAGTTCGCGGCGCGTGGCTTGTGCTCGAGCTGGTCGAGGTCCGCCCTGGCGGGCGTTAGACCCAACTTGCTCTAGTACCTTGGTTCTAGGTCGACAATAGGCCATCGGTCTGCTGGTTAGGCCGCCACCGTCCCGCTACTCTGCGCAAAGGGAGTTAGCGAACGATGCGATGGAGGCTGCGATGGTTATTGAATTGCTTGTATTGAGTTTTGTTTCCGCGGTGGTTTGGATCGTGGCCCATACCGCCGAGCGTCCTGCACGTGCTGATGTTGACGACGCGGTGCGGACAGCACATGCGGATCCAATCATGAGCTATGTCGACGAAAATTACGGATTGCACGTGCCGGACGATCCGATTTCCGTACCACGCGAGCGTTTGCATATTTGAGGCGGCATGGCCTCGCTGAACGGGTACATCCAGGGTTTGATAAGATGCGACGCAGTTCGCGCGGTCCGCGCGGAACTGTCGTCACCCTTATCACGCACTGGAGAAAATCTTGAACGAAAAACCGTCACAGACCGCTAAACGCCTTGCGAAGACGCGCGGATACAGTTATCCCGAGTGGGAGTATCTCGCCGAAAAAGATCCGGTTTTTCTCGACGCATACAACCGGCTTTCCGGCCTGAGCCTGCTGCATGAGGGCGTGTCAACCGAGGGCAAGCAACTCCCCGCGAAATATCGCGAGCTGGTTGCTATCGCAGCCATGATCGGACAGTCGCGCATGTGGGGCGTCAAGCCGCATATGGAACGCGCGCTGCGTCTTGGCTGTACGGAGCAGGAGTTACTCGAAGCGCTCGAGACAGCACTAACACCCGTCGGCTCACCGCCTTTCCGCCAGGCGGTCAATATTCTTATGCAGGTGACGAACTGGTCGCCGAAGAAAGGCTCCGCGCCCGCTAAGAAAAAACGCCGCTGATGCGCTGCACCCGGTGGATGGCTTGCGCACTATTATGCGCGGCCTCATGCTTCGTTTACGCGCAGTCATTCCCGTCGAAAGGCATCAGAGTCGTCGTGCCTTATCCGCCCGGCGGCTTCAATGACGTTGCAACTCGCGTGCTGGTGCAGGGCTTCAACGAAGGTTTTGCGCCCGGTTCGTATGCCGACAACAAACCCGGCGCAGGCACGGTCATCGGTACCGAGCTCGTCGCCAAAAGCCCGCCCGACGGCTACACCATACTGGTCGTGTCATTTCCATTCACGGTGCTAAACGCGTTGTATCCGGCGGCGAAGGTCGATGTCATCAAGGATTTTGCGGCGCTCAACTACATCGGCTATGCGCCGTCATTGCTCGTGGCCAATGCCGCGACGCCATACAAGAGCGTTAATGATCTCATCGAAGCGGCGAGAGCGAGACCCGATACGCTGCTCTACGCATCGACGAGCAACGGCTCGTCGGCTCACCTTTTCATGGAGCTCTTCAAGTCGCTGACCAAAACGTCGCTCGTGCACGTGCCATACAAAGGCAACGGTCCGGCGATGATCGATCTCCTGGGCGGGCAGGTGCCGGTAATGTTTGCCAACCTGCCGAATGGACTGCCGCATGTCCAGTCGGGCAAGTTACGCGGGCTCGCAATTACTTCCCCGAAGCGAGTCGACGTGCTGCCCGATGTGCAGACCATGTCTGAAGCGGGCATTGCCGGCTTCGAAGCAAATACATGGTGGGGTGCTGTCGCGCCTTTAGCAACGCCGCGAGATATCGTAGTGAAGCTGAATACCGAGATCAATCGAATACTGTCAACAGCGGAGGTGCGGAAATTGTTTCAGACCCAGGATGTGCAAATCGCGGGCGGCTCAACCGAGGCATGCGCGGATTACATACGCAAGCAGGTTGGTCTCTGGAGCAAGGTCGTGCGCGATGCAAAAATCAAGGCAGAGTAGCAGCGGGCGCCAGTGCCAAGACTGGTAGCATCGATGAAAGTGCATGTCTTGTGGCTCGCGGCAGTCGCAAGTTTCCCGTTGCTGCTTCCGGGAACCGCTAATGCGCAGAACTATCCCGACCGGCCGATCCGTCTCGTCGTGCCTTTCCCGCCGGGCGGCAATGTCGACTCATTCGCGCGTGTGCTGGCGAAGCAAGTTGAGCTGCAGCTTGCGCAGCCGATCGTCATCGATAACCGCGGCGGTGCAAACGGCATTGTAGGCGCTGATATCGTCGCCAAGTCCGCACCCAATGGCTATACGGTTCTCGGCACGTCGATTGCGTTTGTCGTCAACGCGGGCATGTACAACAAGCTGCCGTACGACACTGAGAAAGACTTCATTCCGATCACAAACTTCGCCTGGGGTCTCGGTTATCTCATGACGGTGAATCCGTCGGTGCCAGCGCAGACGGTGAGGGAGTTAATCGCGCTCGCCAAAAGCGGCAGCGCGCCATTGCGCTATAGCACACCCGGCGTCGGCAATGGCCAGCATCTTGCTGCGGAGCTGTTCAAAACGAAAGCCGGAATCGAGCTTTTGCATGTTCCTTACAAGGGCGGCGGCCCGGCGTTGAATGCGGTGCTCGGCGGCGAAGTGCAGATGAGCTTCCCAGCCGTTGCGGTCGGCGCTGCGCATGTTAAGGCGGGGAAGCTGCGTGCGCTCGGCTTTACCGGTTCAACGCGCGTCGCCTCGTTGCCCGACGTGCCGACGATAGACGAAGCCGGCGTGTCGGGTTATCGCTTCGACTCCGGCTGGCACGGCTGGTTTGCGCCTGCAAAGACACCGGCTGTCGTGGTGTCGAGGCTATACACCTCAATTGTCCAGGCACTCAAGGACCCGAAGCTGAGGGAATTCTTGATCGCGGGCGGTTATGAGCCGCGCGGCGACCCGCCTGCGGAGTTTAGCCGCATCTTCAGATCGGACATCAAGCTCTATGCGGAGATCGTGCGCGCCGCAAAGATCGAGACACAATGACCATCGTGTCTGGCTGACGCCTGCGCGCCTTTTTACTGCAGGTAGCGAAGCAATTCCGGATCGAGCTCGCGGCGGTATTTCGCAACCACCGGCTGCACCGCATCAACGAATGCGCGGTGCTCGCTGTCGCTTAGTCGTATCACTTCATTCTGCCGTGGGTCTAAAGCGGCGAGCACATCGGTATCCTCGGCGGCCGCGAGCTGACGCTGCCGCGCTGTTGCTTCCAGCGCGGCCGCGTTGACGATCGTCTGCACTTCTGTTGGCCAACTTGCATATTCCGCGTTGTTAAATGCGAACGCGCTCGCACCGAAGAAGTGAGCGCTAAGCGTAATGTAGCGATGGTACTTGTGCACATTGAAGAGATAAATGTTGGTCAGCGGATTGTCCTGCGCCTGAAACCGATCGCCGGCGATCTGCTCGGAAAACTCCTTGATGTCGGCGGGAATCGGTTGAAAACCGAGCGTGCGAAACACTTCGCCATGCAATTCGCTCATCTGCGTGCGTATCCGCAGGCCGGCGCAGTCAGCGGGCGTCCGGATGGGCCGCACACTATTGGTGAAATGCCGAAATCCATTGTCCCAGAAGCCAAGGATTCGAAACGGCGTCGCGGCACGGACCCGGCGTTTGAGATGATCGCCGAACTCTCCGTCGAGGGCGCGGTTGACCGTCGCGCGGTCTCTCACAACGAAAGGCAACTCGAGCATTTTGAATTCAGGTACCGCTTTCGTGAATCGTACTGTCGAGATATAGCAGCACGATAATTCGCCGGTCTCGACCATCGGCAGCAGATCGCCTGACTTGCGGCCGAGCGCAAGCACATCCCCGATCAGCTCGAACTCCACGCGCTCGCCGAGATCTCGCTTGAGAATCTCGCCAAAGCGCACGGCGGCGCGATTGTGCACAGACGCCGGCTTCTGATAGCCGCCGCATCTGATAACGATACGTTGCATGAGAGCTTCTCCCGATCGCTCCGAGTAAGGTGCGGCAATGTACCGCTTTTTGCAGCAGCGCTGCAAAGAACTTAGAATCCGCCAGTCAACGGATCATGAGGATGCATGCAATGAACCAGAAAGTATTCCTGATATCGCCCGAAGCGCCGCCGCACCAGTTTGCGGGTGCGGGTGACGTGCGAAAAATCAACTCAGGCGGTATTCGCCTGGGCACGCTTGATAACACGAAGGGCAACGCCGATCATCTGCTCACATTCGTCGTCGAAAATCTGCAGAAGGTTCTCAATATTTCGTCGGTGGTGGCGCTGCGTAAAAATAATCCGAGCACGCCGGCGCCTGGCCCGGTGCTCGATCGGCTGGCGGCGGAATGCGACTTCGTCGTTTCAGCCATGGGCGATTGAGGGTCATGCACGTCGTGGAGTGTCCACGACATGTGTGAGCTTCGAAAGCGCGGACTGGTAACCGCCGTAATTTATTCTGGCCCGTTCGAGAAGCTCGGCCGCAATCAGGCGCGAACCTTCGGTGTGCCCGATCTGCCGCTGCTCGAGATAACGCATCCGCTCGGCGGTATTTCGCTCGACGACGTCAAGGCGCGTGCCGGCGAGGCGGCGCCCCAGTTTTCAGACCTCGTAGCGAAGCACATGTCATGAGCGACTTAAGCTCGCTGATGAAAGCACCGGGCGCCGGCTTCGAAGCCGACGACGATTTCGAAGCCATCAACCGTCTCTATATCGATAAGGGCTGGAGCGATGGCTTGCCGATCGTGCCGCCTACGGCGCCCCGGGTGGAGAGAATGCTTGCGTTCTGCGACCGGGCACTCGATACGCCGCTCGGACTTGTCGCGCCGCGTTACGGCGCTGCGACGCCGTTGCGCGTTGCTTCAAATGCGGTCATGGCGGGATGCCGTCCCGAATATTTTCCGCTGGTGATGCTGGCCATCGAAGCGTTGTGCGATGAGCGCTTCAACCTCTACGGCGTCAATGCAACGACTCATCCGTGCACGACGATGATCATTGTCAACGGTCCTGTCGCCAAAGAACTCAACATGAATGCCGGCCACAACGCGTTCGGGCCGGGAAATCAGGCCAATGCGACGATCGGCCGCGCCGTGCGTCTCGCGATGCTCAATATCGGCGGCGCAGTGCCCGCTGCCGGCGACATGGCGACGTTCGGCACACCGGCGAAATTCACCTTCTGTGCCGCGGAGAACGAAGATGCGAGTCCATGGGAGCCGCTGCAGGTCGAGCTGGGATACGCGCGCGAGGTCAGCACTGTTACCGTATTCGGCGCGGAGAGTCTCCACAATCTGAACGATCATGAAAGCATAACGGGCGCCGGATTATTGAAGATGATGGCGGGTGTCGTCGCGGCGACCGGCGCCAACAACTTGTATTTCGATGGCGCGCCGGCGTTTGTCTTCGGTCCCGAACACGCTGCGACGATAGCGAAGGACGGTTACGCGAAAGCCGACGTCAAACGATATCTCTACGAGAACGGGCGTGTGCAGCTTGGAAAGCTGTCCGACGAAAATATCGATCGACGCATACGCCAATGGCCGGTATTCAAGGGCGAGTTTACGGAAGCTGGACTCGATCGTCTTGTACCGGTCATGAAGAATCCCGACAATGCGTACGTCCTCGTGATCGGCGGCGCGGGCAAACATTCCGCGTACGTTCCAACTTTCGGTGCCACGCATCCTGTGACGTTGCCCCTCAAGCGAGCTGACGGTGAATTCGCTAAGTCGATAAACGAGTTCCGGCGAAAGTAGTACATATTGCCCCGCATCCGCACGCGGAAAACTCATGTCTACGTCGTCTGCTGCGAGCCACTTCCGCGGATCAACCGGCTCACCGCTTTCGTTGTTCCACCCCAGGTCGGCGCATATGCGGCCTTCACACCAACGCCGCCCGCGACAACGATCATCACGTCATCGGCTTGATGCGCGACACGCAGTGGTGCAGTTGGATCGCTGTCATCCGCTGACGTCCGCAGTTCGATGAGATGCTGACGTATCGCGCCGGATAACCGGTCGAGCGGCATGACGGCGCGCTCGAATATGGCAGCTTTCGCATCCTGTTTTGAGCACCCGGCACGTTGGAAGGCGTGAGCGATCTCCGGCGGCATGATGAGCAGCGGTTCGCCGCCGCCCAGGAGTCCATGTCCGCCGCCGCCCGCGGTACCGGCGATCAGCATCGACTGCGCAAACGTCTGGGCGAGGTCTTCTGCCTTGTTGCTGCTCGAGTCTACGATTTCGCCGGTACCGGAAATGCCCACGACTGTGACGACATCCGCGCTTACATCAAAGCCGCGCTCGACATGCAGTGGCGCCCAGGGACTCGCTGATTCATTCTCGGCGAAGCAGCAGGTGTATTTGCACGGCTGGCCGAGCGTGGACATATCGAGCTCGCCGGGCTTGGCGCCGCCGATATTGCGCAGTGCGAGGCTCACCGCGCGTCCAATCGTCGCATTGGCGCGATTGCCCGGCCCGAGGCAGTTGCCCTCCGCATTCAAACTTAGTCGCCTAACGATAGGACCGTTCACGATCACGACCGGCGCGGCTGATCCGGTGGTCGTCGCGATACCGATCAAGTTGAATTCCGCGTCCGCGATCGCTGCTATCGCAGCGCCAACAACCGGTAGATAAAGAGGAAGGCAGCCTGCCATTACGGCGTTGATTGCGACGTCCCGCCATGTTGCATCTTCGAATGCCGGCGGCAGCGTCGTGATGATGTCATCGCCATTGAGCCCTGCATCCTCGAGCATCTGCGTGACACGCTCGCGCGTTGGCGGCACTACCGGCAATCCATCGGTGATGCCGGCAGCGAATAATTCTTGCTGCGCATCGTCCCAGGCGCTGTCGTGCCGCCCGTACCAAACATCCATGATCGTTTCCAGTGATTTGAATTGTCGCTATGATAACGCGCGGTCGAATCCCGTCGGGGTTTGCTCGCGCTGTTGGTTACTCGTCCTCTCAGCCGGCTTTGACAAACATTAACCAGTGAACAGGCGACAGCGCGCGATTGTCATCGGCGGGTCGCTGGGCGGCCTGTTTGCCGCCAACATGCTGAATGCCCGCGGTTGGCATGTCGATGTCTACGAGCGCGTCAGCGATGATCTGGCGACGCGCGGCGCAGGCATTGGTACGCACGACGAGTTATTTACCGTAATGCGCAGGCTCGGCATTCCGGTCGATGCATCAATCGGTGTCGAAGTGGCCGAACGAATCTGTCTCGATCATAGCGGGCACATGCTGCATCGCGTGCCGCTGCCCCAAATGATGACGGCGTGGGCGCGCGTATACCGGCCGCTCAAGGATTTGTTTCCGCAACGCCAGTATCACTTCGGCATGAACGTCGAGCGAGTCGAGCAGGACGCACGCGAGGTAACGGCGTTCTTCAGTGACGGGTCAAGCGCATGCGCCGATCTGTTGATTGCCGCCGATGGCATTCGCTCGACGGTCCGCGCAAGCGTTTTGCCCGAAGCACAACCCAGATATGCCGGCTATGTGGCCTGGCGCGGAGTCGTCGATGAAAAAGCGGTGTCGCGTCAGACGCACGACGCGATATTCGATCGCTATTTTTTCGGTTTACCGGTCGGCGAAATGATGCTCGCCTATCCGGTGCCCGGCCGTGATAACGACGTGCGGCCCGGCCATCGCAGCTATAACTTCGTGTGGTACCGGCCCGCCGATTTCACAACTAAGCTGCCGCGGCTAGCGACTGATGCGAACGGCGTGTGCCATGGCGTAGCAATTGCGCCGCCGCTGATACGCCCGCAGGTCATTGCAGAAATGCGTGCCGAGGCGAAGGCGCTGCTTGCGCCGCAGATCTACGAAATTGTCGAACGCGCGCCGCAGCCTTTCTTTCAGGCGATCTTCGATCTTGAATCGCCGACCCTTGCGGTCGGACGCGTGGTGTTGCTGGGCGATGCTGCGTTCGTAGCGCGGCCGCACGTCGGCATGGGTGTGACTAAAGCAGCGCTCGATGCGCAATACCTGGCGGACGCGATCGCAGCGTCACCCGACGATCTCGATGCGGCGCTCGAGCGCTACGATCAAGCGCGCCGCTCATTCGGCGCGCGCGTGGTCGCCCGTTCACGCAGGCTTGGCGCATATATCGAGGCGCAGTTGAAGCCGCCAGAGCTGCGCACGCCTGAAGAATGTGATCAAAGACCGGAAGTCGTGATGCGGGAAATCGGTGCAAAGCTCGCCAACATCGAGGAGCTGGCGGGTTAGTCACTGACCAGCTTGAGGGACGCGTCTAATCGACTTTTGCACCCGAACGCTTGACCACGTCCGCCCATTTGACGGTTTCTTTCTTGATCAGATCGGCGAACTGTGCGGGCGTGCTGCCCAGGCACGTATTGCCGAAGGTAGCGAACTTTTCAAGCAATGCCGGCGAGGTGCAAGCGCGGTTGATCTCCGTGTTCAATTTGGTGATGATTGCCTGCGGCACGCCCAGCGGCGCAATGACCCCCGTCCACACTGTTACGTCGTAACCCGGCACGCCGGCTTCGGCGATGGTCGGCAGATCAGGAAAGGGGCCGGCACGCGTCGTGCCCGTCACCGCGATACCGCGCAGACGGCCGGCTTTGACCAGTGCCGTAATCGACGTCAGATTATCGAAAATTACGTGCACTTGTCCCGCAATCAATTCCGTGTGTGCGACGGTTATCGCCTTGTATGGCACGTGCACCATGCGCGTGCCGGTCATTTGCTTGAAGAGCTCCGCGCTCAGGTGAATCGTCGTGCCGTTACCGGGCGACGCGTAAATCAGCTTGTCCGGATTTTGTTTTGCGTAGTCGATCAGCTCGCGCACCGACTTCACGGGTAATGACGGCGTGACGGTGAGCAGATTTTGCGAATTCGTGAGACGCGCAACCGGTTGCAGATTGCGGCCGCTTTCGTACGGCCAGTTGGAGAGCAGGCTGCGATTGATCGCGAGGAGCGGCGTGTTGCCGTAGCCGATGGTGTACCCATCCGGATTTGCGCGCACCAGCATCTCCATGCCAATGCCGCCGCTTGCGCCGGCGCGATTGTCGACGACGACCTGCTGGTCCAATTGTTTGGTGAGTTCCGCAGCAAGAATGCGCGCAAGCGAATCGGCGCCACCGCCCGCGGCCGACGGCACGATATAACGGATCGGGCGATCTGGATAGGCTGCTTGCGTCTTGCTTGAAAGGCACACTAGAGACGCGGCCAATGCTAGGGAAAGCTGCCAGGAGCGGGACTGAGTCATTGCAATGTGCCGCCCGAAAAAAGACCTGCGAGAGTGTAGACCTGCGTGCGGCACGCTTCAAGCGTCAGGTGCATCCGTCATTATCTTAATGATTGCGAATATGGACTCGATCGGGCGGTAACGTTAACCTCATGTGATGCGCATCTACATCGTCCACACACGAGCTTCTTCCCTTCGTCCGAAGCGGAGGATCAGCACTTATGCTGACTGCGAGTGTGCTGCATGACGGTGTTTCCGGGCAAAGGCTATAACGAAATCAAAGTAGGCGACGAATTCGGCGCAGCTGTGACGATTACCGATACGCATCTTGTGCTGGCGGCGGGCTTGATCGGCGATACGCACCCGCTGCACATCAATCAGCGATATGCAGAGCAAACGCGATTCGGCGGTCGGGTGCTGCACGGCGTTTTTACCGGTGCGCTGGCCGGTGGTCCGGTCGGCACTTTCTTTGCGGGGACCGGTATCGCGTATCTCGAACACAACTGCCGCTTTGTAAATCCGGTGCGCCCCGGCGATACGCTAATGACGACATGGAGAATCGCTGCGAAGGACGACAAGCCGAAGCACGGGGGCGGACTCGTAACGCTTAAGGGAACGTGCCGCAATCAGAAGGAGGAAGTGGTCGTGGAAGCGGACGCAAAAATTCTCGTGCGTAATGTTTGATGCGGTAACAGCCGGCATGCGAATGAAACCACAGGTAACGAACGTATGACACACATACTTTCGAAACGCGTGAGCGCTGGAATTGTCGCGTTGATGCTCATCGCGCCCGTCACGCACGCGCGTATCACGCGCATTGTGATCGACCGCATTGAATCGCCCACATTCGGCGGCGTCTCATATGAAAGGTCTGTAGCGTACGAAAAGCTGACCGGTCGGGCGTACGGCGAACTGGATCCTCGCGACGAAGCTAACCGCAATATCGTCTACATCAACGATGCGCCCGTCAACGCTGACAAGCGCGTGGCGTACAGCATGGACGTCCTGATTATCAAGCCGATCGATATGCGACGCGGTAATCGGACGGTCCTTTACGACGTTACGAATCGCGGCGACGTTCGTGCGTTGTCGGTCTTCGATGTAGGCGCCAGCACCGCCAACGATCCGTCGACCGAAAAAGACGTCGGCGATGGGTTTCTGATGAAGCAGGGCTACACCATCGTCGCGAGCGCCTGGCAGGGCGACGTGCCGGCGTCGGGTAAGCGTCTAACGACGCAGTTCCCTATCGCGGCTGGACCTGACGGCAAGCCAATTACCAAGCTCATCACGGCCGAATTGATTTTCACTAAGCCGGCCTTCACCGCGAGTCCGGGCAATGAGGGAGATCGCGTCATGCGCGCGCATCCGGCGGTGCGCGATCGGATGAATGAAGCACGCCTGCTGCGTCGTAGTTCGCCGCTCGCGTCGCGTGAGACCGTTGCGCGCAGCGACTGGTCGTTCGGGAAGTGTCCGGACGGCGCCAACCCAACACCGAGCGACATCGACATCTGTTATCCGGCGGGCTTTTCGTCGAATTACATCTATGATCTTGTGTACGTTGCACAGGATCCGATCGTGATGGGCATCGGCTTTGCAGCCACTCGCGATCTCATTGCTTTTTTGCGGCACGAGCGATCGGGCGCGAATCCGCTGATCGCGCGCGGTACGAACGGCGAACACGAGCCGTTGGATTATGCGATCGGCTTCGGCCGTTCGCAGAGTGGCCGCTACATCAAGGATCTCGTCTATTCCGGTTTTAATCTCGATGAAAGCAAACGCGTGGTATTCGAGGGCATCATGCCGCTCATTTCAGGCTCGCGTCTGACCAATACCAATATCGAGTTCGCTACGCCCGGCCGCGTCCCGTCGCCGGTGAATTCGTACTTCTACGGCGGCGATCAGTTTCCGCACACGTACGCCACGCTCACCGATCCTATTACCGGACGCACTGATGGTTGGCTTAAAGCTGCAGTGAGCAGCGCGCTTGTCCAAAAGTGATTCACATGGATTCGGGCACCGAGGCATGGGGCGGGCGAAATTCGCTCGTTGTCACCGACGCTTATGGCAAGAACGACGTGCCGGTGCCCGACAATGTGCGGCTCTACTATTTCGCGAGCACGCAGCATGTGCCGGCCGTGAAGCCGCAAACGGGCATATGCAAGAACGTTAACAATCCGAATCCCTATCGCGAGTCTATGCGCGCACTGCTCGTGGCGATGCAAAACTGGATCAGCGAAGGGAAAACGCCGCCGCCAAGCCGCTTTCCGCGCGTATCCGAGGGCACGCTCGTCGCGCCTTTGCCAGCGGAGAATTTCGGTTTTCCGCGAATCCCCGGCGTCGCCTATTACGGCAAGGGCAACGATCTTTTTGTTAAAGACACCAGCGTCGAGCCGCCGCAAATTGTCAGCAGTAAGCGCTACAGCGTACTCATGCCGAAAGTCGATGCAGACGGCAATGACATCGCGGGCGTCCGCTCAGTGATGGTGCAGGCGCCGCTTGGCACGCATACCGGATGGAATCAGCGCCGTGCCGGTTTCATGGAGAACGAGTTCTGCGATCTAAACGGCTCGTATATCCCCTTTGCGAACTCCGCTCAGGAGCGCGGTAGCGATCCGCGCGCGTCTTTGCAGGAGCGTTACGGCAGCAAAGACGTGTATGTGTTAAAAGTGGAGGCAGCCGCCAAACAACTTGTCAGTGATGGATTCTTGCTGCCTGATGATGCCGAACGGCTCTTGCGGGAGGCAAAAGCGCGCGACCTCGGGATATAAGCACGAGATTGCGCTCGGTCGTGTCAGTCCGGTTTTAAACCGACTTGCTGCGCGACCTTGCCCCAAACGTCCATTTCACGTTTGACGAACGCGGAGAATTCAGCCGCGCTGTTGCCGACCGGAATCGCACCCTGTGCAATCAGTTTCTCGCTCACGTCCGGCAACTTCACGATGCGTGCGATTTCGCGGTTGAGTTTGTCGAGCACGTCCTTGGGCATTTTTCCGGGCGCAAAGACGCCGTACCATTCGTAGGTGTCGTAGCCGGGAAGTCCGGACTCTGCAAATGTCGGCGTATCCGGCAGCCCGGGTGAGCGCTTGGCCGCGGTGCTTGCGATCGCTTTCAGACGCCCGCTTTTGATGTGTGGAAGCACACCCGGCGGCCCGCTGATCAGGAACTGAATCTGATTGCCGATCAGGTCGGCAATCGCGGGCGCACCGCCTTTATACGGAATGTAAGTGAGGCTGATTCCCGCCATCACTTTGAGCATTTCCATCGACAAGTGGCCGGACGTCAACTGACCCGGTGAGCCATAGTTGTATTTGCCGGGATTCGCTTTGGCGAGCGCGATCACTTCTTTCAGCGTAGAAGCTGGCACGGACGGATTCATCGTCATCACGCCCGGCACCATTACCATCAGGGACACGGGCGTGAAGTCTCGCAGCGTGTCATATGGGAGATCCTTCAGCACGAACGGATTTACGATAGTCGGCGTCAGCAGCGTGCCCACCGTATAACCGTCGGCCGGGGCTTTGGCGATGATGTCACTGCCAATCACCATCGCGCCGCCGGGCCGATTGTCGATGATCACCTGCTGTCCCCACGCTTCGTTGATCTTTTGACCGACGAGCCGCGAAACAATGTCAGTGGTACTGCCCGCCGGGACCGGAACGATCCAGCGTATCGGGCGTACCGGATATGTTTGGCTGTGCACTACGAGCGGCGCCGCCAGCGCGCCCAGCGTCGACATCACCAGTATCAATTGCTTGAGCATAACGATGAACCTCCTCTCGACACGCTTGCGCACGTCTCGTCGCGGCGTATTCGAGCGCGCATCTTAACAGCAATCTACGTTGCTTCAGGGCTGACTAGACTGCGCGACGAAGAGTGACCGGCGTTGAGTTTCATGGAATGTACGCCATCGTGTTCGTGAAGAGTTAGACGCGTGAATCCATCTGCTAAACTTCGCGCGACCCGCTCGACGCACACGGCTCCAATCGACCGATCCGATGCCGCCGGCGTGAACTACCTTAAACCGTACCGTGGAGTTACTCAATGCAGCGCAAGGAACTCGGCATTGCCGTAGTCGGCTCCGGCAGGATCGGCACGCTGCGTGCACGTCTCGCCGCTAAGCATCCGTCAGTTCGCTTCCTGGCGATTTCTGATCAGGATCCGGAGCGGGCGCGCTCGTTGGCCGAGCAGACGGGCGCCGATTTTTTTTCCGCGAGCAACGACGAAGTTATTTCCCGTCCGGAAGTGACCGCGGTATTTGTCTCCACGCCCGAAGGCGAGCACGCGGCGCCGGTGAAGAAGGCTCTCGAATTGGGAAAACCGGTGCTCGTGGAGAAACCGCTCGCACTTACCCTCGCCGACGCTGACGATATTCTGGAGACGCTGCGCCGCACGGGCGGCAATCTGCGGATCGGTTACAGCCGCCGCTTCAAAGAGTGTTTTTTGCGCGCAAAGGAACAAATGCTGCACGGACGCCTCGGCCGGGTCGTCGGCGGCACTGCACGCGTCTACAACTCGCGCGCGCAGGCGTTCTCAATTCTGAAACGCTCGGCGCACGCAACGCCGGTCGTCGATGTCCTTACTTACTACGTTGACCTTATGTGCTGGTTCCTCGAAGGCAATCGGCCGGTCGAGGTTGTCGCCCGCGGTCAGACCGGCATCTTCAATGCGGCAGGCTTCGACGCGCATGACGTAACGTGGGGAATCGTTACGCTCGCCGACGGCGCCGTCATCAATCTTGGCGTGAGCTACGCGTTGCCGGCGCGCTATCCGACGCTGGGACAGTCGGACCGCGTCGAGCTCCTGGGTTCCGAGGGCACCATGATCATCGACGACGATCATATGGATCATGTGCTCTTCTCGGAGAAGGGCATCCCGCATGCGTACGTGCCTGATCACAGCGTGAATATGGCGTTCCTCGGCAGCAATACGGCGGGCGATTGGGCCTGCGGTGACTTCTGGGGCCCGCTCGGCAACGAGACGCGCTCCTGGCTGGATCATCTTGTAACGGGCAGTCCAACGGTGCATACCACGCCGGAGCAGGCGCGTATCACGCTTGAAACGACGATCGCCATCGAGCGTGCTGCGAGGACCGGCAAAGCAATCCGCTTGCCGCTCGAGACGTAATGAGCCGACGTTCAAGCGCAGTGCTGAGGCTGAAAGCTGTACTGCTCTGCTGTCTGATGATGACTGGAAGCGTATCGGCACAATCGTATCCGTCACATCCAATCCGGCTCGTCTCACCGAATCCGGCCGGCGGCGCGAACGATACGATCGCGCGTATCGTCATCAACAAGCTGTCCGAAATTCTCGGCGTGCAGATCGTGATCGATAATCGCGGCGGCGCGGGCGGGCTCATCGGTGGTGAGATAGCGGCGCACGCAAGCCCGGATGGTTACACGTTGCTGGCAGGTTCGGTATCCACACACTCATTTGCGCCAATCATCCACGCAAAGCTCGGCTACGATCCGGTGCGCGATTTCGCGCCCATATCGTTATTTGCGATCGCACAGAATCTGCTTGTCGTACATCCGTCTGTGCCCGTGGCGAACGTGAAAGAATTGATCGCACTCGCCAAATCCAAGCGGGGGACGCTGAACTATGCCTCGGGCGGGACCGGGTCTACGAGCCACTTTGCGGTTGCTTTGTTCGTCAGTGTGGCGGACATCAACCGGGAAACGGTGCACGTTCCGTACAAAGGGGGCGCGCCTGCGATCACCGCCACAATCGCGCGTGAAACGCAGTTCTACTTTGGTCCGATGGCGGGTGGTACAGTGCCGCACGTGAAAGCCGGCCGGCTCAAAGCGCTCGCGGTGGGCGGTGCGAAACGATCGCCGGTGCTGCCCGAAGTTCCAACGGTGGCGGAGTCGGGCCTGCCAGCCTATCAATCGTCGGGCTGGTTCGGACTTCTTGCGCCAGCCGGAACGCCGACAGCACTCATTGCACGTCTCAACCAGGCGGTTGTTGCAGCGGTCGCTTCACCTGACGTCAAGCAGAGATTTTTCGATATCGCGGTCGACCCGGCGAGCAACACGCCTGCAGAATTCGCGAGCTTCGTGCGTGATCAGTTGGCCGTACACCGGCAACTCGTGCAAAAGCTTGGCATGAAGTTCGATTAGGACAGCTCTATCAAGGAGACGTGTATGCGCAATCTACTCATTGCAGCGCTGTTACTTGCTGTTCCGCACCTCGGGCAGGCGCAGCAGCCAGCGGACAACGAACTGCAGCGGGCTCAGCAGAAGGCCGGCACCGCGTATCGCGATGTGCGGCAAGCCGAGTTCGAAGCCCAGCAGGCGGAGCTTGATTTCAAGCAGAGCGAGACGGACTATAAGGCGGCCCAGAAACGCGCCGACGACTCCAAGCGCGAACTGGATGCCTCCAGCAAAAAACTCGATGCGGCAAAGGCGAAACTGGCAGACGCGCGCAAGCGCTATGATGCAGCTGTCAATGCGGTCGACAAGATTCCGTCGCCCGCTCCGGTGCAAAAGTGATCTGCACCCGTTTGACAGGGTGTGACCGCTAGATTATAAATACCGCCGTATACGAGCTTCATCTTCCACGCGGCGGCTATAGACGTCGCTACTGAATAATCGTCGCGCATTCCGGCGCAAGTCCTCTGGAGTATCCATTTTGAGCCGAATCGGCTTGCTGGTTCCATCTTCGAACACCACCGTTGAGCCGGAGTTTTACCGCGCGCTGCCGCGCGAAGTTACGCTGCACGTCGCACGGTTGTACCTCGATAAAATTGCCACTGGCACCATTGCGAGCATGGTGAGCGACATCGAGATGCAAAGCCGGAGTCTCGCCTCGGCGGACGTCGACATCATCGTGCTGGGCGCCGCCGCACCCAGTTTTCTCAAGGGCCTCGGCTACGACCGCGAGATGGCGAAGAAAATCGAAGCTGCCTCCGGGAAACGAGCCACCACGACTTCCACTGCGCTGATCGAAGCACTGCAGTATCTCGGCGTGTCACGTGTAGTGCTCGGCGCCGCCTACGACGACAAAGTCAACGCAATTGCAAAATCATTTCTCGAAGTCAACGGCTTCAACGTACTCGATGCGCAGGGACTGGGTCTGGTCGACAACCTTGTCGTAGGCCGATTGGATGCCACGAGCGCTTATGAGCTCGCGCGCAAAATCGATCGCCCTGATGCCGAAGCCATCGTGCTTGCGTGCACGAACTGGAAAACCATGGATGTTATCGAGCGTCTGGAACGAGAACTCGGCAAGCCGGTGCTGTCCACGACACAGGTAACTATCTGGACGGCATTGCGCGCCATCGGCAGGATCGAAGGAGTGCCGGGCTACGGCCGCCTGCTGCGCGACTTGCTGGCGCCGAGCAAGCAAACGCAGCTTGCGTAAGCTTGTCTCATCGATGGCGTGCGGATAACGCTATTCAAGACCGTATACGTATCGACGCCGTTGTTTTAGGGCGCTCAATCGAACCGGCGAATACTACAAGGAGAAACACATGTACGGATGGCGTGGAAGAATTGGTTTGCTCGTGCCCTCGATTAACACGACCATGGAAACCGAGTTTTGGCGTATCGCGCCTGAAGGCGTGTCTGTGCACACTGCGCGCATTGCCGGCGGCCGCGAAGGCACGCCCGAAGAGCTGCGCAATATGGAAAATGCGAGCAAGCATGCGGCTGCAGAAGTTGCTATGGTCGAACCGGATGTCGTCGTCTATGGATGTACGAGCGGCAGCTTTTTCGAGGGTCCGGTGTGGAACAAAAAGATCTGCGACCAGCTCACCGCGATCACAAACGCGCCAACCGTAACCACGGCTGGTGCGATGGTCGCGTCGCTCATGGCGGGCGGTCACAAAAAAGTTGATGTCGTCACGCCGTACGTCGAGGTTACAAACGAGCGCCTGAAACAGTTCGCGAAGGCGCACGGGGTTGATGTCGTAAAACTCGGCACCTTCGACATGCTCGACATGTTCGATCACGCCAAGATACTGCCGGAAGATATTTACGCGAAGGTGAAAGAAATAACTACGCCGGACTCCGACGCGGTGTTCGTCGCATGTACGCAATTGCGTGCGCTCGAAGTGCTCGACATGCTGGAGCGTGATCTCGGCAAGCCGGTCTATTCTGCCGTCCAGGCATCCGCATGGCAGGCGTATGCGGCGATGAACGTCGATCCCGGGATCATGAACTGCGGCAGCCTGCTAAGGAAGCTTTCGGAGCCGGACTCACACAAGATCGCCGTCAAGCATCTGCGGTCTGCGTAAAGCACGAACACGCAAAGGACCATGGAATGATCAAGTCAGGTATTAAATGGCTGACTGCGGCGTGCGCGGTGCTCATATGGACTGTCGCGCATGCGGAGGTCAGCGAAGTTCGCATCACCAAGCAGTTCGGGGTCGGTTTCCTCCCGCTGATGGCGATGGAGGACCAGAAGCTCGTCGAAAAGCAATCGAAGGCCGCCGGTCTGCCCGAAGTTAAGGGCGTCTTCATGACGCTATCCAATCCGGCGGCGATGAACGATGGTCTCTTGTCGGGACAGATCGATTTCGGCACCAACGGTCCGCCTGCGATCATTACGATCTGGGCTCGCACCAAAGGCAGCGCCAATGAAGTGAAGGGCGTCGCGGGCATGGTGCTGACCCCGATGTGGCTCAACGTCAACAACCCGGGCATCAAAACGATTCGCGACTTCACGGAGAAGGACAAAATCGCGGTCACCGCCGTCAAAGTTTCTATTCCTGCCATCATCATGCAGATGGCCGCGATGAAAGAATGGGGCAAGGACAGCTACGCTAAGCTCGATCCGCTGACGGTGTCGATGTCACATCCGGACGGCATGGCCGCATTTCTGTCGAAGCGCGATATCAGCGGCCATTTCACTTCGCCGCCTTTCATGTACAAAGAGCTCGAACAGCCCGGCGTTCACCGCATCATGAGCTCGGACGATGTAATGGGCGGACCGACGACGTTTTCGAACCTCTATTCGACCAGCAAGTTCCACGATGCCAATCCGCGCGTGTATAAGGCGGTGCTCGCCGCGTTCATGGAAGCGATCGAGCTCGTCAACAAGGATAAGAAGCAGGCGGCGGAAATCTATTTGCGCGTCTCAGGTGACAAGAAAAGCACTGTCGCGGAGATACAAAAACAGCTCGAGGATCCGAATCTGGTATTCACCGCGACCCCGCGGAATATTCAGAAGTACGCGGACTTCATGCATGACGTGGGCTCGGTCAAGGTGAAGGCGAATTCATGGAAAGACATCTACTTCCCCGAGATTCATAACTTGCCGGGGAGCTAGCGTTCATCGCCAGCCGTGCTGACTTGAATTGAAGGGGCGGGCAGTGCCTGCCCTTTTTGATGATCCCGTGCGGAGAAATAGTTGGCTGAAATAACCCACAGCGACGTGATTGTCGTCGGCGGCGGTGGCACCGGACTCGCCGCGGCGTCGGAAGTCGCGCGGCTCGGCCGCAAAGTCATTCTGCTCGAAAAAAATCCGCAGACCGGCGGATCAACGTCATGGTCTGTCGGCTCGCTGACCGCAATCAACACACCGCATCAAAAGAAAGCGGGTATACGCGATTCCGCTGACGAGCATTTCGAGGATCTCGCGCTGCATGCGGGTGCGCTGGCACCGCGCGACAACCTGGCGCTGCGCCGCATTCTTGTCGATAACACAACCGAAATGCTGAACTGGCTAATGTCGCTCGGCGTCGTGTTCGTCGGGCCGATGCCTGAGCCGCCCCACCGCTATAACCGCATGCATAACGTTGTGCCGAACTCCAAATCGTTCGCTTATCATTTGACGAAGCACTGCCGCGCCTTGGGCGTTGATATTCGTGTCAACATGAACACGCAGCGGCTCATCACGGAAAACAATCGCGTTGTCGGGGTTGAGGCCGCAACGCCCGACGGAACGCTGCACGAATTTCGCGCCCGGCGCGGGGTCGTACTGGCGGCCGGTGATTACAGCAACGGACGTGATATCAAGGCGCGGTATGCATCGCCGGACGTCAGAGACGTCGAGGCCGTGAACGCCACTGCAACCGGCGATGGACATCGCATGGCGCTCGAGCTGGGTGCCACCATCCTCAATGGCGACGTCGTGCGCGGGCCGATCATGCGCTTCATTCCGCCGACGCGGCCGAACATCATCCAGCGGCTGCCGCCCGTCAAACCGCTGGCGAAGTTCGTCGCCTGGTCGATGGATCATCTGCCGCAGTGGATGTTGCGGCCGTTTGTGATGAGCTTTCTCACTACTGCGTTGGGCCCGTCGCCGGAGCTCTTCAAGGAAGGCGCGGTTCTCATCAACAGGAATGGCGAGCGATTCACTGACGAGGTCGCCAAGCCGAATCTCGATGTCGCCAAGCAGCCGGAGCGCATCGCGTGGATTGTTTTCGATCGAAAGCTCGCTACAAAGTTTTCGGGCTGGCCCTATTACATCTCGACAGCGCCAGGCGTTGCATACGCGTATCTGGCCGATTACCGGCGTAACCGCGCGGACATCTACCACGAGGCGAACTCGATACCGGAGCTGGCCTCGAGCATGGGCGTTTCTAGCGAAAAGCTCGAGCGCACGCTGGCTCAATACAACGCGGCGCGTGAGACGCGGCCGGCGATCGACCAGGGCCCGTACTATGCGCTGGGTCCGGTAAAAAGCTATGTTGTCTTCACAGATGGCGGATTAAAAGTGTCCGAGAAACTGGAAGTGCAGCGCGCGGACGGGAGCGTGATCGACGGTTTGTTCGCCGCAGGTTCCACCGGGCAGGGCGGGCTTTTGCTCGAAGGGCATGGCCATCACCTTGGCTGGGCATTCATCTCCGGCCGCATCGCCGGGCGCAACGCCGCGCAGGCGACGGCGCAGTGATATTCATCAGCCAAAGCGGAATCACGGACAGCAGTCGCGCTGCCGATTGGGACGGTTGGTATCGCGAGCACCTGCGTCTTATGGCCAGTGTACCCGGCGTTTCATCAGCACAGCGGTTCAAAACCGATACGCCCGGTTTTTCGCCGTCACTCGCGATCTACGGTTTCGCCTCGGCCGATATTTTCAAAGATCCGTATTACCTCAGTGTGCGCGGCATGGGTGAATGGCTATCGCTCATCGACCGGCGCTATTACAAGCGGAATTTGTTTGCCGGAATCGACGAGCCGCCACATGTTCGAGACGACGAGATTATGCTCGTCGCGGATCGGCAGCAGCCGGAAAGGCCAATCGAAGGCGTCACGTTCGCTTGGCTCGAATGTGTCGGCATCGACCACTCGACGCCTTATCGTGGCCTCGCTGTTGTGGCATCGCCGCCGCAGGGTCTTCCTGACACTGTGGCAATATACCGGCCGGCTTCGCCGCGCGTGACCGCGTCGTCGCAATGACTGACTGCGTGTTGCGTTCGAAGCGGACTCACCTCAGGAGATATTGATGAAGCGGTCGCGTTTATCGTTCTTGTTCCTAAGCGCCGTAATCGTCGCCGGCAGTGCGCTTGCACAAGGTTATCCCAACAAGACGATCCGCTATATCGTGCCGTGGCCTCCGGGCGGCGGCGCCGACGTGCTTTCACGCATCGTGAGCCCGAAACTCGGCGACGTGCTGGGTCAGCAGGTCATCATCGACAATCGCGGCGGGGCCGCCGGCAACATCGGCGCGGAAATGGGTGCCAAGTCGCCGCCCGATGGCTACACGATCGTCTTCGCTTATGCCGGCACTCACGCGATCAACCCGAGCATCTATAGCAAGCTCCCGTTCAAGGAAAGTGACTTCGCTCCCATTATCTGGATGGCGGAAGTGCCCCAGGTACTCGTCGTGCATCCGTCTCTGCCGGTCAAGAATGTACGCGAACTTATCGCCCTCGCGAAGTCGAAACCCGAGCAGCTTACGTACGGATCGAGCGGCAGCGGCGCTATGAATCATTTGACCGGCGCCCTCTTCACAATGATGACGAAAACAAACGTCGTCCATGTTCCATATAAGGGCGGCGGACCGGCAGCGATCGCGTTGCTGTCCGGCGAAATCAGCATGATTTTCGGCGAGCCGGCGACCGTGGTGCAGCAAATCAAAGCCGGTAAAGTACGCGCGCTGGCGGTGACGAGCGCCAAGCATGCGCTTGCGCTTCCCGACCTGCCGACTGTCGCTGAGAGCGGCGTGCCAGGCTACGAGGTTACGTCATGGAACGGTATCCTCGCGCCGGCCGGTACACCCTCGGATATCGTGCGGCGACTCAACAGCGAGCTCAACAAAATCATCGCCGCACCGGACATCCGCCAGCGCATGATCGACAACGGCTTCGAGCCCGTCGGCGGAACGCCGGAGAAATTCGCCGAGAAGATTCATGCCGAAATACTGAAATGGGCGCCGGTGGTCAAAGCGGCTTCTATCAGAGTGGATTAGTCAGTCACCAACCACTTGAGACGTCCGCGCCGAATTGAAAATAATCTTGCCTGCGCACTCAGTGAAACTATCCAACTGCGTTGGCCACCGATCCAAGAATGTGCTGAAGCTTTGGCATCTTGCAACGGCGTCTACTCTTCTTGCAATGCCGTTGTGCGCGTACGGGCAAACACTCTATCCGTCGAAGCCGATCCGCATCATCGTACCGCTTGCTGCGGGCGGACCTTCCGATCTGCTTGCGCGCACACTCGGCCAGAAGTTCACTGAAACGTGGAGCCAGCCGGTGGTCATCGACAATCGTACCGGCGCCAACGGCGTCGTCGGTTGTGAGATTGCGGCTAAGAGCCCGCCGGACGGCTACACCTTGTTGATGGGAACCAACGGCACGCATGGCATCAATGCCAGTCTGTTTTCGAAACTGCCGTACGATACTGTCAATGATTTCGCGCCGATTGCACGCATCGGCATAGCGCCTTACGTACTCGTCGCCCATCCGTCGCTGCCGGTGAGGTCGGTCGCAGAACTGATAGCATTGGCGCGCGCGCGGCCCGGGCAGATCAGTATTGCCTCCGGCGGCAGCGCATCGCATCTCGCGTCGGCATTGTTCAAAAGCATGGCGGGCATCGACTTGCTGCTCGTGCCGTATAAGGGCAACTCGCTGGCCGTCACGGCAGTGATGAGCGGCGAGACATCACTCGTATTCGGTAACATCGCGCAATCGCTGCCGCAAGTGAATGCCGGCCGCATGCGCGCACTCGGTGTCACGAGCGCGCGGCGGTCGTCCGTGATGCCGAACGTAATGACCATCGCAGAATCCGGCATTGCCGGTTTCGAGACGTCGACCTGGTACGGCATGCTTGCACCGGCCGGCACACCGCGGCCCGTCGTAGACAAGCTGAATGCAGAGATCGTCAGGATTCTGCAGTTGCCTGACGTGCGCGCCCGTCTCTCCGCCGAAGCCTTCGAGCTGCCCGCGGACACGCCCGATCAGTTTGCAGGCATCATCAAATCGGAATTGACGCGCTGGGCGAAAGTGGTCAAAGAAACCGGCGCACGTTTCGAATAAGTTACACCGCCACTCGGCTACAAGTAGCTTACTTGCGCAGGCTGGCGCCGCCGTCGATCGTGATAACGGTGCCCGTCGTATAAGAAGAGCGCTTTGAGCACAGAAAAGCCACCGTGTCCGCAATCTCTGCGACGCGGCCAAGACGCCCAAACGGAAAAACGGTCGTCAGTTCGCGCCAGCGATTTTCATCGCCGAGCTCGTTCTTTGCGCGTGCCTTCAAGCGCACCACCTGGCGATCGGTTTCAATCGAGCCCGGATTGATTCCGATCACGCGCACGCCGCAATCCGGACTTTCGCCGCCCAGCGCACGCGACATGGCCATCAGGCTGGCGTTGCCCATCGTGCCCGCCATGTACTGCGCCGTATGCCGCTCGCCGGCGACGCCTATGATGTTGACGATCACCCCGCGTTTGCGCTCGCACATGCCGCGATAGACTTCGCGCGTCAGATTGATGAAACCCCACACTTTGAGGTCCCATGCTTCGCGCCACGTTTTCTCATCGAGGGCAGTGATTGTTCCTTGTGGAATCGCACCTGCATTATTGATGAGGAAATCGACCGGCCCGGCCGCCTGAGCGAGTTTCGTCATGTTCTCGGATTTGCCGAGATCGAGCGCATGCACGCTCACATTCACCTTGTATCTGGCGCTTAAATTACTTTTTGCAGTACCGAGCGTCTCGGCGCTGCGTGAAGCCGAATGCAAATTGCAGCCTTCAGCCGCAAGCGATTCGGCGACGCCATAGCCGATGCCGCGTGAGCCGCCGGTGATAAGTGCAGTGCGGCCTTGTAGATTCAGTTCCATGTGTTGGTTCGGATTCGAGTAAAAAGGGAGGTGCTACTATAGGGAAAACCGCAGTTGGTGACCAGCGGTTCCCTTATTTTCCAGCCACTCTCCAGGAGCAAATCATGCAATCGGAATTGTTTGAAAAAGGCCTTGTTGTGCGCAAAGAAGTGCTCGGCGCCGAGTACGTTGATAAATCCATCAAAGGCGCGGACGACTTCGCGCTGGCGATGCAGGAATACGCGACTGAGGCGGCGTGGGGTTCAATCTGGACTCGCCCGGGCTTGCCGAGGAAAACGCGCAGCCTTCTCAACATCGCCATGCTCACCATCATGAATCGCCAGCATGAATTGAAACTGCATATCCGATCGTCATTTACCAATGGCGTCACCAAGGACGAGATCAAGGAGGTTCTCCTGCAGGTCGCCTGTTATGCAGGCGTGCCGGCGGGAATCGATGGTTTCCGTCTCGCGCGCGAAGCGTTTGCCGAGATGGATGCGGCAAAAAAGAAGTGATGCAGCAAACGACGCGAGAGCGGCACTCAATCTGATCAAGGCAGCGAAGGACTCAAGCGACTTGTCGATCAGATTTGTGCTTGCATTGACGTTGTTCAGCATGGCCGGCGTGCGCGCCGGCCGTGTGCTTCTGGCGCTATACGCGCTCAATTTGGGCGCGCAGCCATTGACCGTCGGAGTGCTGGCGGCGACGTTTTCCGCGTTTCCCATGCTGCTCTCGTTACTTGCGGGCCGCTTCGCCGACCGGTTCGGATCTCGCTGGCCACTGATTATTGGCACCGTTGGCGGCGCATGCGGCATGCTTGCGCCTTTTTTCTACGCCACGATGCCAGCCTTGTTTGTCGCCGCAGCGATGAACGGATTTTCATTCACATTTACCAACGTCGCGCTGCAAAATCTCGTTGGCCTGTTAAGCAAGCCGGAGACCCAGGCGCGCAATTTCAGCAATTTCAGCCTCGCCTTAGCTGTCGCCAGTTTCATCGGGCCGCTGGTCGTGGGATTCTCCATCGACCACTCGGGATATGCGTACGCCTGTCTCTATGTGGTGGCCATATCGATGGTGCCCATGGGTCTGCTGCTGACGAAGAAGGTGGCGATCGCACACGCCAAGCCGCAGGCCGCCGAGAAGGGCAGCATCCGCGAAACACTCGCAAGGCCGGGTGTGTGGCGAATACTCGCCACCAGCAGTCTCGTGGTCACGGGCATCGACATGTTCCAGTTCTATCTGCCGATCTACGCGCACTCGATCGATATGTCGGCGTCCGCCACGGGCATTGTGCTCGCGACATTCTCAGCGGCTTCATTCGTGGTGCGCCTGATCATGCCGCGGCTGCTGAAGGTGTGGAGCGAAGAGCGCCTGCTCGCTTACTCGTTCTATCTTGGGGCGGCCAGTCTCATGCTGGTGCCGCTCTTCACGCATGCGTTCGTCCTCGCGCTGGTTTCTTTCATGTTCGGAATGGGTATGGGGTGCTGCCAGCCGATTACGATGATGCTCACATTCAGCCGTTCCGCTGAAGGCCGTTCCGGCGAGGCACTTGGTCTGCGGCTCACGATCAATCACCTGACGCGCGTCATCGGGCCTGTGTTATTCGGTTCGATCGGATCTGCTTTCGGGCTCTTCGCAGTGTTCTGGGGAAACGCCGCACTGCTGGGTTCGGGCGGGGCGATTACGCGCAGGCGAAAGCGGCGCCCGCGTCCGGGCAACTAGGCGCCTAGCTGTCAACGCTGGTTCACCCGGCGCGTTATACGGGCATCCGGCCCCCGGATATACCTATGGAGACAAAACATGAATAAGCTGTTGACGACCCTGATTGCCGGCGCTTTCGTCGGCACCACCCTGACCGCGGTTGCCGCGGATGCACCGAAATCCGCTCCTGCTGCGACGACGACAGCGCCCGCCGCGGACGCCTCGAAAGACATGAGCAAAGCGGACAAGAAGGCGGAAGACAAGGCCAAATCCGACGCGAAGAAACAAGCGCGCGCTGATGCGAAAGCCAAGAAGAAAGCCGACAAAGAAGCCAAAAAACAGGCCAAGGCCATGAAGAAAGAGCAAGCGAACAAAGGCTCGGTATCCGCCGCTCCGGCGACGCCGGCCCCGAGCGCCGCATCGCCAGCGACTCCTGCTAGCCCTGCAGCACCGGCAAAGAAGTAAACACGATTGCCGCGGCAAGCGCCGCGATGATGCACTGACGACAGGCGGGGGCGACCCCGCCTTTTGTTTGTACATCCAGCTCGTACCTTCCTGCCTTCATTCGCTGCATCCTTAAGATCTGCACAGTCAGTGCGCGATTGCGATAAGTAAGTCGCCGGTTTGCAGCGAGGCCTCCTGTTTGTCACGCCGGCTTACGATTGTTAATATGCCGCGCTCGTGGAGACATGAGGTCGTGCAATGAAAGCATTGGTGGTGTCAAAGTTCGGTGCGCCTGATGCGGTAAAGGTGCAGGACTGGAAGGTGCCCGCCCCCAAGGCGGGCGAAGTGCTCGTCGATGTGTATGCGGCGGGAATTAATTTTCCGGATCTGCTGGTGATCGACGGCAAATACCAGTTTCTGCCGCCGCTGCCGTTTGTTCCGGGCAAGGAATGCGCGGGCGTCGTCAATACCGTCGGCGCGGGCGTCACTGCGCTCAAGTCAGGCGATCGTGTTCTGGTGCAGGTCGAATATGGCGCGTACGCGCAGCAGGTGACCACGAAGGCGGTGAACTGCCATCCAGTCAGCGGCTCGATTTCTTATGCCGAGATCGCCGCGATGGGCCTCACTTACAATACGGCGCACTTTGCGTTAGTAGAACGTGGCGGCGTCCGGGCCGGCGAAAGTGTGCTGGTGACCGGCGCGGCCGGCGGCGTAGGTCTGGCTACCGTTCAGGTCGCTAAGGCGCTCGGGGCCACCGTGCTCGCAGCGGTAAGCAGTCCCGAGAAAGCGGCGGCCGCGAAAGCCGCGGGCGCTGACCATATCATCGATACAAGTGCAGGCAATTTGAGGGACTCCTTGCGCGAACAGGTGTTCGCCGCAGTGGGCAAGCGCGGCGTCGATCTCGTCGTGGAAAACGTTGGTGGAGACGTGTTCGACGCGTGTATGCGCGCGATCGCCTGGTCCGGGCGCATTGTCATTGTCGGCTTCGCCGGCGGGCGCATTCCCGAAATCAAGGCCGGTCACCTGCTCGTGAAGAACATTGCCGCAATCGGCCTGCAGTTCAGTGACTATCGTGATCGAGAGCCGGAAAAATGCCGCGCGGTTCGCCAGCAGCTGTTTGATCTTTACAGCGCCGGCAAACTGAAGCCGCACGTGATGGCGACATATCCGCTCGAGCGCTATGCGGAAGCACTGGCGCTAGTGAAAGAACGCAAGGTCATCGGCAAGGCCGTTCTCGCTACCCGCTAATCAAAGCGAGCAACGCTTAGTCCCCGATATCGGCGGGGACCTGACCGCTGCGTATCCAGCCGACGATGGCTTTGACCGTTTTGTCTTCCATGCCGACAAACCCGTGCTCGCTGAACGGCTGGCACGCGTCGCCGCGGCTGTTTTTCACTCCGGTAACAGTGACCAGCGCGGAATTCGTATCCTTCGCGTAATCCCTCGCTCGTGAATACGACGTCCAGCGACAAGGGTCGTTGCGATGATGTACCCACAGCACCGGAATCTTCTCGTCTTTGAAGTCCGACACGCTGAGGCCCGGTCCCTGATAGTTGGCGATCGTCAGTGCAGACGCAAGCACGATGCGTCTGACATCCGGCGACGCACGGCGGCCCGCGAACGCGGCGCTTACTGTTCCCTCGCTGTGCCCCGCGTAAGTCCAATCCAGGTCACCGAACCGGCGCGATACTGCACCCACCACTGCGTTCACATCCTGCGCATAGCGCGGCGACGCTCGAAACGAATGCCAGAACGGACCGGACTGATAATCGCTCGGTGCATCGATCACGACGGTTAAAAATCCGTCTTCGAGGAAATATCCGCGCGACCGCACGAGAAAGTTACCGCGTTGATTGTCGTAGTGGATCTGTCCATTCTCGACACGCAGGTTGCCGCGGCCCGGGTCTCCGGGAAAAATCGCCACTGCATGGGTGAATGTCGTTACCCCGGTTTGTGCGTAATGAGTGCTGATATTGAATGGCCCTCGAGTGGTACGACGATCACTTCATTAGTGAGCGCTGGATCAGGCCATGCAGGTTGTTGCGCATGCAGCTCGTACCCTGTCAGGCACACGAGCACCGAAACAACGACTGTTATGTGATGCCAGAAGCGGATCATCGCCTCAGCGCATCCGGCCGCAGCTGCAACTTCACTCCCCGGTGCACGGTTCAGCTCACTTATTTGCCGGCGCGCGCAGGGCCGTGCGTGAGCGTTTGCACCCGGTACAATCCTTCACGCGCTGTTATGTAGAGCACGCTTTTATCCGGCCCGGCGAATGCAACGTTCGACGGCTGTCGCGGCACTTTGATGGTACCGAGATACTGACCGGCCCTGTCGAACGCCTGGACGCCGGCCGTGCTCGTGATAAACAAGCGGCCATCCCGATCGATCGCCAGTCCGTCAGCGCCGCTCTCCTGACCTGCTTTCAGATCGCGCAGCTTAATGAACGGGCGCTTATTGGCGACCGTGCCGTCGCGCTGGATATCGAATGCGAATACGGTGTCGCCAACGGTGTCATCGACAATCAGCGTTTTGCCATCGAGCGTCACGGTCAGTCCATTAGGGCGAACGATGGTGTCATCTATGACGATCGCCTTGGTCGAGTCATCGGGCAGAAAGTAAACGTACGCCTTGCGTCCCGGGACGACGGGCCGTGGACCGGGATCCGTAAAGTAAATACCGTCATTGGCGTCAGCGATGACATCGTTCGGCGCCATCAGCGGTCGGGTACCGTCGCCACGCGTCATTTCACTGACGTGTCCGTCGGCCGTCATCTTGACGATGCGCTTGCCATCGCTTTCAGCGCCGATAACATCGCCGTTTGACAGGTACGCGAGGCCGTTGGTACGGTTGGTGTTTTCACGCACTATCGAGATTTTTGCAGCCGGGTCGAGGCGATTGATGCGCGTTACCTTGCCGAGATCCGTGAAGTACAGGCCGCCGTCCCGCATACCGAGCGGTCCTTCGAGAAATTCGAAGCCTTCCTGCACGAGTACGGCCTCCACACCCGGCCCGATAACCCCGGGAATCCCGCTCTGTGCGTGCGAGGTAACAGGCGATGCGCAAATGAAACCAGCGGCCATCGCCGCAAGCATGAGCTGTTTCATGGAAGTCTCCTCCTATTCGTGCAGTACGTACGCGTCTGACTGCTTATCTACGGCGTGAGTGAACCCAGATAGGCAGAGATTGCGAGCATGTCATCCTCGGTCAATTGCGCGACCACCGGTTTCATCAGGACTGCCGAGTTGCCGCCGCGCGTACCGCTTTGCGTACTCATCAGCTGACGCATTGCATAGAGCGGCGAGATACCCGCGATGCGCGGGACGTCGGCGACACCTTCGAGCTTCGCGCCATGACAGGTAGAGCACGCCATTGTTTTACCGCCGCCACCATTTACGAGCGCGGCACCTTTAGCGACGCTGCCCGGCGGCACGTACGCAACGAATCCGGAATACGGGTCGCGCCGCGCCGCACGCAGCGGCTCCTGTGGCAGCTCGATAATTCGATTGCCGAGCGGCTCATTGCCCGCATCGGCGATGGCGAAGCGCATGCGCCCTTTGCCGATATACGTTTTGGGTACGGTGTCGGTTTCGACGATCTTGTTCCAGGCGCGCGGCTTGAGCGCGGCGAACCATTCGCTAGCCTGTTTCATTTCGTCTTCGCTCATGCCCGACGCGATGCCGTTCATGCGTGCAGCGTCTTTGCGCGCGCCCGATTTAAAGTCTGCGAGCTGCCGCATCTAATACGCCGCAGGCAAGCCTGCGAGATGCGAAGATTCGGGGTGTCCCATGCCTGACACGAGGTGACACGAGGCGCACGCTGGAACGGCCTTGCCGCTGCCGCGCTGCACGATCGATGGCATCGGTGCATGGTCATCTGGAAACCAGTCCGGCGG
>Ga0207683_10000274_pt1 | contig 46060 bp, 39 predicted proteins | sample KBSM73metaG_FD_184333 | JGI IMG/M metagenome (GOLD analysis project Ga0207683, IMG submission 184333) | Miscanthus rhizosphere microbial communities from Kellogg Biological Station, Michigan, USA - KBS M7-3 metaG (SPAdes) (version 2) | ecosystem: Host-associated > Plants > Roots > Rhizosphere >... | reverse complement strand
CGTCTTCATTCGCTATTCGCGTATTCTCAGCTTCTCCAGCCGCGCCACGACGTCATCCGGCAGCGGGTGCGCCTTGCGGGTCGCGCGATCGATCATCACCATTGTGGCGTTCGCGGTTGCTGCGCATTCGCCCTCGTGGAAGATCGCCTGCAGAAATCGAATAGGACGAGCGGCCGATCTGCGTCGTGCCGGTGCCGATCTCGACCGTGCCGGGCCAGTGCATCTCGCGCAAGAAACTGATGTCGAGCCGCGCCAACACCGTGGTGACGCCAGGCGCGCCGAGTTCGTTTCCCGGCTCGCGCAGCAGCATCACCCGGCCGGTTTCGAAGTACGTCGCGAACACCGTGTTGTTGACGTGCCCCTGCGGGTCGAGATCGCCGAACCGGATGATGTCACCGGTACGGCCAGGGAACTGCTCAGGACGCGGCAGGATACGGGCAGGTTTGACCACGGGTTGGTCGTTCAAGACAAAAGACTCCATTATTTCAATAGGTTACATCACGTTAGACAAGATGCAATCCGAGCGCAGCATTTGCTTGCATTTTTGCTTCCCCCGCCACAATTCGCCCGCTAGACAGTCGCCCATACAAGCAATGACCGTGTTCCGAAAGATATCCGAAGGGTATTCCTGCCGTGCTGACCAAGACCGAAGTCATCAAGACCGACGCGCTGATCATCGGCGCGGGCCCGGTCGGGCTATTCGCCGTGTTCGAGCTCGGCTTGCTCGACATGAAGGCGCATCTCATCGACATCCTCGACAAGGCCGGCGGCCAGTGCGCCGAACTCTATCCCGAGAAGCCGATCTACGACATTCCCGGCATTCCTGAGATTTCCGGCCAGGGCCTGACCGAGGCGCTGATGGCGCAGATCAAGCCGTTCAACCCCACGTTCCATCTCAACGAGATGGTCGAGAACATCGAGAAGGTCGGCGATCCGCTATTCCGCGTTACGACGAATGCCGGACAGGTCTTCGAAGCGAAGGTCATCGTGGTCGCGGCCGGCGGCGGCTCGTTCCAGCCGAAGCGCCCGCCGATTCCCGGCATCGAGGCTTACGAGGCGAAGTCGGTCTATTACGCGGTGCGCCAGATGGAGGCATTCCGCGGCAAGCGTTTGCTGATCGCAGGCGGTGGCGACTCGGCGCTCGACTGGACGCTGAACCTCGCGCCGCTCGCAAGCCACCTGACACTGCTGCACCGCCGCGCCGAATTCCGCGCCGCGCCCGACAGCGTCAACAAGATGATGAAGCTCGTCGGCGAGGGAAAGATCGACCTCGTGCTCGGTCAGGTGACGGCCCTCGAAGGCGCCGACGGGCAGGTATCGAAGGCGATCGTGAAGACCACCGAGGGCTCGGACTTCCATATCGCCTGCGACGCGATCCTGCCGTTCTTCGGCCTGACCATGAAGCTCGGTCCCGTGGCCAACTGGGGCATCGACCTGAAGGACAACCTGATCCCGGTCGGCACCGAGACGTTCGAGACCAACATTCCCGGGATTTTCGCCGTCGGCGACATCAACACCTATCCGGGCAAATTGAAGCTGATCCTCTCGGGCTTCCATGAAGTTGCGTTGATGTCGCAAAAGGCGCACCGCTACGTCTATCCGGACAAGCGCCTGGTGTTTCAGTACACGACGTCCTCGACCAGCCTGCAGAAAAAGCTCGGCGTGGCGTAAAGGTCACGCTTCGCGGCTTTCGCCGCGGCCGGCACATCCCCGTCCATTGCTCGCCCTCGATTCCGCCCCTACTGTTCGCGGAACAATGAACTCCCCGAGTTTCAGGGGGTCACGGGGGTTGGCGTCGTGCGTCCTCGCGCCCAGTTTCAGCGGCGGCGTGGTGCTTTGCGCCGCGCGCCACCGGATTCGCCCCTCTCGTTGATGATGCCGCGCGCGCCTCGTTCGAGGCGCGGGCTGAGCGGATCGATGATCGCGCTGTTGGCGGGCACCTGCCTGGCCGCACCGGCATTCGCGCAGGAGACGTGGCTTGCCAATCCCGGCTCAAGCGATTTCACGACAGCATCGAACTGGGACCCCGCTTCCGTCCCGACCGGGATCGCCATCTTCGGCAGTTCGTCGATCACGACGCTGACATTCTCCGGCTCGCGCAACGTCGATGCCTTTCAACTCGATCCCGGCGCGCCCGCCTATACGTTCGATCTGACGAGCGGGTTCGGCATCCGCTTCAACGGCGACGGCATCGTCAACAACTCATCGAACACCCCGATCTTCAACGTCGATGCCTCGCTGCTTCAGTTCGACAACGCGTCGTCGGCCGGCAATGCCGTCATCAATCTGGTTACCGGCACGGTCTCGTTCTTCGGCAACAGCACCGCAGGCGCGGCGCAGCTCAATGCGGCGGCCGGCACCAATTTCGACTTCACGACCACGACGGGCCCGGCGAACAATGGAGTCATCTCCGCCGGCTCGATCGCCGGCGCCGGCAACTTCGATCTCGGAGCGAACCAGCTCATCGTCGGGTCCAACAACCTGTCCACCACGGTCAGCGGCGTGATCAGCGGCAACGCGCTCACCAAGGAGGGGACCGGCACACTGACGCTCTCCGGCACCAACACCTACACCGGCGGCACCACCCTCAACGCCGGCGCCCTCGCGATCACCAACGGCAACGCGCTCGGGACCGGCGGCGTCGTCATGAACGGCGGCAGGCTGAGCGCGACGCAGACCTTGGCGCTCGCCAACGACGTCACCTTCAACGCCGCCGCCGCGGTCACCGCCGCGACCGGCAGCACCTTCAGCCTGACCGGCAACTTGTTCTTCAACCCCGATTCGGTGACGACCTTCGGCTCGTCCATCGACGCCGGCACGATCCTGTTCAACCCGGCCAGCGTGAGCGCCAGCGCCACCGCCGCGGTCGTGGTCGGCGGCGGCACGTTGAGCGCCGGATCGAACGAGCTCGGCAATCTGCTCGACGCCACCCAATCGACCACGGTGAACGCCGGCGCGACGGTCGCCTTCAACGATTTCTTCGCCGCCATCCGCAATCTCGCCGGTGCGGGCACGGTGAACATCGGCGCCAATCCGGCGTCGACGCTGATCCTGACGGTCGACCCGGCCACCACCACGACATTCTCCGGCATCATCAGCGGCGCCGGCGGGCTGGAGGTCGACGGCGGCGGCAGGCTGATCCTGTCCGGCAGCAACACCTACACGGGCGGCACGTTCATCTGCTTCTGCTCGAGCTTGCAGCTCGGCACGTCCGGCGTGACCGGCACCATCCTCGGCAGCGTCATCGTCGAGGGCACGTTCGACCTCGTCAACGCCAACACCGCCGGGATCACGTCGATCACCAATGACGGCGGCCTAACGCAGTTCTTCAACGGCACGACGGCGAGCGCCGCCACCATCGTGAACAAGAACGGCGGCATCATCAACTTCTTCGATACAAGCAGCGCCGGCACCGCCGACATCACCAACCGCGACGGCGGGCTCACGACCTTCAGCAACAACAGCACGGCCGCCAGCGCCGTCATCACCAACCGGGCGTTCAGCGGCACCGAGTTCAAGAACGACAGCAATGCCGGCCAGGCCGACATCACCAACAATGGCGGCACCACACAGTTCTTCGACCATGCGAATGCCGCACTTGCGACGATCACCAACCGCAATGGCGGCGGCACCACGTTCAGCGACACCAGCAAGGCCGGCAACGCGATCATCACCAACCGTGACTTCAGCGGCACCGCCTTCGAGCACGACAGCAATGCCGACCAGGCCGCCATCACCAACAATGGCGGCATCACGCTGTTCTTCGACCGGGCCAAAGCGGGTTTTGCGACCATCACCAACCGCAATGGCGGCGGGACCATCTTCAACAACGAGACCACCGCCGACAACGCGACCATCACCACGCGGACCGGCAGCATTACGCAGTTCTTCGACAACAGCACCGGCGGCAATGCGCGCTTCATCACCGACCTCGGCGGCGAGGTCGATTTCTCCGAAACCAGGGGCCCTGCCAATGACGGCCGCATCAGCGCCGGGTCGATCGAGGGCGGCGGCACCTACTACATCGGCGCCGGCAACATCCTGAGCGTCGGCGGCAACAACCTCTCGACCGAGGTGAGCGGCGTCATCGCCGATTTCAATCCCTGCGGCTGCGCCACGCCCGGACCCGGCACGCTCGAAAAGGTCGGCCCCGGCACGCTGATCCTGTCGGGCGACAATACCTATACGGGCGGCACGCGGATTCTGGCCGGCGTGCTGCAACTCGGCAATGGCGGCACCACCGGCACGATCCTCGGCAACGTGTTGAACGACGCGACCTTCGTCATCAACCGCTCGGACGTGCTTTCCTTCGGCGGCGTAATCTCCGGCACCGGCGTGTTCCAGCAGAACGGCACCGGCACCACGGTGTTCGCCGCCGCCAACACCTATACGGGCGGCACCATCGTCAACGCCGGCACGCTGCAACTCGGGCCGGGCGGCAGTCTCGCGCCGACCGGCACCCTGACGGTCAACCTCGGCGGCGTGTTCGACCTCAACGGCCACACCCAGACGGTCGCCGACTTCTCCGGCGCCGGCAACGTGATGCTCGGGGCCGGCGCGTTCACGGCGGGAGCCGCGGACACCACGACCTTCTCGGGCGTGATGTCGGGAACCGGCAGCTTCACCAAGGCCGGCGTCGGCACGATGACGTTCTCCGGTACCAACAGCTATACGGGCGCGACGACCGTCGCGGCCGGAACGCTGCTCTTGAACGGCTCGATCGCGACGTCGAGCGGACTCACCGTGAATGCGGGTGCGACCGTCGGCGGCACCGGCACGCTGCCGACGAGCACGATCGGCGGCACGCTCTCCCCCGGCAATTCGATCGGCACGCTATCGATCAACGGCAACCTCACCTTCGTCGGCGCCGGCAATTACCTGGTCGAAGTGTCGCCGGCGGCCGCCGACCGCACCAACGCCACCGGCACAGCGGCGCTGAACGGCACTGTGCGCGCCGTGTTCGGGCCCGGTGCCTACACGGCAAAGTCCTACACGATCCTGTCGGCGGCGGGCGGACGGAGCGGCACGTTCGCGAACCTCGAGCAGATCGGTCTGCCGGCGTTTACCGCCACGCTTGACTACACCAGCACCGATGTACTGCTGACGCTGGCCTTGACCCTCGCGAAGATACCAAACCTCAATCAGAACCAGCAGTCGGCCGCGAACGCGATCCAGAACGCCTTCATTACCACCGGTACCCTGTCGGCTCCGTTCTTCGCGCTCGCGAGCCTGCCGAACGGCGCGCTGCAGAACGCGCTGACGCAAGTCTCCGGCGAGATCGCGACCGGCGCCGCAACCGCCGGCTTCCAGAGCATGGACCTGTTCCTCAACCTGATGCTCGATCCGTTCCTCGAGACGCGGCTCGCCGACGGCAGCATGCAGGGCCGCGCGCTCGGCTTTGCGCCGGAAGCCGATGCCTCGCTTCCTGCCGCGATGAGCACCTATGCGGGGCTGCCGACCAAGGCGCCGCCGCGCGCCTCGTTCGACCAGCGCTGGACCGTCTGGGGCGCGGCCGCCGGCGCAGCGGGAAAATACAAGAGCGATGCCGCCACCGGCAGCAGCAATCTCGACGTGCGCGGCGGCATCTTCGCGGCCGGCATCGACTATCGTGTGTCGTCCGACACGGTGATCGGCTTCGCGGTCGCGGGCGGCACGCAAACGTTTGGCCTCGACGCCATCCAGGCGTCCGGCCGCAGCAACGCGGTGCAGGCCGGCGTCTATGGCTCGACGCGCTTCGGCAATGCCTATCTCTCCGTCGCCGCCGCCTACGGCCGCCATGACGTCTCGACCGAGCGCAATGCGGCGTTCACCGGCATGTTCGACCGCCTGACTGCCGACTATGGCGCGGACTCGTTCGGCGGCCGCATCGAGGGCGGCTATCGCCTCGCGACCAGCGGCAGCTTCGGCCTCACGCCCTACGCGGCGGTGCAGGCGCAGCGCTTGCAGACGCCGAACTACGGCGAGATCGACCGCACCGGCATCCTGACGTTTGCGCTCAACTATGCGGGCCAAAGCTGGAACGATACCCGCAGCGAACTCGGCGCGCGCGCCGATTACCGCCTGATGATGGACAATGGCGCGCTGCTCACGCTACGCGGCCGCGCCGCCTGGGCGCACGACTACGACACCGGCCGCACGATCAATGCCGTGTTCCAGGCGTTGCCCGGTTTCGGCTTCAACGTCATCGGCGCCTCGCCCGCAGCCGACAGCGCGCTGGTCTCGGCCGGCGCGGAACTGAAATTCCGCAACGGCGTCGCATTGCGCGCCAAGTTCGACGGCGAATTCGCCGACCGCTCGAACGTGTACGGCGGCAGCGGCGGAATCTACGTCAGCTGGTAAATCTACTGCTGCGTCGGCGGCGCGAGCGGCTCACTCGCGACGGAAGCCTGCGCCGCAAGTCCGAGTACGCGCCGCGCGGAGGCGAGCGCCGCATCCGCCATCGCGGCCTGACCTTCGGCTGTCGGATGCACAGCACCGCCATAAACCGCGCTGATGATGCCCCAGCTCGCGTCATGGATGTCGGTCGGCTGCTGCGTCGATGGCAAGCCTTCCGGATAGGTCATCGCGACGAAATAGCTGTCGTTCGCGGTGCGGATCCAGCGCGCGCGCGGCGCGTAGGCGCGAAACTCCGCGACCGCGCGCCCGCAGGTCAGCGGTTCGGTCGCACCCTCGACCGGACTCACCGCGAAGCTCTTGCCGTCGGCCGAGAAGCAGGCACGGTCGAACTCCGGGTCCTGCTCGGAGCGTGCGCAGACGCCATGGCCGGCGAAGGCCTGCTGGTGCGCGTCGACGAAAGTCATGCGGTCGGTCGCAGGGTTGGCGCAGTTCGTGCCGCCCGTGCACTGCGCGATCGCCTTGAGCTGCGGCAGGAAGCGCGCGCTGGTAAAATGTGAAATCTGGCGCAGCCGCTCGCCGTCCAGTTTGAACGCCGGATGCACGTCGAAGCCCTCGTGCCCACCGGCGCACGGTGCACCGTCCGCGCGCAATGCCGGATGCCCGTACGAGACGAACACGACGCGCGAGAGGTCGCCGCCGACCATCGGCCGCAACGCCGAACGCAACTTGCCGAAGTTCGCCGGAAGGCTGCTCCTCAGCACGCTGTCCGCACCCTCGACGGTCTGGATCACGCCGCGGCCGACCAGCACGCGATCCGTGGTCGCATCGATGATGACGTTGGCGACGAGCCCGGAAAAATCGATGTCGTTCGCCCCGACGGTGAGCAGCACGAGATCGAGCATGCGATCCGGCCGCCCGCGCCGCGCGCCGGTGAGATATTGCTGCAGCTGCGTGACCTGGGCCGGCACCGTGCTCGGGCACGGCCGGTTGGTGGTGCAGTTGAGCTCTCGCGCGCGCTGCGAGGACAGCACGCCATTGTCGATCGATGCGCCGGTGCAGGCGAGCGGCAGAAACGTCACCGCGACATGCGGGTTCTCGACCGCGAGCGCCAACGCAGTACGCAGCTGATAGCCGTAGAGCGAGCGGTGGCAGGCCTGGCTCAGCCAGCGCGCGCCGAGCGCGCTCCACTGTGCGAGGTCGCCCGGGCCCCGGCCGCTCTCGCAGGTACGGTCGCCGCTAAAGCCGGCGCGCCCGGGCCGATAATACTCGCTGTGCGCCCCGGTGATGAAGCGGCGGAAGCAGAAGCCCTCGTCGGACAGCGCGACAGGCCGGTCCGGATTGCCCTCGCCCGCCGCGACCGAGTCACCCAGGCCCGCGACCAGGAGATCGCGTACGACGATCTCGGTGGTGGCGCGTTGCGGCGGGCCATCCGGCACCGCAGCATCAACCGTCACGACGGTCGGCTTGCCTGCAGGGAGGCGAATGCGCACTTCCTCGCCGCACGGTCCGTTGAAACTGCGCGGCTGGCCGTCGCCCTCGTCGAACACCCAGGCGCACGTGGTCTGTGCCGGAGCGCCGACGAGGCGCATCTCGACGCGATAGTCGGTAGGCGCGAGATAAGATTCACGCTGGCTATCGCGCTCGCAGGTATTCATCAGCGCACCCATTGTGTCGACGCACAGATGCGACAGCAGCGGCGCGGCCCAGCCGCGGCCGTCGGTCTCGGCGGCCATCTGCTGCTCGGCGGCGAGCACGGTTTTCAGATTGAGCGCCGCGACGTGGCGGAGAAAATCCTGCTCGCGCCGGAACAGGCGGAAGCGGTTCTTCACCTCCCAGACGATGCGCAAATCCTGCGAGATCGTCGGTGGCAGGATCTGCAGCGGACCGGGCACTGGCGCCTGTGCGGCCACGGGCATGACGAGCGCCGCAAGGCACAGCGCGGCGAGCGATAACTGACGCATGGCAACCCCAGGTTCCCGTGGATATGCTCCTAGGGGCGGCTGACGGCAAGATCGCGGCGGAACCCGGGCGCCGCGTGGGCGCCCCTGCTAATTCGCCAACCGGCCAAGCAGTTCGGCCAGCGCACCGGCGGCCTTGTCGTCGAGCTTTTCACCGACGTGTTTCTGGATCGCCTTCGCGTAAACCTTCCAGGTCCGCGCCTGCGTGGCACGGCCTTTTTCGCTGATGACGACCCATTGGCCGCGCGCATCGTCTTCGCAGGGCGCGCGCACGACCAGCCCCTCCTTTTGGAGCCGATCGAGCAACCGCGAGAGATTGTACTGGGCGACCAGCGTCACCTTCTCGATTTCGACCGGGCGCAGGCGCCCGTCCGGCGCGCGGGAAAGTTCCAGCAGCACGTCGTACCAGGCGAGCGGCGGGCAGCCGCCCGCCTTGAGATCGTGCTCGATCGCACCAAGCACGCGGTCACGCGCGCGATTGAGCCTGATCCAGGCGCGGGTCACGGCCTCTGAAGGATTGCGCGACATGCATGGCTCCTAGCCGATTCATGCAATTGCATCAAGATTGACAGATACATGCATATGCATCTAAATACATGTAAATGCATTGACCATATCGGTCGAGCCCGAGGGAAGACATTCGCCATGATCAAGCTGACGCTCATCAGCCACAAACTCTGCCCCTATGTGCAGCGCGCCGTAATCGCGCTCGCCGAGAAGGGCGTGCCGTTCGAACGCATCGACGTCGATCTCGCCAGCAAGCCGGACTGGTTCCTGAAGATCTCCCCGCTCGGCAAGACGCCGGTGCTGCTGGTCGGCGACACGGCGATCTTCGAGTCCGCCGTGATCGTCGAATATCTGGAGGACACGCAAAGCCCGGCGCTGCATCCGGCCGATCCGCTCGAGCGTGCGGAGCACCGCGCCTGGATTGAGTTCGGTTCGGCGATCCTGAACGATATCGCGGGCCTCTATGGCGCGCCGGACGAGGCGCCGTTCACCGTCAAGGTCACGGCGTTGCGCACGAAATTCGCCCGCGTCGAGGAGAGGCTAGCGGGCTTTCAGGCGAAGTGGTCACCGGTTCGCCGCCCGGAAAGCGCGCCAATGCAAGAACGTCCCTGGTTCGACGGCGAGCGCTTCAGTCTCGTCGATGCGGTGTTCGGCCCCGTGTTCCGTTATTTCGATGCGTTCGATCGCATCGGCGATTTCGGCATTCTCTCCGATCTGCCGAAGGTCGCCGCCTGGCGCCGTGCGCTCGCCTCACGCGCGACGGTTCAGGCCGCGGTCGCGCCCGAGTACGCTGCTTTGCTCCGGGATTTCCTGCTTGCGCGCGGCTCGCACCTCTCGCGGCTGATGGAGGCCCGGCGCGCTGCCGCATAGGCTTGCTTTTCGCTTGACTTGTGAATCCGCGCTCTCGAGAAAATCTACATCTCCGCGGGTGAACGGCCCGCGGGCGTTTTGTCCGCTTCCGCGGCGCGCGCACGCCCCCTGTTTTTTTTCTGTTATTTACAGGAACGTGCTCCGGCCATACGGAATGAGGTGTCTGGACAGGATCGGCCGATTCGGTATCGAGGTAAGCGCGTCCTGTTTTTTTCCTGTTATTTACAGGAGCGCGCTTGCGAGGCACCGCCGGCACATGTTGCCTGCCGCATCAATACGCGGAGCGTCCGCCGTTGGCGGGAATCGCCGCGCCGGTGATCATCCGCGACTCCTCCGACGCGAGGAACAGCGCGATCGTCTTGCCCCACACCGCCGCAACATCGACGCGGCCGCCGAGCCGGCCCATTCAATCGGCCTTGATGTTCGCGGCGCGCACGAGGTGGCCATACTTCTCGATCTCGCTGCGCAGGTTCGCCGCGTAGTCGGCCGGACCGCCTCCGATCGGCAGATAGCCGAGTTGCGCGATGCGTTCGACGATCGCCGGATCCTTCACTGCCTTGGCGAATTCCGCGCTGACCCGCTCGATGACATCCTTCGGCGTGCCCTTCGGGGCGAGCACGCCCCAATAGGTCGAGGCCGTTACGCCCCCGAGTCCTGCTTCCGCGAAGGTCGGCACATCCGGGGTCGCGGCGTTGCGCGTCTCCCCGGTCACCGCGAGCGCGCGCAAGGTGCCGGCGTCCATATAGGGCCGTGCCGACGAGATGCCGGAAAACATCACGTCCACATGCCCGCCGATCAGGTCGTTCATCGCCGGTCCCGTGCCCTTGTAGGGCACGTGCACGACGTCGATGCCGGCCACGAGCTTGAGCAGCTCGCCGCCGAGATGGGTCGAGGCGCCATTGCCGCCCGACGCGTAGTTGAACTTGCCGGGCTGCGCCTTCGCGAGCGCGACGAACTCCTGCAGCGTCTTCACCGGCACTTTCGGGTGCGCCATCAGGATGACCGGCGCGGCGGCGAGGAGGCTCACCGGCTGGAAATCCGTCAGCGTGTCGTAAGGCAGCGGCTTGAGGCTCGGGTTCACGGCGATCGAGGTGTCGGTCATCACCAGCGTGTACCCATCGGGCGCAGCCTTCGCGACCGCGTCCATGCCGATCACGCTGCCCCCGCCCGGACGGTTCTCGATCACGATCGGCTGTCCGAGCGCCTTGCTGACATGCGGTTCGATGATGCGCGCGAGATTGTCGGTGCCACCGCCCGCGCCGAACGGCACGACCAGGCGGATCGCGCGCGTCGGATACGACTGCGCGAAGGCCGGCGCGGCACACGCGCAGATCACAGCCGCGATCCAGAACGACAGCTTCAGCCGCATGAAAATCCTCCCGACCGCGCCTTGAATGCTATCATCTGCCGCTCCGCGCCAACAACGCATCACAAGGTGCACCGTGCAACATTTCAATGCGAGCGACGGCGTCAAGCTCGCCTCCACGACGCAATGCGCGACCACATTCCGGACGTCGGGATGGTTTCGTACGAGGGCTGCCGCATAATATCCGCGACAGCGTGCCGGACCGCTGTGCCGGCGACGAAGTTCCCGGAGAAGCGCTTCGGCAAACCGTCGTCGTAATCACCGCGTCAGTTCGCCGAACAGACGGTCGAACCGCTCTGCTATAGCTTCCCATGAGTAATCAGGGTTCTGCGCTGCTTCGAACGCAGCTTGCGCCAGTTGCTGCCGGCGCTGGGGATCGTAGTAAAGGTTGTTAAGCGCCTGGGCGGTGCCTTCCACGGAAACCTCGCCCATTTCCAGAGTGGAAAACTCGGGTATGTAACGCCTCGCCGGCGGGATCATTTCCGCCCGCCCGCTCCAGATTTCGGCACAGGCACTGTGGTCCGGAACAATCTGGGCCGCCCCGGCAGCGCCGTGCTCGAAGCTGACAAGACCCCAACCTTCTCCCATCGACGTGGTAATGCCGACATCGCAGGCGTTGTACAGCAGGTTCAACTTGGCATCGTCGACGACGCCGCCCGCGAGCGGATTCAAATGGACGCGGTCTTCGATTTCAAACTGCCCGATCAGCGATCCGATTTGATTTTTCTCCGCTTCGCCCAGGATCGCATGATGCAGACACAGGCGGACATTGGCCGGCTTGCCGGCGGCAAACCTGGCGAACCCCCCAATGGTCACGTCGATGCGCTTTCTTTTGTCGAACCGGCTGGCGTTGAGCACGATGAAAGAGTCGGCCAAATCCTCAAGACCGGCGAACACTTTTCGTTTTGCCTCGGCGCGACCCGGCGAGGCGAACGACGTTTGCAGCAGTCCCGGGAACGGATGGAAGCGACTGCGGTCGACGCCGTGCGGAATGACATCGACCGCGGGAAATTCGCCTGCACCGTGTTTCTCACGCAGCCTGTCGAATGCGCCTTCAAACTCCTTGCGCGCAAAGTCCGTGTAGACCACGACCCGGTCGGCGCGCTCGAACGGCGCGGCATCGTCTTCGTTCCTGATCCGTCCGTCGAGCGGGATGTAGCAGGCGATCTTCAGCCGGTCCCGATACGGCCCGAGGATGCGCAGGTAATGCTCGAAGTACCAGATGTCCTGGAGGATGACGACGAGGTCGGGGTTGATCGTCTCGATCAGCGTCTTCGCCTGGAACGCCGCAAAGGCGTCGCCGCCTTTCGCATTGGTTGGATAAATCGTCAGGCCGCGATCGCGGACTGTTTCGCCGGAATAGCCGATGCCTAAATAGTGAATCTCATGGCGATCCGCGAGCCGCCGCATGATGCTGTGCATCACCCGGGTCAAACCGGTGCCGTGCATGTTGAAGCCGATGGCGATGAGTTTGACGGGCGAACGGCTCATCGGGCTGCGGGCATCATCTCATCCCTTCCTCTCGGGCTCGCGCGTTGCGAAAAACAATCCGAGCCCTTCAAGCGCGCCTGTCGGCCGTTTGTGCCTGTGATAGCTGACGGTGAACCCCGCATCTTCAAGGTGCTTGACCAGCGCATCGATCGTGAATTTGCGGCAATTTCCGAGTGAGAAGACGGGTTGTTCCAACAGACGATTCTCATTGATCTCCAGAAATTGGCCGCCGATCTCGTGAAACTCGCCACAGATTTCGTCGATCAGGTGCAGCCGCTGCGATGTCAGCAGGATCGGCCATTCCGCGCCCTCGCAATCCAGCTTGAGCAATCGGACCTGCTTCTCGCCGTGGTTCGTGACGAGGTCCACGATCTCGTCGAACGCCAGCTTGGGGACGGGTTCGCGGCCTCCCCAAATGACCGAGCCGCTTCCCGTGTTGACGATTCCTTGCAAGCCGGGAAACGACTCCGGGAACGCCTGATAGCCGTCGATGAACAGCTCGTCCGTATTCCGGTCGGATCGCCACGCGGCGGCTCGGACAAGTCGCACGTGGCCGCTGTCGGTATGCGGTTTCAGATGTGCCGCCGCGATCTCGAAATTCGCGCGGTCCGGCTCGATGCAGGTGACATCCTGACACCCCCGCGACAACACGGCTTCAGCGAACGATCCGATATGCGCCCCGACATCGATGACGATGTCGCCGGGCGCGAAGCGTTCGGGCAACTGGTACTCGTTGAAGAGCACCACCGCGTTGAAGATCGCCTGATCGAGCGTGCCGTCGCGAAAGCTCCAGGTCTCGCTCATGGAGCACCTCTTGCAACGACCACTCTTGAACTCCCGCGGAGCGGCGCTCCCCGCTGCAGCTACGCTCTAGCAGCCGGAGGAGATGTCCACGTGTAACTGTCGCAGAGCCCGTAAGGCGGCCCGCCGTTTGGTTGCGCCATCAACGACATCAACAGAATTGCCGGCTGGCTGCCGTCGGAGGGGCCGCCGATCTCGTAACTGGCAGGCGCCGGCTGGCCCGGGACGCGTGGGCCGCCCGACGAGGTAAGGATATAGCTCGCACCACTATAGCCGCCGCAGGCGAGGATGGTGCCGGCCGCGCCGATCTGCTCCAGCCGCTGCAGCGCGCGACCTCCGCCGTATTTCGCGAGAAAATTATACAACGGGCCTTGCCGCAGGCACGGCGTGATAAGGCTCTGCGTGACAACGGCAAAAATGTAATTGGGGTCCTGCATGTACGTATCAATGCCGGGCGGAACGTCCGCGTTCTGCTTTCCCGGCCACACCCACTCCTTGGCCTTCACCCTCGGATTTTTCGCGTCAAGGAAGACAAACCAATAACTGTTGACCTGCGGGCTGTCTGGCCTGATCGCAGTTTCATTCCGCCCCACGTCAATCAGCAGAAAGGGGGCATAGTTATAGTTAGAGCTCCTGATGGTGTAGGCCAGCATCGGCGCCATAGGCATGGTTGCATTCCTCAAAGAGGGGTCAGCCGTGGATAGTGGACAATCATAACGCGAACGTGACTGGGGTTCCAGCCCCCTCTTGCGGAGAGAGGGAGGGACCGATGCCCGCAGATGCCGCGTCGTTGCATTGACGCGCTACGGCTTTCTCTTTCGGCCACCAGCGGCTAGAATCTTTTCATGTTCGTGACCTTCTTCACCGAGCTCAAATCCGCCGGCGTGCCGGTCACGTTGCGTGAATATCTGACGTTGATGGAAGCGATGGAGGAGGACCTCGCGGGCCGTCGCGTGGAAGATTTCTACTATCTCTCGCGCGCCACGCTGGTGAAGGACGAGCGCAACCTCGACAAGTTCGACCGCGTGTTCGGCCATGTCTTCAAGGGGCTCGACCTGCTCAGCGAATCCCTCACCGCCGAGATCCCGGCCGAATGGCTCAAGAAGCTCGCCGAGAAGTACTTCACCGACGAAGAGAAGAAGATGGTCGAGGCGATGGGCGGCCTCGACAAGCTGCTCGAGACCTTAAAGAAGCGCCTCGAAGAGCAGAAAGGCCGCCATCAGGGCGGCAAGAAATGGATCGGCACCGCCGGCACCTCGCCGTTCGGCAACGCGGGATACAATCCCGAAGGGATCCGTATCGGCGGAGAAAGCAAACACCGCCGCGCCGTGAAAGTGTGGGACAAGCGCGAGTTCAAGGACCTCGACGATCAGGTCGAGCTCGGCACGCGCAACATCAAGATCGCGCTGCGCCGCCTGCGCAAGTTCGCGCGCACCGGTGCTCCCGACGAGTTCGATCTCGACAACACCATCAAGGGCACGGCGCACAAGGGCTATCTCGACATCCACATGCGCCCGGAGCGGCACAACTCGATCAAGGTGCTGGCGCTGTTCGACATCGGCGGCTCGATGGATTGGCACGTCAAACTAATCGAAGAATTATTCTCGGCGGCGCGCACCGAATTCAAGCATCTCGCGCATTTCTACTTCCACAATTGCCTGTACGAGAAAGTGTGGAAGGAGAACCGCCGCCGCTTCCAGGAGACGACGCCGACCTTCGACGTGCTGCATAAATATCCGCACGACTACAAAGTCGTGATCGTCGGCGACGCCTCGATGAGCCCTTACGAGATCACCGCGCCCGGCGGCTCGGTCGAGCACTTCAACGAGGAAGCGGGCGGCGTGTGGCTGGAACGGGTCACGCGCACCTACCCGGCCTGCGTGTGGCTCAATCCGGTGCCGGAAGAGCAGTGGGACTACACCTACTCGATCCGCATGATCCGGCAGATGATGGGGAACCGAATGTACCCGCTCACCTTGGCGGGACTGGATCGCGCGATGCGGGAGCTGGTCCGCTGAGGCCGCGGAGTGCCCCGGGGGCGAGCTGGATCGGCTATACTCACGTCACCGCAAAAGGCGCCGTAATGCCCCCCATTTTCCAAGCCGTCGTGCAGGTCTACCGCGACGTCTTCCATTGCATCGGCGAACTGCGCCCACTCGCTCTCATCGTGTTGGCGATCACGCTCGCGTTCCAGACCGCCGAGGTCCTGTTGCTCGCGCCTGGAGCCGGAGAAACATCGCGAGATCTGCTGCTGCGTTTCGTGAGCAGTCTCGCGCAGGGCTTCCTGACCGTCCCGTATTACATTGCGGTGCATCGGCTGGTCATCCTCGGCGAGCGGACGACCTCCTATGCACTCGCGCCGTCAAACCCGCGCTTCCAGCTTTTCTTCTGGTGGTGGGCGGCGCTGACCGTCGTGGCGTACCTGCCGGTCGAAATTCCCGCGCAAGCGCGCGGACCGACGGCGTTTTACTATCTCCTCGCGCTCGTAGCGATGCCGATCGTCCTGGTCGCGATCATCATCGTGACGCTGCGCCTCGCCATCATCCTTCCGGCGGTCGCGGTGGACGCGCCGGGTGCGACCTGGAGAAACGTCATGGCCGACACGAAAGGCCATGTATGGCGCATCTTTCTGTTCAGCCTGGTCGCCAGCCTCCCACTTATTGTGCTCATACTTGCCTTCGGCGCGCTGGTTGGCTTCCGACCCCCGACCGGATCATGGATCGACAGCGGGCTCTTCATACTATTTAACACCGTATTGGGCGTCGTCGCGCTGACGCTCTTCATCGTCGTCGCGTCCCGCCTCTACATGTGGATTGGCAATCGCGCGAAGCGGCCTTAGTGCACCCAAGGCTACGCGAACGTCACGCGAACGTTCCGTCAAGTCGAATAATGCGCCGCGGATGCGCATTCACGATGAACTGCGGAACAATCCCTCGGTACCACCGCGCACGTCGTAGATGCGCTATGAAGCGCCGATGAAAATTGCTGCAGCAGTTGAACGCAAAATTCTTGCCGGGCCGCAGTGCGAAAAATGCGGCGGCTCGACGCGCATCGTGCGCATCGAGCCGCACAAGCGGTTAAAGCGGCGGCACGTGTGGACGCTCGAATGCCTCGGTTGCGGCGCCGCGCAGGCCGCCAATATGCCCGCGCCGCGATCCACACATTGAGCTACCAGCCGCAATATTCGTAACGGCCGTAACCGAGATCCACGACGCAGCGCCCCGTGCTGCGCGCGTAGTTGATGCCCGCGCGGTTGCCGAACGACGGGTCGGACACGTTGCGGCTCACGAACGGCGCGCCGGGATAATACGGTGCCCCTGCGTAGGGCTGAGCGTAGTACCCGTGGTGATAGCGGTGGTGCTTCTTCGATTTCGCCAACGCCGGCGTTACCGCCAAAGCGATAGTTGCCGCGGCGGCAATAGCGATAGTGCGTTGCATCTCGGGTTCCTCACATGGTCGCCCGCAAGGTTAACGCGTTCAACTGCCGGATGATCCGCACGCAGCGTGTTTGAATTGCGATCCGTCCCCCGTCCTCACGCAAATATGACCGAGAGCCTGCCAAAAGCCAGCCTTAGAACCCGGCACAGTACTCCAGCCGGCCGTCGAGGCCGACACCATGCCCGGAAGAAGAAACCCTGCGCATGCTCGCGTCGTTCCCTTGGCGTGCGAGCGCGGAAGTGTGGCGCGGCGTGTCGATGCCTTGTTTCTTCTTCGGGCCGGCGGCCGCGGGTGACGACGCGACGGCGAGCGCGCCTGCGAGCACGGCGCTAACGACGATCCGTTTCATGACCATCTCCTGGCTCGACAACCCGAAGCGGCGGAGACAAGCGCTCCGCGACCATCGCGCGGTGGCGGGGCGCAGACGTCAGTCGAACTCCGGCAAATATAGTTTCAGCGCAACACCAATGCCAGCCCGACTGCGATCGCCGGACCGCCGTGTGAGATCTGCGCGGGGCGTCCGCATCGCGCCGCTCGAGCGCCGGAGCGGTATTGCGGCGCCGCGCAGACCGCCGAGATGCCGACGCCGCATCGCCTGCAGCAACACGGATGCGCGTGATCGCGGCTGGACTCCTTAGTTTACATGCTCCTACCATGCAACCGAAGGAAGCACGGTACGCTTCTTTTGGATTGCGGGGCACACCATGAGCTCCAACGTCGACGCGCCACACGATGTTGCGACCCCTCCGGGTTCGGGCGGACTTTTCGCGTCGCTTCTCCAGGGGCCGACGCTGCCGGCCCTGGCGGCGCGGCTCGGCGCAAAACTGGCCGCATGGTGCGACCCGATCCGCTTCGGCGAGTTCGTGATCGTCGCGCGCCATGCCCACGTGCTGGAGGTGCTCCACCGCGACCTCGATTTCCTGATCGCCCCCATCAACGAAAAGCGAATCGTCGAGGTCAACGGTCCCTTTGTTCTGGGCATGGATCGCGGCGCCACGCTCGTGCGCGAACGCGGAGCGCTCTATCAGGCGTTGGCGGCGGTCGACCTCGCGCGGATTCGTCGATCGATCGAGGATGAGGCGGCACAGCGCGTGGCCGCGGCAGACGGCAAGATCGACGTCGTCGATGCCTATGCGCGGCCGATCGCGGCTCACACCGCCACTGCACTATTCGGCATTCGCGGTTCGGACGAGCGCACGTTCATGGACGTTGCGCGCGCGATCTTCGGACACGTCTTCTTGAATCTGACCGACGACGAAGACATTCGGCAGCGCGCGCTCAGGGCCGCGACTCTGATGGAGGCGTGGTTCAAGGACGAGATCGAGCGGCGGCGTACGTCCGGCGACCTCGGCATAGACATGATGGGCGCACTGATGACGGCCCAGGCGGTGGACGACGACGGCGTGCGCCGCACATTGGGCGGCATGCTGGTCGGCAGCATCGATACGACCGCCAGTTCGGTCGCCAAGATCGTCGTCATGATTGCCCGCGACCGGGAGCTGGCGAAGCGCATCACCGCCGACGTCGACGACGAAGCGCGGCTCGCCGGCTGGTGCCGCGAGGCGTTGCGGCGCTGGCCGCACAATCCGATCGTTCTGCGCCAGGCTGGGAGCGCTACCAGGGTCGGCGACAAGGACGTTCAGCCAGGCGACCGGATTTTTGCGTGGACGCAGGCGGCAATGCTCGATGCCGAAGCGTTCCCGGACCCGCAGTACCTGCGTCCCGATCGCCCGCCCGCCGCTTACCTGCATTTCGGTGGAGGACTGCATCCCTGCGCGGGCCGGACCGTGAATGCCTTCCAGATTCCAGCGCTGGTCGGCGCCTTGATGCGGCGCGGGATCAAATCGGTCGGCAGGATGCAATGGGCCGGGGCGTTCCCCGCCCACCTTCCAGTGCGTTTGGGACGATGAGCGCCATGAGCCATGCCCTCGTCACCATCATCGCGCCGCTCGCCCTCGACCGGGTGGGCGGGGCAGAGGCCGCGATCGAGGCATTGGGCAATCCCGCCCGGGCAGACATCCGCGTGGCGCTCGGCAAGCATGAAGACGCCGAACACGGCACGCACTTCGCGAGCCTCCATGCATTCCGCTCGCAGGACGGCAAGCGCGCCTACCTGGCATTCGAATTCTCAGCCGACGGCCCCGAGGATGATGCGCTCGCCCGGATCGATCGCCAGATCGGCGAGCATCTGCGGCCGGTCTTCATGCTGGCAAGCGACTGGAACAACGGCGATCTGCTCGCCTATCTCAAACGCCACCGCGTTGCGGTGGGCTGCGGATGGTTCTCCACTCCCGGCCTCGTGTTCGCGGGAACGCCGGGACTGACGGCGGGCCGCATCCAGCGGGAGGCAAAGCTCGGCGCTTACGTCAGTGCACTCCTGTCCCGTCAGAACGCCGGCATCGATCCGCTCGCGCGCATCGAAGACGTGCGCCGCGATCTCGCGGCACACAAGGAATTCAAGTTTGCGCTCACGCCCGGCACGCCGGGGCCGCTGTTCCAGGATCAGGGATTGCCGCGCTTTGTTGCCCGCCTGATCTGGTCGTTTGTGAAGACGTATCTGTGGCCGGTCGGATTGTTGCTGCTTCTCTGCGCGCTCATCGCAGGGGCGATCGCCGCCTCCGAGGTTGACGGATTCTGGGAGATGATCCGCGAAGGCCTGCTCGCCTTTGCCTGCGCGCTCTGGACCGGATCCTGGATCGCTCTCCTCCTTCTCACGATCCTTTCGGGCATCACGTACCTGTTGCTGCGCAGAGCCGAGGAAAGCGACTCGCTGGAGGAGCGTGCGCCGCCACGCGCCGTCAATGCGGCGATGTTCGAGCGCGAGAATCAGCGCGGCTATGCGGCGAACCACATGCTCTCGGTCACGCAGCGCAAGCCGGGCATCGTTCGCTGGCTCACAACGCGTCTTGCCTTCTGGGCCGTCGGCGAGTTTGCGACCCATCGCTATCGCCCGGGATTCTTGAGGACCATCGGCACGATCCATTTCGCCCGCTGGGTCACGGCGCCGGGCAGCCCCGATCTCATGTTCTTCTCGAACTACGACTTCAGCTGGGAAAGCTATCTCGAAGACTTCATCACGCGTGCGCATGACGGGCTCACCGCGATCTGGTCGAACTCGATCGGATTCCCGCGTACGCGAAATCTCATCGAAGGCGGCGCGACCGATGGCGAGCGTTTCAAGCGTTACGCGCGCCACAGCATGGTGCCGACCCGGTTCTGGTATTGCGCCTACCCCGAACTCACCACCACGAGCATCCGCACCAATGCGGACATCCGGCGCGGCCTGTCGGGTGCGATGACCGAGGATGAGGCGATCCGCTGGCTCGCGCTGTTTGGATCGGCGGCGCGTCCGGCCTCGAAGCTCGTCAGCAGCGACATTCAGAGCCTCGTCTTCGGCGGCCTTGGTTTCCTGGAGTTCGGCACCTGTCTTCTCTTCGATCTGCCGGAAACCTCCGATGCGGCGCAGTCATGGCTCAAGTCCATCTTCGAGGATATTGGCTTCAATGACGGACGGCGATTGGAAACCGACCGGAAAGCGGCCCTGACGCTGGCGCTTGGTGCGCGCGGATTGAAGCGGCTCGGCTTGCCCGAGGAGGGACTTGCGACGTTCCCGTTCGCGTTCCTCGAAGGAATGACGACGCCGGCGCGCGCGCGCATCCTCGGTGATGTCGACCGGAACGCCTCGGAAAATTGGATCTGGGGACGCAGTCAGCCGGACGCGGCCTTGCTCGTCTACGGAACGAGCCCGGAGGGCGTTGCGGCTTTGAAACAGCGCGTCATTGATTTCGCGCTGACGCAGGGCATGACGCAGCCGCACGAAATTCCGTTGAAGAAGGTGACGGACGACAAGAAGGAGCCGTTCGGCTTCGTCGACGGTATTTCGCAGCCGGTGATCCGCGGCACCTACAAGGGGATGCGCAATGCCGATCCGATTCACCTGATGGAGCCGGGCGAGTTCATCCTCGGCTATCCGGACAATCGTGGCAACATGCCGCCGGGGCCGACATTGCGGGCGCTTGCCGATCCCGGCAATCAACTCCCGCTCGTGGGCGCCGTGAGCGGCTTCGACAAGAACGTCGTGGAGAACGACCGCGACCTCGGCTTCAACGGCACCTTCCTCGTCATCCGCCAGCTCGAGCAAGACGTGACCGGATTCCGGAGCTATTGCGAGGAGCAGGCGAAGCACCTCGCACACCGGTTGCCCGCACCCTACAACGTCAACGCCGACTTCATTGCCGCGAGGCTGATCGGGCGATGGAGGGACGGCGCCTCGGTGGTGCGCTATCCGTACGAAAGCCGGAGTATCGCCGCGAGGCGGAGCGGGACCCTGCTCAACGACACGGTGCGGACGCGCACCACGCGGGAGGCCCCGATCGAGCCGCCGCAGAAAGCGGCGCCTCCCAAGGCCGCTCTCGCCAAACTCGGCGAAACGGTTCGCTCGATCATCGCCGAATCCGGAGGGCCCAGGGACGTCATCCCGGACGTGAGCCGCAAAACGTCCGACAATGATTTCCTGTTCGGGACGGAAGACCCCGAGGCGCTGCGCTGCCCGTATGGCTCGCACATCCGCCGCGCCAACCCGCGCGACAGTTTCGATCCCGGCTCGAACGATCAGATCGGGATCACCAACCGCCACCGCATCATGCGAGTCGGCCGCGTTTATCAGGAGAAGGCCGGAGAGAATCCGGGCCTCCTGTTCATGTGCCTCAATGGCGACATCGAGCGGCAGTTCGAATTCGTGCAGCAGACCTGGCTGATGAGCCCGTCGTTTCACGGCCTGTCGTGCGAGAAGGATCCGGTGCTCGGCGATGGAGAAGCCGGCGCGTGCGGCTTCACCATCCCGAGCCGCGATGGTCCGATCGCCCTGTCGCCGATGCCGGCGTTTATCACCACCAAGGGCGGCGGTTACTTCTTCATGCCGGGCAAGCGCCTGATCGAATATCTGCTGGCGCCGCGCGGCGGCTAAAATCCGATCAGCAGCACCGCCGCGAGCCCGAGCGCGGCCGGCAGCGCCTGCAGCAGCCAGATGCGCTTGTTCGCCGTGAAGCCGCCATACACCCCGGCAACGAGCACGCAGGTGAGGAAGAAGATCGCAAGCTCCTTCGCATACGCGGCGGGCGCGAGGAGCGACCAAACGAGCCCGGCCGCGAGGAAGCCGTTGTAGAGTCCCTGGTTGCCGGCGAGTACCTTGGTGTGCCCGGCCGCCTCCGCGGTCATGCCGAACGCCTTGCGCGTGCGCGGCTTCTCCCAGAGAAACATTTCCAGCACCAGGAAATAGACGTGCTCGAGCGCGACCAGCGCGATGAGGACTTTTGCGACGATCGCCATGTGCCGCTCCCGATCCTTCGCTGTCGTCGCGAGGTTTGACCCGGCGATTTCGCTCAGGATGGCAGCGAGTGTTCCCGATCGGGACGGCCCGAACAAGTCCGGCGGCCGCGCATCACTGCGCTTTCAGGAGTTGGGGCCTCTCCCACACGACGGTCTGCTTGCCGTTCTTGAACGCCGCGAGCGGCCGCGCAATCTCGGCGACGGCCTGTTCAGGCGTCCGCGCATCGATGATCACCACGTCGGCCGGATTGCCGACCGCAAAGCCGTAATCCGGCAAATTCATCAGCCGCGCCGAGCGCGTGGTCAGCATATCGAAGCAGTCGCGCAACCGCGAGGGCGCATCGACCTGCAGCACGTTGGCATACAGGTTCGCCATGCGGATCAGCGAGCAGTCGCCGTAGGGCGTCGCGGGGTTGAGGATATTGTTGGACGAGAGCGAGCAGTTGACGCCGTGCTCGCACAAGACATTCGCATCCGCGACGCCGCGCACGACCGCATGCTCGCGGTCGCGCCCCATCAGGAACAGATCCGTCGCCGGCAGCACCGTGACCGCGATGCCGCTGTCGGCCATCTGCCGCGCCAGCGCCGTTAGCTGATCCGGGTGCAGCAACGAGAGCTTCGCCATGTGGCCGACCACGACACGGCCGCCGCGCTTGTATGTATCGGTCAGCTCGCGCACGAGGTGGATGTTCATCGCGTCCGGCGTGTTGCCGACGTCGAGGTGCATGTCGATGTCGACGTCGAACTCGCGCGCCAGTTCGAAGATGCGCCGGATTTGCCCCGCCTCGTCGGTGTCGTAGCGCGGTGCGCCGCCGAGCACCTTGGCGCCGCGCCGCAGTGCCTCGACCAGCAATTCATCGGTGCCCGGAAAGCTGATCAGTCCTTCCTGCGGGAACACGCAGATCTCGATGTCGATCGCCCATTTGTATTCGGCGATCAGCGCCTCGACGCCCTCATAGCCGCGCATGCCGATGCCGGGATCGACCTCGACCTGCGTGCGCATGCGCGTCGCGCCGTGCAGGATGCATTGCTCGAGCGTCGCGGCAGCACGCGCATGCACGTCCTCGACCGTCATGTCCTTTTTCAGCGGCGTGACGCCCTTCACGGGGCTCAAGCTCGCACGCGGCTGCGGGGCGCAGCGGTCGATGATCCGCGACTTGTCGAGATGGATGTGCGTCTCGATCAGGCCCGGACAGGCGAGACAGCCCTGCGCGTCATAGGCCGGCGCATCGGCCGCGATGTCGCGCTCGATTGCGGCGATACGCCCGGTCGCGATGCCGATGTCGAGCGGCTCCCCTGCCCGGTCGGAGAGTCGCGCGTTGCGGATGATCAGATCGAGGGAGGTCATTTGCGCATGATCTTGTCCGAAAACCGGTGCCCACTTTTCGGGATCATGCGCCTAATCCACCTTGATGTTCGCGTCCTTGATGATCGGGGTCCACTTGTCCAGCTCGGCCCTGAGATGCGCGGCAAGCGCCGCGCTTCCCTGCTGGTCCGCGGGCTGGATTTCCTGGCCGAGATCACTCAGGCGCTTCTGCACCGCAGGATCGGCGAGCGCCTCCAGCGCGGCTGCGCCCAGCTTCGCGACCGCCTCCGCCGGCGTGCCTTTCGGCGCCCACAGCCCAAACCAGGTCGAGATGTAGACGCCAGGCGCGCCGGCTTCGTCCACCGTCGGAATGTCCGGCGCGGAGGCAAGCCGCGTCTTGCCGGTGATCGCATAGGCGCGCACCTGTCCGCTGCGCACGAACGGGAGTGCGCTGATCGCCTGATCGAACGACAGATCGATGTGCCCGGCGGTCAGATCGCGCATCACGTCGGCCGAGCCGGCGCGATACGGCACGAAGGTGAAGCTCGTATCCGTCACTTTCTGGAAATAGACGCCGCTGACATGCTGGCCCGAGCCGGCACCGCCGGTGCCGGCGGAGAGCTTGCCCGGGTTCGCCTTGATGTAGGCGATCAGCTCCTTCAAATCCTTCGCCGGCAGATCCTTCTTGCTGACCACGATGTAGGGATTGTTCGGAAGCTGCGCGATCGGCTCGAAATCCCTGGTGACGTCGTAGGGCAAGTTCGCGTAGGTCGCACTTGCCACCACGAAGGACGGCCAGTTGCCGAGCACCATCGTGTAGCCGTCCGCCGCCGCACGCGCGACGCGCCCGACACCGATGGTGCCCGACGCGCCGGTCACGTTCTCGACCAGCACCGCCTGCCCAAGCGGGGTGCGCATCCGCTCCGCCACGATGCGCGCGAGCGCGTCGGTCGGTCCGCCGGCACCGAACGGCACGATCATGGTGACCGGGCGCGACGGATAGGCCTGCGCCAGCGCCTCACAAGCGCCCAGAGCCAACACGCAAGCCGCCAACAGAACGCGTTTCATTCTTGTTCCTCCCGCATCGCGCGAGCCCACCCCGCGACCTGCCGCGACGGCGAGCAGGAAGGATGCCAGATTTTTCCGGCTGGCGCGCCACGCGTATGCGTTGTTTTTCTTGCTCCAATGCGCGCGCCGACGCATAGTCGCCAGGACTGAATTTCCGGACACTCACCAACATCAGGGGGAAACCGTCTCATGAAGCTCGTCCGCTTCGGCGCGCCCGGCCGCGAAAAGCCCGGCATCATCGACGACAAGGGCCGCATCCGCGATCTGTCCAAGGTCGTGCCGGACATTTCCGGCGAGACGCTCTCGCCCAAGGGCCTCAACAAGATCCGCAAGACCGACCTCGCCACGCTGCCGACGGTGAAGCCCGGCACGCGGCTCGGCCCCTGCGTCGCCGATACGCGCCATTTCGTGGCGATCGGGCTCAACTACGCCGATCACGCAGCCGAGACCGGCGCGCAGATCCCGAAGGAGCCGATCATCTTCCAGAAGGCGCCGAACTGCATCGTCGGACCGAACGATGACACGATGGTGCCGAAGGGCTCGACCAAACTCGACTACGAATGCGAAATCGCGATCGTGATCGGCCAGCGCGCGCGCTATCTCGCCAAGAAGAACGCGCTCGATCCGGTCGCCGGCTACTGCATCTGCAACGACGTCTCCGAGCGCAACTTCCAGTCCGAGCGCGGCGGCACCTGGACCAAGGGCAAGGGCTGCGAGACGTTCGGCCCGGTTGGTCCGTGGCTCGTCACCAAGGACGAGATCGCCAACGTGCAGAAGCTCGACATGTGGCTCGACGTGAACGGGCAGAAGCGCCAGCGCGGCAACACCAAGACCATGATCTTCGGTGTCGCGCACATCGTCTGGTACTGCTCGCAGTTCTTCGTGCTGGAGCCGGGCGACATCATCACCACCGGCACGCCTCCGGGCGTCGCGCTCGGCATGAAGCCGCCGGTATGGCTCAAGCCCGGCGACGTGGTCACGCTCGGCATCCAGGGCTTGGGCGAGCAGCGCCAGAAAGTCGTGAAATTCAAGATGTGAGGATGCGAGGCGTACGTCTCGCCGGCGCAGGGCGCATGATCGGGGCCGTTGCGGCGTTCGACATGCGGGTCTTCGGCGTCGGATTCTGAATGCCAGTTCATCTGCATTTCGCCTTGAACCTGTCTCGGCGCGAGTGCTTGTTTCGCCGTGCGGCGTCGGGATTTGATTCGACGCCGGGAGCTCGGGGGAGCCACAAGGAGAGAACGTCCATGAAGACTCTGATCGCTGCCGCTTTCTTTGCCACGCTGGGCCTTGCCGCCGCGCAGGCGATGCCGGTCGCACCGGCGCCAGCCGACGGCCTGACCACGCAGGTCGCGCAGGGCTGCGGGCCCGGGTTTGCGCGCAACGCCGCCGGCCGCTGCCGCCCGGCCTACATGGCGCGCTCCTGCCCTCCCGGCATGCATCGCAACTACATCGGCCGCTGCCGCCCGAACCGCTAACAGCGCTTCGTCGAACGGAATCCACGGCGCCGCAACAGCGGCGCCGTTTTTCTTTGCTCTCCCTCAGCCGAGGTCGCGGCACCATGGCGCATCGGGTCTTGTGAGCCAGCCCACAGACGCCCTTGCAAGTTGTATTTAAATGACAAAGCATACCGCGTCACACTCGGCGTGTCTTTTTCATTGCATGGGGGCACTGGGAGATGGCTGGCAAAACGATCGTCTTGCTCGCGGACGGCACCGGCAACAGCGCCGCCAAGCTTTTCAAATCAAATGTATGGCGGCTCTACAAGGCGCTCGACTTGAGCGACCCGCCGCGCGACGGGAAGCAGCGCCAGATCGCGTATTACCACGACGGCGTCGGCACCTCCTCCTTCAAACCGCTCACGATCCTCGGCGGCGTATTCGGCGTTGGGCTGAAGCGCAACGTCATCGAAATGTACCTGTTCCTGTGCCGCAACTACGAGAAGGGAGATCGTATCTACATTTACGGCTTCAGCCGCGGAGCCTTCACGGCGCGTGTGCTGGCCAGCGTCATTGCCACGCAGGGCATCCTGACCTGCCGGACCGAAGAAGAGTTGCACCGGTACGCACGCGACGTCTATCGGCGCTATCGGCGACGCTACAAGCTCCCGATCATTATTCGCAAGGACAAGACCGTCCCCACGGACGAGAAGGCGACCGTCGGTATCGTCGATCGCCTGCGCAACCTGCGCGACGGCGTGCTCAGAGTTTGGCGCAAGGCCCGGCGCAAGCCGCAATACGATCAGATCGCGGCGCAAAATGCCCTGGTCAATCAGCTCGATTTCATCGGCGTCTGGGACACCGTGGCGGCCTATGGCCTGCCGATCGACGAAATGACGCGCGGCATCGACGACTGGGTATGGCCGCTGTCGATGCCCAATCTCGCGTTGCATCCAAAAGTATCGCAGGCACGTCATGCCCTGTCGCTCGACGACGAGCGCGACACCTTCCATCCGCTGTTGTGGGATGAGGTCGCCGAAGAGACGATGATCGAGAAGGGTCAAGTGAAGAAAGGCCGATTGAAGCAGGTCTGGTTCGCCGGGATGCATTCAAACGTCGGCGGCGGGTACGCCGACGATTCGCTCTCCTACGGCGCGCTCGAGTGGATGATGGACGAGAGCGAGGCGGCCGGACTGCGCTTCCTGCCCGTCGAAGAGCGCGAAAGGCCGGCCCTGCGTGACGACTTCGGCCCGCTCTACAATTCGCGGAGCGGCATGGGGTCGTACTATCGCTATCAGCCGCGCAAGATCGCAGCCCGCCTGGAGCATCCCGATCCGACAACGCTGATGATGCAGGACCCGGATCGCAAGGGGGTCGGCCTGCTGACATCCGTGACGATCTACGAAAGCGTTTTGCATCGTGTCAGCGCGGGAGACGACGCTTACGCGCCGATCGTGCTTCCGGACCGCTTTCAGGTGCTCAAATCGGACGGTTCGCTCGTTCCTCACCATCTACCGCTTCCGAGCGCCGCCGCCGACGGGCGGCCAGCGGTAAGCCGCACCGAATGGGTCTGGAACGACGTCTGGCGGCGCCGCGTGAATTATTTCTTGACCGTTGTTGTCTCCGTTGGTCTCGCGGCACTGCCGCTGATTCATGCGATATGGCCGCCATCGGTCTGCGTCGGCCCGCAATGCGTGCTCGCCCCGATCATCACGACAGCCGGCGAGGTTTTGCCCGGATTCGTGCAGCCGTGGATCCGCGCCTTCGCGATCTCGCCCGGCGTCTCGGTTGTCCTCGCCATTGGCATCCTGCTGCTGTTGGCGCGAAGCGCCGACCTGAAGCGCCGCATTCAGGACGGAATGCGCGAGCTGTGGGAGTTGTCGCTTGGGCAGCTCAAGCCCGAGAAGGCGGTGACCTACGCCGGCAAATATCCGAGCGGCCCGACCGGCGGAATCTATCGCATTCGATCGCACCGAGGCTATCAGACGTTTTTCCAATGGCTCAAATGGCGGATTTTTCCAGGCATCTTCGGCGTTTTCGTGCTGGTCGGCGCCTCCGTACTGGCCGCGATCGTGATCCTCATCGGTGCACAGCGCGCCGAGATCGCGTGGTCCGAGCGGCAGAACAAGTATTGCCAACTCACGTCGGCACCGGTTGAAATCGTCGAAACCTCAGGCGCTGTGGCGAAGCCGTTCAAGACGGACGACAAATGCTGGGCGTCCGGCGGCAGCGTGACCAAAGGCGAGCGATACCTCATCACGCTTCGCGTGACGCAACCTTGGATCGACCGCACTATTCCGACCAGCCCCGCCGGGTTCGAGTCGAGCCGCCTGCGCTGGTACATCCGGCCATCGGTCCTGCTGCGACGCTCATTGAGCGGGCGCTGGTTCCAGCCGATGCTGAAGATCGTTTCTTCGCGCGGGCGCGGCGGACATATCGAGTTGCTCGACATGCGCTGCAATTGCGGCGAGGGGCCTGTCTACAGCGCGGAATTCGAGGCTTCGCGCAGCGGCGAGGTGCTCCTGTTCGTCAATGACGTGATGCCGCTGTTCTTCAAGGATGCGACAGACCTTTACGACAACAACAAGGGTGAGGCTGCGGTCAGCATCACGCGAATTCCACGCAAGCCCTAGCCCTCCCGCGCGTCGAGCACGGCCTTGATGGAGATACGCGACCACGGCGCGGTGCGGTCGCGGAAGGCCGCATAGGAGTCGTGCACCTTGCGCGCCATCTCGCTGCGGCCCGCGAGTTCGGCCAGCACGTCGGCTGAGACTTTCCGCGCCGCCGCGACGACCTCGCCCGGAAAACTGCGCAGCTGCACGTTATGGCGCTCGATCAGCGCGGCGAGCGCTTCGGCATTGAGCCGCTCCATCTCGGCAAGCGCGTAGCTTGCTTCCGTCGCGCAGGCGTGCGCGACGATCGCCTTCAATTCGCTATCGAGCCCCTCCAAGGCCCTGAGCGACACGATGCACTCGCCGGTGCCGTTCGGCTTGTTGAAGCCGGGGCCGTAATAGCTCGGCGCGACGCGATAGAGCCCGAGCGCGATATCCGAACCGGGGCCGACGAATTCGGCGGCGTCGAGCACTCCGGACTGCAGCGAGGTGAGGATCTCCCCGGGTGACGTCGTCTGCGGCGTCGCGCCGAGCCGGCGATAGACCTCGCCGCCAAGCCCGAGCGAGCGGATTTTCAGCCCCTTCACATCGTCGAGCGACTTGACCTCGCGGCGGAACCAGCCACCCATGCACACGCCGGTGTTGCCCCCCATGAACGGCTTGGCGCCGAACGGCTTGTAGAGCTCGTCCCACAGCGCCTGCCCGCCGCCGGCATCGACCCACGCGACATGCTCGTTCGGCGTCAGCCCAAATGGCACGGTGGTGAAGTAGGCGGCCGCCGGCGTCTTGCCTTGCCAATAGAACGAGGCCGTGTGGCCGATCTCGGCAACCCCGCCGCCGACCGCGTCGAGCACCTCGAAAGCGGGCACGACCTCTCCCGCCGCGCTCACCGCGATCTGCAGCCGTCCGCCGGACAGCGCCGCGATACGCTCGGCGACGCGCTCCGCCGACATGCCCGGACCCGGCAGCCGCTTCGGCCATGACGTCACCATGCGCCAGCGTTTCGTCTGCGCGCGCGCGACGGATGGCGCCGCGATCGCTGCCGCGCCGACGGCCCCGGCGACTAGATTGCGGCGTGTGAGCTTGGCCATGATCCGCTCCTTACCACCAGGCATGAAAATGATGCGTCGGGCCGCGGCCCTTGCCGATCGCAAGCTCGTCGGCGGCCGCGATCGCCGCGGTCACGTAAGCCTTGGCGTCGGTCACGGCTTCCGAGAGGCGCTGGCCTTTGGCGAGGCCCGCCGCGATGGCGGCGGACAGCGTGCAGCCGGTGCCGTGGGTATTCTCGGTATCGACTTTCTCGGCGGTCAACCGCGCGACCGCCGACGGCGTGACGAGTAGATCGGTTGCGTCCGCGCTCTTCGCATGCCCCCCCTTGATCAGCACCGCCTTGGCTCCGATGCCAAGCAGCCGCTCCGCCTGCGCGCTCATCTCGCCCTCGGTCGTGGCGACCGGCTCATTCAGCAGCGCGGCGGCTTCGTGCAGGTTCGGCGTGATGAGCATCGCGCGCGGGATCAGGTCGCGCTTGAGCACCTCGATGGCGGCCGGCGCAAGCAGCCGATCGCCGGACGTCGCAACCATGACGGGATCGAGCACCACGAGCGTCTGTTGCCAGCGTTCCAGTCCCGCCGCGACCGCGGCGATCGCCACCGGTACCGACAGCATGCCGATCTTCACGGCATTGACCTCGAGATCGGAGAACACCGCATCGATCTGTGCCGCGATGAAATGCGCCGGCACGTCGTGGATTCCAGTGACGCCCTGGGTGTTCTGCGCCGTCAGCACGGTGATGACCGACGCGCCGTACACACCGAGCGCCGAAAACGTCTTCAGGTCGGCCTGGATGCCCGCTCCTCCTCCCGAATCCGAGCCCGCGATGGTGACGGCGATCGGGGTCATGACCGTGCCTTCAGCGCCGCATCGACCACGCCGCGCAACTCGCGCGCGGCGGCTTCCGGGTCGGATTTCATCGAGAGCGCCGAGATCACCGCAACACCGTCGGCGCCGGCCACGATCACCGGCGCGGCATTGCTGGCATCGATCCCGGCAATCCCGCAGACCGGCAGATCGCGTTTGCGCGCGCGGAAGGCGCCTACGATGTCGCGCAGGCCGTTCACGCCCATCGGTTTGTTCGGATTGTCTTTCGAGGTCGTTGCATAGACCCCGCCGACGCCGACATAGTCGAGGTGCTCGAGGGGAGCCCCGTTCGCCAGCACCACGGTCTTGATCGACAGCCCGATGATCGCGTCATGCCCAAGCAGCCGCCGCGCGTCTTCAACGCGCATGTCCTCCTGGCCCAAATGGACACCGTCGGCTCCCGCGACCAGCGCCACATCGACGCGATCGTTAACCACCAGCGGCACGCCGGTACCGGCGAGCGCCGCCTTGATCGCCCATGCTTCCTCGATCATCTGGCGTGTCGCGCCGTGCTTGTCGCGCAACTGGATCAGCGTCGCGCCGCCGGCCACGACCATGCGCGTCAGTTCGCTGAGCGAGCGCCCGTTCGCGCGCTCGGGGTCCACGATGGCGTTGAGGCGGACATCGACTTTCATGCAACTCTCGCTTTTTCGATCAGGGCCTTCTCATCGAGCGCATACAGCGCGTCGATGATCGCCGCCGGAAAGCTGCCCGGCCCCGTCGCATGCTCTCCGGCAATTCCCCCGGCAATACCGAAGCAGAGTAGCGCCGCGGCGGTCGCGGCAAATGGGTCGCTCTCGACGGCGAGGAACGCTGCGTTCAGCGCGGAGGCCGCGCAACCCATCGCGGTCACCTTCGCCATCAGCGGATGGCCGTTCTCGATCGCCACGCGATGCGCGCCATCCGTGATCCGGTCTACCGTGCCGGTCAGCGCCACGACGGCAAGCGTATCGAGTGCGTACTGCGACAGCGCCGCATCGTCCGGATCAGCGCCGCTCAGCGCGGTGAACTCGCCCGCATTGAGCCGGATCGCGCCCGGCTTCTGCGCAACCAGCGATTTCGCGTAAACCGCGCGCGGCTCGGATCGGTCGATGAACACCGGATCGAGCACCCACGGGACGCCCTCCTCGCCGGCGACCTCGAGCGCGGTCGCGGTTGCGTCGCGTCGCTCCGCGTCGAAGGTTCCCAGATTGACCAGCAACGCATTAGCGCGCGCCACGAAAGCGCCGATCTCGTCGGCCGAGAGCGTCATCGAGGGAATCGCACCCGCCGCAAGCAGCACGTTAGCGGTGAACGTCTGTGCCACCGCATTGGTGATGCAGTGCACGCGTGGGCGCCGCGCGCGCAAACGCGTGAGGATGTCGGACGTGATGTGCGGAAGCTCGCCGGCCCGCATCTCAGCTCCCTCCGCCGGAATGACCCGGATCAGGTTCGATGGGTTGGCAAATGCCTCTCAGCCCGGATGGGCACCCCATAGAGATTGCGTCGTAAACGTAGCGGCGGGGTGCGCGACATTCAAGGGCCCGTCAGGCCCCGGTCGGTTCCTCCTCGTCGGAATCAGACGCGCGATCATGCGCCGCAAACCACGCCGTCAGGACCGGCGAGGTCCCGCTGCTGGCCTTGAGTTGGCGCAGTGCCACGCGGATCGAGGCCTGTGCGAAGCGATCCGACGGCATCGCGATCGCCTCGGGCCCCGCCCCTGCATTGAGCGCCTTGATGACATTCCGCTTCAGCTGGAGGTGCTCGGCATCGCCGTGCCGCGACAGCAGGCGCTGGAACGCCGCATAGCGGCCGCCGTCGAAAGGCCGCGCCCGGCCATAGCCGTCGCGCAGCGGGTGCGCCGGATAAAGGTGTGCGCAGGACACCCAGCCTTTCGGGATCGGCTCCGTCGCGGCGTGGGTGCGGCCGTGCGCGAGCAGCTTCGGCAGCACATGGGTGTGCGGTCCCTCCGGCGCCGTACCGCCGGGCACGGGAATCGCCTGATAGACTTCGGCGCGCCCGGCGCGCGTCATGAACACGCGATGCGGGCTGTGGCGCAGGATCAGCCCCATCGCGAGGTTGCCGTGTTCGAACAACGAGCGGCCGGCGTGCGCCCGCAGCCCGTCGGTCAAAGCAGCATCGGACGTGCGGATGCAGCAGTCGACCTGCAGCAAACCAAGCCCAAGATCGAACAGTACGCCACCGCGATCCTGCGCCCGCAGCGCCTGCGCGTCCGGGCCAAGCTCGGTCAGCACCGTGCGGCGGCTCGTCGTGCTCTCGCGTTCCGGCAGGCAGAACGCAACGCGCTGACTCCAGCTTTGCGTAGTGATCGTCTCGAACGCGATCGGCCGCAAACCCAGGCGTACCTCGAGCCGGATGCCGCCGCGCGGCGTGACCACCGCAGCCACCGGCTCCTCGCGGACCACCTCCGCCGGCTCGTCCGCATCGCGCATGAATTCCGCGATGGCGCCGAACGTGCCCAGGCTCCATTGCGCCTCGGGATCGGCAAGCTGGTCAGCAATCAGTTCGAACGCACTTGCCATTTCCTGCCTTGCGATTCCCCGGTGAGATCATAGTGGACGGTCGGGAAATTCGATATTGTTATAAGCAATAGCAAAGCGACATGCAGGGCAGGACGGCAATGACGCAAGCGGTGGCGGCGAAGAACGAGGCGGCACCTCTCCCGGGCGGCAAGACCGTGCTGGTCGAGCTGGAGGACGGGATCGCCTGGGTCGCGATGAACCGACCCGACAAGCGCAACTGCATCAGCCCGACGCTGGCGAGTGAAATGCTTGCCGTCCTCAACGCGCTGGAAGCCGACCGTCGCTGCCAGGTTGTGGTCCTCACCGGAACGGGCGATTCGTTTTCCGCCGGCATGGATTTGAAGGAATTCTTCCGCGACAACGACCACCTCTCGCCGCCCGAACGCGCGCACATCTACCGCACTAACGCGGCGTGGCAGTGGCGCCAGTTCCAGTTCTATCCGAAGCCGACCATCGCTATGGTCAATGGCTGGTGCTTCGGCGGCGCGTTCACGCCGGTCGTGTCCTGTGATCTCGCGATCGCGGCGGAAGAAGCGACGTTCGGTCTGTCGGAGATCAACTGGGGCATCATACCGGCCGGCGTGGTCACCAAGGCGGTGTCGCAGGTGATGAACCAACGCGATTGCCTCTACTACATCATGACCGGAGAGACCTTCGATGGCCGCAAGGCGGCCAGCATGGGACTGGTCAACGAAGCCGTGCCGCTGAAGGATTTGCGCGCACGCACCCGGAAGCTCGCGCAGAACCTGATGGAAAAGAACCCGACCGTGCTGCGCGCCGCCAAGCACGCCTACCGCCGCGTGCGCACCATGTCCTGGGACGACGCCGAGGATTACCTGATGTCGAAGATGGATCAGGTGCGCTTCTTCGACGAGGAGCACGGCCGCGAACAGGGCATGAAGCAGTTCCTCGACGACAAGACTTATAAGCCGGGCCTTTCTCCATACCGGCGCGATCGCTAGCGCTCATGGACGCCACGAACAGATCGCTGCTCGACCGCCTGCTGCGGCCGCGCTCGGTCGCGATCGTCGGGGTATCGCCCGAGCGGGGCCACATGGGCGGTTCGGTGCTTGCCAATCTCGAACGCTGCAAGTTCGACGGCGATATTCACCTCGTCAGCCGCTCGCGGCCTGAGCTGAACGGACGGCCGTGCGTGTCGAGCATCGACGACTTGCCGCACGGCGTCGACGCCGCCGTGCTGGTGATCCCGCAGACGGCGGTGATCGACGCTATCGCTGCCTGCGGACGGCGCGGCGTCGGAGCCGCAATCGTGTTCGCGTCAGGCTACGCGGAAACTGGCGATGCCGGTCGCGCCGAGCAGGAACACCTTGCGGCCGCAGGGCGTGCTGCGAATGTCGCGATCCTTGGACCGAATTGCATCGGCTTGTGCAGTTTTTCGGTCGGCGCGGCACTCACCTTCGAGTTCAACGTCGAGCGGCCGTCCGCAAGCGGAGCGCCGAAAATCGGCATGGTGGCGCAGAGCGGCGCGGTCGCGGCGATCATGCGCATGGCGTTCCTCGCCAAAGGCCTTGGCGTCTCGTACTATATTTCAACCGGGAACGAAGCCGATCTTACGGCGGAAGATTTCCTCGGCGCGCTGATCGACGACGACGAGACGCAGGTCGCGGCATTGTTCGTCGAGCAAATTCGCCATCCGCAAAGATTTCTCGCGCTGGCGAAGCGCGCCCGCAAGATCGGCAAGCCCATCGTAGTGATGCATCCGGGGCGCAGCCGGCGCGCGCGCATTTCGGCAGGCTCGCACACCGGCGCGCTCGCGGGCGACTACGCGGTAATGACTGCATTGTTGCGCCACGCTGCCGTGATCGTGGTCGAGACGCTGGAGGAACTGGTCGATACCGCGGAGCTGCTCGCGCGCTTCAAGCCGCCGGTGAAAGGCCCCGGGATCATCACCAATTCCGGCGCGATCAAGGGCTTCGCGCTCGATTTCTGCGACGCGCTCGGCCTCGACATTCCGCTGCTCGGCGAGGCGACTCTCGCCGCGCTGAAGCGGGCTTTGCCGCCGTTCGCGTCGCTCGACAATCCGGTGGACGTGACCGCGCAGGTGCTGCGCGATCTCACGATCTGGACGCGCGCGGCCGATGCGCTGCTGGCCGATCCGGCGCTCGGCAGCCTGTGCGTTCCGATGGTGCCGGGCTCGCCCAAGCTCGCGATGGACAAGGTGCAGGCGCTGCTGCCGTCGATCCTCGTAGCCGGCAAGCCTGCTATCATCGCCGCACTTGGCGACGATTTCCCGATTCCCCCGGAATTCATCGCGGCGTTTCGCGACAAGGGAATCCCCGTGCTGCGCTCTCCCGAACGTGCGCTGCGCGCGCTCGCGCACGCGACCGCCTATGGCAGGAGGCTGGAAGTCCGCGAGATCAAGTCGGCGCCGATTTCGACACCGGACTTGCCACGACGCGGGACGCTATCCGAGTATGAGAGCAAGATCTGTCTCGGCCGCCTCGGCGTCGGTATCCCGAAGGGCCTGCTCGCACGCGACGTCGATCAGGCAAAGGACATCGCGGCGCGCATCGGCTATCCGGTCGTGCTGAAGGCACAGGCGGTGGCGCTCGTGCACAAGAGCGACGCAGGTGGTGTCGCGCTGAATATAGCCGATGCCGGCGCGCTCGAGGCCGCGTGGCAACGGGTCGCCGAAAGCGTCGCCGCCCGGCAGCCGGGCCTCGCGCTCGACGGCATGCTGGTCGAGGAGATGGCGCCGCGCGGTGTCGAGCTGATCGTCGGAGGGTGGCGCGATCAGCAATGGGGACCGGTCCTCATGATCGGGCTCGGTGGGATCTGGACCGAGGCGCTCGACGACGTGCGGCTGATGCCGGCGGACACGCCGCACGACGGCATCATGGCCGAGCTTTACCAGCTCAAAGGCGCCCGCCTGCTGGACGGCTTCCGCGGCTCGGAGCCGGTGAATGCCCGTGCGATCGCCGACGTGGGGATGTCCGTCGGCGCGCTGATGCGCTCGCGTCCCGAGATCACCGAGATCGACATCAATCCGTTGGTGGCCACCCGGGACCGGGTGCTGGCGCTGGATGCATTGATCGTCTCGACTTGATGCAGCTTGCCAGCGCGGCTCGATTTTGCTGGATTGGCCCAATCGACAGGAGATCCGCGATGGTTCCGTTCTTCGTCCAGATCAAATGCGACCTCGGCAAGTCCTATGAGGTCGCGAACGCCATTGCGGACGCCGAAATCGCCTCGGAGGTCTATTCCACGGCGGGTGACTTCGACCTCTTGTGCAAGTTCTATGTCGAGGACTCGACCGATATCGGCCATTTCGTGAACGAAAAGGTGCAGGTGATCCCGGGGATCAAGGACACCTACACCATCATCACCTTCAAGGCATTTGGATAGCCATAGCTTTGCGCCAGGCTCGCTCGAATTTCGCGCGATGGGCTATCCCGGCATCTACACCCATTGCGTCATGGGCGTGTGCCATCTGCTGGTGGGCGACGACAGCGTCGTGTTGCTCGACACCGGTCTCGTCGGCGAACCGTGGCTGATCCGGTGGCGGCTCACGCACGGCCACATCGATCGACGCGGCGGCTCAATCCACGCCTGATGGTGCCGTAGCACTACGATGTGCTGGATGGCGCGCGGCACCGCCGCCGCTTCGACCGGCTGATCGCGAAGCGCGCAGCGGCAAACTAAGTGCCCGTCGGCGGTCCCGACGCAGCGCGGGCGCGCGCGCGCTCCAGCCCGAGTTGGCGCTCGCGCCAGATCACGAATAGTCCCGATCCGGCAACGATTGCTGACCCGATATAGACGGTCGCGGTCGGCAGTTCGCCGAAGAACCAGTAACCGAGGATGAACGCCCACAAGAGCGCCGTGTAGTCGAGCGGCGCGACCAGCGAGGCCGGCGCGTAGCGATAGCTTTCGGTGAGCAGGATGTGCGACAGCCCGCCGATCATGCCGAGGCCGATCAGCGCGGCAAGCTGCGGCGCGCTCGGTACGATCCAGCCGAACGGCAGGGTCAGCAGTCCGCCGATCGTGCAGAACAGCGAGAAATAGAACACGATCGAAGACGTCGTTTCGGTGTCGGTGAGCCTGCGGGTCTGGATCACCGAGCCCGCATTGGTGAAGGCGCTCACCAGGGCGAAAATCGCGCCAAGCGTCGCGGCCGACGTCGCCGCATTGGTGTAGCGGGCAAGGTCGAGATGCGGCCACAGCATCACGATCACGCCGGCAAAGCCGACCGCAACCGCGCTCCAGCGATAGATGCGCACGCGCTCCTTGAGAAAGATCGCCGCGAGCGCGACCGTAATCAGCGGCGACGCGAACGTGATGGTGGTGACGTCCACGATCGGCAGCCGCGCCAATGCGGCAAAATTGAAGAACATCCCGGAGACGCTGATCATGCCGCGGCCGAGATGCCCGAACGGCCGCGAGGTCCGCACTGCGGTCATCAACTCGCGCCGCCACGCATAGATCACCACCACCGGAATGATCGCGAAGGCCGAGCGGAAGAACACCACCTGACCGAGCGGCGTCACGTCGCTGACGTAGCGCACCAGCGCCGACATGCAGGCGAACAGCATCGCCGACGCCAGCTTGAGCAGGACGGCCTTGAGGATATTCACTTTCATCGCGTGGAGACGACTCGGCCGAACGGAAGGGCCGGCATGCTAACGCATGCACGGCAGTTCGGCACGCCGGTGCAGTCACCGAACAAGCCGCGGCTACTTCTTCCCCGGCTTCTTCGGCCCCTCCACCGGCGGCAGCGACTTGATGTAGGCCGCCATCGCGGCGCGGCTTTCTTCGGAGAGTTGCGAGGTATTGCGGATCACGGGAATCATCGAGCCTCCGAGCGCCTCCCCGTCAGGGGATCGGCCGGTCTCAAGCAGAAGCGCGATGTCCTCAGCAGAATAATCGCCAAGCGCCTGCTGCGTGATGTTGGGGACCCAGCCCTCGCCTTCCGGATTCGGCCCACCGGCAAAGCGCTGCCGCGCAACGATGCCTCCGAGCGGATTGCGCGGCGAATGACACTCGGCGCAATGGCCCGGGCCGTTCACCAGATAGGCGCCGCGATTCCACTGCGCGGACCTCGATGGGTCGGGCTGGAACGGCTTGCCGTCGAGGAACAGGAACTTCCAGCCCCCAAGCGTGCGGCGCACATTGAACGGAAACGGCACGTCGTGGTCGCGCACCTTGCCCTGCACCTCCGGCAGCGTCTTGATGTGCGCGAATAGGTCGCGCACATCCTCGATGCGCATGCGCTGATAGGACGTATACGGGAACGCCGGGTAGTAGTGCCGGCCGTCGGGCGAGGTGCCCTTTTGCATCGCGGTGACGAAATCCGCTTCGCTCCAGTTGCCGATCCCGTCGTTCGGATCGGGGGAGATGTTCGGCGCGTAGAAGGTGCCGAACGGCGACTTCAACCCGAGCCCGCCGCCGAGCTTCAGCCTGTCGTCCTGCCCCGGCGTCGCGTGACAGGAGGCGCAACCGCCCGCGTAGAACATCTCCTTGCCGTTCGCGGCATTCGGCGTGTGAGTGCCGAGCGCGCTCGCCGCAACAGTCGCCGGGATGGTGACGAACCAGAACACACCGGCGCCGACAACGGCAGCCGCAAGAGCGAGCAATAGCAGCTTGCGCGGCATCGGCGACCCCTTTCGGGCGCCTTTTACTTGGTGGTGACCTGGTAGCTTTCGTGGCAGCTGTCGCACCGCTGATTGATATCGCGCACGACGGCCTTGAGGCTGTCGACGTCCTTGGCCTTGCCGCGGTTGTCGTTGATCGACTTGGTCAGAGCCGCGAGCTTTGCATCGAAGTCGGGCCTGTTGTCCCAGATCTTTGACGACGAACTGTACTTCGGCAACGGCGCCACGGCCTTGGAATTCGGCGGCCAAAGTGGCGGAAGCTGCGCCGCGATCTCCGACATCTTCGCGAGCCCGGCTTCTGCCTTTGCCTGGTCAAAGGGCTCTTTGCCGTTCGCCATCTTGTAGGGGCTGGCAAAACCGTCCTTCCACATCGAACTCATCAGGGCGTTGCGCTGCTTGATCGGATCGGATTGCGCCGCAACCACGGTGACACCAATCACAATAGCCCCGACAGCAAGCACGGTGCGACGCATCTTGTTTTCTCCCTCTTAAGCGAGACCGTTGCCCGACAAATCGGACAACCCCGTCCCGTGTTTGTTATCCTCAAAAGACGGGCTCTGGGCGAGAACGGCTCGGATCACGATACGGTGAACGGGCACGCCGGGTGGCTTATGCGCTGGTTTGACGCAGCAGTACGTCCGGGGTCCCACAAACTCGGACGTTGCGCTTGCCTCGAAAACTCAAAGCACAAAATCGCTCGGCGCTCGGCGAGGAGTCGGCTCGTCTGCACACATCCCGATAAGCCGCCGTGCGCCAGACTTGGCAGAAGCGCGAAGCTCAGAGAATATGCCTGAAAGCGCCGGGCATCCCGGGGACCCGGGCGATCAGCGCTGTATTGAATCGGCTGCCGGGCCGGGCGCCGGGAAGCACAACGGGGAGGGGCGACGATGGATAATATCGAGGCGAAGCTAGACCAGTATCAGCCGCAGATACTCAGCATTTTTCGAATCGTATTCGGCTTGCTGGTCCTCCAGCACGGCTTTTCGAAATGGTTCGGATTTCCAGTTCCAGGTCCCGCTGGCCTCCAACTGATGACAATGGTCGGCATCGCCGGCTGCATCGAACTGGTCGCGGGCTCGCTGATCACAGTCGGTTTGTTCACGCGCTACGCCGCCTTCTTTGTGGCCGGGCACACCGCGGTTGGATATTGGATGGTGCATTTTCCACGCGGCTGGACCCCGATGGGCAATAACGGGAGCCTCATCACCGCCTATTGTTTTGCCGCCCTGCTTCTCGTCTTCTTCGGCGGGGGTTGCTGGAGCCTTGACGCCGCGCTCCGCAAAAGGAAGGTCTAGTTCGATTGGTCCGCAACCGGCTATTCCGCCGGATGCGGGACAGCTTTCGGCTTGCGCGCGGTTTTCGCCGCGATCCAGCGGCACACGACGTAAAACACCGGCGTGAAGATCAGCCCGAACGCCGTGACGCCGATCATGCCGGAGAACACTGTCGTGCCGAGCGTCTGGCGCAGCTCGGCGCCCGCGCCGATTCCCCAGACCATCGGCGTGACGCCGAAGATGAAGGCGAGCGACGTCATCAGAATCGGGCGCAGGCGCAGCCGCGCGGCCTCGACCGCTGCGTCCCAGCGGGTGCGTCCCTGATCCTCGAGCTGCTTGGCGAACTCCACGATCAGGATCGCGTTCTTTGCCGCAAGCCCTATCAGCACGACGAATCCGACCTGGGTGAGGATATTGTTGTCGAAGCCGCGCAGGATCACGCCGACGATCGCGGCCACCAGGCACATTGGCACGATCATGATGACGGCGAGCGGCAGCGTCAGGCTCTCGTATTGCGCCGCGAGCACGAGGAACACGAACGTGACGGCGAGCGCGAAGGCGAAGATCGCCGTATTGCCGGCGCGCAATTGCTGGAACGCGAGCGTCGTCCACTCATAGCCGAAGCCGTCGGGCAGCACTTCGGCCGCGAGCTTCTCCATGATCTCGATGCCCTGCCCCTGACTGAAGCCGAACGCCGCATTGCCGTCGAGCTCCGCCGCCGGATAGAGATTGTAGCGCGGCACGCGATAGGGCCCTGAAATGTCGCGGACCGTCGTGAACGAGCCGAGCGGGACGGTATCGCCGACGGCATTGCGCACGCGAATCTTCATCACGTCGTTCGCATCGTTGCGGAAGGCGTCACCCGCCTGCGCGGTCACGCGGAACGTCTTGCCGAACAGGTTGAAGTCGTTGACGTAAGCCGAGCCCAGGAAGATCTGCAGCGCGGCGAACACGTCGGTGACGCTGACGCCGAGCATCTGCGCCTTCACGCGGTCGATATCGAGATAGAGCTGCGGCGTCGACGTCTCGAACAGCGAGAATACCTGCTGCACGCCGGGCGTCTGCGCGGCACGCCCCATCATCGCGCCGACCGCCGCCTGCAGCGCCTGCGGCCCGCGCCCGGCGCGGTCCTCCACCATCATGCGGAAACCGCCCGCATTGCCGATGCCCGGCACCGGCGGCGGCTGGATCACGATGATCAGCGACTCCTGGATCGCCGCGTAGCGGCGCGACAGCTCGGCCTGGATCGCGTTCGACGACTGGCCCTGCTTCTTCGCGCGTACCTCCCACGGATCGAGCACGAGGAAGATCGCACCTGCGTTCGGCGCATTGGTGAAGGTCGCCCCGGAGAAGCCGACCACCACCATGCCGCCGCTCACGCCCGGCACCTGAAGCCCGATCTCCATCGCGCGGCGCATCACGTCGTCGGTACGCGCCAGCGCCGCGCCCGGAGGAAGCTGCGCCGCCACGATGATGATGCCGCGGTCGAGTTGCGGGATGAATCCGGTCGGCGTCTTGCGGAATTCATTGAGGCCGTAGGCGAGCACCCCGGCATAGATCAGCAGCATGATCGCGGCGAAACGCACGACCTTGCGGAGAACCCAGCCATAGCCGTTCGCGAACTTGTCGAAGCCGAAATTGAACAGGCGGAAGAAGCCATGCACCGGCACCTCCCACCAGCAGTCGCGGTGTTGCGGATCGTGCGGCTTGAGCAGCATGGCGCACAGCGCCGGCGACAGCGTCAGCGACACCGTACACGACACAATGGTCGCGCCCGCAATGGTCAGCGCGAACTGGCGATAGAACTGTCCCGATATGCCGGTAATGAACGCCGACGGGATGAACACCGCGCACAGCACCAGCGCGATCGCGATCAGCGCGGTGCCGACTTCGTCCATGCTGCGGATCGCGGCTTCGCGCGGATTGAGCCCCGCCGCGATGTTGCGCTCGACGTTTTCGACCACGACGATCGCATCGTCAACCACGATGCCGACCGCGAGCACGAGCCCGAACAGGGTCAGGTTGTTCAGCGTGAAACCGAACATCGACATGAAAAAGAACGTACCGATCAGCGACACCGGGATCGCGACGATCGGTATGATCGCTGCGCGCCACGTCTGCAGGAAGATGATGATGACGAGCACGACGAGCACGACCGCCTCGAGGATCGTCTCGATCACGGCGTTGACCGACTGCCGGATGAACTCGGTAGGATTGTAGACGATGGCGTGCTCGATGCCGGGCGGGAACCGCTTCGACAGGCCCTCCATCGTCTTGACGATGGCGTCGGCGGTCGCGAGCGCGTTCGACCCGGGTCGCTGGAAGATCGCGAGCGCCACCGCCGGATTGCGGCCGAGATAGGAGTTCGACGAGTAGTCCTGCGCGGCAAGTTGAACCTGTGCGACATCCTTGAGGCGCACCACCGCAGTCGCGGTCTGCTTCACCACGATGTTGGCGAACTCCTCCGGGTTGGCGAGCCGCCCTTGCGTCTGCACCGCGATCTGGAATGCGCCGGGCTTTTCGACCGGCGGCTGGTTGAGCACGCCCGAGGCGACCTGGATGTTCTGCGCCTGTAGAGCGAGCGTCACGTCGTTCGCCGTCATGTTCAGCGCCTGCAGCCGCCCCGGATCGAGCCAGATGCGCATCGCGTAGTCGCGGCTGCCGAACACCGTGATCGATCCGACGCCGTCGACCCGGGTCAGCGTATCCTTGATCTCGAGCGTGGCGTAGTTCGACACGTAGAGCGCGTCGCGCGACCGGTCCGGCGAGTGCAGATGCACCACCATCATCAGGTCGGGTGAGGACTTGGTCACCGTCACGCCGATCTGGCGCACGTCGACCGGCAAGCGCGGCTGCGCGATACCGACGCGATTCTGCACCTGCACTTGCGCGATATCGAGATTGGTGCCGATGTCGAACGTCACCGCGATCGAGAAGCGCCCATCGGCGGTCGCATTCGACGACATGTAGAGCATGTTCTCGACGCCGTTGATCTGCTCCTCGATCGGAGCGACCACCGTGGTGGCGACGACTTCGGCGTTGGCGCCGGGATACTGACCGCTGATATTGATGATCGGCGGCGCGATTTCCGGATATTGCGCGATCGGCAGGCGGATGAACGAAACGCCGCCGAGAATGATGAACACGATCGACAGCACGGAGGCGAAGATCGGCCGGTCGATGAAGAAGTGCGAGATTTTCATGTCTCGCCTTTCCCTAATTCTTCGCCTGCGGCGCGCCGGGTGACGCACCCTGCTCCTGCGGCGTCACCTTGGCACCGGGCCGCGCGCGCATCAGGCCGTTGACGATCACACGATCGTCCGGGCCGATGCCGTCCTTGATGACCCGCAGGTTGCCCACCAGCTGGCCGAGCGTGACGTATTTGGTGCGCGCGACGTTTTCGGCATCGACCACCAGCACATATTTGCGCACCTGCTCGGAACCGATGGCGTTGTCCGGCAGCAATAGCGCCTCGAAAGGCGGCGAGCCGGGCACGCGCACGCGGCCGAACATGCCGGGGGTGAACACACCATTCGGATTGGGGAGGACGGCGCGGCCGCGGATCGTGCCGGAGGCGCGCTCGATCACGTTGTCGACGAAGTCCATCTTGCCGGCGTGGGCAAAATCCGGCTCATCGATCAGTTTGACGGCGACCTCGACGCCCGCGCTGCGGCTCGCGACATCTTTGCCCTCCTTGCCGAGCCGCTCGTAGCGCAGGAAGGAGGCCTCGTCGAAGGTGAACTCGAAGCGGATCGGGTCGATCGACACGATGGTGGCGAGCAGCGTGGTATTGCCGCCCGTGCCGCCCGTCACCAGATTGCCTTCGGACACGCGCCGGTCTCCGATCCGTCCGGCGACAGGCGCCTTCAACTCGGTGAACTGCAGGTCGAGCTCGGCCTGCCGCACCGACGCTTCCTGCGCGGCGACGGACGCTTCGGCGACGCGTTTGGCCTGCGTGCGCTGCTCGAACACCTGTTCGGTGATGGTGCGGTCGCGCACGAGCTGCGAGGCGCGCGTCAGGTCGCTCTCGGTGAACGCCAGATTGGCGCGCGCCTGTGCCAGCGTCGCCCGTGCCTGCGACGCCGCCGTCTCGAACGGACGGCGGTCGATGTTGAACAGCGGATCGCCCTGCTTGACGATCTGCCCATCCTTGAAATGGACCTTGTCGAGATAGCCGGAGACGCGCGCGCGGATCTCGACCGAATCGACCGCGATGAAGCGCCCGACATACTCGTCGTAGTCAGTCACCTGCTGCTTGGTCGGCTTGGCCACGGTGACAGCGGGAGGCGCAGGCGCGGCCTGCTTCGGCGCGCCATCGCCGCACCCGAACAGCGCGGGCGCCAGCAGGATCAACAGCGACGCAACGCGCGCCGGACTTCCCCGCATGAATTCCACCATCCAGCCGGAATCTATGGCTTGCTCAGCCCGGCCACCAGATGCCGGACGTCAATCAGCCCCGGCCTTTCGCGGCGTCGCCCCGCACCCCATATCTGCGAACGAATCTTTAGTCCACACCCCCGGAAAACCATGTTCGATTCCACTCTGGATTTCGTCCTCGACGAACACACTGAACCTGTCCCGATCGCTCCCGCAGCATCACTGCCTGACGATGCGGCGCTGCTCGACGCCTATTCGAGCGCCATTACCAACGTGGTCGACCGCGTCGGCCCCACGGTCGTGCGGATCGATGTCTGGCACGGCCGCAATGCGGCGCGCACCGGCTCCGGCTCGGGCGTCATCGTGGCGCCCGACGGCCTCGTGCTGACCAACAGTCATGTGGTCGGCGGTGCCGCGCGCGTCGAGTTGATGACCACCGAAGGGCGCAGCCTCACGGCTCGTGTCGTCGGCGACGATCCCGATACGGACCTCGCGCTGGTGCGGATTGATGCGCCGGTGACGCTGCCGGCGGCGATGCTCGGCGATTCCAAGAAGCTGCGGCGCGGCCAGCTGGGTCGCGATCGGCAACCCGCTTGGCTTTGAGTCGACGGTGACGGCCGGGGTCGTCTCGGCACTCGGGCGTTCGTTACGCGCCCGCACCGGGCGGCTGATCGACGATGTGATCCAGACGGATGCCGCGTTGAATCCGGGCAATTCCGGCGGCCCGCTGGTCTCCTCGCGCGGCGAGGTGATCGGCGTCAATACGGCGATTATCCAAGGCGCGCAGGGCATCTGTTTTGCGGTCGCGGCGAACACCGCGAACTTCGTGCTCGGCGAACTGGTGCGGCATGGCCGCGTGCGGCGTGCATACATTGGCATCTCGGCGCAGCAGACCACGATCCCGCGCCGGCTGCAGCTTGCCGCCGGTGTTGCGCAGGCCTCGTCTGCGACCATCACCGCCTCGGAACAGGGCAGCCCGGCGAACCGCGCGGGCCTGCTCACCGGCGACATGATCGTGCGGCTCGACGGCGAACCGGTCACCGGCGCCGACGACTTGATCCGCGTGCTCACCGGTGAGCGCATCGGCCGCGAGGTCGAGATTGGCGTGCTGCGGCTCGGCAAGCCGCGCACCTTTACTGTGGTGCCGGAGGAGCGGAAGGCGAAGTCGGCTTAGGCCGGGATAACCCGACGACCCACGCCTTGCCGAACAGGCCGAGCACGGCGCCGCCGTACACGGCAGCGCCGATCGCAGCGAGGAGCACCAACGCCGGAATGCTGTGCCCGCCGGTGAGGCCCAGCACGGGCCGCTGCAGAAGCCCCAAGGCGACAGCCAACACCACGCCGGCGATCATCAGTTTCGACACCGCACGCCAAAAATCGCGGTCGAACGCGATGAAGCCCGCGCGCTTGCCGAACCAGAGAAGCAGTCCGAAGTTGATCCAGGCGCCAACCGACGTCGCGAGCGCGAGGCCAATCTGCGCCAGGTCGGTCGTGTAGAGCAGCACGACCTTCAGCGCGATGTTCACCGCGGCCGCCGTGAGCGCGGCCTTGACCGTCGTCGCGGTGTCCTGACGCGCGAGGAAGGTCGCGACGACGCTGCGCATTAGAACGAACGGGATCAGCCCGATCGTATAGGCCGCAAGCGTGAGCGCGGCCGCGTGCGCATCGGCGGACGTGAATTTCCCGCGCGCGAACAACGCGTGCATGATCAAGTCGGGCACGATCAGGAACGCCGCGACGCACGGGATCGCGAGCAGCAGCGTGAATTCGATGGCGCGCTCCTGCGCGGCGCGCGCGCCTTGCGTATCGCCGGCCGCAAGCCGCCGCGCCATCTCGGGCAG
>Ga0207683_10000272_pt1 | contig 46147 bp, 49 predicted proteins | sample KBSM73metaG_FD_184333 | JGI IMG/M metagenome (GOLD analysis project Ga0207683, IMG submission 184333) | Miscanthus rhizosphere microbial communities from Kellogg Biological Station, Michigan, USA - KBS M7-3 metaG (SPAdes) (version 2) | ecosystem: Host-associated > Plants > Roots > Rhizosphere >... | reverse complement strand
CTGCGGCCTCGGCCCCTTCCGGTTCTGCGGCCTCGGCCCCTTCCGGTTCTGCGGCCTCGGCCCCTTCCGGTTCTGCGGCCTCGGCCCCTTCCGGTTCTGCGGCCCCGGCCCCTTCCGGTTCTGCGGCCCCGGCCCCCTCCAGTTCTGGGGCCCCGGCTCACTCGGGTCCTGGCGACACGGCTCACTCGGGTCCTGGGGCAGCGGCCCACTCGGGTCCTGGCGACACGGCTCACTCGGGTCCTGCGGCGCCGGCGCAGTCGGGGCCGGTGGCGTCGGGCGAATCGGAGGCTGCGGCGCCGGTCGGGTCCGGTGGGGACGGGGCGACCCATGCCGACGGCGCGCGGCCCGGGTCGGCGCAGTCGGGTGCTGCGGTGCCGGCCGACACCGGTGCGGCGCCGAGCCCTGCCACGGCCGCGCACCACCCGGTCGCTCCCAAGGCGGACGGCGCCCGGCCGGCGCCGGGGAGCGACGAGCGCGCGTCGACGAACTCGACTCCCGCGCACACCTGACCCGTCGGATCCCGCCGGCCGGATTGGGCCGGGCCTGACAGGGCAGAGCCCGTCTCATGCGGATCGGTTACACGATGATGTGTGAGCAGGCCGGACCCCGGCAGTTGGTGCGGGACGTGGTCCGGGCCGAGGAGGCCGGCTTCGACTTCGCCGTGATCTCCGACCACTACAACCCCTGGCTCGACGCCCAGGGCCACTCCCCGTACGCCTGGAGCGTCCTCGGCGCCGCCGCCCAGGCGACCGAGCGCATCCCGCTCATGACGTACGTGACCAACCCGACCGTGCGCTACCACCCGGCGATCGTCGCCCAGAAGGCCGCCACCGTGGCGCTCCTGTCCGAAGGTCGCTTCACCCTCGGCCTCGGTGCCGGCGAGAACCTCAACGAGCACGTCGTCGGCCAGGGCTGGCAGCCGGCGAACGTCCGGCACGAGAAGCTCACCGAGGCCGTCGAGATCATCCGCGCCCTGTTCGGCGGCGGCTACGTCGACTACCGCGGCACGCACTTCGACGTGGACTCGGCCAAGCTGTGGGACCTGCCCGACGAGCCCATACGGATCGGCGTCGCCGTGTCCGGGAAGCAGTCGTCCACCCTGGCCGGTGAGCACGCCGACCTGATGATCGCCGTCGAGCCGCGGGCCGAGCTGGGCGAGATGTTCGACGCGGCCGGCGGCCGGGGCAAGCCGCGGGTCGGCCAGCTCGGCGTCTCGTACGGAACCGACCGGGACGCCGCGGTGGCCCGCGCGCACGACCAGTTCCGCTGGTTCGGCCTCGGCTGGAAGGTGAACTCGGAGCTGCCGGGGCCGGGCTCGTTCGAGGCCGCGACGCAGTTCGTGACGCCGGAGGACGTGGCCGCGTCGATCCCGTGCGGCGCGGACGTGGGCGCGGTCGTCGACGCGGTCAGGCAGTTCGCCGACGCCGGGTTCACCGACCTTGCGCTGGTGCAGATCGGCGGCGACCAGCAGGACGCGTTCCTGGACTGGGCGCCGAAGGAGCTGCTGCCGGCGCTGCGGGAGCTCTAGGGCTCCAGCACGGCGAGGGCCGCGACGACCGCGTCCTTGTGGTCGCGGGTCCACGGCGGACCGAATGGCCGCCCGAGCTCGGTGAGGCGGGCGCGCAGGTCGTCCTCGTCGCAGCCGAGCACCCGCCGGCCGAGCGCCGGGGTGTCGCGCGGCGGGACGAGCGTGACCGGCAGCCCGAGCGCGTCGGCCGCGTCGGCCAGCGCGTCCCGGTAGAGCTCGCCCTCGGCCGCGTGCAGCATCGCGTGCGCGGCCAGCGCGCGGGCCAGCGGCACGTCCTCCCGCACGGTGCCGGCGCCGGACACGATCGCCGCCCCGACCACCTCGTGCCCGGCCGCCAGCTCGGCCAGCGCGGCGGCGGCCCGCTCGTACGCGGCCGCGGTCGCCTCGGTGACCAGTTCCTCGGCCTCGGCCAGCGGCAGCCCGACCGCGTCGTGGTAGGGCTGGGTCGGCCCCGGCAGGTCGAGGCGGTGCCGCGACAGCACCGCCGGCCCGCGCCCGACGACCACGCCGACCGCCCACCCCGAGTGCGGCCGGAACCCCAGCGCCACCTCCACACCGGCACGGTAGAGCGGCCCACCGACAAACCGGCGCAGAATGGCCGGCGTGGGAAGTACGGAGGCGGTGGCGCTGCGGCGGCTGCTCGACGTCGCGCTGGCACTCGGCGCGGAGCGGCGGACCGAGCCGGTGCTGCGGGTCATCCTGGACGCGGCGCGCGACCTCGCCGGCGCCCGGTACGCGGCGATCGGCGTGCCGGACGGCGCCGGCGGCTTCGGCCTGTTCCTCACCGCCGGCGTTGACGCCGGGACCTGGGCGCGGATCGGCACCCTGCCGCGCACCCACGGCCTGCTCGGCGCGCTGCTGTCCTCCACCGAGACGATCCGGCTGGCCGACATCCGCACCGACCAGCGGTTCGTCGGCTGGCCCCGGGCGCACCCGGACATGGGCTCGTTCCTCGGCGTGCCGATCGTCGCCGGTGGCGAGGTGCTGGCCGAGCTGTTCCTGGCCGAGAAGGCCGGCGGCGGCGAGTTCACCGACGCCGACCAGGCGCTGATCGAGACGCTGGCCGCGCATGCCGCGCTCGCCGTCGTCAACGCGCAGCGCACCGAGCGGGCGCGCGAGCTGTCGGTGGCCGCCGAGCGGGCCCGGCTCGCCCGCGAGCTGCACGACTCGGTGACCCAGACGCTGTTCAGCCTCACGCTGGCCACCGAGAGCGCGGTCGCGCTGGCCGGCGGGGCCGACCCGAAGCTGGTCGACCAGCTGGAGCAGGTGCGCGGGCTGGCCGAGGCCGGGCTGGCCGAGATGCGCGGGCTGGTCGAGACGCTGCGTCCGGTCGACGTCGACGCCGACGGGCTGGCCGCCGCGCTGCGCAAGCGGATCGAGCTGCTCGGCCGGGTGCACGACGTGCGGCTGTCGCTGCACACCCGGGGTCCGGTCCGGCTCCAGGACCGTACGGTCGAGCGCGAGGTGTTGCGGATCGCCGGCGAGGCGCTGGGCAACGCGCTGCGGCACGCGTCGGCGCGGTCGGTCGAGGTGTCGCTGGACACCGGTGACCCGGTCCGGCTGGTCGTCGCCGACGACGGTGTCGGGTTCGACCTGCCGGCGACGCTGCGGCACTCGCACCGGCTCGGGCTGACCTCGATGCGGGAGCGGGCCGAGGCGCTCGGCGGGACGCTGGAGATCGTCACCGCGCCCGGCGCCGGGACCCGGGTCGAGCTGGAGGTGCCCGGTGCCTGCTGACGGCGCGCCGATCAGGCTGCTGCTCGTCGACGACCACGAGATGGTCCGCGCCGGGCTGCGGACGTTCCTCGGCCTGCAGCCGGACATGGAGGTGGTCGGCGAGGCCGGGTCGGGGGAGCAGGCGCTGGCGCTGGTGCCGAGGCTGCAGCCGGAGATCGTGCTGCTCGACCTCGTGCTGCCGGGGATGTCCGGGCTGGACGTGGTGCGCCGGCTGCGGGCCGCCCACCCCGCGGTCAAGGTCGTGGTGCTGACCAGCTACTCGGCGGAGGACTCGGTGCTGCCGGCGGTCCGGGCCGGCGTGGCGGGCTACCTGCTCAAGGACGTCGGCCCGGGCGAGCTGGCCGACGCGCTGCGCGCGGTGCACGCCGGCGGCGCCTCGCTCGACCCGTCGGTGGCGGCGACGGTGATGTCCAGCGTGTCCGCGCCGGACCCGGCCCGCTCGCTGACCCCGCGCGAGCTGGAGGTGCTGCGGCTGATCGCCCGCGGCCGCTCCAACCGGCTGATCGCCCGCGACCTGGCGCTGTCGGAGAAGACCGTCAAGGCCCACGTGAGCGCGATCCTCGGCAAGCTCGACGTCGCCGACCGCACCCAGGCCGCCCTCTACGCCGTTCACCACAACCTCGCCAGCGACTGAGTGCGACCATCACCGGCATGGGGCAGTGGATGTATTTCATTCACCCGCCGCGGGAGGACTTCGCGGCGACCATGAGCGCGGACGAGAAGGCGGTGTTCGCCGCGCACTGGGAGCGACTCCAGCGGCTGTACGCCGAGGGCACCCTGATCCTGGCCGGGCCGACGCTGGGCCGGACCAACACCGGGATCGCGGTCATCGAGGCGCCGGACGAGCAGACCGCGCACCGGTTGATGGCCGAGGACCCGACGATCGCCAGCGGGCTCTGCCGCGGCGAGCTGCGCGGGTTCCGCGTCGCGCTGCTGCGCGGGCGGGACCCGGCCCCGGAGGCCTGAGGCGTCTGCCCGGGTCCCGGCCGCGCCCGCGAGTGGGTCGGCGGGCATGTCCTAGTGCTACGCGTGGTTAGTTGTTTGACGCTTCGGTGTTTGGGACGATCGGGGCATGGCGAATCGTCCTCCGCAACGAGGGAGTAAGAGATGAGCTCACCGAAGAACACCGCCACCACGCCAGCCCGCAGTTGGTCCGTTGGAGGCCGGCTCGTCGGTGCTGCGGCGATCGGGTTCGCGGTGTTGGTGGTGATCGAGAACGTGTTGCTCGCGGTAACGGGCGCGCAGTCCTACGGCGCTCCGATCGAGGACGTGCTGGCCTACTACGCGGCCAACCGCGACGCGGTCGCGATCGTGTCCGGTCTGGTAGCCCTGTACCTGCCGCTGCTGCTCGTGTTCGTGACGGGCCTGCACGGCCTCGTGGAGCGGCGCGGCGGAGCGGGCGCCGACTGGTCGCGCCTCGCCTTGGCCGCTGGCGCGACGCTGTCGGCCATCTTCGTGCTTGTCAACGTCCTGCAGATCGGGCTCGCGCTCTCCGCCGGCGGGCTCGCCGAGCCGACGCCCGCGTTCGGGCTCGTCTGGCAGATTCACGCGGCGGCGTTCGCGCTGGCGCTGCCGATGCTTGGCACCACCTGCATCGGCTCGGCCCTCGCTGCGCACGCGAGCGGGCTGACTCCGGCTTGGCAGCGCCTGCTGGGCATGGTGGGCGGGAGCCTTCTGCTCGCTGCGGGGCTGGGCAACCTCGCGATCGCCGACGGCTCGCCGCTGATCTTCGTCGGGCTCCTAGGGTTCGTCGCCTGGCTCGTCTGGCTGCTCGCGACCGGCGTGCGCCTCGTCCGGTCGTGACCGAGATGACGGCGGCGGCGCCAAGGTCGCGCACGCGGGCGAGGACTCCATGGAGGGCCGCCCGGGGATGGCAGCCACAACCTCGATCTCGACCACCCGTGCGTATGCACGCCCAGACCTGCCGCCACTCCGGCGCACGGACCGCTCCTCTGGAAAGAGGGATCCGATGACCATCCGAACGAACATCCGGAACCTGCTCGATAACCCGCCGATCCCGGTGCAGGCCAAGCTCGCCGCCGCATGGACCAGCTTCAGTTCCTCTACATCTACGTCGACTACTTCCGTGCTCCGCGTGGTTAGTTGTTTGACGCTTCGGTGTTTGGGACGATCGGGGCATGGCGAATCGTCCTGCGCCCGCGTTGTTGCTTCGTGACGGTGACCGTGAGGAACTGCTGCGTCTGACCCGCTCGTCCAGGGCGCCGGCGGGTCTGGCGCTGCGGGCCAGAATTGTCCTGCTGGCCGCGGATGGGGTCTCGAACACGACGATCGCCGACGGGGTCGGGGTGTCGCGCCCGACGGTGATCGCCTGGCGGGACCGGTATCAGGCCAAGGGCATCGCAGGCCTGCACGACGAGGACCGGTCGGGGCGCCCTCGCCGGATCGACCGGGCGAAGGTGATCGCGGTGACGTTGGCGCCGCCGCCGAAGAAGTACGGCGTCACGCACTGGTCGAGCCGGCTGCTGGCCCGGCACCTGAAGATCTCCGATCACGCCGTGGCGAGCATCTGGCGCGAGCACGGCGTGCAGCCGTGGCGCTCCAGGAGCTTCCGGTTCTCCACCGACCCCGAACTGGAAGCCAAGGTCGTCGACGTCGTCGGGCTCTACCTCGACCCGCCCGAGAACGCGATCGTGCTCTCGATCGACGAGAAGTCCCAGATCCAGGCCCTGGACCGGACCGCGCCGGTCCTGCCCACGCAGCCGCACCTGATCGAACGCCGCTCCCACGACTACGTCCGCCACGGCACCACAACCCTGTTCGCCGCCCTGGAGGTCGCCACCGGCAAGGTCACCGCCGCGCCAAAGCCCCGCCACCGCCACAGCGAGTTCCTCGCGTTCCTCAAGCAGGTCGAACGCGCCTACCCGCCCGGCCCCGACGCCGGGCAATTGCACCTGGTGATGGACAACTACGCAGCCCACAAGCACCCCAAGGTCAAAGCCTGGCTGGCCGAGCACCCCCGCATCCACGTCCACTTCACCCCGACCCACGCCTCCTGGATGAACCTCGTCGAGGCATGGTTCTCCCTCGCCGAACGCCAAGCGATCCACCGCGGCACCTACACCTCAGTCAAAGACCTCAACGCCAAAATCCGCGCCTACATCGACGGCTGGAACAACCGCGCCCACCCGTTCAACTGGACTAAGACCGCCGACCAGATCCTCACCAAGGCCAACCGTCAGAAGATCTCAAACGCGGAGCACTAGTGCGGGGCACTAGGTCCAAGGTCCTAGATCGCCACGGCCCGGGACCGATGGCGAGGCCACGGCGCGGCGGCAGGGTGGGCTCATGCCGACTGCCGTCATCACCGGAGCGTCCCAGGGCCTCGGCCGGGCGCTCGCCGCAGACCTTGCCGCCGCGGGCTGGACGCTCGTGCTGGACGCCCGCACCGCCCCGACCCTGACCGCCGTCGCCCGCGAGCTGGGACCGAACGTCCTCGCCATCCCGGGCGACGTCACCGACCCCCAGCACCGGTACGCGATCGCCGCCGCCGTCGGGGACCGGCTCGACCTGCTGGTGCTCAACGCGTCCGCGCTCGGACCGTCGCCACTGCCGCCGCTGGGCGAGCTCGGCACCGCCGAGCTGCGCGAGGTGCTGGAGACCAACGTGGTTGCGCCGCACGCGCTGGTCCGGCTGCTGCTGCCGGCGCTGCGGGCGGCGACCGGCCGGGTGCTGGCCCTGTCCAGCGACGCGGCCGTCGCCGCGTACCCGGGCTGGGGCGGGTACGGCGCCAGCAAGGCCGCGCTCGACCAGCTCGCCGCCGTGCTCGGCGCCGAGGAGCCGCTGCTGCTGGTATACGCGGTGGACCCGGGCGACATGCGCACCGCCATGCACGCCGCCGCGTTCCCGGGCGAGGACATCTCGGACCGGCCCGAGCCGGCGACCGTGGTGCCCGCGATCCGCCGGCTCATCCACGGCGACCTGCCCAACGGCCGGTACGAGGCGGCCATCCTGCTCGGGCCCGACGACCCGCCGGCGGCCGACCGGCCGGGGGCGGAGGTGCTCGCGTGACCGCCGCCGCCGTGCCGGCGTTCTCGGGACTGGCCGAGGGCGCACCGGCGACCAGCCCGCCGGAGGCGCGCGGCCTGGCCCGCGACGGCGTCCGGATGCTCGTCGCCTCGGCGAGTGCGGGACTGCGCCCGACCGTCGTCCGGCAGCTGCCGGCGGTGCTGCGCCCGGGCGACCTGGTCGTGCTCAACACATCCGACACGCTGCCGGCGGCGCTGCGCGGGGTGACCGCCGACGGTGAGCCGGTCGCCGTACACCTGTCCACAGTGGACCCGGCCAGCGGCACCCGCCCGGACGAGGCGCTGCGCTCGACCCGGTCCCGCTGGGTGGTCGAGCTGCGCCGCCCGACCCGCCGGCCCGGCGGCGACCCGGCCCTGCTCGACCGCACCGGCACGCGGGTCGCGATGGCCGGCGCCCGGATCCGGGTCACCGGCCCGTACCTGCCCGGGCACCGTCGCCTGTGGACGGCCGAGCTGAGCACTCCGGAGCGGCTGGACACCTGGCTGGCCGAGCACGGCGAACCGGTCCGGTACGGCTACACGGCCGCGCCGTGGCCGCTGGCCGCATACCGCACGGTCCACGCGGACACGCCCGGCTCGGCCGAGATGCCCAGCGCCGGCCGGCCGATCACCGCCCGGTTGCTGCGCAACCTGCGCCGCCGCGGCGTCGACGTCGCCACCGTGGTGCTGCACTGCGGGCTGTCCAGCCCGGACCGGGACGAACCCCCGTACGCGGAGTGGTTCTCCGTCCCGCCGTCCACTCTGGACGCCGTGGCCAGGGCCGGCCGGGTGGTCGCCATCGGCACCACGGTCGTGCGGGCGCTGGAGTCGGCCGCCCGCACCGGCCGCACCGAGGGCTGGACCGACCTCGTCATCGGACCGGGCGACCGGCTGTCCACAGTGGATGGACTGCTGACCGGCTGGCACCCGCCGGAGGCGTCGCACCTGCGGATGCTCGCCGCCGTGGCCGACGAGGCGCTGCTGCGCGAGTCGTACGCGGTCGCCGCCGAGCAGGGCTACCTCTGGCACGAGTTCGGCGACGTGCACCTGATCCTGCCCTGACGCGCCGGGTCAGCGGCGGGGCTGGTCGCTCTCGCCGACGTTGCTGCGGACCCACTCGGCCAGCGGGGTCAGCCGCCGCCAGGACTCGCGGATCCGGGTCAGCGCCGTGCGGGTGTGCAGCCAGCCGACCGGCTCCCAGTGCCGGTGCCCGACCAGCGACCGGTGCTTGAGCAGCTCGACCCGGGGATGGTCGGGCGGGTAGCCGCGCGGCGGCCGGGTCATCACGTCGCCGCTGATCTCGAAGCCGGCCATGCCGAGGTCGGCGACGATCCGTTCCAGCGCGGCGCCCTGCACGTCGTCGGCGACCGCCCGGCGCATCCGGTCGAGCTGGTCCGGCGCCGGGTGGTAGATCCCGCCGCCGAGGAACAGCCCGTCCGCGGACAGCGAGAGGTAGTAGTCGCCGACGGTCGCCGCGGCGTTGGTCTTGTACGGCGTCTTGTCCCTGCTGAACCGCACGTCCCGGTACGGCCGGAACAGCTTCCCGGGCCCGAACTCGTCCTCCAGCTCGGCCAGCAGCGCGAGCATCGGCGCGCGGACGTCGCGCTCGTACACCTCGCGGTTGTCGGTCCAGTACGGCTTGGAGTTGTCCGCCTCCAGGCCCTCGAAGAAGATCAGCGCCCGTTCCGGGAACCCGCCGAACCTGTTCATCTCCCGCTCCTCGACCCGACCCGGCCTCGTTCCCCGCCCGGCTCGGCTCTCGTCCTTCCCCGCCTGGGCCGCGGGCCCTCGGTCATGACTCCTCCAGCGCGACGTGCCAGCGCGTCTCCCGGGCCGAGCCGCCGTCGGTCTCGAGGATGCGCGCCGCGCCGTCCGGCTCCCAGCCGGCCGATTCGTAGAACGCCGTCGAGGCCCGGTCGCCGTCCGGCACCCAGGCGACCAGCCCGGTCACCCCGTCCTGGCGCAGGAAGTCGACCGCGGCGGCGAGCAGCCGGCTGCCGTGCCCGCGCCGGCCCCAGCGCGGCTCGACCAGCAGCGCCGCGACCTCGGCCTCGCCCGGCCGCGCGTCCTGTTCGCCCGACGGCCCGACCGCGACGAACCCGACCGTGTGGCTGCCCTCGGTCGCGACGAGCACGTGGTGCGCCGGCGACGGCGGCGAGACCACCGCCGCCTCCCAGGCCTGCGCCGCCGCGGTGACGTCCAGCGCGGCCAGCACCGACTCGGGCAGGAACCGCGCGTACGCCGTCCGCCACGTGTCGACCTGGATCCGCGCGATCTCGGGCACGTCCGCCGGCCGCGCCGCCCGCACCGCCACGTCAGCCACGCCGCGCACGCTATCCGTCGTACCGGTAGCGCATCTCGGGGAGGGTGGCGCCGCCGACCTCGAAGCCGACGACCGGACCGTCCGCCGTGAACCCGGCCCGCTCGTAGAACCGCCGGGCCCGCTCGTTGGCCACCAGGACCCACAGCAGCACCGGGCTCAGCCCGAGCCGGCGCAGCTCGCCCAGCCCGTACGCGAGCAGGCAGCGGCCGACGCCGCGACCCCAGACCTCGGGCAGTGCGTAGATCGCCGCGATCTCGCCGCAGGACGGGCCGGGCACGTCCTCGCCCTCGTCCGCCCGGTAGGGCCCGACGCCCAGCCAGCCGACCACCGACCCGTCCACGACCGCCACGTGCTGACCGTCGAGCGGACGGCCGGCCCGCCGGGCGATCTCGGCGTCGACGTCGAGGGCGTCCAGGTAGTCCTGCGGCACCGATCCGCGGTATGCCGCCTGCCAGGACCGGATCCGCACGCCGGCGATCGCGGGCACGTCCGCGGGGGTGGCCGGCCGGCAGACGACGTCGTCCATGTGACGATCCTCGCAGCAGCGTCATCTCGATTGACCCGTGGTCGAGGCTGGTGGGGTGAACCCCAAGACCGTCGGCGCGCTCGGAATCGTCTACGTCGTCTGGGGCTCCACCTACCTGGCCATCCGATACGCGATCGAGGGGTTCCCGCCGCTGCTGTCGGCGGCGCTGCGGTTCCTCGCGGCCGCCCTGCTGATGCTCGGCTACCTGGCCGTGCGGCGGCCGGCGGCGCTGCGTGCCGGCCGGGCCCAGCTCGTGACCGCGGCGGCCGCCGGGATCCTGCTGCTGGCCGGCGGAAACGGCCTGGTCACGGTCGCCGAGCAGCGAATAGCCTCCGGCCTGGCCGCGCTCATCATCGCCTGCGTGCCGCTGTGGATCGTGATCCTGCGGCTGCTGCTGCGGGACCGGCCGGCACCGGCCACCGCGCTGGGCGTGCTGATCGGCCTCGGCGGGGTGGCGCTGATCTTCCTGCCCGGCGGGTCCGGCGAGACCGACCTCGGCTACGCGGCGCTGGCCGTGCTGGCCGGGCTGTCCTGGGCGGTGGGCTCGCTGCTGGTCACGCTGCGCCCGGTGCCGGCCGACCCGCTGACGCTGACGACCGTACAGATGGCCGCCGGCGGCCTGGTGCTGCTGGTCGCCGCCGCCGCGCACGGCGAGCTGGCCCGGTTCGCCCCCGGCGACGCGCCCGGGTCGGCCTGGTTCGCGCTGTGCTACCTGGTGGTGTTCGGCTCGCTGATCGCCTTCACCGCGTACGTCTGGCTGCTCGGGAACGCGCCGGTGTCGATCGTCGCCACCTACGCGTACGTGAACCCGGCGGTGGCGGTGCTGCTCGGCGCGCTGGTCGCGGGGGAGCGGCTGACCGCTTCCGCGCTGGTCGGCGGCCTGGTGATCCTGGCCGCGGTCGCGTTGGTGGTGACCTCGGAGAGCCGGGTGCGGCGGCGGGCCGCGGAGCCGGCGGAAGTGTCGTAGCCGTCTGGAAACATCCGGTTCGTGACCAGACCCGAGACGCTCTCCGCCGGCCAGGCGCGCCGGATCGCGCTCGCCGCCCAGGGCTTCGCCGAGCCCCGGCCGACCGGCCGGATCGACGCCCGGCACCTGCGCCGGGTGATCGACCGGATGGGTCTGCTGCAGATCGACTCGGTCAACGTGCTGGTCCGCTCGCACTACCTGCCGGTCTTCGCCCGCCTCGGGCCCTACCCGCGCGATCTGCTCGACCGGCTGTCCTGGGGTCGCCGGGCCGAGCTGTTCGAATACTGGGGACATGCCGCGTCGCTCATCCCGCTGAGCCTGCAGCCGAGCCTGCGCTGGCGGATGGACGTCAACCGGTTCAGGGAGAACGGTTGGGCGACCCGGATGTCCGAGCGGCGCCCCGGCTTCCTCGACGAGATCCGCGAGCTGGTCCGGCGGGAGGGGCCGATCGGGGCCGGCGCGACCGGGGAGGACCGGCCCAACATCCCCGGTTCGATGTGGAACTGGCACGACGGCAAGGTCGCGCTCGAGCACCTGTTCGTCATCGGCGAGGTGATGACCGCCGCCCGGCCCAACTTCGAGCGGCTCTACGACCTGACCGAGCGGGTGCTGCCGGCGCGGATCCAGGCGATCCCGACCCCGTCGGTCGAGGACGGGCAGCGCGAGCTCGTCCGGGTCTCGGCCCGGGCGCTCGGCGTCGGCACGATCGGCGACCTGCGCGACTACTTCCGCCTTTCGCTGGCCGACACCAGGGCCAGGGTCGCCGAGCTGGTCGAGTCCGGCGAGCTGCTGCCGGTGCGGGTGGAGGGCTGGACCGACCCGGCCTGGCTGTGGGCCGACGCGCGGCTGCCCCGGCGGGTGGAGGCCAGGGCGCTGCTCACGCCGTTCGACCCGGTGGTGTGGGAGCGGGCCCGGGCCGAGCGGCTGTTCGGGTTCCGCTACAAGATCGAGATCTACCTGCCGCCGCCGAAGCGGGTCTACGGCTACTACGTGCTGCCGTTCCTGCTCGGCGACACGCTGGTCGGCCGGGTCGACCTCAAGGCCGACCGGGCGGCCGGGGCGCTGCAGGTGCGGGCGGCCTGGTCGGAGCATCCGAGCCCGCCGCCGGAGCTGGCCGAGCAGCTTGCCCTGGAGCTGACCGCAATGGCCGGCTGGCTCGGGCTCGACTCGGTCGCCGTCTGGCCCAAGGGTGACCTTGCGCCGGCGCTCGCCGGGGTGGTCGGGACGGCGGCCGCTGTGCCGATCGGGTGATCTTCGGGTCGGTAACCATCCGGGCCGGCCGATCGGGACGAACCTGGGACCGGAACGGGGAAGCGCCCGGCCTCGCCGGCACGCACGGGGGTGCCGGCGGGGCGCGGACGGTGTCTCGGCCCAGCGGGGGTGGGTCAGGTGATGAGGCGGACGCTCGCCGGGGCGATCACGACGTTGCCGCTCATCGTGCGGGCCCGCACCGCGAGGGTGGACCCGCCCTCCGGCGCCGCGTCGCCGACCGGGAGGTCGGAGCGGATCCGGCCGCTGACGGAGCTGACGTCGAGGTGCGCGGTGACCCCGGCCCGGACGCCGATGTGCAGGTCGCCGGAGGCGGCGTTGAGCGAGACGACGCCGGAGCGGGCGTCCTCGACGGTGATGTCGCCGGAGGCGGTCTTCGCGGTCACCGACGCCTCGGCGACGCCGATCCGGATCCGGCCGGACGCGGCGTGGACCTCGACGTCGCCGCTGGCATGGTCGATGCGGACCTGACCGGAGGCCGAGTGCACCTTGGTGGCCCGGGCCGAGCCGATCGTGATGTCGCCGCTGGCGCAGTGCACATCGGCGTCGCCCTCCACCTTCTCCAGGCTGACCTCGCCGGACGCGGTGTGCACGGTCGCCGTCGCGAACGTGCCGGTGGCGGTGACCCGGGCCGACGCGCTCCGGGTGGACAGCGACGAGCCGGTCGGCACGGTGATCGTGACGTCGACCCGCCGCCGCCGGAGGCTGAAGCCGACCAGCCGCTCCGGCATCTCGACCTTGAGCCGGTTGCCGTCCAGCCGGACCACCGTGTCCTCGGCGAGGTCGCGGGCGGCATCGTCGATCGGGGTCACCTCGACCGTGCTGGTCCCGGTCTCGGTCGCGGTCACCGTGACGGTGCCGGACGGGACGCGGATGCGCAGGTCGACCGGTTGCGGCGTGTCGAAGGTGTAGTCGGGCACGGTCTGACTCCTCGTCGAGAGCTGGTCCGGGACGGTCCGGTCGCCGGGACCGGCAGTCGGGCCGGTCGGGTCGGGTGGCCGGGGTCCGGGTGGCCGGTGGGTTCGGGTGGCCGGTGGGTTCGGGTGGCCGGTGGGTTCGGGTGGCCGGTCGGGTCGGGTGGCCGGTCGGGTCGGGTGGCTGGGGTCCGGGTGGCGCCGGCCGGCGGAGGGGACGACCGCCGGCCGGCGCCGGGAGGGAGGATCAGCTGCGGCGGCCGTCGGCGTGCAGGCCCTTGCGGCCGGTGCGGGCGCCTCGGCGGGCCTGCCGGACCAGCCGGTGGTCCGACGCCTGCTGGCGCAGGTTGGCGCGCCGGTAGTCGAGCTCGGTGTCGAGAGCGGAGCCGTAGAAGTAGTTGCTCATCGTGTTCGCTCCTCGGGACGTGCGCCCGGCTCGGGGCGCGGGCGGCTGGCGGGTCGCCGGTGCGGCGGCCCACAGGGACGGGTGGTCTGTGCTCGGGCCGCGGGCGGCCCGGAGGTCTGGAGTTATCCGCGGGCGTAGCCGACCAGGCGGCGGCCCACTCGGCCGCCCCGGTCCTGCGCCGGCTCGTCCAGGGCCCGGGTGACGGCACGGACGAGCCAGGAGTTCACCGAGATGCCGGCCCGGGTGGCCGCCTCCTCGATCCTGGCCTTGATCGACTCGGGCAGGCGCAGGGTCACCCGCGCGGTGCCGTCGTCCTCGCCGGGGGGCATGGGCGGGGCGGGCGGAACCGGCGGCGTGGGCGGCTCGCCCTCGGGGCTGTCGTCCACCAGGTCGACCGAGATCCGCGGCTCCCGGCCGTGCATCCTTACCTCCACGGTGACGCCGGACAGCGCCGCGGTGACGTCAGCGGTGGCAGTGCTCAACGCGTCGAGGATGGCGAGCCGGGCGGCCGGCTCCATGGCCTCAGCCAGGAGTCCCGCCGTACGGCGGGTCTCGTCGGTCCCGGCCGCCGCCGCTGCCATCAAGTCGCGACGGAGGCCGTCGATGTAAGGCGTGAGGTCCATGACGTCACTATGACGTCATCGGCGCCATCACGTCAACCCCTGTGACGTCATTTTGTTGTCGGGCTGCTCGCTACCGGGTCGTGAGCCAGGCGAAACCCCAGGCCGGGAGGTGGATACGGCCCTCGCCGAGGTCCAGCCGGCGGCGGGTGGAATGCACGTGGACCGGCTCCCGGATGCCGGCCGCCGCGGCCAGGCCCAGGTCGACCGACTGCCAGTCGTCGGAGAAGTTCGCCAGCGCCAGCAGCGGGGCGCTGCGCTGGTGCCGCCGACGGTACGCGAGCACGTGCGGGTCGTCCGGCACCAGCACGGTCGTCTCCCCGCCGGACCGCAGCGCCAGCTGGCCCTTGCGCGCCTCGGCCAGCGCTCGCAGCCGGCCGAAGACCTGCCCGGCGACCGTGCCCGGGTCGGTACGCCGGGCGGCGGCGGCCCAGTCCATCGGCGGCCGGTGCAGCCAGCGGTTGTCGTCCGCGTGCAGCGGGTCCTCGGCCCACCGCTCGTCGTTGCCGAGCCCCAGCTCGTCGCCCATCCACAGCACCGGGATCCCGCCGTAGGAGAAGACCACCGAGTAGAGCGTCTCCAGCCGATCGATGCCGGCCGCGTCGCCGGCCACGGTGCCCGCCGGATCGGCGGCCGCGGTGCCCCCCGGGTCCGCGGCCCCGGTGGCCCCCGGGTCGCCGGCCGCGGTGGCCCCCGGGTCGGCGGCCGCGGTGGCCCTCGGGTCGGCGGCCGCGGTGGCCCTCGGGCCGCCGGCCGCGGTGACCCCCGGGTCCCGGGCCGCGTCGCCGGCCGGGTTGCCGGCCGCGATTCCGCACAGCGCCGCCGCCATCCCGGACGTGCGCGCGTCCCCGGTCGCCTCGTTCTCCTGGAACACGGCGCCGCGGGCGAACGACCCGGGATACCGCCCGGCGTAGAAGTCGGCCAGGAACCGGCGATGGTCGGACCCGTGCCAGCCGACCGCGGCGGCGTCGGAGTCCGCCACGGCCCAGCCGATGTCGTCGTGGCAGCGCAGGTAGGTCACCCAGCCGGTGGTGGCCGGGGCGGGCCGCAGCCGGGACAGCGCCCGCGCGGCCAGCCGGGCGTCCCGGGTCGCCAGCGACGACCAGAGCAGCACCATGAGCTGGTTGTGGTAGGCGAGATCGCACTCGGGCCGGTAGCGGTCGTGCGCACCCAGGTATTGCACGAGCATGTCCGGGGCGACGATCGCCTCGGCCTTGAACAGCACGCCCGGGGCGGCGAGCCGGGTCAGTCCCCGGTACGCCTGGACCAGCAGGTGCGCCTCGGGCTGGTTCTGGCAGTCGGTGCCCATCCGCTTCCACAGGAACGGCACCGCGTCCAGCCGCAGCACGTCCACCCCTCGGTTCGCGAGGTCGAGCATCGTGCGCAGCATCGCCGTGAACACCGCGGGATTCGTGTAGTCCAGGTCCCACTGGTAGTCGTGGAACGTCGTCCACACCCACCCGCCCAGCTCCGGCACGCGGGTGAAGCTGCCCGGCGCGGTGTCCGGGAAGACTTCCGGCAGGGTCCGCTCATACGCGTCCGGCAGCGCCCGGTCCGGGAAGACCAGGTAGAAGTCCCGGTGCTCCGGATCGCCGGCCGCGGCCAGGCGGGCCCACCGGTGCTCCCGCGCGGTGTGGTTGAGCACCAGGTCGACGCACAGCGCGATCCCGCGGTCCCGCAGGTCGGCGCCCAGCGCCTCGAGGTCGCCCATGGTGCCCAGGCGCGGGTCGACCGCGTCGTAGTCGACCACCGCGTACCCGCCGTCGTTCGGGCCGGTACGGGTGGCCAGCAGCGGCATGAGGTGCAGGTACGTCACGCCGAGCTCGGTCAGGTAGTCAAGCCGCTCCCGGACACCGGCCAGCGTGCCGCCGAACCGGTCGGCGTAGCAGGCGTAGCCGACCATGCCGGCGCGCTGGAACCAGGCCGGGTCGACCTCGCGCCGGCGGTCGAGCACCCGCAGCGGCCAGGGCCGGACCGCGGCGGCGTCCAGGGCGACGTCGACCAGCCCGCGGACCAGCTCCGCGGTGTCGGTGCGGGTTCCGTACAGCACGTCGAGCGGCTCGACGACGTCGAGGTGCACCTGCTCGAGCCGGGCCAGGAACGCCTCGCCCTCCAGCGCGCCAAGCCGGGCCCGGGCCAGCGGGCCGACCGTCTCGACCAGCTCGCGCAGCAGCAACGCCGCGGCCTGCCGGGACGACGACCGGATGTCGACCATGTGTCCGGATGCTAGGCGGAAACGCTGCCAGCCCGGAGCGCCGCCGGCGGCGGCCCGGTCGTCCCGCGCACCACCAGTCGGGTCGGCAGCACCAGCTCGACCGGGCCGTCCTGCTCCCGGCCGGCGAGCACGGACAGCAGCCAGCCGGCGGCCAGCTCGCCCTGCCGGCGGGCCGGCTGGGCGATCGTGGTGAGGTCGCCGGCCGGTGCCATCTCGTGGTCGTCGAAGCCGACCAGCGAGACCCGGCCGGGCACGTCGAGCCCGGCCCGGCGCAGCACCTGGAGCGCTCCCAGTGCCATCTCGTCAGACTCGGCGAAGATCGCGGTCGGCAGCGTCCGGCGGGCCAGCAGCTGCTCGACCGCGCGCATACCGCCGGACACACCCCAGGGCTCGGCGATCACCCGGTCGCCGCAGCCGATGCCGGCCTCGCCCAGCACCGCCTCGAAGCCGGCCCGCCGCGCCGCGGTCGTCGTCCGCCCGACCGGGTCGTCCGGCGCGCCGCTGATCATCACGATGTCCCGGTGCCCGAGCAGCACCAGGTGCCGCACCGCCATCACCGCGCCGGCCCGGTCGTCCACCCCCACCCGGGAGAAGCCGGGCACCGGCCCGCCGACCACTGCCAGCGGCACCTGCAGCGAGCGCAGCGCGTCCTGCTCGGCCGCGTCCAGCGACGAGGCGACCGCGAGCACCGCGTCGACCCGCCGGCGCAGCGGCATCGTGGCGAAGAACCGGGTCCGCCCGGCCGCGTCGCCCACGTTGTAGAGCAGCAGGTCGTATCCCTCCTCGCGGAGGGCGCCCTCCACCCCGGTCAGCACCTCGGAGAAGAACCACCGGGTCGCGAACGGGACGATCACCCCGACCGCGTGGGTGCGGCCCGAGGCGAGCCGGGACGCCGCCGGCGACGGGACGTAGTGCAGCTCGGCCGCCGCCCGCAGCACCCGCTCCCGGGTGTGCTCGGACACCTTGGACGATCCCCGCAGCGACCGGGACACGGTGGAGGCGGAGACTCCGGCGCGGCGCGCCACGTCGAAGATGCCCGCGTGGCCCGGTACGGCATGGGGTGCGCCCATCCGACCTCCTCGTCGTGACGCGCGACGGGCCCGGCTTTCGCCCACGACACGCTATGAAAACGGTGCCATGAGAAATGTGGCCTGCACCACAGTCATGTGCAAGGGTAAGCCGCAGCGCCCGTGACACGATCATGTCGGCACGGGGCCGGGGCTGTCCAGGGGGACACGAGATGGCCTACAACTGGCCGAGAAGGGCAGGAGGCTCCCCTCGGGTTTCCCGCATGGGCCGTACCGGTAAGAACGCGGTCCTCCGGGTGCCACCGGCCGTCCGCGACGGCGCGGGGTCGCGGCCGCGGCACTCGGAACGATCAAGACAGGAGCGGTTAATGGGCAAGCGGAAGGCCATCCAGCGGGTGGCACTGGCGGCGGCGGTTGCCCTGGGGGCGTCGGCCTGCCTGAGCGACAGCGGCAGCAGCGGTGGCGGGGGCGGTGGCGGCACCAAGGCCGGCGACAAGAACGTCGAGATCGTCTTCGGTTTCGGCGGCTCCCAGTCCAAGGGCTTCCAGGAGTCGCTGAAGGGGTTCGAGCAGCAGTCCGGCATCAAGATCAAGTTCACCGAGGCGTCGCAGTCCTTCGACACCCTGATCCGCACCAGGGTGCGGGCCAACAACGTGCCCGACATCGCGCTGTTCCCGCAGCCGGGCATCCTCAAGGACTTCATCAAGCAGGGCAAGATGACGGACCTGTCGACCCAGCTGGACGTCAACAAGCTGCAGTCCGACCTGGTCCCGGGCGTGCTCGACGCCGGCGAGGTGGACGGCAAGTTCTACGGCGTCCCGGTCTCGATGAATGTGAAGAGTCTGGTCTTCTACCCGAAGCAGGCCTGGGCGGCCAAGGGCTACCAGGTTCCGAAGACGCAGCAGGAGCTCACCGACCTCACCAACAAGATCAAGTCGGACGGCACCCCGCCGTGGTGCATGGGCATGGAGTCCCAGTCGGCGACGGGCTGGGTGGCCACCGACTGGCTCGAGGCCAACCTGCTCGAGGAGGCCGGCCCGGACACCTACGACAAGTGGGTCAACCACCAGATCCCGTTCAACGACCCGGCCGTCAAGAAGGCCGCGCAGGACTTCGAGAGCCTCGTGCTGGCTGACGGCAACGTGCTCGGCGGTCGCAAGCAGACCGTGAGCACCGCGTTCGCCACCTCGGCCAACCCGATGTTCGACAACCCGCCGAAGTGTTTCCTGCACCGGCAGGGCAACTTCATCACCCAGGCCGGTTTCTTCCCTGCGAAGGTCGTCGCCGACATCGACAACCAGGTCGGTGTCTTCCAGTACCCGGGGCAGACGGCCGACAGCAAGCCGATGCTCGGCGGCGGTGACCTCGCCGCGGTCTTCAACGGCAAGGACGACGACACCAAGCAGGTGATGGCGTTCCTGACCGGAAAGGACTACCCCGGCTGGAGCGAGCAGGCGGGCTTCCTGTCGCCGCGCAAGGACTACCCCCTCACCAACTACAAGTCCAAGCTGACCCAACAGATCGCGCAGCTCGGGCAGCAGGCCACCGTCTTCCGGTTCGACGGCTCCGACCAGATGCCGGGCGCGGTCGGCTCGGGCAGCTTCTGGAAGGGCATGGTCGCCTGGGTGAGCGGCCAGAAGGATCTTGACACCGCGTTGAAGGACATCGAGAGCAGCTGGCCGAGCTGACGTCCCGGTCCGGGGGAGGCGCGCTGAGCCACGCGCCTCCCCCGGGCGGGCGCACCGGCTTCTCCGGGAAAGGAGCGGGTCAGTGATCAAGGTGATCAACGCGCTGCTGGCGATCATCGGCGGCGTCGCCGGCATCCTCGTGCTCTACTGGGTGCTCAACTTCCTGGCCGAGCGGCTGCCGGGCCGGTGGGAAGGGCGGCTGAAGCCGTACTTCTACATCCTGCCGGCGCTGGCCGCGATCGGCCTGTTCCTCATCTACCCCGCGATCCAGACGATCATCTACAGCTTCGCGAACGCGACCAGCACCAAGTGGGTCGGGCTGAAGAACTACACCGACCTGCTGACCACGAAGGACTTCCAGATCACGCTGGTCAACACGCTGCTCTGGATCATCATCGTGCCGACCTTCGTGGTCGTGCTCGGCCTGGGCGTAGCTGTGCTTGCCGACCGGCTCAGCTCCGGCGGTGAGCGGCTGTCGAAGACGCTTATCTTCCTCCCGATGGCGATCAGCGGCGTGGCCATGGCCGCGATCTGGCGCTTCGTCTACGAGGTGCGGCCAGCGGGCACGACCCAGATCGGCCTGCAGAACGCGGTCTGGACCGGGCTGGGCGGAAGCCCGGTCGCCTGGCTGCAAGAGGACACGTTCAAGCTGAACACGTTCTTTCTCATGATCATCCTGATCTGGGGGCAGACCGGCTTCGCCATGGTGCTGCTGTCCGCGGCGATCAAGGGGGTGCCGGAGGACACGCTGGAGGCGGCCCGGATCGACGGGGCGAACGAGCGGCAGACCTTCTTCCGGGTGGTCGTCCCGCAGATCTGGGGAACGGTCATCACGGTCTTCATCACCGTGCTGATCGGTGTCATGAAGATCTTCGACGTCGTCTACGTCATGACGGGCGGCAACTTCAACACCAACGTGATCGCGGTCAGCTTCTTCAATCAGCTGATCACCAACGGTGACGCCGGCAAGGCGGCGGCCATCGTGGTCATGCTCATGATCGCGGTGATCCCGGTCATGATCTACCAGGTCCGCCACTTCCGGGCCGAGGAGGCGTCGCGATGACAAGCACCGGCACCGTACAGCCCGGCGGCCCGACCGCCACCGAACAACGCCGCCTCGGTCGCGCCTTCCCGCGTGCAGGCACGGCCGCACCCGGGCGCCGGGGAGGCTGGTTCGCCTGGATCACCCTGGGCGTCGTCTGCTTCCTCTGGCTCGTCCCGTCCATCGGTCTGCTGATCACGTCGTTCCGCACCGCGGAGGCGGCGTTGACGACCGGCTGGTGGACCGTGATCCTCCATCCGTTCCAGGACTGGACGATCAGCAACTACACCGAGGTGCTGAACTCGGGCGGCCGCAACGCGTTCGTCAACAGCCTGGTGGTCAGTCTGCCGGCGACGATCATCCCGATCTTCATCGCGGCGTTCGCGGCCTACGCGTTCACCTTCATGGAGTTCCCCGGGCGGGACTTCTTCTTCATCCTCATCGTGGGTCTGCTGGTGGTGCCCCTGCAGGTGGCGCTGGTGCCGCTGCTGAAGATCTACGGCAACATCGGCCTGCAGGGCACCTTCGCCTCGGTCTGGCTGGCACACGCGGCCTTCGGCCTGCCGCTGGCGATCTTCATCCTGCGTGGCTACATGACGACCTTGCCTCGTGGCGTGATCGAGTCGGCGAAGATCGACGGGGCGTCGCACTACCAGACGTTCTGGCGGCTCATCGTGCCGATGTCGGTGCCCGCGCTGGCCTCGTTCGCGATCTTCCAGTTCCTGTGGACCTGGAACGACCTGCTGGTGGCGCTCATCTTCCTCGGCCCGGGGGAGAAGGAGGTGCTCACCGTCGCGGTCGCCGGCCTGGTCGGCGCGCAGCAGCAGGGCTGGCAGCTGATCACCGCGGGTGCCTTCATCTCGATGGTGGTCCCGCTGCTGGTCTTCCTGGGGTTGCAGCGGTACTTCGTCCGCGGGCTCACCGCGGGCGCGGTCAAGGGCTGAGCCTTCGCGGTGGACCTGCTCTCGTCGGGTCCGGAACGGCCGCCGCCACGGGCGTCCCGCGTCTGGCGGCGGCGGAGCGTGCGGGTGGCGGCGGTCGTCCTGGTGGCGGCCGCCGCCCTCCTGCTGTTGCGGTCCGCTGTCGACACCTCGCCATCCGGCCTGGGCCGTTCCACAGTGGACGACCCGGGTCCGACGGCCTCGCTGCCGCCGCGGCGGACCCCGCCCTACGACCGGCTGCCGGGGCGCACGCCGATCCCGGCGCCGGCGCAGACCGGTGACGGGGTGTCCGGCCCGCTGCCGGCGATCGGCGGCCCCGACAAGCGCGCGGCCGGCGCGGCCGTCGAGCTCGTGCTCGGCCGCTACTGCCTCGCGCCGGCGGGCTACACGTTCACCCTCGACCCGGACCACGACGGCAACCGCGCTGACTACCACCACGTCGACGTGCTGGTGTTCCGGCTCGACAGCAGCGGGTCCGGGCCGGCCCTGCGGCTGATCCTGGACTGGGCGGGGCGGTCGTACCGGTGGATCGGCTTCCTCAACCTGCTCGACGGCTGCTGAGCCGGGCGCCGCTCAGCGCGGCAGCCAGCTGACGCCCTTCAGGCCCTGCCACGAGCAGTAGCCCGCGCCGCCGAAGCCGACGATCAGCCCGATCAGGGTGAGCGCGGTGTATCGGCCCTGGGCGTTGGAGGTGAGGACGCACGCCAGCGCGATCGCCAGGAACAGCAGGGTGAGCAGGCCCCAGCGCATGCTGCGCTTGCGCGGCTCGGCCATGCCGGCAGCGTACCCGTTGGCGGCGGTCGGCCCGGTCGGGGATGCTCGGGGCGAGGGCCCGGGGCGAGGAGGTGGCGTGGACCTGCTGAGCTCCGGACAGCAACGGCCGCCGGAACCGCCGCCGCGCCCGTGGCTGGCCGGCGCCCGGCGGCTCTGGCGCCGCCGCGGCACCCGGGCCGCCGCCGTCGTGCTCGTCGTGGCCGCGGCGCTGGCGCTGCTGCAGGTGACGGTGCGACCGGAGCGGCGATCGGCCGAGCGGGCGGCCGGCCCGTCGCCCACCCAGCTGCCGACCCCGCCGTTCGACCACCGGCCGGGGCGGACGCCGATCCCGGCCCCGGTGCAGACCGGGGACCGGCTGTCCGGATCGCTGCCGGTCACCGGCCCGCCGGGCCGGGACGCAGCCGGCCGCGCCGCCGGGCTGGTGCTCGGCCGATACTGCGCCGACCTGAGCCGGTACGCGTTCACCGTCGAGCCGTACGCCGACGACCGGTCGATCGACTTCCAGCACGTCCAGGTCGTGGTCGTCGACCGGGTGCTCACCGACTCCGGGACGGACATGGAGCTGACGTTGGACTGGGACGGCACCGCGTACCACTGGTTCGGGCCGCTCACGCTGGTCAACGGCTGCTAGCTAGGTGGGGCCAGGTAGGGCGCGGCGGCCGCGGCCGGCCCGGGGCGGCGGGTTAGGCTCGCGGCCATGTCCGCGATCGAGCCGCTGGGAGTCCGGGCGATCGCCTGGACGCACTTCGAGTCGCCGCCGGAGGTGCCCTGGAGCACCGACGCGACCGGCGGCGAGGCGCTCGCCGAGTTCGCCGGCCGGGCCTGCTACCAGTCCTGGTCCAAGCCCAACCCGCGGACCGCGACCAACGCCGGCTACCTGCGGCACATCCTCGAGGTCGGGCACCTGTCCGTGCTGGAGCACGGCAGCGTGACCTTCTACCTCACCGGCGTGTCCCGCTCGCTCACCCACGAGCTGATCCGGCACCGGCACTTCTCGTACTCCCAGCTGTCCCAGCGGTACGTGCCCGAGCGGGACGCGCAGATGGTGGAGCCCGACGTGATCGCGGCCGATCCCGAGCTGCATGCCCGGTTCGTCGAGGCCACCGAGGCGTCGCTGCGGGCGTACACCGAGCTGCTGGAGGGGCTGGAGAAGCGGTTCGCCGACGTCTCCAACGCGACGCTGCGGCGCAAGCAGGCCCGGCAGGCGGCCCGCTCGGTGCTGCCGAACGCGACCGAGACCAAGATCGTCGTGACCGGCAACTACCGGGCCTGGCGGCACTTCGTCGCGATGCGCGCGACCGAGCACGCCGACGTGGAGATCCGCGAGCTGGCCGTGGCCTGCCTGCGCGAGCTGCAGCGGGTCGCGCCGAACGCGTTCGCCGACTTCGCGATCGCCGGCCTCGACGACGGCACGGAGGTCGCGTCGAGCCCCCTCGTCAGCGAAGGGTGAGGCTCCGGCGGGTAGTTTGGGTCCATGAGGCAGCCGGATGAGGTGCGGCCGTTCGGCCGCCTGGTGACCGCGATGGTCACCCCGTTCACGCCGTCGGGCGATCTCGACGTGGCCGGAGCGCAGCGCCTGGCCACCTACCTGGTGGACGACCAGCGCAACGACGGCCTGGTGATCAGCGGGACGACGGGGGAGTCCCCGACCACCACCGACGAGGAGAAGGACCGCCTGCTGCGCGCGGTGGTCGAGGCGGTCGGCGACCGCGCCTCGGTGATCGCCGGCGCCGGCACCAACGACACCGCGCACTCGATGCACCTCGCCCAGGCCGCCGAGAAGGCCGGCGCGGACGCCGTGCTGCTGGTCACGCCCTACTACAACAAGCCGCCGCAGACCGGCCTGCTGGCGCACTTCCGGGGGGTCGCCGACGCCACCGGCCTGCCGGCCATGCTCTACGACATCCCGGGCCGCACCGGCACCGCGATCGCCACCGAGACGCTGGTCGCGCTGGCCGAGCACCCGCGGATCGTCGCGGTCAAGGACGCCAAGGGCGACCTCGAGGCCAGCGCCTGGGTGATGGCGCGCTCGCCGCTGGCGTACTACTCCGGCGACGACAAGGTCACCCTGCCGCTGCTGTCCGTCGGTGCGGTCGGCGTGGTCGGCGTGCCGACGCACGTCGTCGGGTCCCGCACCAAGGACATGATCCAGGCGTACGAGAAGGGCGACGTGGCCGCGGCGCTGGCCGGGCACCGGTCGATGCTGCCGGTCTACAGCGGCTTCTTCCGGACCCAGGCGGCCATCCTCACCAAGGCGGCGCTGGCGCTGGCCGGGCTGCCCGGCGGCCCGGTGCGGCCGCCGCTGGTGGACGCGACCGACGCCGAGATCGAGACCCTGCGCGCGGACCTCGCGGCCGCGGGCGTCACGCCGGGCGTATGAACCGAACGGAGCTGGGGCCGCCGTCACCGTTGCCGGACGGCGGTCTGCGTGTCGTCGCGCTCGGCGGGCTCGGCGAGATCGGCCGCAACATGACGGTGTTCGAGCACGGCGGCCGGCTGCTGGTGGTCGACTGCGGGGTGCTGTTCCCCGAGGAGGAGCAGCCCGGCGTCGACCTGATCCTGCCGGATTTCTCCTGGATCCGGGACCGGCTCGACCGGGTTGAGGCCGTCGTGCTCACCCACGGGCACGAGGACCACATCGGCGGCGTGCCGTACCTGCTGCGGGAGAAGCCCGACCTGCCGCTGATCGGGTCCCGGTTCACGCTCGCGCTGGTCGAGGCGAAGCTGCGGGAACACCGCATCGAGCCATACTCGCTGACCGTCGAGGCCGGGCAGACCGAGCGGCTCGGGCCGTTCGAGTGCGAGTTCTTCGCCGTGAACCACTCCATCCCGGACTCGCTCGCGGTGGCGATCCGGACCGGCGCCGGCCTGGTCCTGCACACCGGCGACTTCAAGATGGACCAGCTGCCGCTGGACGGCCGGCTCACCGACCTCGGCGGGTTCGCCCGGCTCGGAGCGGCCGGGATCGACCTGCTGCTGGCCGACTCGACCAACGCCGAGGTGCCCGGGTTCGTCAGCCCGGAGCGCAGCATCGGTCCGGTGCTCGACTCGGTGGTCCAGCGGGCCACCCGCCGGGTGATCGTGGCCTGCTTCGCCTCGCACGTGCACCGGGTGCAGCAGGTGCTCGACTCGGCCGCCGAGCACGGCCGGTCGGTGGCGTTCGTCGGCCGGTCGATGGTCCGCAACATGGGCGTCGCCCGTGACCTGGGGCTGCTGCACATCCCGCCCGGGCTGATGGTCACGCTCGACGAGGCGGCCGCGATGGCGCCGGACAAGGTCGTGCTGATCTCCACCGGTTCGCAGGGCGAGCCGCTCTCGGCGCTGGCCCGGATGGCCAACCGGGAGCACCCGCAGGTCCGCATCGAGCCCGGCGACACGGTGATCCTGGCGTCCTCGCTGGTGCCCGGCAACGAGACCGCGGTCTACCGGGTGATCAACGGGCTGGCCCGCGAGGGTGCGCAGGTCGTGCACAAGGAAGTCGCGATGGTGCACGTGTCCGGGCACGCGCCGGCCGGGGAGCTGCTGTTCCTGCTCAACGCGACCAAGCCGCGCAACATCATGCCGGTGCACGGCGAGTGGCGGCACCTGCGCGCGCACGCGGCGCTGGCCGAGCTGACCGGCGTGCCGGCGTCCCGGGTCGTGCTGGCCGAGCCCGGCACCGTGGTCGACCTGGTCGGCGGCGTCGCCTCGGTCACCGGCCGGGTCGACTGCGGCTACGTGTACGTCGACGGGCTCGCGGTCGGCGACGTCGGCGAGGAGTCGCTCAAGGACCGGCGGATCCTCGGCGACGAGGGCTTCATCGCGATCACCGTGGTGGTCGACTCGGTGACCGGCAAGGTGACCGGGGTTCCGGTGGTGTCCGGGCGCGGGTTCTCCGACGACCCGGTGGCGTTCGACCCGGTGCTGCCGCTGGTGTCGGCCGAGCTGGAGCGGGTCAGCGCCGAGGGCGTCACCGACCCGCACCGGCTGGCCCAGGCCGTCCGCCGGGTCGTCGGCCGGTGGGTCTCCGACCGCTACCGCCGCCGGCCCATGATCATCCCCACCGTCATCGAGGTCTGAGCGGTCAGCGCAGCTTCCGCAGCAGCGGGCGGGGGGTGACGCGGCCGCCGGCGACCGTGGCGAGGTAGTCGCTGGCGCGCTCGTCCAGGACGACGAGCTCGGCGACGACGCGGTCCTCGAGCAGCTCGCCGCGGCCGGCGGAGATGCCGGCCGCCTCGGCCGCCGGGCCGGACAGCTGCTCCTGCGCCGCGTCCATCGCGGCCTTGCTCCACCGCACCGCGGTCACGCACAGGTGCTCGGCCGGGACGAGCTCGCCCAGCGCGGCCCGGGCGGCCTCGACGTCGCCGGTCGTGCCGACGAGGTAGACCTCGATGCCCTTGCGGTCGGAGGTGTCCTGCAGGTGCCAGCCGTACGGGTAGCGCACCCAGAGGCCGTTGTAGGTCTCCGGGTGGGCCCGCACGGCCGCGCTCAGCGCGGCGAGCAGCCGGGACGGGTCGGCCGGCTGCCGCGGCCAGCCGCCCGGCGGCTCCGGGCAGGGCACCCGGTCCGCCTTGATCACGTCCGGCACCGGGCCCGGCCGGTCGTCGAGCTGCCTGGTGACGGTCAGGGTGCCGGCGCGGTAGACGCCCTCGACCCGGGCGCTGCCCCAGACCGCGCCGTCCCGCTCCCGGCGTTGCGTGAGCCGGTCGAGGTCCAGCCCGGTGACGGTCACGGCGACCCGGCACGGCGCCGGCACCGGTTCCGGGTAGATGTCGACCGTCGCGTACGGCGCGCACAGCTGCACCGGCCGGCCGGGCAACGCGACGACCTGACCGCGGCCGGCGACCCGGTCGCCGTCCCGCACCACCTGGTCGGAGCGCGCGGGCGGGCCGGCCGGTGCCGAGCTGGGACCGGCCGCGGCCGGCCGGGGCTCGCCGCCGCCGCGGGTGTTGAGCACGACCGTGACCCCGGCGGCCACCGCGACCACCGCACCCGCCGCGACCAGCGGCAGCCACCGCCCACCGCGCCGCTCCGCCATCCGGCACCTCCGCCCGCCCGCTGCCACTCCTGACGCGCCACCGGCCCCGTACGGTTCCCTCCACCTCCGGCCTTGCGCCCGGGTCCGGTGGACAGCACGAAGCCCGGGGGCGGGCCGAACACGGGTCGCGCGCGCTCAGGTGAGCTTGCGCAGCAGGAGGTGGTCCACGCCGACGAGCTCGGCGCCGGCCGACTCACGCAGGCGGTGGACCTGCGCGTCGTACACCAGGGCGTCGATCGAGGTGCGCGGATCGCCGTCGACCGACCACTCGCCGGCGCCGCCGAGGAGCCCGTACCGCGCCTGCCTGGCCGGATCGAACAGGGCCTCGGTCAGCACGGCCCGCGCGGCCAGCATCTGCGCGCGGCTGTGCGGCACCGCCCGCACGCACAGGGAGCCCGCGTACCAGCGGCGCACCTGCCGGGTCGCCTCGGCGACGTCGCCGGTCGTGCCGATGAGCAGGACCTGCGCGCCGATCGCGCCGGACCGGGTCGGATAGGGGTACGCGATCGACAGGCTGCCGAGCACGTCAGGGTGCGCGCCGACGTACTGGTTCGCCCGGTCGATCCCGGGCAGCGCCTGCACCTCCCGGCGGGGCCAGCCGCCGGCCGGCGCCCGGCAGTCGGCCGGCAGTCCGGGCGCGACGGGCTTCAGACCCGGATCGAGCGCGGGCGGCGCGTCCTGTGCGGTGACCGTCACCGTCCGGTCCCGGTAGACGCCGGTCACCTCGGCCACGCCCCAGACCGCGCCGTCGCGTTCCTGCCGGTCGGCGAGCCGGTCGAGGTCGGCGCCGACCAGCGTCAGCCCGATCGGGCAGTACGCCGGGGTCCGAGTGGGAAGGTCGATCTGCGGGCTGGCGGCGGAGCAGAGCCGGACCGGCCGGCCGGGCAGCGCCAGCACCAGGCCTTGGCCGCGGACCCGGTCGCCGTCGTGGACGACCGCCTCGGGCGGCGCGAGCGCCCCCGCGGTGCCGGACGGCAGCGGCCGGGAGGCGGCCGCCGACCGGGCGCCGGCCGAGCCGCGGGCGGCCGCGACCCCGACCACCCCGGCGACCACGGCGAGTGCGGCGGCGCCGGCCGCCGCCGGCACCACCCACCGGTTCCGTCCGCCCATCGCACACCTCCGTGGTCGCTTTCCCGCACGGACGCGGCCGCCGGCTACGCGGTTCCCCCGGCCGGGCGGCAGCGCCGTGCGGGGGGTGTGTCATGCCCGGGCTCGGCAAGCTGCCGCGGCTAGTCTCACCTGCGTGACTGCCCGGACCTCAGCGCGCGGCGGCGCGACCAGGGCGGCGTACCGGTCGGGGCGGCCGCCCCGGCGGCGGCGCCGCTCCGGCGGGCCGCTGGCGCCGCTCGGCCGGGCGCTGTCCGGCGGCTGGCTGCTGCTCGCGCGCGGGGCCGGCGGCGCCGCCCGCGCGGTCGGGCGGCAGGCCGCGACGGCCCGGCTCGACCCGGCGCACCGGCGCGACGGGCTCGGCCTTGCCGTGGTCGCGCTCGCCGTCGTCACCGGTGTCGCGCTCTGGTCGTCCGGCGGCGGACCGGTCGGCCGGATCGTGCACGACCTGCTGCGCGGCGGCTTCGGCACGCTCGCGGTGGTGCTGCCGGTGCTGTTCCTGGCCGCCGGGCTGCACCTGCTGCGCCAGCTGCCCAAGCCGGAGGAGCGCGGCCGGGTCGGCGTCGGCTGGGCCGCGCTCGCGGTCGCCGCGACCGGCCTGTTCCACCTCGGCAACGGCCGGCCGGCCGATCGTGCCGGCCGGGACGGGGCCGGCGGGCTGCTCGGTGCCTGGGTCGCCGGACCGCTGCAGCGCGGGGTCGGCACCGCGCTGGCCGTGCTGCTGCTGGTGCTGGTGCTGTTCTTCGGCCTGCTGGTGGTGACCAAGACCCCGGTGAACCGGATCCCGCACCGGATCCGGGCCGCGCGCGACCGGCTGCTGCGCCGGCCGCCGCCGGAGGCCGGGCCGGGGGAGCCGGACGAGCCGCCGACCGAGGAGCTGACCGAGGAGCTCACCGGCCCGCCGGTACGGCTGCGCCGCCCGTCCCGCCGCCGCCAGGGCTCCCTGCCCGACCAGCCCGACCCCGAGCCGTACGACGTCGACGCGGCCGCCGGGGCGACCGAGGCCGCACCGGCGGCGCCGGCCGCGCGCGGTCGCCGCAAGCAGCCCACGCCGCCGGACCCGGAGCTCCCGCCGGTCACCCGGCCGGTGCAGCTCAGCTTGACCGGCGAGACGGACTACACGCTGCCGTCCTCGGCCCTGCTCTCCGGCGGCACCCCGCCGAAGGCGAAGACCAAGGCCAACGACACGGTGATCTCCGCCCTGCAGCAGGTGTTCGGAGAGTTCGGGGTGGACGCCGCGGTCACCGGCTTCACCCGCGGCCCGACCGTCACCCGCTACGAGATCGAGCTCGGCCCCGCGGTCAAGGTCGAGCGGATCACCCAGCTGTCCCGCAACATCGCGTACGCGGTGAAGTCCGCCGACGTGCGGATCCTGTCGCCGATCCCGGGCAAGTCCGCGGTGGGCGTCGAGATCCCGAACACCGACCGCGAGCTGGTGAGCCTCGGCGACGTGCTGCGCAGCGGCAGCGCCACCCGCGACCACCACCCGATGGTGGTCGGGCTGGGCAAGGACATCGAGGGCGGCTTCGTGGTGGCCAACCTGGCCAAGATGCCGCACATCCTCATCGCCGGCGCGACCGGCGCCGGCAAGTCGTCGTGCATCAACGCGCTGATCGTCTCGATCCTGGTCCGGGCCACCCCGGACGAGGTGCGGATGGTGCTCATCGACCCCAAGCGGGTCGAGCTGACCTCGTACGAGGGCGTGCCGCACCTGGTGACGCCGATCATCACCAGCCCGAAGAAGGCGGCCGACGCGCTGGGCTGGGTCGTGCGGGAGATGGACCTGCGCTACGAGGACCTGGCCGCGGCCGGTGTCCGGCACATCGACGACTTCAACCGTGGGGTGCGCGACGGCGAGATCACCGCACCGCCGGGCAGCGAGCGGCACTACAAGCCCTACCCCTACCTGCTGGTGATCGTCGACGAGCTGGCCGACCTGATGATGGTCGCCCCGCGCGACGTGGAGGACTCGGTCGTCCGGATCACCCAGCTCGCCCGGGCCGCCGGCATCCACCTGGTGCTGGCGACCCAGCGGCCGTCCGTCGACGTGGTGACCGGGCTGATCAAGGCCAACGTCCCGTCCCGGCTGGCGTTCTCCACGTCCAGCCTGGCCGACTCCAGGGTCATCCTCGACCAGCCCGGCGCGGAGAAGCTGATCGGCCAGGGCGACGGGCTGTTCCTGCCGATGGGCGCGAGCAAGCCGCAGCGGATCCAGGGCGCCTGGGTGCCGGAGAAGGAGATCGGCGCGGTCGTCGCGCACTGCAAGCAGCAGCTCCAGCCGGTCTACCGGGACGACGTCACCGCGCCGCAGGCCAGCGAGCGCAAGATCGACGAGGACATCGGCGACGACCTCGACCTGTTGCTGCAGGCGGCCGAGCTGGTCGTCTCCACCCAGTTCGGCTCGACCTCGATGCTGCAGCGCAAGCTGCGGGTCGGGTTCGCCAAGGCCGGGCGGCTGATGGACCTGATGGAGAGCCGCGGCGTGGTCGGCCCGTCCGAGGGCTCGAAGGCCCGCGACGTGCTGGTCAAGCCGGACGAGCTGGAGGGCCTGCTGGTCACCTTGCGCGGTGAGTGACGAGCTGCTGTGGCTGCCCGGCTCCGTCGACGACGCGCTGCTCGACGAGGTGCACCGGGTCGTCGAGGCGGTCATGCGGCTGGGCGGCGCCGTCGGCTGGGTGGACGTCCCGGACCGGGCCGGGACGGCCGAGTGGCTGGCCGGGATCGCCGCCGAGGTCGCCGCCGGCCGCACCAGGATGGCGTTGCTGCGCGTCGACGGTCGGGTCGAGGCGCTGGGCCGGTGGAGCCGGTATGCGAAGGAGACGGTCGCGGTCAACGCCGACGTGCTGCAGGTGATGGTGCATCCCGCCGCCCGCGGCCGGGCGCTGGCCCGGCGGGTGGTGACCGCGCTGGTAGAGGACGCCCGGGCACAGCGGGTGGAGACGCTCACCCTCGACGTGCGCGGCAACAACCACGCCGCGATGGCCCTGTACGAGTCGCTCGGCTTCGAGGCGTACGGGCGGCTGCCCGACTTCGTCGCGGTCGGCGACGAGCGCTGGGACCGGGTGCTCTACCGGCTCGACCTGCGTACCGCCGACTGGCCCTTACGGCGGCACGGCGGCCGGCCGGTCGGAGCAGGCGCCTCCACCGTACGTTCGTCGAAACGCCTGCCGGATCGATGGCAGGACACGCGACGCCCGATCTAGACTGAGTCGGGATCGCCCCGCTCGGTTCGTGCCGATCCTTCCCCGGGAGGTCCTTCTCGTGGCCGACGACGCTCGCCCGCTCGGCGCCGCCCTCGCGGCTGCGCGGCGCGACCGCGGCCTCTCCGTGGAGGACGTGTCCGCCGCGACCCGCATCCGCCCGGCGATCGTCCGATCCATCGAGGCCGACGAGTTCGACGCCTGCGGCGGCGCCGCGTACGCGCGCGGTCACCTGCGCTCCATCGCCCAGTTCGTCGGCGCCGACCCGCGGCCGCTGGTCGAGGAGTTCGACCGCCGGTTCCACCAGCCGGTGCCGGCGCTGCGCACGGCACCGCTCGGCTCGTTCGAGCCGCCCCGGGACGCCGGCCGGGCCGGGCGGCAGGCACCGCGGTGGGCGCCGGTCGCGGCCGGCGTGCTGGTCGTCGTCGTGCTGTTCCTCGGCGCTAGCTGGATCATCGGGCGCAGCCAGCACGACAGCAGCACGTCCGACGTCCCGGTCGTCGCCGCGACCAGCGCGGCCCCCACGACCTCCGCACCGCCGCCGAGCCCCAGCACGCCGAGCCCGCGCCCGCCCGCCTACAAGGGCGTGGTGTTGCGGCTGCAGGCCACCGGCGGGCAGAGCTGGGTGTCGGTGCGCTCGAGCAGCGGCACGGAGATCTACCAGGGCGTGCTCACCGACGGGATGGCCAAGGAGTTCCGCGACGACACGAAGCTGTCGGTGCGGTTCGGCAACTCCATCGCGGTCCGGGTCACCCAGAACGGCAAGGACCTCGGTTCGCCGCAGTGCCAGCGGCACGTCTGCACCATCGCGTTCGGCCTGCCCAACGCCGGCTGATCGACTGCGTGCCCCGGTCCCGCTAGTAGGCTCGTCCGCGTGTCCCATTCCCGTCGTGCTGCGCTGGTGACCCTCGGCTGCGCCCGGAACGAGGTCGACTCCGAGGAACTCGCCGGGCGGCTGACCGCCGACGGCTGGGAGCTCACCGAAGACGACGACGCCGCGGTCGTCCTGGTCAACACCTGCGCGTTCGTGGCCAGCGCGAAGAAGGACTCGATCGACACGCTGCTGGCCGCGGCCGACGGCGACCGGAAGGTCGTCGCGGTCGGCTGCCTGGCCGAGCGGTACGGGGCGGAGCTGGCCGACAGCATGCCTGAAGCCGCCGCCGTGCTCGGCTTCGACTCGTACGGGGAGATCGGCGCGCGGCTGGACGACGTGCTGGCCGGCCGCCCGCTAGTGCCGCACCGCCCCCGTGACCGGCGCACGCTGCTGCCGATCACGCCGGTCGAGCGGCAGGGGCACGCGGTGTCGGTGCCCGGGCACGCGTCCGCGGCGGAGGTGCCGGGCTGGACGCCGCCGGTGCTGCGCCGCCGGCTCGGCGACTCGCCGATCGCCCCGCTCAAGCTGGCCTCGGGCTGCGACCGGCGCTGCACGTTCTGCGCGATCCCGTCCTTCCGCGGCGCGTTCGTCTCCCGGCCGGCCGACGAGCTGCTGGCCGAGGCCGCCTGGCTCGCCGGGCAGGGCGTGCGCGAGCTGGTGCTGGTCAGCGAGAACTCCACCTCGTACGGGAAGGACCTCGGCGACCTGCGGCTGCTGGAGCGGCTGCTGCCGGAGCTGGCCGCGGTGCCGGGCATCGTCCGGGTCCGGCTGTCCTACCTGCAGCCGGCCGAGACCCGCCCGTCGCTGGTCGAGGCGCTGGCCGGCACGCCCGGCGTCGCGCCCTACTTCGACCTGTCCTTCCAGCACTCCAGCGAGGCGGTGCTGCGCCGCATGCGCCGGTTCGGCGACACCGACCGGTTCCTCGCGCTGCTCGACCAGGTGCGGGCGCTGGCGCCGGCGGCCGGGGTGCGGTCGAACGTGATCGTCGGGTTCCCCGGCGAGACCAGGGCGGACGTGGCCGAGCTGACCCGGTTCCTCACCGCGGCCCGGCTGGACGCCATCGGCGTGTTCGGCTACTCGGACGAGGACGGCACCGAGGCGGCCGGGTACGACGGCAAGGTGCGCACGGACGTGATCGACCGCCGGGTGGCCCGGATGACCGAGCTTGTCGACGAGCTGATGGCCCAGCGGGCCGAGGAGCGGCTGGGCGAGACCGTCGAGGTGCTGGTCGAGGCGGTCACCGGTGACGGGCTCGAGGGGCGGGCGGCGCACCAGGCGCCGGAGGTGGACGGGGCCACGCTGGTCACCGGCGCGCCGGTGCACGCCCAGGTCGGCGACCTGGTCCGGGCGACGGTCACCGGCAGCGCCGGCGTCGACCTGACCGCCCGCTACCTGGAGACAGCCGACGCGGTCGCCCGTCCGGCGGTGGAGCGGGCGGGGTGAGTGTCGTGGTGCCGGATCCGGCGGTCCCGGAGCGTCCCGTTCCGGAGCCGCCGGCCGCACCGGACCCGGTCGCGACCCCGGCCCAGACGGTCAAGGTCGTCAACATCGCCAACGGGCTGACCCTGCTGCGGCTGCTGCTGGTGCCGATCTTCGCCTGGGCGCTGTTCCACGAGCACGGCACCGACACGACCTGGCGGATCATCGCATTCGTGGTGTTCGCGGTCGCCTCGGTCACCGACCGCCTGGACGGCGACCTGGCCCGCCGCCGCGGCCTTGTCACCGACGTCGGCAAGATGGCCGACCCGATCGCCGACAAGGCGCTGACCGGTACGGCTCTGGTCGGACTCTCCGCGCTCGACCTGCTGCCGTGGTGGGTGACCGTGGTCATCCTCACCCGCGAGCTGGGGATAACGCTGCTGCGGTTCTGGGTGATCCGGCACGGAGTGATCCCGGCCAGCCGGGGCGGCAAGTACAAGACGTTCCTGCAGACGGTCGCCATCGGGCTCTACCTGCTGCCGCTGACGGACTGGCTGGCCACCGTCGCGGCCTGGGTGATGGGCGCGGCGCTGATCCTCACCGTCGTCACCGGCGTCGACTACGTCGTCCGGGCGCTGGCGCTGCGCCGGGCCGCCAGGACGCCGCCGTGATCGCGCCCGGGACGCCGCCCGCCGACGGCTCGGGCCCGGTGCCCGCGGACGGCTCCGCCGCGCCGCCGGCCGGGTCGCCGGTCGGGCCCCAGGTCGGGCCCCAGGTCGGGTCGCCGACCGCGTCGCCGACCGCGTCGCCGGCTAAGTCGCCGGTCGCGTCGCCGGCCACGCCGACGCAGGTGCTCGACGCGCTGGTCGCCGCCGGGGCGACCGTCGCAGTCGCCGAGTCGCTCACCGGCGGGCTGCTCACCGCGGCGCTGACCGAGCCGGCCGGGGCGAGCAACGCGGTCCGCGGCGGCGTCGTGGTCTACGCGACCGACCTCAAGGCCACGCTGGCGGGCGTACCGGTGCCGCTGCTGGACGCCGAGGGCCCGGTCAGCCCGGACGTCGCGGGGGCGCTGGCGGCCGGCGCCCGGGATCGCCTCGGCGCCACGTACGGGCTGGGGGTGACCGGGGTGGCGGGTCCGGACTCGCAGGGCGGCCGTCCGGTCGGCACCGTGTACGTCGGGCTCGCCGGCCCGGGCGGCGGCACTGTGCGTTCCCTCACCCTGTCGGGTGACCGCGACGCGGTCCGCGCGGCCGCCGTCGATGCCGCGCTGGCTGAGCTGCTGTCGGCGGTACGGGCGCGGTCCGCGGAATTGCCAGCCTGATTACAGCGTTTCGCTTTAGGCGTACAGGGTGCCGTGGCCAGGCCGCGGTCCGTTCGGAGAGGTACGGTGACGACACGAACGACGACGACGGGAGGGGCGCGCCGATGACTCTGCTCCGCCGTGTGCTCGGTGACACGCTGCGCGGCCGTCGGCTGCGCCAGCGGCGGACGCTCCGCGAGGTGTCGGGAGCGGCCCGGGTGAGCCTGGGCTACCTGTCCGAGGTCGAGCGCGGACAGAAGGAAGCCTCCTCCGAGCTGCTGGCCTCGATCTGCGAGGCGCTCGACGTGAAGCTGTCCGAAGTCCTGTCCGAGGTTTCCGAGTCCATGCGCCGGTCCGAGCGGGCCGCCGAGGTGGCCCGGATGCCTGGGCGGGTGATGATCCCGGCTCCGGCGCGGCGTCCGGTGCCCGCCGGTGTGGGCGGTCGCCAGTTCGACGACCTGCCCGAGTTCGACCCGGCGGCGTTCGAGGACGCGGCCGCGTTCGAGGACGTCGACGAGGCGCCGGCGGAGGACGGGCCGGACGAGTCCGCGCCCGGACTCGCCGGCGAGGCGCTCTCCGACGCGCTCGGACACGGGCTGACCGACAGCCTGGCGAGCCAGCCGTCCGCGCTGCCCGAGCCCGGGCACGAGCTGGAGCTCGACGACGTCGACCTGGCCGAGCTGGAGACCGGCGACGGTCTGGGCGAGCTGGAGGTGCTGGTCGGGTTGACCGATCTGCCCGGCAACGCGCGCTGCCTGGCCGCAGCCTGACAGAGGCGGCCCAACCCGACACAATCGGACGAGTTCAGGAGCCCGCCGGCGGACACGCTGGCGGGCTCCTTGCCTTCCCGGGCGGCGGGTGGCATCAAGTGGGGGTGCCGGACCGCTCCCGCGACCCGCTGGACCACCTGATCCGCTCCACGGTGCCCACGACGGTCGCGTCCGCCCCGCCCCGCCGCTCCGGCGGGACGCGGTCGCGCGCCGGCAACGCGATGGCCAGGACCCGGGCCGGGCTGCTCGACGGGGCCCGCCGGGCGGTCGGCGCCCGCGGCACCCGGCGGACCACGATGAACGACATCGCGGCGCAGGCCGGGGTGGCCAAGGCCACCCTCTACAACCACTTCCGGACCAAGGACGACGTGTGGTCCGCGCTGGTCGAGGCCGAGGTACGGGCGCTGGCGGCGGAGTGCGCGCAGCTGGAGCTGGTCGACGCGCTCGCGCACGCCGCCCGGCGGCTGTCCGACCATCCCGTGCTGCGCCAGGTCGCCGAGACCGAGCCGGTGGCACTGGCCGGGCTGCTGACCCGGAAGCCGACCGCGCCGGGCTGGCGGGCGGCGGAGGAGGCGGTACGGGCCCGGCTGGCCGCCGACGGGCTGGCCGGGGACGACCTGGTGCTGCGCTGGCTGGCCTCGCACCTCGCGGCGCCGGCCACCCCGCCGGCCATCCGCACCGCCGCCGAGACCCTGGCCCGCGGCCTGCCCGGCGACCCCGCCCGCACCGAGCGCGCCGGCTGACCGGCCGCCGGGCCGTCGCCACCGCGTGACCGTACGGCCGGCCGGCGTCATCCGGCCGCGGCGATGAGTCCTGCTCCGATGCGGGCCCGGTCCCGGCGACCCGCTTGCGGACTGCCCGATCGGGCAGATTCCGGGCGGTCGGATCCGGCTGCGACACTTCCCGGAACCGGCCGGCCGGCGTGACCGTTGGCCGGTCACAGGAGAGGGGACGCAGGTGACGTACGGGGAGCAGACGGGCAGGTCGCGAGGCCGGCGGGCCATCCCGCTGGTCCTCGCGGTCGTGGTCGGGCTCGTGCTGGTGCTCGTCGTGCGGGCCCTGGTCACCGGCGGTGGCGATGACGACGCCCAGCAGCGGGCGGACGGCTCCGGCCAGCGCACCGGCTGCACTCCGCTGCACGTCACCGCGTCCTCGGAGAAGGCAGCGCTGCTGGCCCGGGTCGCCGCCGACTACAACCGCTCCGGCCGGACCGTCGACGGCTCCTGCGTCGATGTCGAGGTCACCTCGAAGGCATCAGGTGGGGCCATGGAGGCGCTCGCCCGCGGCTGGGACGAGAAGGTCGACGGGCCGCGCCCGGACGTCTGGACACCCGCGTCGCGGTCCTGGTCGGTGCTGCTGGAGCAACGCACCGCTGCCCAGGACAAGGGCGACCTCGTCCCGGCGGAGACCCCGTCGATCGCCCAGACGCCGCTGGTCATCGCGATGCCGAAGCCGATGGCCGAGGCGCTCGGCTGGCCGGACAAGCCGCTGGGCTGGGCCGACGTCCTCTCCCTCGCCCGCGACCCGAAGGGCTGGGGCGGCAAGGGGCATGCCGAGTGGGGCGCGTTCAAGCTCGGCAAGACCAACCCCCAGTTCTCCACCTCCGGCCTCAACGCGACGATCGGCACCTACTTCGCCGCCACCGGCCGGTCCTCGGACCTGACCGCGAAGGACGTCAGCAACCCGAAGGTCGTCGCGTACGTCAAGGCGATCGAGGGCTCGGTCGTGCACTACGGCGACACCACGCTGACCTTCCTGGAAAACCTCTACCAGGCCGCCGAGGCCGGTCGCGGGCTGACCTACATCAGCGCGGTCACGGTCGAGGAGAAGTCGGTCTGGGACTACAACCAGGGCAACCCCTCGGGCGACCCCGGCACGCTCGGCCAGCGCGGCAAACCGCGGGTGCCGCTGGTCGCGGTCTACCCGAAGGAGGGCACGCTCGTCTCCGACAACCCGTACGTGGTGCTCACCGCGGAGTGGGTGGACGCGGCGAAGAAGCGGGCGGCGGCCGACTTCCTCGCGTTCGTCACCGAGCCGGCGCAGCAGAAGCGGTTCACCGACGCGGCGTTCCGGGACGCCGGCGGCAAACCCGGCGGGGCGCTGACCCGGGACAACGGTGCCTTGCCGGACCGCCAGTTCGCGGTCATCGACCCGCCCGCGCCGGCGGTGCTCGACCAGGTCGCGAGGTCCTGGGAGTCGCTGCGCAAGCGGGCCAGGGTGCTGCTGGTGCTGGACACGTCCGGGTCGATGGGCGGCGCGGTGCCGGGCGGCGGCGGCTCCAAGCTCGACCTGGCCAAGCGGGCCGCGCTGCAGGCCACCACGCAGCTGGCGCCGGACGACGAGCTCGGGCTCTGGACGTTCTCCACGCCGGCCGAGGGGGAGGCCAACCCCTACCGCGAGCTGGTGCCGACCGGCCGGGTCGGGGCGGTGCTGCCGGCGTTCAAGCAGAAGGTCGGCGCGCTGGAGCCGGACGGTGGGACCGCGCTCTACACGACCACCCGGGACGCGGTGCGGCAGGTGCAGGACACCTTCGACCGCAGCCGGATCAACGCGGTGGTGGTGCTCACCGACGGCAAGAACGAATACCCGCCCGACAACAACCTGGACCGGCTGCTGTCCGACATCGGCAGCGAGGACACCGAGGCCTCGGTGCGGGTGTTCCCGATCGCCTACGGGACGGCGGCCGACCTGGACATCCTCAAGCGGATCGCGGCGTCCTCCCGGGCCGCCGCGTACGACGCCAGCGACCCGGCCAGCATCGTCAACGTTCTCACCGCCGTGCTCTCGAACTTCTGACGCGGGAAGATCCTGGGTATGGCTGGTCGGCTGCGACAGGAGCTGCTCGACCCGTGGGGCGGCGTGATCGCCGGCGTCGCGGGCGGGCTGGCGTGGGCGGTGGCCCCGCTCGGCGCGGCCGCGCTGCCGGTCGGTCTCGGCGTCGCCGCGGTCGTCTACGGGGTGAAGGTCGGCGCCGGCCTGCTGACCCGCGAGCGGGACGCGGACCGGCCGGCGGCCGAGCCCGACCCGCAACTGCGCCCGCCGCGGCGCGGTTCGATCGCCGAGCAGTGGCTCACCCGGGCCGAGCGGGCCGACCGCTCCCTTGCCGAGCTGGTCCGCTCGCCCGGCTCGGCGGTGGCCAAGCAGCAGCTGGTCCCGGTCCGGGAGGGTGCCGCCGAGGCACTGGCGACGATGCGCCGGCTGGCCGGTCAGGTCACCGCCGTCGAGGACGCCGCCGACCGGATCGAGCCGGCCCGGCTGACCGCTGAGCGGGACCGGCTGGCCGCCGCGGTCGCGGACGCCTCGTCGGACCGGGTGCGGGCCGAGCGGATGCGGTCGCTGGCCAGCGTCAGCGACCAGCTGCAGGTCGCGCAGCGGCTCGCCGGCGCCCGGGACGAGCTGCTCGCCCGGATGCAGGCGACAGCGCTGAGCCTGGAGGGGCTGGTGGCCCGGACCGCGGAGCTGCTGGCGATGTCCGTGTCCGGCGGCGTGGACGCATCCGCGGACCGGCTCGCCGACCTTGCGGCCGACCTCGACGGGCTGCGCACCGGGCTGGCCGAGGCCGAGGCGGTGTCCCGCCGGGTCCTCGACGGCTGAGATGACCTGAGACGATGCCTGACACAGTGGAGCAAGCGCCGCGTACCGTAGGGGTGCGCGAAGGACGGAGGATCTCGGACCATGGCCAACCCGTTCGTGAAGGCATACAAGTACTTCATGTCCTGGTTCGGTGCGCAGGTTGACGAGCGGGCCGACCCGAAGATCCAGATCCAGCAGGCGATCGAGGAGGCCCAGCGCCAGCACGAGGCGCTGTCCCGGCAGGCCGCCGCGGTGATCGGCAACCAGCGCCAGCTGGAGATGAAGCTGTCCCGGCAGATGTCGGAGGTGGAGCGGCTGCAGGCCTCCGCCCGCCAGGCGCTGACCCTCGCCGACCAGTCCCGGGCCAAGGGCGACGAGGCCAAGGCGACGGAGTTCGAGCAGACCGCGCAGGTCTTCGCGACCCAGCTGGTCTCCGCCGAGAACTCCATGGAGGACCTGAAGGGCCTGCACGACCAGGCCCTGCAGGCCGCCGAGCAGGCGAAGAAGGCCGTCGAGCAGAACGCGATGCTGCTGCAGCAGAAGCTCGCCGAGCGCACCCAGCTGCTGTCCCAGCTGGAGCAGGCGAAGATGCAGGAGACCGTGTCGGCCTCGCTGCGGCAGATGTCGGAGCTGTCGGCGCCCGGCACGACCCCGTCGCTGGGCGAGGTGCGGGAGAAGATCGAGCGGCGGTACGCGAACGCGCTCGGCCAGGCCGAGCTCGCGCAGAACTCGGTCGAGGGCCGGATGCTCGAGGTGCAGAAGTCCACGCTCGACATGGCCGGCAACGCGCGGCTGGAGCAGATCCGGGCCAGCATGCAGGGCGGCCAGCTCGCGTCCGCGCCGCCGACCCCGGCCGTCGAGGGCCGGCAGACCCCGGCGGTCGAGGCCGGTCGCCCCGAGCAGTCCGAGCCGGTGGCCGACCCGGCCGCGCAGGCCCGGCTCGACCAGCTGCGCGCAGACCAGGGCTGATGACCGTGTCCGCCAGCCGCTCACGCCGTTTCGAGACGTGGGCGGCTGCGGTCGCGGCGAGGTCGGTGCCGCACACGGACGTCGCGGGTACGGACCGCGCAGGCGGGCGCGGTCCGGGCGGCCGCAGTTCGGGGCTGGCCGAGTTGGTCCGCCGGGAGCTGGCCGAGCTCGTCGTGGCCGGGCGGGATGCGGTCGCCGAGCGGCTGGCCGAGCTCGGGCAGCCCGACCCGGCGCGCAAGCACGCCAAGCAGGTCCGCCGGGCCGAGCGGAAGGTGCGGGTGCAGACCACCGTTGCGGTCGGCTTCGCCGGGCTGACCGGGGTCGCCGCCGTGGCCAGCGCCCCGGAGGTCGCGGACGTCGGGCTCGGGGCGGTGGCGCTGCTGGCCGGTGCGGCCGCGGTCCGGGCCGGACGCCGGCTGGCCGGCCTGCGCCGGCAGCCGCCGCCACCGCCCCGGTCGGCCCGTCCGCCGAAGGACTCGCCGGCCCGGGCACCGCTGGACCGGCTCGCCGCCCAGGAGCAGACCCTGCACGTGCTGCTCGGCCACCTCGGCGAGGCGGCGGCCGCGCCGCGCCGGGTCGCCGCGAGCACGGCCGCCGGGTTGCGCGACCTCGGCGCCCGGCTCACCGCGGTGCACCGGGCGCACCGGGTCTCCGGCGGGCTGCACGACGCGGTCGAGGCGCTGCGGCGACAGCTCGACGCCGGCATCGCCGCGTACGACACGCTGGTCGTCGCGGCGGCCGACGCGGTCGCCGCGGACGCCGGTCTGCGCACGCCGGCGCCGTCGCTGCAGGAAGCCACCGACACCCTCGCCGGCCTCGCCGCCGGCCTCCGCGCCGTCGCCTGAGCCTGTCGGGCCCTAGCCGCGCTGGCGGAGGACGCGGTCGCGGTCGGCTTTGCGGAGGGTGCCGACCGCCTGCTCCCACGCGTGCCGGATCAGCTCGGCCACCTCGTCGTCCGGCACCGTCCCGTCCAGCACGATCGTGTTCCAGAGCCGCTTGTTGGTGTGGTATCCGGGCGTCACCGACGCGTACTGCGCGCGCAGCTCCAGCGCGAGGGTCGGGTCGCATTTGAGGGTGACCCGGCCCGGCTCGTCGTGCGGCGCCCAGATCGCGAACACCTTGCCGGCGACCTTGAACACCGGAACCCCTTCCCCGAACGGCTCCTCCTCCGTCACCTCGGGGAGCTCGGACGCGACCGCACGCACGGATTCCATGCCGCCAGCATTCCGTACGGTGGCGGCACGGTCAGCCGGCGGTGAGCTCGGCCAGCCGGCGGGCGAGGAACTCCCGGTCGGCCGTGTTGCCGGCCCCGGCGATCGCCTCCCGGTATGCGGCGGCCGCCTCGGCGGTCCGGCCGAGCCGGCGCAGCAGGTCGGCCCGGGTCGCCGGCAGCAGGTGGAAGCCGGCCAGCGGGCCGTCCAGGTCGGCGAGCAGGTCGAGCCCGGCCGCCGGTCCGTCCACCTCGGCGACGGCGACGGCCCGGTTGAGCCGCACCACCGGCGACCCGGTCAGGTCCTCCAGCGCCGCGTAGAGCGTGGCGATCCGGTCCCACGCGGTGTCCTCGGCCCGGCGGGCCCGCGCGTGCTCGGCCGCGATCGCCGCCTGCAGCAGGTAGGGGCCGGCGGGCCCGCGGCGGGCCGCCGAGCGCAGCAGCGACAGCCCTTCGGCGATCTGCCCGGTGTCCCAGCGGGTGCGGTCCTGCTCGGGCAGCAGCACCAGCCGCCCGTCCGAGCCGGTGCGCGAGTCCCGGCGGGCGTGCTGGAGCAGCAGCAGCGCGAGCAGCCCGGCCGCCTCCGGCTCGTCCGGCATGAGCGCGACCACCACCCGCGCCAGCCGGATCGCCTCCTCGCAGAGGTCGTGGCGGACCGGCTCGTCCCCGGAGCTGGCCGAGTGGCCCTCGGTGAAGACCAGGTAGAGCACGGCCAGCACGCCGGCCAGCCGCTCGGGCAGCTCGGCGTCGCTCGGCACCCGGTACGGGATGCCGGCGGCAGCGATCTTCTTCTTGGCCCTGGTGATCCGGGCGGCCATCGTCGGCTCGGCGACCAGGAACGCGCGGGCGATCTCGGCGGTGGTCAGGCCGCCGAGCAGGCGCAGCGTCAACGCGACCCTGGCCTCGGCCGGCAGCGCCGGGTGGCAGCAGGTGAACAGCAGCCGCAGCCGCTCGTCCGGGATGGTCGACATGTCGGTGACCACCTCCGGTTCCTCGGGCAGCAGCAGTGGCAGCTTGCGGGCGAGCGTGGCCTCCCGGCGGAACCGGTCGGTCGCCTTCCGCCGGGCGGCGGTGAGCAGCCAGGCGTCCGGCTTGGCCGGGATCCCGTCCCGGGCCCAGGCGGTCAGCGCGCTCTCGTACGCGTCCTGAAGCGACTCCTCGGCGACGTCCAGGTTGTTGCCGACGAGCCGGGTGAGCAGCGCGAGCAGGCGCCCCCAGTGCTCGGCGTGCGCGGCCTCGACGGCGAATCGCGCCGCCTGGGTGCCGGCCGGGCCGGCGGCCGCGTCCCCGGCGGGCTGCCGGGTCGCCGGGGTGGTGGCGGTGCCGGCGGCCACGCCGGCGCCCCGTGCCGCCGGCGTGGCGCCGCCGGTGGCCTCGACCGCTGCGCCCGCGCTCACTTCGCCTTGCGGACCTCGAGCTTGTCGCCGGGCAGCAGCGGGATCTTCTTGCCCCACTCGACCGCCTCCTCGATGCTCGGCACGTCGATCAGGTAGAACCCGCCGACCTGCTCCTTCGCCTCGGCGAACGGCCCGTCGGTGACGGTCCCGTCGGCCAGGATGGTCCGCGCGGTCCGCGCGGGGTCGAGCTCCGCGCTGGACACGATCGCCACCCCAGCCTTGCCGAGCTCGTCCATGAACGCGAAGTGCCCCGCGTAGATGGCCTTGCTCTCCTCCTCGCTCAGCCGTCCGTAGGCGTCGTCGTCGCCGACGATGAGCAGCAGGTATTCCGCCATCGCTAGACCTCCTGGATCTCCCGGATCTCCACCGTCAGGCCGGGGCTGGCCGGCATCCGCCGGGCCAGCGCCAGCGCCTCGCCGGCGCTCGCGCAGTCCACGACGTACACGCTGCCGAGCTGTTCCTTGGTCTCCGCGAACGGCCCGTCGGTCACGGTCCCGTCGGTGTGCAGCACCCGGACGCCGTCGCCGAGCGCCTCGGCCAGGTGCAGCGTGCCGGCCGCCGCCAGTTCGCGGCCGAGGGCGACGTGGCCCCCGACGACCGCGCGCCGCTGCTCCGCCGTCAGGTCCGCCTCGCCGGCGGGGTCGCCGTACAGCAGGAAGAGGTAGCGCACGCCTCCAGCTCCCGTCCCCGGCGGCCGCCCGGCCGCCGACACCGTCATGACGAGCGACCCACCCCGGATTCGACAGCCTCAGTCCAGGATCTTGACGCGGACGCGGCGGTTCTGGCGGCCCTTGTTCTCGACCTTGGTCACCTGGACCCGGCCGATCTGCCGGGTCGACGCCACGTGGGTGCCGCCGTCGGCCTGGGTGTCCAGGCCGGTGATGTCCACGATCCGGACTTCGTTCTCGTCCGGCGGGATGAGGTTGGTCTGGGTGCGGATGATGTCCGGGATCGCCAGCGCCTCGGCCCTGGGCAGGACGCGTACCTCGACCGCCCGGTCGGCGGCCACCTCCGCGTTGACCCGCTCCTCGACCGTCGCCTTGAACCCCTCCGGCAGGTCGGGCAGGTTGAAGTCCATCCTGGCCTCGCCGGGCTCCATGTTGCCGCCGGTGACGAGCGCGCCGAAGTCGCGGAACACCACCCCGCCGAGCACGTGCAGCCCGGAGTGCGTCCGCATGAGCAGGCTGCGCCGCGCGTCCTCGACCGCGCCGACGACCGCGGTGCCGGCCGCCGGGACCGGGTCGCCCTCGGCCGGGACGAGGTAGAGGTCGTCGCCCTTGACCGTGCCGACGACCCGGGTCTGCACGCCGTCCCACAGCAGCACGCCGTGGTCCGGTGGCTGCCCGCCGCCGCCCGGGTAGAACGCCGACCGGTCCAGGACGATGCCACGGTCGGGGTCGACGCCGACGACCGTGCACTCCCACTCGCGCAGGGTCGGGTCGGCCAGGTCGAGCCGCTCGGTGTGGCCGTGCCGGGTGATCCCCATGCCGGAACCCTACGGCTGGCAGTGCGGGCACCAGTAGGTGACCCGGCCGTACTCGGGGCGGTCGGCCGGGCCTTGCTCGGCCACCCGGATCGTGTTGCCGCAGCGCCGGCAGGCCAGCCCGCCGCGGCCGTGCACCCAGTGCTGCTCGCCGCGGCGCAGGCTGCCGGTAGTGGACTGCTCGGGGTGGTCGCGGTTGGCGCGCATCAGCCGGTACGTGGTGGCGACGAGCTTCGGCACGTCCACCCGGCCGGCCGGCGTCCACGGGTTGACGCCGACCAGGAACAGCGCCTCGCTCTTGTACAGGTTCCCGACACCGGCGAGCAGCCGCTGGTCCAGCAGCGCCTCGCCGATCCGGCGGGTCGGGTCGGCCTGCAGCCGGCGGGCCGCCTCGTCCGCGTCCCAGTCCGGGCCGAGCACGTCCGGGCCGAGGTGCCCGACCAGGCGGTCCTCCGCACCGGTCGGGACCAGCGCGATGTCGTGCAGGCGATAGCCGACGGCCTCCCACTCGGCGTTCGCGAGCACGGCACGGACCTGGTGGGCGGGACCGCCGCCGCGCCAGCGCTCGCCCGTCCGCTGCAGCCGCCAGCTGCCGTCCAGCCGGAAGTGCGTGTGCAGGGTGAGCCCGCGGTCGAACCGGATCAGCAGGTGCTTGCCGCGGGCGAGCACCTCGGTCACGGTCGCGCCCGTCAGGTCGGCGGTGGCCAGCTTCGGCACCCGCAGGTCGAACCGGATCAGCGGTCGGCCGCCGAGCGCGGCGTGCATGCGCTTGGCGGCCAGCCAGACGGTGTCTCCCTCAGGCACCGCGCCATTGTCCCGCCCAGCACCGCTGCGTCGGTGGCGCTCAGTCGGGGGACGCGGGGTCAGTCGTCGCCGTGGTCGGTGAGCAGCGCCCAGGCCAGCCCGGCCTGCATCGCCGCGCAGCCGCGGACCACCCACGGCAGCGTCACCGCCATCACCGCGCCGAGCGCGGTGGTGAGCAGGATGTCCGCGGCCCGGCCGTCGCCGAGGCCGAGGAAGTATGCCAGCGAGTGGTTGTCCGGGCCCCGGGACAGGCTCCACTCCCACAGTACGTAGCCGAGGCCGCCGATCGCGCCGGCGAACCACGTCACCACGATCGAGAACGTCGCCACCGCGACCGGGAACGCGACGATCCCGTGCAACAGGTCGAGCCAGCGGCGCGGGTCCGCGCCGGCCGAGACGGCGCGGCCGAGCTTCCCACCGCGTGGGATCCGGTACGCGGGACGCGGCGTACGGAAACCGAACAGCGCGTCCAGCCGGCTCCGCTCGATCCCGGCCAGGACACGGGCGGCGCCCAGCGTGGCAGCGAGCACGGCGATGCCTATCGTGATGACGAGCGTGCTGATGCCGACCGCGAAGCCGGTGAGGAGCAGCACGAACGCGGCGACCGCGAGCGGGAAGCCGGTGAGCACGTAGCCGGCGGACGGGCCGACCCGCAGCCGGGACGTGGCCGTCGGGACGGGAAGAGCCTGTGTTGCCATGCCTCGACACTAGGTTCGGGCAGGTGGGCCGACCACGGGGTTGCCTGGCCGGTTCGGAGTCGGGTTGTCCCTACCCGTCGAGCGCCTTCGTGAAGTGGTGCGACGAGATGTGCATCCGCTCGCGGAAGTAGAACCGGTGCGCGTCGTGCCGCTGCACGCCGGAGTCGAGGTCGATGACGGTGCACCCGGCGGCCCGGGCGCGGCTCTCCAGCTCGGCCAGCAGGGCGTGCCCGACCCCCTTGGACCGGCCGTCCGCGGTGGTGACGAGGTCGTCGACGTACAGCTTGCGGACCGCGAACGTGAGGGCGACGATCCGCCAGCCG
>Ga0207683_10000271_pt1 | contig 46316 bp, 47 predicted proteins | sample KBSM73metaG_FD_184333 | JGI IMG/M metagenome (GOLD analysis project Ga0207683, IMG submission 184333) | Miscanthus rhizosphere microbial communities from Kellogg Biological Station, Michigan, USA - KBS M7-3 metaG (SPAdes) (version 2) | ecosystem: Host-associated > Plants > Roots > Rhizosphere >... | reverse complement strand
CCGGGGCGGGGAGTCCGTCGCGGAGAGCCCGTCGCGCGCGGCCTGGCTCCCTCTGTCGCGGAGGCCCTGGCTCCGTCGCGCGGGGCCTGGCTCCGCCAGGCGGGGTCTGACCCCAAGTGGCGGAGCCTGACCCCAGGGTGGCGATCCGCTCAACCAGGCGCTTTGCGGCTACTCGCCCTTCCTCGCACCTGTCGAGCGCGCCACCTGCCTCTAGCGTCGGAGCGAGCAGCTTTCCGCATGCCTAGAGGTTTTGGCAGCTCCGGGCCAGCATGGTGCCAGGCTCCGCCACCCGGGGTCAGACCCCGCCAGGCGGGGTCAGACCCCAGGTGCACTAATCGGGCAGGTTGTGGCGGGACAGGGCGCGCTCGTAGTTGATTCGCAGGAGGGCGATTACGTCGCTTACGTCGTCCGCGCTCTCGATTCTCCTGGCTGCGAATCCGGGCTTCCCCGGGAAGATCGGGTGGTAGTCGATCCGGCCCTGATCGTGCAATTCGTGCCAGACGGCTTTGGGAAAGCCGAGGTGGAGGACGTGGTCGCCGTGCAGGTGGCCGAGCTCCCTGCGCCCGAGCTTGAAGGAGAAGGAGCCGCGATCGCCCGGGCCGGCCGTCACGCCCGGCCAGGACGTGAGCTCCTCGGTGATCTGCTCGCTCGCTGTCTGTGTCCGCGTCATCTCAGGAAGCTACAAGCTCAAGTGCACTTGAAGTCAAGGGATCCGGACCGAGCTACACGAAGGGAATGGGGTGGACGCGCGCACCGCGGCTTCCGTCGGGCGCGCGCACGACGAGCTCGTCGGCATCGCTGACGGCGACATCCACCAGCGCGATCGCGATGTTCTGCCCGAGCGCATACGAGAACACGGCCCAGCGCGCGACGCCGACTTCATCGCCAGTGCCGGCGAGCACGGGCCAGAAGTCCTCGAAGGCCGGAAACTCCGGGCCATCGACCACGAGGCCGACGGTGCGGCGTCGCGATCCGCGCGCCCGCTCCTCGAGCAGCGCCTCTCGCCCCACGAACGGTGCCCCATCGAGCTGCAGCAACGGCTCGAGCCCGGCCTCGAGCGCGGTCATGTGCGAGTTCGCGCGGTACTGCGTGTCGGTGATCCCCTGCTCGACGGCCCGCGTGATGTTGGGGCCGGTCACGAGCAGCCCGTGTGGCTGCCCGCTCTCCACGAGCGCATCCCAGAGCTCCACGCAGCGGTCTGATCCGAGCGGGTAGATCTCGTATCCCGCCTCCTTGCTCCAGCCCGTGTTGGAGACGACGCATGGCACCGACGCCACGTTCACGGCGGCGCAGTCGAAGCGCCGCAGTGCTGGCAGGTCGCCCTCGTAGAGCGGGTCCAACACCGCCGCCGCGAGCGGGCCCTGCAGCTGCATCGGGGCGACGTCGGCCTCCTCCACCTCCACCTGCGCGCCGCGCGCGAGCGCAAGACCGTAGGCCCAGAGCGAGATGTCGCAATCAGAGTGCGAGTACCAGACGGTGTCCTCGAATGGCCGCAACACGATGCAGTCAGCCATGATCTCGCCGCGCGGATCGCAGACCGGCGTGAAGCGGCATCGCCCCACGGCGAGATCGAGCAGGTCGCGCGGGCTGAGGTAGTCGGCGAAGCTCAGCGCGTCCGGCCCACGCAGCTGGGCCTGCCGCTCCGCGCCGACGTCCCAGAGCGTGACGCCCTCGGTGATCGCCCGGTAGTCGACGATGGGATCGCGCCCGTAGTCGAGCGGCATGTACGTGTGGTTGTAGACCATGAACCCGATCGCGCCGGCCGCGAGCGTGCGCTCGAAGTACGGCGACCGGCGCACCGTGTACGAGAGCGGCTCGCGCTCCCGCGCGCCGGCCGCGCTCATACGAGCGGAGCCGTGTCGAAGTACTCGGTGAGCCTCGCAATGCGCCCGTCGCGCAGCTCGACCGCCATCGCGAACGGGAAGTCGAAGCGCCCGCCACCATCGGCGAGGGCTGACCGGAACATGCCTTCGCACAAGCCGAGGTCGCCGCGCTCGACGACCGCGCTCAGGGTCACCTCGCATTCGCTCAGCGCCGCCATGCCGTGCCCGCTCATCTCCCGCACGTCGTCGGGTCCGTGGGCCGTCCGTTCGTTGAGCGGATCCTCGAACACGCCGTCCGCGGTGAACAGATCGGCGAGCGCGTCGTTGTCGAGGCGGTTCCACGCCTCGCAGACGGCTTGTAGCGCGTTGGCCGGCGTCATCGATTCCTCCCTGCGTTGCTGACGCCGAAAACGTATCCGGGCAGGGAGGCTCGATGACAGCGGCGCGGTGGGCGGCCGGCGCCAAGTGGCACTCGCGGCGAGTGTCATTTGGCGGACTTCGTACCCTTCAGGTGTGGCGACCCAAGCCCCGACCACCGATCTGCGCGACCAGGCGCGCGCCCTCCCCGATGCCCCGGGCGTCTACGTCTGGCGCACCGCTGACGGAACGGTGCTGTACGTCGGCAAGGCCGCCTCGCTGCGCAAGCGCGTCGCGTCGTACTTCGCCAGCGTCAACCGGGATCGCAAGAGCGAGGAGCTCGTCTCCCGGGCGGCTTCGATCGAGCCGATCGTCGTCGCCAGCGCGAGCGAGGCGCTGCTGCTCGAGCAGCAGCTGATCAAGCGTCACCGGCCTCCGCTCAACGCGCGGCTGCGTGACGACAAGTCGTATCCGTACATCGCCGTGACGCTCGCGGACGAGTACCCGCGCGTGCTCTTCACGCGTGAGCGTCACCGGCAAGGCGTCCGCTACTTCGGTCCGTACGCGTCCGCCCAGAAGGTGCGGACGACGCTCGAGACACTCAACAAGATCTTCCCGTACCGCCCCTGCGAGGGGCCTGCGCCGGGCAGGCGCTCGGGCGTGCCGTGCCTCGATTACCACATCGGGCGGTGCGCGGCCCCGTGCGTCGGGCTGATCACGGCCGAGGCCTACCGCGCCGTGATCGACGACGTGATCGCCTTCCTCGAAGGCCGTACGAACAAGATCGAGCGCGACCTCGAGCGGCGCATGCTGGAGGCCTCGGAGCGACATCTGTTCGAGGAGGCCGCGCGCACCCGGAACCGGCTCACGGCCGTCCGCCACCTCAGCGAGCGCCAGGCCGTGGCCGTCGGCTCCGGCACCTACGACGCGATCGCGCTCGCGGTCGAGGGCGACATCGCCAACGTGCAGCTGCTCGCGGTGCGCGGCGGGCGCATCGAGGAGCGCCGCTCGCACTACCTCGAGAACGCCGAGGTCGAGGGCGAGGACACCCTGCTCGCGCGCTTCCTGCTCGAGTACTACGACACGCAGGTCGGCATTCCACCGCTCGTCTGCGTGCACACCGAGGTCGCCGACTCCGACTTGATCGCCGGCTTCCTGAGCGAGCGGCGAGGGGCGACGGTGGAGCTGCGCGTGGCCGAGCGCGGCGACAAGCGACGCGTGGTCTCGATGGCGCGGCGTAACGCCGAGCTCGGCGTTCGCCACGATGTCCTGCGCTCCCAGCGCACGCGCACGCGGCGCATCGAGGGGCTGGAGGAGCTGCGCGAGGCGCTGAACCTCGAGGCGCTGCCGATCCGCATCGAGTGCTTCGACATCTCCAACCTGCAGGACACCAACGCCGTGGCCTCGATGGTCGTGTTCGAGGACGGAGCGGCCAAGCGCTCGGAATACCGGCGCTTCGGCATCCGCCACGGCCGCGGACAGGACGACTTCCGCTCGCTCGCGGAGGCCGTGACGCGGCGCTTCGAGCGTCACCGGCGCGTGGACGAGGACGGCTACGACCGCAGCTTCGCGACCCTCCCCAACCTGCTCGTGATCGACGGCGGCAAGGGACAGCTGGGCGCCGCGCTGGATGCGATGCGATCCTTCGACCTGCCGCGCGTGGCAGTCGTCTCGCTGGCCAAGCGCGAAGAGGAGGTCTTCCTTCCCGGACGCGCCCACCCGGTGCTGCTGCCGCGCGAGTCGCCGGGCCTGCAGTTGCTCCAGCAGGTGCGTGACGAGGCCCACCGCTTCGCCCTGCGCGGGCACCGCACGCGCAGGGCCGCGGGCCAGACGGCATCGCTGCTCGACACCCTTCCGGGCGTCGGCGCGGTGCGGCGTCGCGCACTGATCGCGCACTTCGGCGACGTCGCTCGGCTGCTGGAGGCCTCGCGCTCCGAGCTCGAGGCGGTTCCCGGTGTGCCGCCGGCCGTGGGCCGCAAGATCTACGACCACCTCCACCGCGTCGGCGGCGACGGACCAGCGCCCGGATAGAGTGGGCGCGACCGCATGGCCGCAGCGACTCTCTCTTCCGCTCTGACGCAGCTCACGTACGGCGTCGGGCGCTGGGGCACCGGTGAGCTCGTGCTGCGAGGCGACCGGCCCGTGCACCACGAGCTGCCCTGGCCGGCTCGCGTGCCCTCGCGCGTGCTGCACATCGACGCCGAGGACATCGCCGACCGCCGGCCTGCGAATGCAGCCGAGCGTTACATCAAGGCATTTGCGCGCTATCTGAGTGGCAGGCGCGTGAACTTCGACCCCGAGGCGTTCGGGCTTGACGAGACCTGTGACGAGATGGGCATGACCGAGCTCGAGCGCGCGATCGCCCACGCCCTCGCCGGCGTGAGGTGGGGCGAGCGCATCTCCTACGGCGAGCTCGCGGCCCGCGCCGGGCGCCCGGGCGCCCCGCGCGCGGCGGGCGCGTTCTGCTCGTCGCGCTGCTTCGCCGACCTGCTGCTGCCGGCGCATCGCGTCGTCCGCTCCGACGGCTCGCTGGGGGAGTACGGAGCGCACGGCGTGGCCTACAAACAGCGGCTGCTGGACCTGGAGACCCGGGCGTGAGCCCTCGCCGCCAGATGCGCATCGTCTGCCTGGGCGGCGGCACCGGCCTCTCGACGCTGCTGCGGGGGCTCAAGACCGTCGGCGCGCAGGTCACGGCGATCGTCACGCTGACCGACGACGGCGGCTCCAGCGGCCGCCTGCGGCGCGACCTCGCGATGCCGCCGCCCGGCGACATCCGCAACTGCCTGATCGCGCTGGCCGAGGACGAGTCGCTGATGAACCGGCTGTTCCGCCACCGCTTCGATCGCGGCGAGCTGGCTGGGCACGCCTTCGGCAACATCTTCCTGGCCGCGCTGACCGAGGTCGTCGGCTCGTTCGACGCAGCCGTCGCGGAGGTCGGGCGCGTGCTGGCCGTCGAGGGCAGTGTCGTGCCCGCCACGACGCACCCCGCTGCGCTCCTGGCCGAGATGGACGACGGCCGCTACGTCGCGGGCGAGACGGCCGTCGCGCGCGATCGCCATGGCGTGCGGCGCCTCTTCCTGAGCCCGGCCGACGCGGTCGCAAATCCGCAGGCTCTCGCGGCCGTGGAGCGCGCCGATCTGATCGTGCTAGGCCCTGGCTCGCTTTTCACCTCCACGCTGCCGCCGCTGCTCGTGCCCGGCCTCGGGCGCGCCGTGCTGAACGCGCGCGGCCTGCGCATCTACGTCTGCAACCTCCTGCAGCAGCCGGGCGAGACGATCGGCTACCGCGCGTCCAACCACGTGGAGCGCTTGCACCAGCACGTCGGCGCGCGCGTGATCGACAGCGTCATGGTGCCCCGCCGGGCGATCACGACCGACAACATCCCCGTCGAGTTCGACCGCAGGCGGCTCTCGGACCTGGGAGTGCGCGTGATCGCGGCGCAGATCGTCGCCCAGGACGGCTACCACCACGACCCCGAGGCGCTCGCACGTGCGCTCGTGCGCGCCGCACAGCGCAGGGTGCGCAACGGCCGTGCCGTTCGCTGAGGACGTCCGCGCCGAGCTCGCCGAGGTTCTGCCGGCACAGGAGCACTGCCGCCTGGCGCAGCTCGCCGGGGTCGTGCGCCACGCCGGGACGTTCCACCTGCTGAGCGGCGGCGCCGTGGAGGTGCACGTCGACCTCGCCTCCTCGCTGGCCGCGCGGCGCACGGTCGAGCTCCTGCGAGGGCGTGGCGTCGCCTGCGAGATCCGCACCTATCGCGAGCACCGCTTCGAGCGCGCGACGCGCTTCCTGATCGTCGTCGGCGGCGATGCGCGCTCGCTGCAGGCGCTGCATGAAGCCGGCGTGCTCGGGCCCAGCCTCGCGCCCACCGAGCGCGTGCCGGCGCGCATCGTCTCGCGCGGCTGCTGTCGTCGCGCGTACCTGCGCGGAGCATTCATCGGCTGCGGCTCGCTTTCGCGGCCGCGCAGCGCGGCGCACCTCGAATGGCGTGTCTCCAGCGACACGGCGGCGCTGCAGCTGCAGGAGCTGGCCGAGGTGGAGGGCTTCACGCTCGGCGTGCACGAGACGCCGCGCTACTGGCTCGCCTACGCCAAGAGCCGCGAGACGATCCGCGGCCTGCTGGCGGCGCTCGGCGCGCACGGCGCCGAGCTGCGGCTCGAGGAGGAAGGAGTGTTCGCGTGGGCGCGCGAGGAGGCCAACCGCCTCGCCAACGCGGACGCGGGCAACCTCCGCCGGCAGGCCGCGGCGGCAGCGCGGCACACCGACGCGATCGAGCAGGTGGGGGGGCCCGACGCGCTGCCGCCCGAGTTGCGGACGGTGGCAGAGCTGCGCCTGCGCCTGCCCGAGGCCACGCTTGCCGAGCTCGGCGAAGCGGCCATGCCGCGCCTGACCAAGTCGGCCGTGGCCTCGCGCCTGCGGCGCATCGTGCAACGGGCGGAGTCGTAACCGCGCGTCGGTAGAATCGAGCAGGGGCCGAGACGCATCGACTGCGCCGCGGCATGGACAGACGAGGGGACAGCATGCCCGTTCGCGTCGGGATCAACGGCTTCGGCCGCATCGGCCGCAACTTCTTCCGCGCCGCCAAGGAATCCGGCGCCGACATCGACGTCGTGGCGGTCAACGACCTCACGGACGCCGCCACGCTCGCGCACCTGCTCAAGTACGACTCGGTGCTCGGCCGCTACAAGGGCGTCGTCGAGGCCTCGAGCGACGGCATGCTCGTCGACGGCGAGGAGCTCAAGGTCGTCTCGCACCGGGATCCGGCCGAGCTGCCGTGGGCCGATCTCGGCGCGGACGTCGTGCTCGAGTCGACGGGCTTCTTCGCCGATCGCCGCGCCGAGGCGCACATCACCGCGGGCGCCAAGAAGGTCGTGATCTCCGCGCCTGCCAAGGATCCCGACGTCACGCTCGTGCTCGGCGTCAACGAGGACACCTACGACCGCGACGCGCACCAGTTGATCTCGATGGCGTCGTGCACCACCAACTGCCTCGCGCCCGTTGTCCGCGTGCTGCTCGACGAGTTCGGCGTCGAGCAGGGCTTCATGACCACCACGCACGCCTACACGGGCGATCAGCGGCTGCACGACCTGCCGCACAGCGATCTGCGCCGCGCCCGCGCGGCGGCGCTCTCGATCATCCCGACCTCGACCGGCGCGGCGCGCGCGATCGGGATCGTGATCCCGGAGCTCAAGGGCAAGCTGGACGGCATGTCGATGCGCGTCCCGGTGCCGGACGGCTCGGTCGTCGATCTCGTCTGCACGCTCGGCCGCGAGGCCTCCGTGGAGGAGATCAACGCGGCCGTGAAGGCCCGCGCCGACACGGGTCGCATGAAGGGCATCCTGGCCTACACCGAGGACGAGATCGTCTCGCAGGACATCGTCGGCAATCCGTACTCCTCGATCTTCGACTCCAAGCTGACGATGGCCTACGGCCGCCAGGCCAAGGTCATCTCCTGGTACGACAACGAGTGGGGCTTCTCGAACCGGCTCGTCGATCTGATCACCAAGGTCCTGTGACCCGGCCGCTGCCGCGCGGCCTGGATGCGCTGGAGGTCGCGGGCCGGCGGGTGCTCTGCCGCGTCGACTTCAACGTGCCGCTCCAGGACGGGGCGATCTCGGACGACACGCGCATCCGCGCGGCGCTGCCGACGATCGCGCTGCTGTGCGAGCGCGGTGCGCGCGTGATCCTGTGCGCGCACCTCGGCCGGCCCAAGGGCAAGCCCGACCCGGCCGCCTCGCTGCAGCCCGTGCGCGAGCACCTGGCCGATCTGCTCGGCCGGCCGGTGGCGTGGGCCGGCGACTGCATCGGTCCCGTGGCGGAGCAGGCCGTCGCCGACCTGCGCGACGGCGACGTGCTGTTGCTCGAGAACCTGCGCTTCCACGCGGGCGAGACCGCCAACGAGCCCGCGTTCGCGGCCGCGCTCGCGCAGCTCGCGGATGTCTACGTCAACGACGCGTTCGGTGCGGCGCACCGCGCGCATGCCTCGACCGAAGGGGTTGCGCATCTGCTGCCGAGCGCGGCCGGATTGCTGCTGAGACGCGAGCTCGAGGCGCTCGGAGGACTGCTGGACAGCCCCGAGCAGCCGTTCGTGGTGATCGCCGGCGGCGTCAAGGTGGCCGACAAGATCGGCGTGCTCGAGACGCTGGCCGAGCGTGCCGACGCCATCCTGATCGGTGGCGCGATGGCCTTCACGTTCGCGGCTGCCGACGGCCTCGCGATCGGCGATTCGCTGCACGAGGACGAGCAGGGCCAGGCCGAGGCGCTGCGCGCGCGGTCGGCCTGCGCGGAGCATGACTGCGAGCTGTCGCTGCCCACCGACGTCGTCACGGGGCGCTCGTTCTCGGCCGACACCGAGGTCACGGTGCAGCCCTTCGCGTGGATCCAGCCGGGCTGGATGGGCCTCGACATCGGGCCGCAGACCGCGGCCGCGTACGCGCGGAGGATCGCGACCGCCCGCACGGTGTTCTGGAACGGCCCGATGGGGGCGTTCGAGCTGGCCCCGTTCGCGGACGGCACGCGCGCCGTGGCCGAGGCCGTCGCCGCATGCCCGGGTCACACGGTGGTCGGCGGTGGCGACTCGGTCGCTGCCGTGACGCAGGCGGGGCTGGCCGACCGCATCGATCATGTCTCGACCGGCGGCGGCGCCGGTCTCGAGCTGCTGGAAGGCCACGTCCTGCCGGGCGTGGCCGCCATTCCGCCGGAGGAGGGCACCTGATGGAGCGCACGCCGCTCGTGGCCGGCAACTGGAAGATGTTCAAGACGCGCGCGGAGTCGGCCGAGTACTGCGAGGCGTTCCTGCGGCTGGTCGACGAGCTCGACGAGGTCGACCTCGCGCTCTGCCCGCCGTTCACCTCGCTCGACCTCGTCGCGGATCTCGTCGGCGACGCCGGGATCGGCGTCTGGGGCCAGAACGCGCACGAGGCGCCGGAGGGGGCGTTCACCGGCGAGACGTCGTGCGGGATGCTGATGGACGCGGGCGCGACCGGCGTGCTGCTCGGCCACTCCGAGCGCCGAGCGCTCTTCGGCGAGACGGACGAGGCGCTCGAGCGCAAGCTCGTCGCCGCGCTCGCGACCGGGCTCGAGCCGGTGCTGTGCATCGGCGAGAGCGAGGCCGAGCGCGACGGCGGTGAGACCGAGAGCCGTCTGCGCACGCAACTCGAGGGCGCGCTCGGCGGACTCGGGGCCTCCCAGGTGCTCCAGGTCACGATCGCCTACGAGCCGGTCTGGGCCATCGGCACCGGGCGCAGCGCGACGCCGGAGATCGCGCAGGAAACGCACGCGTTCATTCGCGGTGAGCTCTCCGCGCGCTACGGCGAGGAATGCGCTGCAGCCGTGCGCATCCTCTACGGCGGCTCCGTCAAGCCGGACAACGCCGGCGGGCTGCTCGCGCTGCCCGACGTGGACGGCGCGCTCGTGGGCGGAGCGAGCCTCGACCCGCTGGCCTTCGCGGCGATCGCGCGCGCAGCGCTCGAGGACTGATGCCGGCACCGGTCGTGCTTGTCATCCTCGACGGCTTCGGCTGCGCCCCGGAGGGCCCCGGCAACGCCGTGCGGCTGGCGCGCACGCCGGTCTTCGACGCGCTCTGGGAGCGCTGGCCGCACACGACGCTGATCGCGGCCGGGCGTGCCGTGGGTCTCCCCGACGGGCAGATGGGCAACTCCGAGGTCGGCCATCTCAACATCGGCGCGGGCCGCATCGTCGCCCAGGATCTCGTGCGCATCGGCGACGCGGTCGTCGACGGCACCCTGGCCGAGAACCCCGCCTTGCAGGCTGCCATCGCGGCCGCCAAGGCAGGCCGCGGCGTGCTGCACGTGGCCGGGCTGGTCTCCGACGGCGGCGTGCACTCGCATGTCGACCATCTGCGCGCGATCGTGCGTGCCGCTCTCGCCGCGGGCGTGCCGCGCATCGCGGTGCACGCCTTCACGGACGGGCGCGACGTCTCGCCGCATCAGGCAGCCGGCCTGCTCGGCCGCCTCGACGCGGAGTGGGCGGGCACCGGCGCCGTCATCGCGACCGTCATCGGCCGCTACTACGCGATGGACCGCGACCATCGTGCCGAGCGCACCGAGGCGGCGCGGGCGGCGCTCGTGGACGGCGTGGGGGAGCGAGCCGTGTCGGCGCAGGCCGCGGTCGAGGCGAGCTACGCCAGCGGCATCACCGACGAGTTCGTCACGCCGGTCGTGCTCGGCGACAGCGGCCTGCGCATCGCGCGCGGGGATCCCCTCGTGTTCTTCAACTTCCGCCCCGACCGCGCGCGCCAGATCTGCCACGCGCTGCTGCCGACCCTCGGCGTGCTGGTCACGCTGACGCGCTACGACGACACGCTGGGCGCGCGCGTCGCCTTCGACGACGTGCCGCTGACAGGCACGCTCGCCGATGCCCTTGCGGCTGCCGGCCTGCGTCAGCTGCACGTCGCCGAGACCGAGAAGTACGCGCACGTGACCTATTTCTTCGATGGCGGGAGCGAGCACCGCCACAGCGGCGAGGATTGGGAGCTCGTCGCCTCCCGGCGCGATGTCCCGACCTACGATCAAGCGCCCGAGATGGCCGCCGCAGGCGTCGCGCGCTGCTTCGCCGACCATTTCGGCGACGGCTACGCCTTCGCGGTCGTCAACCTCGCCAATCCGGACATGGTCGGGCACACGGGAGTCCTGCCGGCCGTGATCGCCGGAGTCGAGGCCTCGGATGCGGCGCTCGGCGCGATCCTGGCCGCGGTCGAGCAGGCCGGCGGGACGGCGCTCGTGACAGCCGATCACGGGAATGCCGAGCAGATGCTCGAGCCGGACGGCTCGCCGCACACCGCGCACACGACGAACCCGGTGCCCCTGGTCGTCACGGTCGCGGGAGCGCAGTTGCGCTCGGGCGGCAAGCTCGGCGATCTCGCCCCGACCGTCCTCGCCCTCCTGGGCCTGTCCGCGCCCCTCGAGATGACCGGTGAGAACCTGCTGGCGCAGTAGGCTCGCTCCCCGTGGAGGGGGCCAGCAGCCTGACGGTGCTGCGCGAGCGCGACTTCGCGCTGTTCTTCTGGGGGCAGGCCGTGTCCGTGCTCGGCGACGGCATCTTCCCGATCGCGCTGGCGTTCGCGGTGCTCGAGCTGGGCGGCTCGCCGACCGAGCTCGGGCTCGTGCTCGTCGCCGGGATCCTGCCGCAGGTGCTGTTCCTGTTGGTCGGCGGTGTCTGGGCCGACAGGCTGCCGCGGCGCACGATCATGATCGCCGCCGACGCTGTGCGCGCAGTCATCCAGGCGGTCACGGCGGTGTTGCTGCTGAGCGGGGAAGCCCGGATCTGGCAGCTGGCCGTGCTCTACGCCCTGCACGCGACGGCTTCGGCGTTCTTCAATCCGGCAGCCACGGCACTCGTTCCGCAGGTCACGCCGCGGCACCGGCTGCAGCAGGCCAACGCCCTGCTCGGCATGACGCGCAGCCTCGCGGCCGGCCTGGGCGCAGGACTCGGTGGTGTTCTGGTCAGCCTGGTCTCCACCGGCGGGGCGGTCGCGTTCGACGCCTGCACATTCGTCGTGAGTGCCGCCTGCCTCGCCGCGCTGAGCCTTCGCTCGGCCGGCGCCGCCACGCGCACGCGCTTCCTGAGCGAGTTGCGCGCCGGCTTCGACGAGGTGCGCAGGCATCGCTGGCTGTGGCTCGGCCTGATCAACGCCTTCCTCTTCCTGATGCTCGTCGTCGCGCCGTTCGAGGTCATCGGGCCTGTGGTCGCTCGTCGCGAGCTCGGCGGGGCGTTCGCCTGGGGACTGATCCTGACCGGGTTCTCGGTCGGAATGCTGCTGGGCGGCCTCGTCATGCTCCGGGTGCGCTTCGACCGTCCGCTGTTCGTGGCGGGGCTGCTCTTCCTGCCGACGGGCATCGCACCGCTGTTGCTCGCCCTGGCTGCGCCCGCCTGGACGATTGCGCTTGCATACATGGTCGAGGGGTTCGCGGCGGGGATCTTCGTGACGTCCTGGGAGACGGCGCTGCAGTTCCACATCCGGCCGGAGATGCTCGCGCGGGTGGGAGCCTGGGACTGGCTCGGAACGATCGGCGGGCTGCCGCTCGGCTACGCGCTCACGGGCCCGATCGTCGATGCAGTGGGCACCGGCCCGACTCTGGTCGCGGTTGCAGGCGTTTCCATCCTGCTCGCGCTGGTCTTCGTGCTCACGAGTGATCTGCGCAATTTGCGCATCGAAGGCCCGGTCCCCGTACCGAATCCTGGCGTTTCGGGCGTATAGGCTGTATTGTCACGAACTTATGGCGATCCCACAGCCGGATCCCGAGCAGCTGCGGCGAGCTCGGAGGGGCGACCCAGAAGCGTTTCGCCAGCTCATGGCGACCTACCAGGCGCCGATCTACAACTACGTGCTCCGGCTCGTGGGTGGTGACGCTGCGCTCGCGGAGGATCTCTGCCAGGAGATCTTCATGAAGGTGCATCAAGGGCTCGCCGGCTTCAACATGCAGTGCCGGTTCACGACCTGGCTGTTCCAGATCGCGAAGTACCGCGTGCTCGACGAGTTGCGGGCGCGCGAGCGCCGCGTGCAGACGCCCATCGAGCTCGACCGCGTGCCGCCGGCGGCGATCGCTGCGGCGCCCGAGGTCGGCTTCGAGCAGATGGACGCCGTCTTCCGCGCGATCGGCGAGCTCAACACCGACATGCGCGCCGCGCTGCTCCTGCGCGACGTCGTGGGGCTCTCCTACAACGAGATCGCCGAGGCGCTCGAGATCTCGCTGGCGACCACCAAGTGGCGCATCTTCAAGGCGCGCGAGCTGACTGCCGCGCGCCTGGTCGCCGAGGGCGTGCTCACGCCGCCCAGCACGACCACCTCGCTCGCGAACTAGCTAGAGGCCGCGCGAGAGGCGGTCGGCGAGGCGCGCGGGGAGACCGGCCGCGCGGATGTCGGACTGCGCCCGCTCGATCGCGTACTCGCTGCGCATGAAGCGCGCGCTCTCGGCCTCGGTGTCGAGCAACAGCCAGGCGGCGCGCGGATCGCGGTCGCGCGGCTGCCCCACCGAGCCAGGGTTGAGCAGCTGCTTGCCGGCCAGCGTGACTTCCTGGTCGGCCTCGGCCTTGCCGCCCTCGAGGCCCGCCTTCACGAGTGCCAGCGCCAGCTGCACGTGGCTGTGGCCGACGAGCGCGAGATCCGTCGTCTGGGCGTTCAGCGACGCCTCCGCGACGTCGGCCGTCAGGACGTACTCCCAGATGGGATCGCGAATCGAGCCGTGGAAGAGCGAGACGCCGGCGCGCTCACCCCTGGGCGAGAGCTGTGAGAGGAACTCGAGCTCCTCCTGCGAGAGCACGCTGCGCGTCCAGCGGGCGGCCACGCCGGCCTCCGACGTGAACTGATCGATGTCGAGCGCACCCGAGACGACGAGGTCGTGGTTGCCACCGAGGCAGACCGCCGTGCGCTCGCGGACGAGCGCGAGGCACTCGCTCGGCTTCGCCCCGTAGCCGACGATGTCTCCGAGGCACCAGAGCTCGTCGATCCCGGTCGTCCCGGCGTGCTCCAGCACGGACTCCAGCGCCGGCAGGTTGCCGTGGACGTCCGATATGACCGCAACCCGCAAGAGCGTTCGCTACGCCGCGTCAGGGTCGTCGTCGCCGTCGTACTCCGGCAGCAGCTTGATGCCCTGGCGGGTCGACCACTTCGAGTAGTTGTCCTGCAGCGCGTCGATCAGCTGACGCATGAAGAGCGGCGCGAGGTTGACGCGCACGACCGCGATCCCGGGCACTTCCGGCCCTTCCACGTCATGGTCGACGCGAGCGAACGTGATCGTGAACTCGTAGTCGGAGTGGCTGACGTTGGCGAAGTTCGCGTACACCCCGGCCAGCGCCTGCGGTTCGATCTGGATGTTGAAGTGCCGTTCCTGTGGCTCGGGTTCCACGCCGTCTCCTCGCTCGCTTCGATGAGGCGGAGTCTAGTTGGGCGGTCCCGCCCAGGTCCTGGGACCCCGGTGCGGCAGACTGCGCGTGTGATCCGCGTCATCTGCGTCGGTCGCGCACGGGGCCCGCTGGCCGAGGCCTCGGCCGAATACGAGGAACGGCTTGCGCGCGCCTGCAAGTTCGACCTGCACGAGCTGAAGGAAGAGGGCGCGCCCTCGCTCTCGCCGCGCGAGGCGATGCTGCGGGAGCGCGCACGAATCGAGCCGCTGATCGCCGGCTACTGGGTCGTCGCGCTGGACCGCAGCGGCCTCCAGCGCTCCTCCAAGCAGATCGCCGACCTCGTGCGCGAGCGCGAGGAGCGCCAACCGCAGCGCACGGCGTTCGTGCTGGGCGGGCCGCACGGCATCGACGAGACGCTGCTGGCCGAGGCCGACCTGACCTGGAGCCTCGGCAAGGGCACGCTGCCGCACCAGCTCGCGCGCGTGGTCGTGCTCGAGCAGCTCTATCGGGCGTTCACCATCCTGCGCGGCGAGCCCTACCACCGCTGACGCGGCGGCCCGCGGACAGCCGTGGCTATGCTCGATCCGATGCCCGACGCTCTCTCGCTGCTGTCCGCTCCGCTGATCGAAGCCGCCTCGCGTCTCGGCGCGCCCGACCTCGACGCCGTGCTCGAGCGCCCGTCCGACCCCGACCACGGCGACTACGCGACGACGCTCGCGCTGCGGCTCGCCAAGCCGCTCGGGCGCGCTCCGCGCGAGATCGCCGAGGAGATCGCGTCGGCCGCGCGCGCGAGCGAGTGGATCGAGAGCTCGGAAGTGGCCGGACCGGGCTTCGTCAACGTGCGCGTGTCACCCGCCTGGTACGCCGAGGCCGTGCGGCAGGCGCGCGAGGCGGGCTACGGCGGCGGTACGGCGTCCGAGCCGATGCGCGTCAACGTCGAGTACGTCTCGGCGAACCCGACCGGGCCGCTGCCGGTCTCGGCCGGCCGCAACGCTGCCTATGGCGACTCGCTCGCGCGGCTCTTCGCGTTCGCCGGGCACGAGGTCGTGCGCGAGTACTACTTCAACGACGCCGGCTCGCAGATCGAGCGCTTCGGGCTCTCGCTGCGCGCACGAGCCCGCGGCGAGCCGGTGCCCGAGGACGGCTATCAGGGCGACTGGCTGATCGGGCTCGCCCAGCAGACCGGGCTGCCGCCCGACGCCACGGCAGAGGAGTTCGGCCGCGCAGGCGTCGAGCTGATGTTCGCGGCCATCCGCACCACGCTCGAGCGCTTCCGCGTGAAGATGGACGTGTACACGAACGAGGCGGATCTGCACCACTCGGGCGGGGTCGAGCGCGCGCTGGAGCGGGCTCGCGCTGCCGGCCACGTGTTCGAGGAGGAGGGCGCAACCTGGCTGCGCGCGAGCGCGTTCGGCGACGACAAGGACCGCGTGCTCGTCAAGGCCGATGGCGAGGCGACCTATTTCGCCGGTGACCTCGCCTACCTCGTCGACAAGCTGGAGCGCGGGTTCGACCTCGCGATCTACGTCCTCGGCGCGGACCACCACGGCTACTCGGCGCGGCTGCGTGCGGCCTCGGAGGCGCTCGGCTACGACCCCTCGCGCATCGAGATCGCGATCTACCAGATGGTGCACCTGATCGAGGACGGCGAGCAGAAGCGCATGTCCAAGCGGCGCGGCGACGTCGTCCTGCTCGACGAGTTGATGGACGGCATCGGCGTCGACGCCGCGCGCTTCTATCTCGTGCAGCGCTCGCACGACGCAACCATCGACATCGATCTCGCCCAGGCGGTCGAGCAGGGCCCGGAGAACCCCGTCTACTACGTCCAATATGCGCACGCCCGCATCTGCTCGATCCTGCGGCGGGCCGGTGGGATGGCCGCGGCCGCACCCGACGCCGCAACTCTCCCCGAGCCGAGCGAAGCGGCACTCGTGCGCGCGCTCGTCGACTTCCCCGATGCCTGCCGCGCGGCGGTCGAGTTGCGGGCGCCGCACCGCATCGTCGCGTATGCCCGCGACCTGGCCTCGGCGTTCTCGGCGTTCTACCGCGACTGCCCGGTCTTGGACGCGGAGACGCCCGAGCGCAGGTCGTCCAGGCTCGCGCTCTGCGATGCGACGCGGCAGGTGCTCGCGCGCGCCCTCGACCTCGTCGGCGTGAGCGCTCCCGAGGAGATGTAGCGACCCGGGGCCCAGGTGGGACCACCCGAATGGGCGGTCCTTGGAAAGGCCCGGAGGAGCGGCGCTAGGCTGATCCGGCCGGCTGACATGTCGCCCAGTCTGGCGGCAGCGAAGGGAACAACGACGTGGTTCGACGCTCCATTCTCGTGACCTTGGTCGTCGCGGTGGCGACGACGTGGACCGCCTCCGCACAGGCGGCGACGGCGCCCACCGGGCTGCATCTGACGAGTGCGCAGTACGTGTCTCCCGCCGTCCTGGAATGGACGCCGGGAGCCGATCTGCTGAACGTCTCGCAGACCGTCTACCGGGCTCCGGGCGCCTGCACGAACCCGCTGACGGCGGGCGTGGCAGTCCGCACCTACGCCGACAACACGACGGCGCAGCACTTCGCGGTCCCGGGCGATGGCACGTTCTGCTTCACCGTCGTCGCGAGCGATCTCGCCGGCGGCACGGCGAGCAGCGGCGGAGTGACGGTCACGATCGATACGAGGGCTCCCGTCGCGACCGTCGCCGTCTCGGGCCAGTCCCCGGCGGGCGTCGTGAAGGGAACCGTTCAGATCACCGGAACGGGCGCGGACGCCGGCTCCGGCGTCGCCACGAGCGTGCTGCGTGTCGGCCCGGTCGGGGCCTGCGCGACGGGCACCGTCGTGACCGGTGCGTGGAACACCACCAGCTACACCGACGGCTCCTACGACGTCTGCAACACCGTCACGGACCGCGCAGGGAACAGTGCGACCGCGGTGCTCACGCTCACCGTCGTCAACGCCGTGCCTGCGCCGGCTCCGATCCCGCAGGCCGCCGTCGCGGCGCCTGCGGTCGGCTCGGGCGCGCCGGCGCCCCTCGCCGTGACGCCCGCGTCGCCGGCCGCCCAGGACAAGGATGCGCCGAGGGCGCCCTCCAAGCTCGCGATCGTCCAGCCGCGCTCGAAGAAGGGCCCCGACGCGTTGATTCCGCTGACCCTGCGCTGGGTCAATCCGACAGCCGCCGATCTCGCGCGCGTGGTCGTGATCCTCAACCTCAAGCACGCTCCGCGCGGTGTCAAGGACGGCAGCGTCGTCTATGACGGCCTGCGGACGTCCACCGCGTTCAAGCTGCGCGCAGGCAAGAGCGGCTATGTGGCGCTGTACGCCTACGACCGCACGGGCAACGTCTCGGCGCCGGCTCGCCGCACGGTCTCGCTGGCCTCGCTGATCCCGTTGCGCCCGCTCACCGGCAGCAAGGTCACGACGGCGCCGCGCATGACCTGGACGGCCCAGGAGGGCGTCGCGTACTACAACGTCCAGGTCTACCGGAACGGCAAGCGCATCCTCGTGGGGTGGCCGTCGCAAGCGTCCTTCCAGCTGCCCGCGTACCAGCTCGCGCCGGGCATCTACACCTGGTACGTGTGGCCGGCGTTCAAGCACCCGGGTGCCGCCACCACCTTCGGCGATCTGATCGGCCGCGCGACGTTCGTGTACGGGAAGTAAATCCTCCCAGAGGATTTACCGATCGCTCATTCGCTATTGATTCCGGGTCCGTATGCTCGTCCCGTTCTGCGAGGCAGCCCACGATGCTCGGAGGTCACGGATGAGACGCCCACGCTATGCCGACGTCGCTGCGACGATGGCCCTCGTACTCGCGCTCGGCGGGACGAGCTACGCCGTCACCGCCCTCCCGCGCAACAGCGTCGGGACAGCGCAGCTGAAGCCCCAGGCAGTGACCAAGGCAAAGCTGGCGCCGGGCATCCTGACGATCGGCCCGACGGGCCCGCGCGGCCTCCAGGGCCCCGCCGGAGCGAGCGGCCAGCCCGGGCCGCAAGGCGTCGCCGGGCCTGCCGGCGGCCCGCTCGACCCGAAGCGCGTCGTACACGTGCCCGGCCCGATCTTCGGCGTGGCCCCCGGCGCGCAGTTCATCAACATCGCGGCGCCCTGCCCGAGCGGGGGAATCGCCCTGGCCGGCGGCTACACGATCAGCGGAACCGTCCACGTCTCGAGCAGCATCGCCTCCGACTTCCAGCAGGGCTGGCAGATCACGGTCGACAACCCGGGCGCGAGCACCGGCACCGCGCAGGCGTTCGCGGTCTGCCTGAGCGCCTGAGAGGTTCGCACGCGCACGGCCCGGCGCCGGCGGCCCTGCCGCCGGCGCCGCGCGATTGCTAGCATCCAAGCCGATTGCGGACGTAGCTCAGTTGGTAGAGCATCAGCTTCCCAAGCTGAGGGTCGCGAGTTCGAGCCTCGTCGTCCGCTTCGCGTAACCACGCGCCATGTGGCCGTCTAGCGCCTCGCCAGCGAGATCCCCGCCGACAGCGCGCGCGTCGCGAACGTGTGGTGTTGTGCACGCTGCCGACGCAGCCCGATCGAACAAACCGGCAGCGTGCAGACGCCTCTACCCGCAAGCGGACTCCCGAATCCTGACGCACCGAGGCCCGCCGGTTTAGGACGGGCCTCGTTGAGGGGGGGAAGTGGAGCGGCCGGTTTCGCACAGGTCGCGCGACGGTATGGCGACCGCTCCTGCTAGTGGCTACCCGTTGGTGCATCGTCCAAACGCACGATCGGACCGTGCGAGGTGGGCGGTTTCGCGAGGGCGCCTGGGTGGGAGACGAGCGGGCGGAGCGGCTGCGTTGGTCTCAGACCGGGACTCGGATCAGGCTGGCCGTTCCGCATGTCCGGTATCGAAAACGGAGGCGATCGTGGCGCAGCGGGTACGCAACGTGTGGGACGTAAAACCTCGGAATGACGGGACGTGGGCGGTGCAGCGCGAGGGTGCGAAGCGCGCTGACAGCGTGCACGCGGCCAAAGACGCGGCCGTCAAGCGCAGTGTGCAGCTCGGCAAGCGCCATCACGGCGAGGTGCGCATCAAAGGCAAGGACGGCAGAATTCAGGACGAGCGGACGTATACACGCGATCCGAACCCGCCGAAGGGCTAAGTCCGAGCACGGGCGAGCTAACGTCCCCAGCCCCAGCGGGAATCGTACGTGCGAGCGTGCGCCGGCGTGGCCGCGGTGAGCGTCTCGCGCGGTGTCGACGGATGGACGCGCGAGACGCCCACCTACCATTGGTCCCGTTCAAGCCACGAAACCGAACGGCGGAAGACAGGGCCCGGCAAGGGACGATGGGTTAGCGCGACCCGCCCGGGTCTCCCAACCGGACGGGCCGCGGGGGCCTCGCCAAGGGCGCCCCGTCGCCGAGCGCCGCCCCGTAGTGCGATCTCCCACGGCTTGCCGGTCCGAAACGCGGGAGAGCCCTCACAACGCGGTCGTCGTGCGTTACGGGCCGGTAGCGACCGGTCCGCTCAACCAGCCTTCATCGTCGAACTCCCAAACGCGGTAGGTCGTGCAGACAAGACCGACCTCCGCCTCGCCCGCGGCAACAGCCGCCTCGAGAGTTGTGTACTGCGGCCTTCTTCCGCGCTCGTACCTGCAGTCGAACCAGACGTCGAGCGCAGCGACGGCGCGTCCGATCGGCTGAGCTCGTCTTCCGCGAGATGGACATCGACCGGATCCTGCTTCTGAGGACGTAGATCAGCCGGATCGGCCGCCTTTCCTGATGAAGGAAAACGCCCGCTCACAGCTGCTTTACGCCGACCGGGTACGTGGGGATCACCAATGCGGTATGTAACGTTTGCAACTTTGTCGCTCGGAGCGGGTTTTTCGGCAACGAGGCAGATTGATCTCTCGGTGTGCCCGGACTAGCTTAGGCCGCGCCTTCCGAGATCGGTGAAGGCGCAAGGTGAGGCTCTCAGGAGGCCACTCGCAGAGTCGTGTCGCGCGCGTGCCTATCCGGAGAGACGATGCGGCGCTACCGCAGCCGACACGCCACGGGAGGAATGAGGATGTTAGGGGCCAGACGAGGTGCGCGCCTCGCAGTCGCGCTGTTCAGTGTCGGACTCGGCCTCCTGTTCGCGGGAGCTGCGCAGGGCGCCACGCCGCCGTTCAATCAGTGCCCCGCGATCGGAGCGGACACGAGCTGCGGCATCCTGCTGACGATCAACGCGGACGGTTCGATCACGGTCGACCAGGACCCCACGCAGGGGCCGTTTGATGCCATCGAGGACACGCTGATCGGCGTGCAGAACAACTCCACGCAGACGATCCCGACGCTCCACCTCACCAGCAGCGTTACGGCCGGAGACCTGCCCTTCGGCTTCGACGGCGACGGTATCTGCTTCGGGTTCTACGCGGGCACGCCAGCAGGCTGCCCCTTCGGGACAACCGGCTACGAGGGCCCGAACACGAGCTTCTCGAACATCAGCCTTGATCTGCTGAGCGGCGACGTGAACTTCACGGGTGGTCTCGCAGCTGGCGCTTCGGCGTACTTCTCCCTGGAGGGCGCCATCAACGCGGACGACCTGCATTTCAACTCCCCACCCGTGTGCTCCGCCGCGACGACCAACCTGAAGACGCTGTGGCCGCCCAATCACCAACTCGTCCCGGTCACGATCTCGGGCGTCACCGATCCAAACGGGGACGCGGTCACGATCAACATCACAGGCGTTACGCAGGACGAGCCCACCAACGGCCTGGGAGACGGCGACACCGGGCCGGCCGACGCCGTCATCACTGCGAGCTCCGCCACTGTCCGATTGCGCGCTGAGCGCAGCGGCAAAGGCGACGGTCGCGTCTACGTCGTCTCCTTCACCGGCACCGACCCGAGCGGGGCCAATTGCAGCGGAGCGCTTCGCGTGACGGTGCAGCACGACCAGAAGCCAGGCAACGTCGCCATCGACTCCGGACAATTCTTCAACTCCGCTCCTTAAAGCTCTCCGACGACAGGTGCGAAGGGGTCCGCTCCGGCGGGCCCCTTCCACGCCGGAGGCGACATGCGGGCCGGGGTGCGTGAGTCCGACGATGATCGCGGCAGCGTCCGGAGACGACGGCGGGGACTCACGGGCGGCAGTATTGTCCGGGCGACTGCCCTCACCCTGGGACCGCAAGGGACAGTTCAGGGACGGCGCCGCCGTCGACGCGGCCGAGCGCGGACGCTCACGGATGTATCGAAATAGTCGATATGCGAGTCCTTCTCGCAACCACGCGGAATGCACCTAGGCGGCTCTGTCGCTTCAAATCCTCTCATCCGGGTGTGAAAGGAGCCTCTCGCCGGATTCGTTGACCAGGTGTGCGCCGCGCTCCCCGGCGGTCACCATTCCTGCCAGTGCACCAGGTCTTCCTGCACCCGCCGCCGCTCCTTGAGGCGCGACCCCGACGGAGAATCCTCGCCCGGCTTGCCGATCAAAGCGAGGCCGATCGGCACGACGTCCTTCGGAAGACCGAGCAACTCGTCGAAGATCTGCTTCTGAGCCGGATGGCCGACGAACGCGCTCGCAAGTCCTTCGTCGATCGCCGCGAGCAGCACGAGCATCATCAGCGCGCCCGCGTCGACGAACCAGTACGGCACCGGCCAAGTTACCTCGGTCCCGCCAGTGGCGGCAAGCTTGTCGGCCTCGTTGTATCGCGCGTGATAGAGCGCTTCGTTCGCGGAGATCACGAGCAGCACCGGAGCGTCGGCGATGTAGTTTCGACCGCCGCTCGAGTAGTGCTCGTCACCGAACGCCCGCGCGATCGCATGGCGCTGCTCGTCGTTGGTTACGACCACGATGCTGCCGCCTTGACTAAAACCGCCGGACGGAGCCCGGCGAATCACGCTCACGACGCGCTCGATCTGTTCGATCGGCAGCGGGTCAGGCAGGAACGCTCGATGCATCCGCCGCTTGCCAAGAACATCGCAGAACTCCACGTCCGACACCGTATATCGTCGGTGATTCAAGGACAGGCAGGGCAGTGTTGGTGAGCGGCCGGGCGGAGATCATCGTCGAGCCTCCTCGTCCGCTTCAGTCCAGGGCAGGGATTGCGGCCATCACCCGTCGTCGCCGGGAGCGCCTGACGCCAGATGGACGCCCGACGGGGTTTTGTCGTACACACTCCGACAGCTTCACTTCAGAGGAGACGCAGCATGGACCGGTTCACGGGTGGCTGCCTGTGCGGCGACGTCCGGATCGTGGCGTCGGGACGCCCATACCGGGTCGGCCTTTGCCACTGCCTCGACTGCCGCAAGCACCACGGGGCCCTCTTTCACGGTTCTGCGGTGTTCCCTGAGACTGCGGTGACGATCACGGGCGAGCCACGCGACTACGGCGGGCGGTTCTTCTGTCCCCGCTGCGGCTCTCCGGTTTTCGGCCGCACCGGCGACGAGGTCGAAGTCAACCTCGGATGCCTGGATGCCCCCGACCAACTGATGCCGACCTACGAGAGCTGGATCATCCGTCGCGAGTCCTGGTTGCCGTCGTTTCCGCTGACAAGACGATACGAGCGCAATCGTGACGAGACGAGTCGCTTCGAGGAATAGGTCGCACGCGCTCAGCCGGCCACGATCGTCGCGGCGAGTGCGATCCGATGATCCTTTGTCCAGGGCGGCCCCAGCGTTGCCCGAGGTCGGTGCAGGACATCGCGGGCGGCCCGCTCACCCAGCCTGCTGACGGCTTGATCCAGTACGGCCTTGGCCTCGTACAGGTGGACTTCCCAGCCACGAGCGTGTGCGAGCTCGGCGAGTTCCTGGCGGTACATGATGGCGTCGGCCCGGGCCTCATACGGCGCGCGCCGCTGAACGGCGATGTCGCCGGGGAAGTCGGGCGGCCAGGTGCGAAGCGAGATCGACAGGATCGGTGCGGGCAGCGCGGCTGCGAGCTCATCGAGTGCAGCGGACGCCACGGCAGCGATGGACGCTCGCGCTCTTGCGACCAGCGCCGCTGTCGCGGCGACATCGAGACGCCTGCTCGCGTAGTGGATCGGCGCGGCCGACACGCCGGGCTCGATCAGCTCGATCCGCCTGCGGTCCACGACCTCATGCTCCGCTGACGCCGTCACCGCGACGGCCCAGCCGAAATGATCCGCGATGCCGAGGCGCATGGACAGGGCTACGCCGCGCGGCTGAACACGATGAGGTCGTAACCGATCCACCCGTTGGCAAGGCCCTTCTGCAATGCACTGCCGCCGATCAGGTGGCCGAAGCGAGCTTCTACCGGTGCCAGCCGGCCGAAGATCGCCACCCCGGCGTCGATGACGCGGTCGCGGGCTCGGCCGAGCTCGAGGTACGAGGTGAGATCCTCCGTCGACTCGTGCACGAACCCGCTCTCGCCGGCGAGCGACCGCAGGTCGCCTTCGGCGAGCAGCGAGTTGACATGCCAGCCGCGTGTGAAGCGATCGATCGCCCGCTCGGCCTTGGGAGTGGTTGCGCGACCGCGGACGTCGTCGCAAACCACGAGCGCGCCTCCCGCTCGCACGAGCCGGGCAGCCTCCGCGAAGAAGCGCGCCGGGTCGGGCGCGTGCACGAATGACTCGATCGCGTAGGCCACGTCGGCGGCTTGGATCTCATCGGGAAGATCGCCGAAGTCACCCTCGATGCAGGCCACACGATCAGACAATCCCGCGGCCTCGACGCGCTCCCTCGCCGCGCCAACCTGAATCGGGCTGAGAGTGACGCCCGTGCCCGTGATCGGCAAGAGCGCGGCCAGGTAGCAGAGGCTTGCGCCGACGCCGCAGCCGAGGTCGACGACGTGCGTCGGCTTCGAGGCCGTCCGGGCCGTCTCGGCCGCCGAGCGCTCGGCTACCCCGCGGACGACGTCGGCGATGCGATCCTCGACGAAATGAAACGCCTGTTCGCGCGTCGTGGTGCCGGGACCCCACACGGCACGATGGATGGCGCCGACGCTCCCGCCCTGTCCGAGCGCGACGAAGGACGACGTGTTGCGGTCGTAGTAGCGCCGAATCTGCTCGGTGTCGAATCGGGACATGGGCGGGTCCATCGTGCGTCGATCCTGCAGTGCGAAGCCGCGCGGGTACCGTCGCGGGTGACGTTCGATCGTAGTGACCGGACGTGCCGGGTAGCTCCGGCGCGGTCGCTTCGGGGCTGGCAGGAGGTCGACAACATGCGAACATATGTTCGTGACGGCGCAGGGCTCCCCACTGACGAAGCTGCGCCGTGCCCTGGCCGGCGGCGACCTGGCGGCGGCTCGCGTTGCGGCCGGGGATCTCCCGCACGTCGGGCTGGATGAGGCCGCGGCGCTGCTGGCGCTGATCGCCAGCTCCGACCCTGAGAGGCTCGAGCCGGCCTCCGTCAGGTTCCTGGGCCGGGTGTGCGTGGAGCGTGCGCCGGCGCTGGAGGATGCCCGGATGCTGGCCGCGTGCCTCGCTCAGCTGCAGGACGAGAGCCCGGCGTTCCGGCAGGTCTTCGCCGTGACGCTGCATCGTGTCGGGGTTCGGCTCGAGCCGCGTCCGCGGAATCGATTGTAGACCCCCGCGTAGCCGGGCCGACCGGGCAGGAGGCGGGACGACCAAGCGCCTTGAGAGAGGGGGTGGCCGCCCCGCTGAAGGTGTTCTTCCACGATGGGCGTCGCAAGAACTGCGCGAACTCAGTCGAGGGAGTCGAGGGCGAGCGCGACTGCCGCGTCGGCTCCGGAGTCCCAGCCCATGCTCCGGATACAGGGGAACGGCGCACTCGCCTTCGACCTGTTGACCGGCGACGCCCCGGATAGGGTTGGCCCGGCGTATGGGCGAGGCGTTTCTCTGGGGCATCGTCGCGAGCTCGTCGCTGATCGTCGGCGGGATCATCGCGCTGCGCTTCGCGGTCAGCCGGCGCGCGCTCGGCCTCATCATGGGGTTCGGGGCCGGCGTGCTGATCAGCGCGGTCGCATTCGAGCTCGTTCAGGAGGCCGCCGACACGTCGGCGGGCAGTGGCGGCGTTGCGCTGGGGCTGCTGGCGGGCTGTGCGACGTTCTTCGTCGGCGACACGCTGATAGATCGCATGGGCGGAGCCGAGCGAAAGGGCGCGGACGGTGCGCAGGCCGACGGCTCGGCGCTCGCGATCGTGCTCGGCATCGTGCTGGACGGGATTCCCGAGTCGGTGGTGCTCGGTCTGACGGTGCTCGAAGGGGGAGGCGTGAGCGCCGCGTTCCTCGTCGCGGTCCTGCTGTCGAATCTGCCCGAGTCCATTGCCGCCAGCACCGGCCTCGCAGCCTCGGGGTGGGCGAAAGAGCGGATCATCGGGCTCTGGAGCCTCGTCACGATCGTGTGTGGATTCGCGGCGCTGGCAGGCTACGGCCTGTTCGACTCGGCATCGCCGAGCTCTGTCGCATTCGTGCTGGCGTTCGCAGGCGGCGCGATCCTGACGATGCTCGCCGACACGATGATGCCCGAGGCCTTCGAGCACGGCGGCCGGCTCGTCGGGGTCTTCACGACACTCGGCTTCGCGCTCGCGTTCGCGATCAGCGCCCTCGAGTAGTCGCTCGTCGGGCTCCCCGGCACCTTCGACGCGGGCGAGCGCCGGCCTGCGGACCGGACGCTCCTGCTCCGGCCTGCACGCGGGAAGACTCATCGCACCGTGCAGGGAAGAAAACCGGGAACGGCCGCGCGCCGTATTGAGGGGCTGGGTCGCTCGGAGTGCCCGAGGGCACCGTAAAGTCCCGCTTCCACCACGCCAAGCGCGCACTTCGCGTCCTGTTGTAGGAGAGGGGCCGGTTCCGTGAACTGCCGAGAGGTCCAGGAGGAGAACGCGATCGGAGGCTTCGCACGGTGAGGCCGTTGCAGGACGCTCATGCGTTCTGGCTGCGTGCGCCCGGCTACGGCGAGATCCGGCCGGTCACGCTGCCCGAGCCGGGCCGGGACGACGTCGTGGTGCGCACGCTGCACTCCGGCGTCAGCCGCGGCACCGAGACGCTCGTGTTCCGCGGCGGCGTGCCGCCGGGACAGTACGCCGCCATGCGGGCGCCGTTCCAGGAGGGCGATTTCCCGGGACCGGTCAAGTACGGGTACCTCAACGTCGGCGCGGTGGAGGAGGGCCCTTCGGAACTGCGCGGGCGAACGGTCTTCTGCCTGTACCCGCACCAGACCGCCTACGTGGTGCCGGCCGGCGCCGTGACCGTCGTGCCCGAAGGGGTGCCACCCGCTCGCGCCGTGCTGGCGGGAACCGTCGAGACCGCCGTCAACGCCGTCTGGGACGCTGCTCCGCTGCTCGGCGACCGCGTCACGGTCGTCGGCGCCGGGATGGTCGGCTGCTGCGTCGCGCGCGTGCTGAGCCGGTTCCCGGCGGTGCAGGTCACGCTCGTGGACGTCGATGCCGGCCGGGCCGAGGTGGCGGACGCACTCGGCGTCGACTTCGCGCTGCCTGCCGACGCCGCGGACGGCCGGGATCTCGTCGTGCACACCAGTGCGACGTCCGCCGGGCTCCAGCGGTCGCTCGACCTGCTCGCGCCCGAAGGCACGGTCATCGACCTCAGCTGGTACGGCGACGTCGAGGTCCGGCTCTCGCTGGGCGGCGCATTCCACTCGGGCCGGCTCGGCATCCGCGCGAGCCAGGTCGGCACCCTCTCCCCGGCCCGCAGCGGGCGGCGCACGACGGCCGACCGGCTGGCACTCGCACTCGACCTGCTGCGCGACCCGGCCTTCGACGCGCTCCTCACCGGGCAGTCCCGCTTCGGTGAGCTTCCCGACGTGATGGCGCGCCTGGCCGCGGGGAGCCTCCCGGCGCTCTGCCACACCATCACCTACGAGGGAGGCTAGATCGTGTTCAGCGTGACCGTTCGCGATCACTTCATGGTCGCCCACAGCTTTCACGGCGAGGTGTTCGGGCCGGCACAGCGCCTGCATGGCGCGACCTACGTCGTGGACGCGACGTTCCGGCGCGAGACGCTCGACGCCGACAACATCGTGGTCGACATCGGACGCGCGGCCGAGGCGCTGCAGACCGTGCTGGCCGGGCTGAACTATCGCAACCTCGACGACGAGGCCGACTTCGCGGGCATGAACACCTCGACCGAGGCGCTCGCGCGGGTCGTCGCGGATCGACTCGCAGACAGCGTGCACGCCGGCGCCCTGGGCGACGGCGCCCGGCAGCTGGACGCGCTGGTCGTCACGCTGCACGAATCGCACATCGCATGGGCGAGCTACGAGCGGCAACTGTGACGGCCGTGCACGTGGTGGTACCCGAGGGCATCGACGACCCGGCCAGGCCGAGCGGCGGCAACGCCTATGACCGCCGCGTCTGCCGGGAGCTCGCCTCGATCGGCTGGTCGGTGGACGAGCACGCGGTGCGGGGCACCTGGCCGCGACCCGATGCCGCGGCCTGCGCAGCCCTGGGCAGTGTCGTCGCGCAGATCCCCGACGACGCCGTCGTGCTGGTCGACGGGCTGGTCGCCTCGGCAGTTCCCGAGGTGCTGGTACCGCACGCGTGCCGGCTGCGGCTGGTCGTGCTCGTGCACATGCCGCTGGGTCATGGCCTGCCCGGCGAAGCGCCCGACGAGGCTCGGACGCGGGAATGCGCGGTCCTCTCGACTGCCACCGCCGTCGTCACGACGAGCGCGTGGACCCGGCGCCGGCTGCTGGAGCTGTACGGGCTGCCGGCCGACCGGGTGCACGTGGCCGAACCGGCCGTCGACGCTGCCGAGCTCGCACCGGGCACGGCCGGCGGCGGTGCGCTGCTGTGCGTCGCGGCCGTGACCTCGGGCAAGGGTCACGACGTGCTGCTCGAGGCGCTGGCGGCGACGACGGACCTGCCCTGGCACTGCCTGTGCGTGGGCAGCCTGGACCGCGACCCGGCGTTCGTCGAGGGACTCCGTCGCCGCGCGCTGGATGACGGGTTGAGCGACAGGGTGTGCTTCCCGGGGCCGCGGACGGGCGCCGATCTCGACCGCAGCTACGCCGCGGCGGACCTGCTCGTGCTCGCGTCGCGGGCCGAGACGTACGGCATGGTCGTGACGGAGGCTCTCGCCCGTGGGCTGCCGGTCGTCGCAGCCGATGTCGGTGGGCTGACGGAGGCCCTCGGTCACGGCGCCGACGGGCTCCGGCCAGGGCTGCTGGTTCCGCCCGGCGACTCGGCGGCACTCGGCGCCGCGCTGCGGGCCTGGCTGGGCGACGCCGACCTCAGAGGGCGCTTGCGCCGGGCCGCGCGTGAGCGGCGAGAGTCGCTCTCCCGCTGGTCGACGACCACGGCCGTCCTCGCAGGCGTTCTTGCGGGGGCATCGCGATGACCGTCGAGGAGATCCGGGTCAGCTGGGGATGGCTGGCCCTCCGCGAGCCCGCCGACGCCGCGGCGCGCGCGGTCGACCTCGTCGGCCATCTCGGGCAACGCCTCCCCGCAACGGGCCTCCTGGTGATCCACGACCTCGGCTGCGGGACCGGAGGCATGGGCCGCTGGCTCGCACCGCTGCTGCCCGGGCCGCAGCACTGGGTGATGCACGACCGCGACGCCGACCTGCTGGAGGTGGCCGCCGCCGATCTGCCCGGCCCGGCCGCCGACGGGGCCGGGGTCACCGTTGAGGCGCGGCAGTCCGACATCACCCGGCTGCCTCCGGATGAGCTCGCAGGCGCGACGCTCATCACGGCCTCGGCGCTGCTGGACATGCTGACCCGGGACGAGCTGGCAGGCCTGGTCAGCGTGTGTGCACGTGCCGGGTGTCCGGTTCTGCTGACCCTGTCCGTCGTCGGACGCGTGGACCTGACCCCGGCGGATCCACTGGACGCCCGCGTGGCTGCCGCGTTCGACGCCCATCAGCGCCGCGAGGTCGATGGGCGCCGCCTGCTCGGCCCGGACGCCGTCGCGGTGGCCGTCGAGCAGTTCGAACGGCTCGGAGGCGAGGTGCTCGTACGGCGGAGTCGCTGGCGACTCGGCGCGAGCGAGGCCGAACTGACCGCGGAGTGGTTCACCGGCTGGGTGGGTGCCGCGTGCGAGCAGCAGGTCGAGCTGGCCGCCGAGACCGAGGGCTACGCACGGAGGCGTTTGGCGGAGGCCGCAGCCGGGCAACTCGCGGTCACCGTGGACCACGCCGACCTGCTGGTCCTCCCCCGAGCAGATCGGGCACCGGGATGAGCCGGAGGATGTGGACATGGGCTCGCTTCGCGGGCGTCGCGGCGACGTTCGCCGTGCTGGTCTGGCGCCTGGGCACGGGCCCGTTCGTCGCTGGCGTCCGCACGGTCGACGGGCAGGCGCTGGCGGCAGCGGCAGGCATCGCCGTGCTGACCACCGTGTGCTGCGCCTGGCGGTGGAAGATCGTGGCGCGTGGCCTCGGCATCGATCTTCCATTGCCCGCTGCCGTCGCGGCGTACTACCGGTCGCAGTTCCTCAACGTCACGCTGCCCGGCGGCGTCGTGGGCGACGTCCACCGCGGGTACAGCCACGGGCGCGACGTGAGCGACGTCGGCCGCGGCTTGCGTGCGGTCGCCTGGGAGCGCACCGCAGGCCAGGTCGTACAGGCCGTCCTGCTCGTCGTCGTCCTGATCGTGCTGCCCTCACCCGTGCGCCCGTGGATGCCGCTGGTCGGGATCGTGCTCGGCGTGATCGTGCTCGGCCTCGTGCTCCTGGCTCGCGTGCGACCCGCCGCCGGCGGCTCCCGGTGGGCGCGCGTCCGCAACACCGCGGCCGCCGACATCCGCGACGGATTGCTCGCACGGAGGGCGTGGCTCGGCATCACGCTCGCGTCTGCCGTGTTCGTGGGCGGCCAGGCGGTCACGTTCATGATCGCCGCGCGGACAGCGGGCGCCGAGGCGTCGGTCTCCCGGCTGCTGCCGCTGGCGCTGCTCGCGATGCTGGCCATGGTGCTGCCGAGCCTCGCCGGCTGGGGCCCGCGCGAGGGTCTGACCGCGTGGGCATTCGCCGCGGCCGGCCTGGGGGCGGACCGAGGGGTCGCCACCGCAGTCGTGTACGGCATCATGGTCTTCGTGGCGAGCCTGCCGGGCGCTGCGTTCCTCGTGCTCGGCTGGCGCCGTCGTACGCGGCTCGAGCGGCGCCCCGAGCCCTCGCTCCCGCCGCGCGTCAAGGTCGCCGTGCGACCGGACGGAGCGCCACATGCCTGAGCGCCCGTACACCCTTCTGAGTTGTGGCATGTCGATCGACGGCTATCTCGGCAGCGCGACGCCGCGGCGCCTCGCGCTGTCCAACGACGCCGACTTCGACCGGGTCGACGCCGTGCGCGCCACCTGCGACGCGATCCTCGTCGGCGCGGGCACCGTGCGCAACGACAACCCGCGGCTGCTGGTGCGCTCGCAGGCCCGCCGCGACGAGCGGACGGCCCGCGGGCTCGCGCCGTCGCCGATCAAGGTCACCGTGACCGAGCGGGTCGAGTTGGACGCGTGCGCCGACTTCTTCACGACCGGCGACATCGAGAAGCTCGTCTACTGCGCGAGCCCGCGAGTGGCCGATGCCCGTTCGCGACTCGGACCGGTGGCGACCGTGGTCGACGGCGGCCAGCCCGTGGAGATGCGGAGGATCACCGAGGACCTGGGCGCCCGCGGCGTGCAACGGCTGATGGTCGAGGGCGGCAGCAAGGTCCACACGCAGTTCCTGACCGACAACCTCGCCGACGAGTTGCAGCTGGTCGTGGCTCCCTTCTTCGTCGGCGACTCCCGGGCGCCGCGATTCGTGAGCGACGGCCGCTTCCCCTGGAACCCCGATCGGCGTGCCACGCTCGCCGAAGTCCGCCAGATCGGCGACGTGGTGCTGCTGCGCTACGCGCTCTCGCCGCGCTTCCGGACCGACTGACCGAGGAGATCGATGGCGCTGCGACTGCCCACCGCGACGATCCGCACCCAGGTGTCCGTGCCGCTGCGGTTCGCCGACGGGTACTCCGCCGCCGCCCGGGTGTTCAGCTTCGACGGGCTCGTCGACGGGCAGGAGCATCTCGCCTTCGGGCTGGGCGATCGGGCTGCCGTCGTCTCGGCGCGTGGACGTGAGCCGGCACCGCTCGTGCGACCACATAGCGAGTGCCTCACCGGTGACGTCTTCGGCAGTCAGCGCTGCGACTGCGGCGCCCAGTTGCGTGAAGCCGTCGAGCGCATCGCCGACTCCGGTGGGTTTCTCCTGTACCTGCGGCAGGAAGGCCGTGGCATCGGCCTGTACGCCAAGCTCGACGCCTACGCGCTGCAGGACAAGGGGCTCGACACGTACGAGGCGAACCTCGCGCTTGGGCACGGCGAGGACGAGCGCAGCTACCTCGTCGCCGCCCAGATGCTGCAGGCGCTGGGCGTGTCGCGCATCGCCTTGCTCACCAACAACCCCGACAAGGCCCGGCAGCTCCGGCGCTTCGGTGTGACCGTCGCGGCACTGGTGCCGACGGGTGTGCACCTGTCCGCGGCGAACGCGCGCTACCTGGGGACGAAGGCGCGCAGGGGCGCGCACACGCTCGACCTCCCGCTCTCAGCGGGGTGAGATCGCTCCATGCCGAGCTCCGGTGTTCCGCACGTTTGCCCACATGCGATGCCGCCGGAACGGGTTCTCGAAGACCGATGCGAAGACCCGCGCGAACACGATCGTCAGCGGCACCACCAGGGCGAGCGAGGCGACGAACGCCGGAACACCCTGGCGGACCCGGCCGGCCACGACGCGCTCGTACACGACGACGACGATCGGGCCGTGCGTCAGGTAGAGGCTGTAGGACGACGAGCCGAGGTTCCGCATCGGCCGCGCGTCGAGCATGCGCAGCAGCCGGGCCGGATGGCCGGTTGCCAGACCGGCCAGGAGGCACCCGACGGCCGGGCCCAGCGTGAGGTCGACCCAGAACAGGTGATCGAGCGTCCACACCGAGCCCTGCCACCAGATCGTCGCGAGCACGGGCGCTGCGGCGGCGAGCGCGAGCCCCGCCCACGGCCACGACCTGCGCGCGCCGCTCGCGCCCACGATGCCGGCGGCCAGGATGCCGACCGCGAACAGCGCGGCGAGGTCGGGAGGCGACTGGATCACGAAGACGTCCAGGCCGGAGACGTGCGGGCCCAGGATCCCCAGCGTCGCCACGACGAGCGTGACGATGGCGACCATGACGCCGGCGCCCCAACGGCGAACCATCAGCAGCAAGAGAGGGAACAGGACGTACAACTGGGCCTCGACGGCGATCGACCAGAACGATCGGTCGGGGCTTGGTGCGCCGACGAGGTTCTGCATCAGCAGGCCGTTGACGACGACCGACTTCGCGTCGGGCGCTCCCTGCCCCGGCGGAGGGACGACCAGCCACGCCACCGCGAGGCTGAAGACGAGGGCGGCCCAGTACGGAGGGAGGATGCGCCTTGCTCGCCGAGACGCAAACCGGGAGACCGCGTCGAGCCGCCAGCCGTGGCGGGCCGGCGACAGGGCCAGCGAGAAGCCCGACAGCACGATGAAGACGACGACCGCGAACCGCCCGTAGATGAACCAGGCCGCCCAGAACGGTGCCCGGTCCACCGGGTAGCCGGGGAATGCGCGCAGGAAGACGTGGTTCACCACGACGAAGAGCGCGGCCAGGCCCCGGACGCCGTCCAGGCCCGGGAGCCTGTGCCGCAGAGGACCGGCGACGGCAGGCACCGGGTCGCCGGCTACGAGCCGAATGCGCGGAAGAAGCGGTCGCGGAACGCGTCCATCGGCCAGACCGGCGCGTTCGAGCGGGGCCGCAAGCCGGTGCTCCAGCCCCAGCCGGCGATCTTGCCGAGCACTGCCGGGTCGCGTGCGATGACCGAGATCGGCACGTCGTGACTCGGGGCATCCCCGGTGATGATCTTCGAAGGCTGGTGGTCGCCCAGGACGACGAGCACGAGATTCTTGTTGCCGTAGTGCTGCACGAACGAGACCAGGGCATTCAGGCTGTACTCGATGGACTGGCCGTACGCCCCGCGCACCCGTGCGAGGTCGCCGAAGAGCTCGGACCGCGTCAGCGCGTGGTCGACCGGCATCGTCTTGAAGATCGAGCCGTCGCCGACCTGGTTCCAGTCGATCATCCGGGGGATGCGCGTCCACGGCGTGTGGCTCGACACCAGATCCACTTCAGCGAAGACGGGAGGCCGGTGCGCCTGTGCGAGCTCGAGGCGCTGCAGGGCGGCGAGGACGTACTGGTCGGGCATGGAGGCGTACGAGAATTTCGGTCCGTGGTAGCCGACGTTGCGCCGGTCGTAGAGCTTGTCGAAGTGGTAGAACGACGTGCCCTGCTCCCAGGTCCGGTTGTTCGACGGAACGTCGCCGACCGTCCGCCAACCGGCCCGCTTGAATGCGTCGCTCAGTGTCAGGCGGTCGGTGCCGACGAGCTGGTCGTAGCGCAACTGGTTGTTCACCCAGACGCCCGCCTGCATGGTCGAGTGCGCCAGCCAGCTGAGCCCGCCGAACGTCGGCGAGGTGAGGAAGCCGCTGCGAGCGGAGAAGCCGGCGGTCTGCAGTTGCTTGGTGTCCCTGTCGAGTGTCGTGATCACCCCTGGCGAGAACGACGGATCCTGGAGCGCGACCTTGCCGTAGCTCTCGACGAACACGAGCAGCACGTCCTTGCCGCGCAGGCCGCTCAACAGCTGGGCGGGAGGGGTGTGGCGGAAGCGATCGTGGCGTATCTGGTCGGCGAAGACCGCGTGATCCTCCACACCTGCGCGCACTGCCCGGACCTCGTGGAACGCGAGGCCGGCGGCGCTCGAGGAGGCGATCGGCGCATACGAGACGAGGCTCGCGCCGAACGCCCAGCAGAGCACCCAGACGGCGCCGAGCGCCGTGACGGCCGGAAGTGCCTCCCGGCGGTGGCCGGCCGCGACTCTCGTCAGGCGCAGCAGGGCCAGCGTCGTGAGAACGAGGAGGGCGATTGCGAGCAGCCCTGCGCCGGCGACGAGGAGGTTCGCCTGCGTGCGGCCGATGGAGTCGCGCAGGGTCTCGATGCCGATGCCGGTGTAGCTGCCGTCGGCAACCGGGTCGAACGGCCGGTCGAAGGCCTCGAAGAAGCCCATGTCGAGCACCTTGACGATGACCAGCAGGCCCAGAATCGGCCCGGCGATGCACGCCAGGACGCGGCGAGCGCCGGGGGGAAGCACGAGGGCCAGGCCGATGACGACGAGGCCCTCGATGGGCAGCCTCACGAAGGCGCTGGGCGTCAGACGACCCAGCTGATTCGGAGCGACGAGCGCGACCCAGACCACGAGCAGCGCGAGGATCGTGAGCAGGACTGCGAGACCCGCCCGCAGCCGCCCGTGTGCCTGGGCGTCGCGAGCGGCGACCGCGCGGGCGACCTCCCGGTCCGCGATCTTCGCCTCCCGGCCCGGCGTGGCGGCGCGGTGGACCCACAGCCACACCACGTCGTGGCCGAAGGACGCGTACAGCAGAGCGAGCGCGGCCAGCAGGACGGCCTGGGTCAGAACGAGCGGCAGGACGCCGGCAGCCGCAATGGCCAGCACGATCCCCTGAATCGCGGCGACCACCCTGCGCCAGTCGGCCCGTGGCAACGGTGCACGCATCCATGGCAGCAGCCAGCCGGCGGCGTAGAACGCGTAGCGCGCCGCTCCGATCGCCACCACCCACACGCCGGCCGACTGGGCGACGTACACGCTGAGGACCGCGATCAGGAACGCGTCGACCTCACCGTCGAAGTGCACGCCCAGAGGCGTCGCCCTGCCCGTGTGTCGCACGATCCACCCGTCGACCGCGTCGAGCGTGAGCGCGATGACCGTGAGTGTCACCAGCATCGTGACGTGCGCGGGCCGGTCGAACGAGTCCGCCACCAGCGCTGCGACGCCCACGGCGAGCGTGCCCCGCGTGAGCGTCACCCAGTCGGCCAGACCCAGTCGCTCGCAGTCGTAGCGGACGAGGGCCCGCAGCAATGCCAGATTCGTGATCACGGCGCAGAGCAGGCCGACGACCCAGCCCGCAGGCCCGAGACCGACGGTCGCCGCGAGGGCGGCGAGCAGCAGCGACTGGGCGATCAGCCCGGCCATCGGGCCGGCCTGAGCCGTTCGCACGCGTTCTCTCGTCAGCGGGGCGGCCTGAGCCGTTCGCACCGTTCCTCCGTGTTTGCGGGTACCTCGGGCACTACGGGAGACACCCTGATCCGGTTTTCCAAGACCGGTGGGGAGCCGAGGCCGAAGCGCGACAACTCTACGCTTGTGAAGCGGCCATGAGGCAGGACGAGCGCGCCCCGTTCGTCCAGGCGCTGCAGCGGGCCCGCGTGTCGGCGTACCCCCGGGGCGAATTCGTGGAGCAGGAGAGCTTCATGCTCGCGGGAGAGATCCGTGCGCTCGCCGTTCAGGCCGGCATCGCGCCGGGGGTCTCCGTGCTGGACCTGTGCTGCGGAGTAGCCGGACCGGGTCGGTTCATCACCCGGGAACTCGGTTGCACCTATCTGGGCGTGGACCTCAGCTCCAGCGCCATCGAGATCGCGCGCGGGCGCGCTGCCGGCCTGGCCTGTCGATTCGAGGTCGCGTCCATCCCCCCGATCCCTCGCGGCCCGTTCGACGTCGTGCTCCTACTGGAGACGATGCTCGCCTTCCCCGACAAGGGCGCACTGCTGCAGGAGGTGTCCGGCGCGCTCACGGCCGGCGGGCGCTTCGCCTTCACCCTCGAAGAGGGCCGGCCCCTCACGGAGGCGGAGCGAGCACGCATGCCCGACGCCGACACGGTCTGGCTCACCCCGCTGCCGGAGATCCTGACGGGCCTGGAGCGTGCCGGGCTGAGCGTCCGCCGGCAGGCCGACTACAGTCGCTCCCACCGCGCGGTCGCAGATGCGCTGATCGACGCGTTCACCGCCGACGCGACGGACATCGCCGCGCAGATCGGAGGCCGCGCACTGGACGAGCTGCTGGCCGCGCACCAGCTCTGGAGCGACTGGTTGCGCGAAGGGCGGGTCCGCAAGCTCGCGTTCGTCGCGGAGAAGACGGACGTGCCGCGCACGCCGCCTGCGAGCGGCTAACGCGGGAAGTGCTCGTGCACCGGGAACTCGTGAATGTCCGGCTGGCCGGTCGCGCCGATGGCGGCCATCGCAGGGCCGATGCGCTCTGCCGCGAAGCGGTCGAAGTCGGCGCGCGACTCCCAGAAGTCGAGCACGCCCCAGCCGCCGTCCACGGGGCCGGAGGCGTGGAAGATCAGCCCGGCCGGAGGATTCGCGTCCGGATCGACCACGGCGTTGAGTTGATCGAACAGCTCGGCCGTGACGTCGTGGATCTTGATGCGGATTCCGATTGCCACCGTTGCTCCTTGGATTGACCAGGCGACTCTACTCCTCGCGCCGAGGGCCTGGCGGGGCGGCGGCCGGAAGGGGCTCCGGCACGTCCGTCGGCTCGCCTTCGAGATCTGCCTTGTCGAAGACGATGAGGTACGCCGTGACGGCAGCGACGAGGATCAGCGGTACGAGCAGTGGCCCGCTGAAGAACGCGATGAAGAGAATCACGAACACCGGCAGCCGCACGATCGCCATCGTCGCCCCGGCCATGCCGGAGGCGACGGCCACGGCCAGCGGGATGCTCGAGATGGCCTCGTGCATCGCGATTCCGAGCGTGCCGCCGATGAAGACGAGCGGGAAGATCTTGCCGCCGCGGAAGCCCGTCGCCATCGAGATCGACGTGGCGACGAGCTTGCCGGCGATGATCAGGAGGAGGGCGGCGCCGCTCTTCCCACCCGTGGTCTGCAGGAGCACGTCGAGCTCGTGCTCACCCGAGAACAGCGTCTCCTTCCCCGCGATGAGGGCGACGAGGCCGATCCCGATCCCGCCCAGCGTGGCCTTGGCGATCGGAACGCGGTCGAGCGGTCGCAACGTGCGGTCGATCACGCGGAAGGCGGCGATCTGGACGAGTCCGGCAACCGCACCGGCGGCGCCGATTCCGATCGCGAGCGGGAAATGCTTGATCTCGAGGTCGGGGTAGGCCGGCAACTGCAGGTTCGCGAGCGACGTGAGCGAGTGGTGCGTGATGACACGGAAGCCGAGAAAGCCGGTGGTCGAGGCGACGAGCACCGGAATCAGCAGCGTGTAGAGCGCCCGGCCCGCGACGACGATCGTCTCGAGGCCGACGAACGTCGCGGCGAGCGGCGATCCGAACAGCAGCGCGAAGACCGATCCGATGCCCGCCTGCGTGAACAGCGGTGCGAGGGCAGGCCGACTCATGCGGAGCGCGACCCAGGGCCCGACGGCGGCCACCAGGGCCAGCAACGGAGCCTCGGGCCCGAGGCTCGCCCCGATCGCGAGGGAGACGATCGACGCAAGCACGATGCCGGGCAGGGGCCGTAGGCCGACGTGCGTCTCGCCGACGCCGTGACCGTCGGTCGGCCGCGGGCCGCCGTGCCCGGGGACGAAGCGGATGACGAGCCCGACGAGCGCGCCGCCGAGCGTCGTCACGGCGAGCGCGTACCAGGGGTGCGGATCGACGCCGAGCGCGTCGGGCACGCGATGCCAGAGCAGCGCCTGCAGCCCGTGCTCGCCCCAGAGGAACGCCAGGGTCATGATCGCCGCGCCGACGCCGAGCACCGCGGCGAGCGCGATCAGCCCGAGGTACTCCGGGCTGCGCAGGTGAACTGCTTCGGGCCCGGCGCTCACGCGTCTGCCCCGAGCGGTGTCGCTACGACTCTGCCATTCGTGCCGAGAAGAACTCCAGAGCCTTGCGCGTCTTCGTCTGCTGTTCCCCGGTCAGCGTGATGCCGCGAGACTCGAGGAAGGCGCGGCCTTCCCTGGCGACCTCGACCATGTCGGCGGGCGCGCACTTGGTCGAGAGCTCCAGGATGCGCGTGTCGTCCGGGTAGAGCCAGACCTCCGCGACCATCCGGCGGTTCAGGCCCTTGGGGGAGAACTTCGACTTGAGCACGAAGATCGGGCCGAGGACGGTGAGGTCGTCCAGGCCGACGCCGGCCGGCGCGTGCTCCTCGTAGAAGGCTCGTTGCTCCTTCGAGAACAGCTTGCGGAGCGGCTTCTCGCCCGAGATGTACGTGTGCGCGTCGCTCTTTCCGAGCGTCCCCTTCATCGAGGCCGAGCAGACGTGACCGCCCGGCATCGCATCGACCTCGACACCGAAGCTCGGCGAGCTCCGGCGCTTGGCCGAGAACTGGTCAGGCGTCGCCGGGCGGAGCTTCACGACCGAGTCGTGCGCGCGGCCCCCGCATCGTCGCGCCCGTGCCACGACCCCCGCCCGATCGAGCGCGAGGTCGGGCGTGTCGAAGAAGTAGACCTGGCGGATCTCCGCGGCGATCGGATCGAGACCGAGGGCGGTCAGCGCCGAGCGCTGCTCGGACTCGGGCACGGTCAGCTTGAGCTCGACGGTGTCGGCGCCATCGGTCAGCGCGCGAATGGTGTCGAGCTCTGCCTTGGTTATCGCGAGGCCCTTGATACGGGTCGTCGCCATGACTGCTCCTCTCACTGCTGTTGAGCCTACGGTGCGGGAGCGAGTCGCTGCAGCAATCACCCCAACCGGGTGATCCGCACGACCGAGATCACCTTCGACGGGTGACGCCGACGCCGTGCCGAGACGCAGCGTCCGCAGGGTGTGGAGGGAGACTACAGGCGGCTCGACCTGCGCATGACGCGCGCCGGCCGCCGTCGAGGGCTCGCGGCCACTGCGACCGCTCTGGCGCCTCGCGGGCGGAGGCCTGGCTGACTCGAACCACGACGCGAGCGGCGTCAGGCAGCGCGGTGCTCATCCTCGTCGTCGTCGCACGACTGGCGGATGAGGTCGTCGAGCGAGCGCATGCGCGCGATCGTCTCGTCGGTCCTGGGTGGCCGTGTAGCAAGCCCGGCGATCGCCACGGCACGCGAGGAGTGGATCGGGAGCACGCGCTGGAGGTCCATGACCTCGAAGAGCCTGCGGACGCCGGCGTGGCCGTCGCCTGCGATCACGAGCCTGAGCAACCCTTCGCGCTCGCTCAGCCTGTTCGAGGCGTGCAGCAGCGCGCTGATCACGCTCGAGTCGAGGAACGAGCATTCGGAGAGGTCGACGACGACGTTGTCGTACGCGCTCGCCGCCGAGAGGGCCTTCGCGACCTCGGCCTTGGAGTTGAGGTCGTGCTCCCCGCGGAGCGTCACGATCGCAGCGTTTGCGGAGTGAACCTCGAATTCGATGGCTGGCGGCGTTGTCATCGGGTTTCGTCGTCTTGTATCGCCTATGACCAGCGGGGGTGCCATCCCTCGCCTGGGCGAAATGCGAGGGGTGCGCATCACACCCGTTGGGGGGACGAGCACGTCCCTCGCGCGTGCTGACATGCGTAGACACGCTCTGAGCGAGTGGAGCTCATCATGCGCGTACCTCAGATTCGCTGGTTCGTCGCGCTGGCGGCGCTCGTCGTGGCGGCAAGTCCGTCCGCGCCCGCACGCGCGTCGGAGGTCGACGTGCCGGCCATCGAGGGCGCGTTCTCGGATGGCGCCGGCAACTGGACCGCCACGTCGGCCTGCGCGCCGCTCTGTACGGTGACGAACACGATCGATGCGAGCGCGGGCGCCACGAGTCCCGGCGCGGCGACGGTCGTGTACACGACGCTGGGCGGGCTGCTCGGGGGACTGGCCACCGGCACGAGCACCTGGAAGTCGCCGTCATTCACCTGGGCGAATGCGACCCCCGGCCACGCGACGCTGTCGTTCGCGCGCAAGGCAGCCGTCAGCAGCCTGCTGGCCGTCGGCGGCTCTGCAAGCTCTCGCGTCCAGCTGGACGACCTGACGAGCGATACGACGACGACCATCGTCACGCAGGGCATCACGGCCGCGGACAGCTCGTTCGTCACACATGCGCTCTCGATCGACGCCTCGCTGCTGAAGCCGTCGCACTCCTACAGCCTGCTGGTGACGACGAATCTCGCGGCCGCCGCCCTGCTGAGCAACATCCGGGTCGCCTACGACGACATCAGCCTCGTCGGCACGGTCGAGTCGGGCTCCTCCGGCGGTACGGGGGGCGCGGGCGGCGGCGGCGACCCGGGCGGCACGGGCAGCGGCGGAGCGGGCGGCGGCACGACTCCACCGGGTGGCGTCCCCGCGCCCGGTGGGCTCCGGCTCACAACGCCGCGTGTCGTGCATTTCCAGCGCGGTCGCTCGATCGTGCTGCGCGTCCAGGCGGCTCGCGCGGGTAAGGCGGTCGGCCACCTCGCGATCGTCGTGCGCTTCGGGAGCACGACCCGCCGTGCACTCACCGAGCGCAACGGGGTCGCCACGCTGAAGGTGTTGCTGAAGGGCACAGGGCCCGTTCGCGTCACGTTCAGGGCCGGTGCGGCACGAGCGACGACGTGGGCGCGCGCGGGCGCCCGGTGAACGTGTGATCCACCCGCGGAAGCGGACCGCCGCTCCCGAGTCGCCGCCTGTGCTCGAGGACGCCTTCGGTGGCGGCCTCCCCCTCCGGCCGAGCTTGCTGCTCGCGCTCCTGCTGGCGGGGCTGCTGCTCGTGGGCGCCGCCGGCGGCCTCGCCTGGCACCAGTACGACGAGGCGCGCCGAAACGCCGTGAACAACGCACGCGCTCGCGTGATCCTCGCGAGCGCGATCGTCGACACGTATTTCAGCGGAGAGCTCGCGGCGCTCGAATCGATCGCCCGGTCGGCGACGGTGCGCTCGGGCGATCGCGGCGCGATGCGCGCGTACTTCAAGCGCGTGCAGCCGTCGGTGGGTGGGCCGTTCGCGGGAGGCCTCGGCTGGATCGACAGCCGCGGGTTCGTGCAGGCTTCGAGCGGTCCGCAGTCGTCTCCGCCGCTCGACCTCTCCGACCGCGCCTACTTCAAGGCCGTGATGACCACGGGCGCGCCCTTCGTGAGCGAGGGCATCGCCTCGCGCCGCACGCATCGGCGCATCATCGTGATGGCGGTGCCGACGAGCGACCCGGGCGGGCGGGTGACGGGCGTGCTGACCGGCGCGCTGTTCATCGACGGGTTCCGGGTGCAGAGCGGATCGTCCGACCTCGGCTTCACGGGCCTGGTCGTGCTCGACAGGCGCGGGCGAGAGCTGCTCGCGGGCTTCGCCCGTCCACGCAACGTGACGCTGCAGCGACGCCTCCTGAAGGATCAGATCGGCCTGCTCTCGGGCGTGCACGGCCTGGATGACGGCAGCGACCATCTGGTGGTCTTCGCGACCGCTCAGATTCCCGGCTGGACGATTGCGATCGACCGCCCACGCCCGGATGTCTTCGCGGCCGCTCGCCACGGGCTGGTGCTCGCCCTCGCACTGCTCGCCTCGGCCGCGGCGGCCGTGTTCGGCTTCGTCGGGTGGCTCCTGCTGCGGGCGCGGCGGCAGGCCGAAGAACGTAGTCGCCTCGCCCGCCAGCGCGGCGAGCTCTCGCACGCGTTCAGCGGAGCATCGCTGGCCGCCGAGGTGGCGCGCGGCCTGGTGAACGGCCTGGCCACGGCGTTTCCGAGCGCGCGATCGATCGTCGCGCTCGAGGGCGAAGGCCGCAGCCTCCGGCTCTCCGCGGCGGGAGGCGACGGCGGGCCGCCGAATGCCGCAGCTCAGGATCTCGCAGTCGTCGCGGCCTGCGCGCGTGCCTACGAGTCGGGTGTCCCGTTCGCGCTCGACAACGAGCGGCGGCTGCGAGAGGAGCTGCCCGATCTGCACGACAGCCTCGGAGGCGAGTGTCGCTCCCTCTACTGCGCCCCGCTCCAGGCCGCGGGAGCGCTCCCGCTCGGCGCCCTCTGCGTGCGCTTCCCCGGTGAGCGGACGCTCGATCGGGCCGAGCAGGCACAGGTCGCGTGGTATGCCGAGGAGGCGGCGCAGGCGCTCGTGCGGGCGCGCAGCTTCGAACACGAGCACGCCGTTGCCGTGAGCTTGCAGCGGGGCCTGCTCTCGGAGGAGCTGCCTGCGATCGAAGGCGTCGATCTGCTCGGCCACTACGAGGCCGGCAGCGCAGGGCTCGAGGTGGGTGGCGACTGGTACGACGTCGTGCGCCGGAGCGACGGCATCGTGCAGATATCGGTCGGGGACGTTGCGGGCCGGGGCCTCGCGGCCGCCGTCTTGATGGGGCAGATGCGCAATGCGTTCCGCGCCTACGTCTACGACCACAGCTCGCCCGCCGAAGTCCTGAGTCGCATGCAACGGCACGTCAGGGGTGACGCGATGGCCACCGCGGTCTGCATCGCGCTGGACCCCTACACCCGGCGATTGACGTACGCCTCGGCCGGCCACCCGCCCTCGCTGGTCCTGAGCGGCGCCGATGGCGGGAGGGTCTCCAGGCTCGACGCCGCGGGGGCGCCGCCGCTCGGCTTCGCCGATGCCGGCGATTTCCGGGAGGTCGAGGTCGAGCTCGCGCGCGACGCCACCGTGGTCGCGTACACCGACGGCCTGATCGAGCGCCGCGACTGCAGCCTCGACGTGGGCATCGACCTGCTCGCGGGCGTCCTCTCGTCCTCTGCGGGTCTCTCCGCCGCGACGCTCGGCGACAGGATCGTGCGGGAAGTCGCGGGCCGCGTGGGATCGGGCGACGACATCGCCTTCCTCGTCGTGCGCGCGTGCGGGGTGCCCGCGTGCATGGACATCGAGATCCCCGCTGATCCGGCGCTGCTCGCACAGCTGCGCCGGCGGCTGCGCACGTGGCTCGCGCTGCGCGGACTCAGCGAGGAGGAACGCGAGGATGCCGTGCTCTCGATCAGCGAGGCCTGCAACAACTCCATCGAGCACGGCTACGGCGGCGCAGCGCGGGCGATCCGTCTCATCCTCGATCACCGCGGCGGCATTCTCGAGATCACCGTCGAGGATCGCGGCACCTGGCGCGCGCCGACACCGGATCCCGAGCGCGGGCGCGGAATCGAGATCATGCGCGCCGTCATGCACCACACCAGCATCGAGCGCGACTCAGGTCGCACGCGCGTCTCGCTCACGCAGATGCTCCGCGAGTAGCGCTACCCGATCGAGGGATCTGAGGTTTCGCAGCCTGCCAGGCGGGTTCCAGCCGGGTGTGCTGCAGCGGCGACTGAATCTCGAGCTGGTGGCGGCCCCGTTGGGGGTGCCGGCCGCGCGCGGCGCTGTCACGCGCCTGTGCAGGGAGCTCCGCATCAAGGACGAGTTCGCCGACGATGTCCGCCAGGCCGTCACGGAGGCGTGCATCAACTTCGTCGTACGCGATGGCGACGACGCGCCGGGCGACCGCACGTTCCTGCTCAAGGCGGCCGTCACCGACGAATCGCTGCTCGTCGTCGTCCAGGGCGTGACGGGCGCCTTCCACGAGCGCCCTGCGTGCTCGCGGGAGCCCGTCGACCTGCAGCTGATCGATCCGTTCGCGGACAGGGTCGCCGTCTCCATGCGACCGGGCGGGCGGATGCGCCTCGCCATGCGATTTGCGATGTCCCGGCGCTCCGCCGGAGCGCAGCGGCGCCGCGCAGCCTGAAAAAGCGACTCACCCGCGCGGGGTGACCCTCGGCTCTCGCCTTGCATTCGCGTCTACAGGGTCGCACCATTGCGCCCTGACACCCGTCGGCGTGCCGCCGCACGGGCCGATCGTTCCCCGCACCCCACCGAGGAGGGCTCAGTGGACTTCACCGACCACCCGTTCCTGAACGTCATCTGGACGTTCTTCATCATCTTCGTCTGGATCTCATGGTTCTGGCTGCTGATCTCGATCTCGGTCGACATCTTCCGCCGGAACGACATCGGGGGGTTCGCGAAGGCCATCTGGTTCATTGTCATCATCTTCCTGCCGTTGATCGGGTCGCTCATCTACCTGATCTCGCAGGGCAGCTCGATGGCGGAACGCAGCGCCGAAGAGGCGCGCAAGAAGCAGGAAGGCTTCAACGCGTACGTCCGCGAGCAGGCGGGCGGATCGGCCGGCGAGATCGAGAAGGCCAAGGCCCTGCTCGACTCCGGCGCGATCAGCCAAGAGGAGTTCGACAAGCTCAAGGCGAAGGCGCTCGCCTAGGCCCGGGACGATCTTCTGCGGCTACACGCGCTCGTCGCGGGGCCGGGTGTCGACAGCGATCATGCCTGCGGGCGCATAGGTGCCCGCAGGCAGTGACACGATCTCGCGTCCGAACGGCACGAGCGCGGCTCCGGCCATCTTGAAGTCGGCGATCCCGAGCGGGATCCCGATGATCGTCAGGCACAGGGCGACGCCCGTGATGACGTGCCCGAGCGCGAGCCACCAGCCCGCCAGGATGAACCAGATGACGTTGCCGATCAGGCTCAGGCCTGGTCGCCGGCCCGTGGGGACGAGCGCGCGCCCGAACGGCCAGAGCGCGTAGCCGGCGAGCTTGAAGGCCTGGATGCCGAACGGGATGCCGATGATCGTGACGAACATGAGCACGCCCGCCACGACGTAGGCGATCGCCAGCCACAAGCCGCTGAGCACGAGCCACAGCACGTTCAGGATCAAGCGCAGCACACCCCGACGGTAGCGCGCTCGCGGGCCACTCGGCCTGCGGCGATACTGCCGGGCATGTCCAGCGATGCGACCACCCAGCCCAGCCCGGCACCTCTCGATCAGCTCGCAGGTGAGATGTTGCGCTGGCAGCGCAACGGCCTGGGCGGCGTCGTGGCCCGGATCGCGGGCAGCGAGGGCCTCGGAGGCGCCGCACGAGGCGAGCTCGTCGCCTTCGGCGACGGGGGTGAACGGGTGGGCGGCTTGCTGGGCGGCCTCCTCGACGCGGAGATCGAGCGAGCGGCCGACCAGCTGCGCGGCGGCCAGGCGCCCTCCGCGCTGATCGAGGCCACGATCGACCACTCCAGCGCGCAGCGTGCGGGCCTGGCCTGCGGCGGGCAGGCGAACGCGCTCGTCCAACGCGTCGCCGACATTCCCGAGGACTTCTGGAGCACCCTCGCGCGCCGCGAGCCGGCCGCGCTCGTGATGACGGCCGACGGGCAGTCGACGCTCTCGCTGCCGGGCGCGACGCCGCTGCCGGAGGAGATCGCGACGGTCACGGCCGAGCTGCTCGAGCGCGGCGCGCCCTCGGCGATCAGCGAGGCAGACGGCTCGATCCTGATCCAGAGCTTTCATCCCGGCCGCCGCCTGCTCGTGGTGGGCGAGGCCGCGCTGGCGCATGCCCTCACGCGGCAGGCGGCGCTGCTCGGCTGGGGCACCGAGCTCGTGGACGACCTGCCGGCCGCGGAGGCGGCGCTGGCCGGGTTGCGGGCGGGCGACGTCGTCGTCGTCATGACGCATGACCCAGCGATCGACGCACCTGTCCTGGCCGGCGCGCTCCGCCGCGGCATCGGCTACGTCGGCGCCCTCGGCTCGCGGCGCACGCAGGCCCGCCGGGCGGAGGCGCTCGCGGGCCTCGGGCTGGGCAGCGCCGAGATCGCGCGCATCTACGGCCCGGTCGGGCTCGACCTCGCGGCTGCGACGCCCGCGGAGGCCGCGCTCGCCGTCTGCGCAGAGGTGCTCGCGGCGGCCTCGGGCCGGCCGCTCGCCTCGCTGCGCGACAGCCGCGGGCCGATCAACGCCTGAGAGGCGGCGCCTCGGCGCGTTCGTTTGCCGAGTGCGGTGCGCATGAGTAGCCTAGATGCGCCGCAGCGACGAACTGCCAAACCTCGACGCGCAGGAGGCCCGAGTTGCCCGAGATCCGTGGTACCGACCTGGTGGTCGAATACCTGATCAGGGAGAAGGTCCAGCACCTGTTCGGGTACGCCGGCCACGGCGCGGTGGGCTTGCTCGACGGGGTGTACGACCGCTCCGACGAGCTCAAGGTGATCTTCCCGCGCATCGAGTCGGGCGCCGGCTACATGGCCGACGCCTACTACCGGGCGAGCGGCAAGGTCGCCCCGGTCTACACGTCCACGGGCCCCGGCCCGATGCTGCTGACCGTCGCGATGGCCAATGCCTTCTACGACTCCTCCGCGTTCGTGGCCATGACCGGCCAGGTGGCCACGAGCCAGCTCGACTCGGGCGCCCTGCAGGAGGAGTATCGCCACCACCAGGCCGACTTCCCGAGCATGGCCAAGGTGATCAGCAAGCGCAGCTTCGCCGCGCACTCCGTCGACGACCTGGCGAAGTTCCTGCCCAAGGCCTTCAAGATCGCGGGCTCTGGTCGGCCGGGCCCCGTCCACATCGACGTGCCGTACGACCTCTGGGTCACGAAGGCCGACGTGGACGTGCCCGACCCCGAGGAACGATCGTCGATGCTGAACTGGCGGACGCCGGGCTCCCCCGAGGCCGTCGAGCGGGCGCTGGACCTCCTGCTCAAGGCCCGCCGGCCGCTCATCCTGGCCGGCGGCGGGGTGCTCTGCTCGGATGCGAGCGAGCAGCTCCAGGCCTTCGCCGAGTACGTGAACGTCCCGGTCTACTCGACGTTCATGGGCAAGGGCGCGCTCTCGGCTCGTCACCCGCTGCACCTCGGGATCGCCGGCTGCTGGGGGGAGTATCCCGCGACCGAGGCAGCGCGCAACGCCGATGTCATCCTCGCCTTCGGCGCGCGCTTCTCGGACATCCACTGCAGCTCGTGGGTGCCCGGCTACACGTACAACATCCCGCCGACGAAGCTCCTGCACGTCGACATC
>Ga0207683_10000268_pt1 | contig 46414 bp, 27 predicted proteins | sample KBSM73metaG_FD_184333 | JGI IMG/M metagenome (GOLD analysis project Ga0207683, IMG submission 184333) | Miscanthus rhizosphere microbial communities from Kellogg Biological Station, Michigan, USA - KBS M7-3 metaG (SPAdes) (version 2) | ecosystem: Host-associated > Plants > Roots > Rhizosphere >... | reverse complement strand
CAATGATTTCACGGGATTTGCTACTGCCGCTTTTATCGCCTGGAAGCTCACCGTAATCAATGCTATTACTACTGATGAAACTCCCGCCATTATAAATACCCACCAGGTAATATTCGTCCGGTATGCAAAATCCTGCAGCCAATGATTCATAAAATACCAGGCAATTGGTGATGCAATCACAATTGAAATCAATACGAGTCTTACAAAATCTTTACTCAACATGCTGGTAATATCTATTACACTCGCACCGAGCACTTTGCGTATTCCGATTTCTTTTCTTCTTCTCTCTGCTGTAAACATTCCTAAGCCAAACAATCCCATACAGGAAATAAAAATGGTGATACTCATGGCGACATTTACCAACCATATCGTTTTGTTTTCCGGTTCATATAACCAGCTGATCGATTCGTTTAGAAAATTGTAATTAAAAGGCAAACCAGGAAATACTTTTTTCCATTGTGTTTCGATCGTTGCCAGTGTTGCCTTAACATTCTTTATATTTTTTTCGCCACCGGCCAGTTTAATAGCAACACCTGATATTCTCTCCGGAGCATTTTCAATAACGACCGGTTGAATAGCTTCGCGAAATGAACCGGTATGGTAATCTGCCACAACGCCAACGATAGGGTAGGGTATTTCTTGCTGGTGAACCTGGTAAAGCAATTTGCCTATGGCATCGTGCGGGTCTTTAAATCCAAGTGTCTTTGCATAAGTTTCATTAATTACCAATTCCTTCAGGCTATCGCTTTGCAGCATATTTCTGCCGGCGATGATTTTCATTTGGTAAAAAGGAATAAACTCATTGTTGCCAATATCGGCCAATACGGGACGGCTATCTGCTTCTTTGTCTTTGTATTTAAAATTATCTATGTTCTGAGCGAAGCCCATTGGTGCAGTTCCCTGCAGTATTGCATGACTTACACCGGGTATTTGTTTACAATTTTCTGCAAACACTTTCAGTTTGCCTTCGTGATCGCTCCAGTTATTGATCGTTATGATCGCATCCGTATTAAATCCTTTATCAGCGTTGCTCATAAAACGTATTTGTTTGCCAATCACAAGAGCAGCGATAATAAATACCAATGAAAAAGTAAATTGGAATACGATTAATGCTTTTCTCAGGTTTATTTTATCTGTTCCTTTTTGTACGACAGCTCCTTTTAAACTGAGAACAGGTAAGTAAGCAGCCAATACTCTCGACGGGTAAAAGCCTGCCAAAAGGGTTGTGATCAATGTAATTGCCGATAAAAAGATCAATGAAGTTGATTCAAACGGATGAAAAGTAACGTTGCCCGGTATGTACGAGGAAAATGCAGCAAGTACTGGTTTCACCAGTAACACCGAAAGAATGACAGCTAATAAGGTAAGTACGAATGTCTCGGTTAAAAACTGGTATACGATCTTTGTTTTGTTACTGCCGAGTACTTTCCGTACACCAATTTCCTTTGCTCTCTGTACAGACTGGGCTGTAGATAAGTTAATAAAGTTAACGGCGGCGATCAGCAGAATGAATGCGGCAAGACCCATCAATGCATATAACAGCGGCATATAGGCTTTCCGGAAATTATCGCCATCATCACCACGGTTAAGTGTATCAGAAAAATGAATAGCCGTGATCGGTTGAAGATACATGCTGAGTTTTGACCCGGCATTTTGAAATTTTACATGGTCTTTGATATAGGCAGTGAACCGTGCATTTATCTGTGCAGCCGTTGTTCCCTTTGCTAATTTTACAAATGCCATAGAGCGATGGGGGCTTAAACTGCTCCAGTCCTCAACCGGGATATCTTTTTTTAAAAAACTATGTGTTGCCGTTTTGATGGAGATAAAATCGGTAAACCCAAAATTTGTATTTCCACTCCAGTCTTTAACAATGCCTGAAACATTGACCGGTAGTGAATCTTCATAGATTACCTTCTTGCCAATCATTTGTTGAAGCGGGATATCACCGAAATATAGCTTTGCCCTTTTTTCTGACAGCACTACTTTGTACGGTTCACTTAAAGCCGTTTTTGCATTACCAACAAGCCATTGGTAGTTGAAAATGTCAAAGTATTCGGGGCCGGTAATAATGTTTGTTGCTGACCATGAATCCTGCGTTCCAATCCTGCCTCCGAATTTTTTTGCGGGTTTATCACCATCAGGTATGCTGACTCCTTCACTGTATAAATAAAAAGCAGCGGTAGCTTCAAATCCGGGTATTTGCTTTTGAAACCCGGCTACATCGTTCATGGGGCTGTTTAAAAAATCTTTTGACCCGTCGCTTCGCTGCAGTTCTCCCACGATGCGGTATATGCGCTCTTTATCCGGATGAAATTTATCGAAACCAAGATCGTAGCTCGTCATAAGGTAAATAACAATACATGCACAGATACCCAGGGCAAGCCCCAATACATTAATTGCTGTATACACTTTATGCCGGCTGATATTGCGCCAGGCAATAATGAAATAGTTTTTTATCATGGCAAAAGTTTATCAGTTTTTCAAACTCCTGGTTTCGTTATCACTGCCGTCTCACAAGGGGATAGAGGATGCTTTATTATTCGGATTCCGGTATCACCAGACCTGCGATTATTACTCACGTCTTACGACTACTCTGTCCTCAACGACTTCACCGGGTTAGCCACTGCCGCCTTTATGGCCTGGTAGCTGACCGTTATAAATGCGATCAACAATGCAACAAAGCCTGCGACGCCGAATATCCACCAACCTATATTTATACGATACGCAAAATCCTGTAACCATTTATCCATTGTCAGCCATGCAATAGGTGTTGCAATTAAGATTGCGATCAAAACCAGTTTTACCAAATCCTTCGCAAGCAATACAACAATGCTGCTGACATTGCTGCCCAGAACCTTGCGGATACCAATTTCTTTGCGCCGCTGCTCGGCGGTAAAGGTTATCAATCCAAAAAGGCCAAGACATGCAACAACGATGGCCAGTATCGTAAATGTCATCAACAGCTTGCCCTGCATTTTTTCTGATTTGTATTGGCGGGAAAAGTTTTCATCAAGGAAATTATATTCAAAGGGATTGACAGCATCGAACTTCCGGAACACAGATTCGACATGCTGAAGACCTGCGGTCATGTTTTTGCCGCTGATCCGTACATAAATATTGTCTTTGTCACCATTTGACAACGGAAGCTTCACAATCAACGGTTCTATTTTATGTTGCAGTGAATAAATATTGAAGTCCTTCACCACTCCACCTACTTCATATATTTTCGGATTACCGGCAGTATCTCTTCCCATCTGAATTTTTTTACCAACCGCCTCTTTCCATCCTTCTTTAGTTGCAAGTGTTTCATTGATCAAAACAATTTTGTCTTTATCTGTGCTCATGTTTACCGAAAAATTGCGGCCCCCCGCAATTTTTGCCTGTAGTGTATTGATAAAATCTTCATCGGCTACCAATACATTGGCCATCCGGTCCTTGTCACTGATCTTACCGTTTTGTTCTTCCGGCCGGTAGTCCTGCGCACCGAGACTATTCACACCGATCGGGTTACCCGCTGCCGCTGCACTTTCTATCAATGGGTTCTTTAATAACTCCGTTTTTATCAATTGAACTTTATTTCGCGAATCTTCATTATTTAAATGATAAGTCAGCACTTGTTTTTTATTAAAGCCGAGGTCCTTTCTATTTACAAATTGCAATTGCTGGTAAATGATAAGGGAACCGGCAGTCATCGCGATGGTAATGACAAACTGAAACACAACCAATGACTGGCGGAAACGAAGATTACCTGAATGATTTCCGATTAAACCTTTCAACGACGGAATCAGTTTGAAGCCGGAGAGAAAAAATGCCGGGTAAATTCCGCTCAGGCATCCCGTTATTACCGCAAAGCCGCTGCACAAAGCAATGGTTTGCCATACACCGGGCTGCCATATGCCTTCATTTTTGCCGGTAAACAGGAGAAACCAGGGCATCGAAATTTTTACCAGCAGCAAAGCAATCATGGAAGCGATAAATGTTATTACTATCGACTCCGACAAAAACATCGTTATCAACTGCCATCGGCTGGATCCATTTACTTTACGTACACCGATTTCTTTTACCCTTAACACCGAACGCGCTGTAGATAAATTCATATAATTGATCGATGCAATGATCAATATCAACATGGCTACAAGCGAAAATATGATCACATAGCGAAGGCTGCCATTGGCGCCCATTTCAAAATCCAGGTTTGAACGGAGATGTATAGACGTAAGCGGCTGCAGTTCCAGATGATAATTCACTTTGCCGGCTGCCCGTTCCATATCTGCACGCAGGTATTTGTCAAAAAAGGAAGGGAGCTTGGCATTGAGTTTATTAATGTCAGCGCCTTTGTTCAGCAACAGGTAGGTATACAGGTAAGATTGACCCCATTGCCCATTATCGGTAGCGTACATACGACGAACAGCGCTGAACCGGAAATGAGAATTGGCCGGCACATCTTCTATGACGCCTGTTACAAGATTGCCATCATTGGTACCGAAAGCAATGGTTTTATCAACAGCTGTTGATGCGTCGCCAAAAATCTTTTCTGCCAGCGATTTTGTAATGACAATCGATTGAGGTTTGTCCAAAGCACTCTCGCCGCCGTAAAGGAATTTATAACTGAATACACGAAAGAAACTGCTGTCTGCAAATAATACATCCCCCGTTTTGATATGTTTATCGCCGTAAGATATAGTTCCGCCGCCTTCCATATCCAGTCTCACCGCGTCCTGTACTTCCGGGTATGTACTTTTAAAAGCTTGTGCAAACGGCGATGAAGTCAGGGGGAGGTTGAAACTACCGCCACTCCATTCTGCATGCTGGGCAATGCGATAGATTCGATTGGCGTTGGCATGATAGCGGTCGTAGTTTAGTTCGTCCTGCACATAAAGCATAATGAGCCAGCAGGCAGCCAGCCCGATCGCCAGTCCCCCGATATTGATAAAGGAGAATACCTTATTACGGGCCAGGTTTCTTATCGCCGTGGTGAAGTAATTTTTGAGCATAATAACCGTCTTTGCGTGTGAATGTATAATCCGTTCAATCGCTATGCCACATGCCAAATGGTTGTAACACAACCGCTACGGAAAGAGCTCTACGATAAAGATGTACGAAAGTGAACAGTAGGGCGTACGTGGGCGGACGGTTGCAAACTGTTTTTCGAAAATTAAGGTATGTTTTTATTGATTGAATTATTTTGAAACAGTAAGACAGCAAGGTTGCTATGTGCCATACCTGTCGTTTACCCCAACCATTTCTATCGTACAAAGCTGGTTACTGAAAGACTGAAGGGGTCTGTTTACTTTGCTGTCCCGATCCACCCTCAAAATGTCGCGTTCACCCATCATTGCTTTCAATGAATGTATTCACCTTTGTATAGTCAAACCAATTCACACTACAACCGAAATCAAAATAACTGAAATGAAAACGGGAAATACTGTAAAGGCAATTGTCCTCCTGCTATTAATGCAAATCGCATTAGCCGCTGTTTGTTTTGCGCAGCAGGCCGCCAATACGAAAACTACATTGAAAACGTCTGGCTATGCACCGGTAAACGGCATAAAAGTGTATTATGAAGTGCATGGAGAAGGAAAGCCGCTTGTTCTTCTTCATGGCGCTTATATGACGATCAATCTCAACTGGGCACAACTGATACCTGAACTCGCAAAAACAAGAAAAGTAATTGCCCTGGAAATGCAGGGACATGGACATACGGCGTATAGCGACAGGACAATGAGTTTTCCTGCACTTGCAACTGATGTAGCCGGAGTTATGAAATTTCTGAAAATAGATAGCGCCGATGTTGTTGGATACAGCTTTGGGGGTACGATTGCCTATCAACTTGTAATTCAAAACCCGGAGCTTGTAAAAAAATTAATCATTATTTCTTCTACGTATAAAACGGATGGATGGCAGCAGGAAGTAAGAAGCGCGTTTGATATGATGAGACCCGAATTCTTTGACGCTTCACCTTTGCAAGCCGAATACGTGAAAGTGGCGCCTGATACATCCAATTGGCATAAGTTCGTGGGAAAGATGATTGAGATGACTAAGAAAAGCTTTAATCTCGGTGATGAAAATATTAAAAAAATAAAATCACCGGTTTTAATCATCTGTGGCGATAACGACGGAATTGATAAAGAAATATTGGTGAATACATATAAAATGCTCGGGGGCACCGTGGTTGCCGATATGGCTGGTGTTCCAAAATCACAGCTGGCGATTATTGCAGGGAAAGGTCATGTGAGCCTGATGATGGATACAGACGCTATTCTTTCAAATATAAATTCATTTTTGAAGTAGGAGGTTAGCGTTTCACGCAGAGACGCGGAGATGATTTAAATAGGTTCACTCCCTGTGAGCCCTGTGTCTCTGCGTGAAATCAAATATTACTCTTTGGAAACTTAGACATCAACTCTTGCGCTCTCTTATTGCAATAACGGTCAGTACAGCTGAAAGAAATAATGAGCCAGCCATAAAAATATAAGAAGCGCTGAAACCACCTGTCGAGCCATTCAAATAACCAACAAGATAAGCGCCGGCGAATGATCCCAGCGCACCGAAACTATTGATCAATGCAATAGCTCCGCCGGCAACATTAGAAGGCAGTAGTTCTGCAATAGCAGCAAAGAAAGGTCCGTAAGGTGCATACATAGCGGCGCCGGCAATGATGAGGAGAGTAAAAGACAACATAAAATTTCCTGTACCAACCAAATAAGATCCATAAAACGCAACTGCGCCGATGAGCAAAGAAGGCCAGATAAAAATTTTACGCTTTACTGCTTTATCAGAAAACCAGGACGTAACCAACATGCTGATTGCAGCAAAAATATATGGTACGGAAGATAGCCATCCGGTTTTTACAATATCCATATCCGGTGCCGCTTTGATGATAGAAGGCAGCCACATTACAAAACCATACACGCCAATGCTCCACAATGCATATTGAAAACACAAGAGAATAACTGCTTTGGATTTGAAAGCTTCTGCATAATTCTTTACCGGTTTTATTCCCTGTTGTTCTTTTTGCAGCAGTTCTTGCAGGGATTGCTTTTCATCGTTTGTTAACCAACGGGCATCTTTGGGTTTATCATTCACCAAAAACCACCAGAAAAAGGCCCAGATAATAGCCGGGGCACCTTCCAGGATAAACATCCATCGCCAGCCAACAGCATGGATGAGATAACCCGAAAGAATAGACATCCAGAGTATGGTAACCGGGTTGCCCAGAATTAAAAACGTGTTTGCCCTGGAACGTTCCTGTTTGGTGAACCACCGGCTCAGCAATACCAGCATTGAAGGCATGACGGCACTTTCGGTGACACCCAGCATAAATCGTATGACCATCAACGTTTGAATGTTGCTGATCAACCCTGTTGCCATCGCCAATACGCCCCACGCAATCAATGACCAGAAAATTAATTTACGTGCACTTTTGTTAGCTGCATAATGCGTACCGGGTACCTGGAAGAAAAAATAACCGAGAAAAAATAAGGAGCCTAATAAAGAAGATGTAGCCGCCGTGATCTTTAAATCTTCGGCCATACCGCCGGCTGCGCCAAAGCCAAAGTTGGCGCGGTCAAGATATGCGAGACTGTACGTAATAAAGGCCACCGGTATCATCCGGTACCAACGGGCCCTGGCAATCGTTGTTTTCAATAAACGTTATTTAAGCGAATTTAAAAGCCGGCGGCTGATTATTCCTATTTAATTATGCTTATTGCGAAAAAAATGTAAATTATCTTATGAAACCATCACTGGCTCAAAGCCGAAAACCGGTTATTTTATTTTTGATTCTTGTTTTTGCATTAAGCTCGATATTTTATACGCTTATTATTTCATCGGGGCACCTGGCTGGTGGATTTGGTTTGTACGTTACAGGATTGATGTGGTGTCCCGGCATTGCCGCTGTTATTACAACCATAATTTTGAAAAGACAATTATCCTCGTTAGGCTGGCGATGGGGTAATGCAAAATATGTTTTACAGAGCTATCTTATTCCGTTACTGTATGCTTTTATTGCCTATCTCATCATCTGGGTGATGAACTGGGGAGGATTTTACAATAAGGAATTTGTAAATAAGATAGCGACTGTATTCGGATGGAAAGGTATTCCCGAATGGATATTCATTCTCATTTATTTTATTCTTGGCGGCACGATTGGCATGGTGCGAAGTTCGGCTACTGCTCTGGGTGAGGAAATCGGTTGGCGCGGATTCCTGGTGCCGGAGCTTTATAAAAATTTGGGTTATACAAAAACGTCATTGCTTACAGGTGCTATCTGGTCAGTCTGGCACTATCCTATTTTGCTTTTTGCAGATTATAATAGCGGCACGCCAGCCTGGTATGGATTAACCTGCTTCACCGTTATGGTTATCAGTATCAGTTTTGTTTTTACCTGGTACAGAATGAAATCAGGCAGCTTGTGGACGGGTGTCTTGTTACACGCGAGTCATAATTTATTTATCCAATCATTTTTTACTCCGTTGACAAGAGATACCGGCAACACAAAATATTATATAGATGAATTTGGAATTGTATTGCCGGTAGTTTGTTTGTGCTTTGCCGTTTGGTTTTGGAGAAAGCGGTCCGAATTATCTGCATAATTGTATGCTGAAATTATTTATCTCCCGGAAATGGTGAGCCTTTATGACAGGTACTGCAGGTAACCGCGAGCGTTGCGTTACCGATGGCAGGGTGATCTATTTTGAAAAAGCGTTTGTTTATTTTACCCGTCATCCTCATCATCTCCCTTGCTATTTTCTTTTCAGGCTTTTCATCACTGGCATAATCAGGTTTGTGCGTGTCTTTGTTTTCGGCATGACAAAACCCGCAGGATACACCCAATCCATCAGCGAAATCATCCACCATGATTTTTGATAATTCCTTCGAGTTGATATTCTTTGGCAACAGTTTTAAATTTTTGAATTCCGGGGGCGGAGCGGATGCAATTGCGCAAACAGTTATTGTTGCAGTAATACCTACTGCCGCCAATATTATTTTTTTGGAGTACATAGTTAAAAAGGAAGAGTTTAATGGTAAATGGAAATATTATTATCCGATTGATTTATGTGCACACGTTGATTATTTGGTCTGTGCTTTGTTTGAATCTCCTTCCAGCGGCATATCGGTAATCGCCAGCGTGTGATTGTGTTCAACGTATTCAACACTTGTTAAACCAAGCAGGCCTCTTAATTTTTCCGCCGGCACTTTCATAGGTCCGGCTGCAGGGGCAGCACCCGGCGCAGGTTGTGGAAACGCAGTAGATGTTGCCGAATGGAAAGTGATATTGCCTTCTACTTTTAACATTGTTTGATGAATATGTCCGTTTAATACCGATACAGATCCAAAGCGTTTCAGGTACGATAATGCTATGGCACTATCTCTTGTTCCCCATCCCCACTCCGGATAAATCGTCCATAAAGGAATATGCGCAAATACAACGATCGGCGTACTGTCCTGCAATGCAGATAAATCTTTTTTTAACCAATCCAGTTGGTCATTGCCCAATACACCAAGTCCACCTTCGGCAGTATTTACAACATTTACCAACCCAATAAAATGAACACCATTGTAATCAAAGCTATACCAGCCGTCACCACGTGTATCTTTCCCAAACCGCTGCAGGTACGCTTTATTGTTATTATTCAAAACATCATGTTCACCCGGCACATAAAAAATCTTTTCAGTTTTTACACTTTTTAATTCCTGGTCCAGTGTATCGAACTCATCGTCTTGTGCCAGGTGTGTAAGATCGCCTGTGTGTAGCACAAAAGAAGGCAGCCTGGCCATTGCATTGATCTTTGCAATGGTTTCGCGTAACGTACCTGTCACATCAGGATTTGCCGGCTTGCTGAACCCGATATGACTGTCGCTGATCTGCACAAAACTGAAATCACCGTTGGGTATAGATAAATTATTCTTTAAACGGCCCGTATGCTTATCGATTAATTGACTCATGCCGAATGCCTTGAGACTTCCGCCACTCATGAGCCACAATACACCGGTACCCGCCCACGCCATACATTTAATAAATCCGGCCCTGTCAATGCCGTCATCGTTTTCATTCTTTTGAATTAAATCTTTGTTGTCCATAATTAAGTTTTCGATTTGTTTGAAAGGCCAAAACAATAAAAGGTGCGGCTTTTAATCTATTCTTTTACATTAACCATTACTAATTCTTGATTATATCCTGTTTGATCAAGCGGATGGGGTAGGTAGTGTAAAATAATTCATGCTGTCGCCCGCAGTTGTAAGTTTGCATCGTGAAAGACAACATTCAATTGCCCCAACAAAGTAAATGGCTATCAGTTGCAGCATGGATACTGCTGTATGTTTGCTGGCTATTAATTTTTCAAAAAAGAGAATTTGCGTTTTCACGAACGGCAACCGTGCAATTTTGTTATCTCCTATTTATAGCGGCCAATTTTTATTTCAATTTCTATTTTAACATCCCGCGGTTTTTGTTTGCAAAAAAATATTTGCTGTTTGCTGTGTTCTTGGTGGCCGGTATCGCGGTAACAGCATTGTTACGGGTGCCGCTGGCCACGTATCTTAACCGCAACTACTTTATTCCCGGAAAGCCACAACCTGGTTTTGTCACCCTTTTTACAAATTCGATGCTGAATATTGCAATATGGACCATCGTGCTTATCGCGGGCAAATTGATGATCGATCGTTTCCGCGTTCAGCAATATGTTGATGATATTGCCCGGCAAAAGGAGCGTGCAGAGCTTGATTTCTTAAATGCCCAGTTCAACCCGCATTTTTTATTTAACTCAATCAACTCCATTTATGCTCATATTGATAAACAAAATGCAACGGCGCGGAATATGCTGCTAACGTTTTCTGAAATGCTCCGTTACCAGCTATATGAATGTAACAGCAGCAACATAGCGATAGAACGTGAAATGAACTATATAAAAAATTATGTGGAACTGCAGACTGCACGAAAAGATGATACGGTGGCTGTATCGATTAATATCGATGAAAGTGTAAAAGGGTTTACTATTGCGCCGCTATTGTTTATTGCATTTATAGAAAATAGTTTTAAGTATGTTGGGGCAGCGGACGAAAAAGAAAAACGGGTGACTATCTCCTTTAAGAAGCGGAACGGCATGTTGACCTTTCATTGCTGCAATACAAAAGAGAAAAACTTTGTCAATAACATCGAACACAAAGGAATTGGTATGTCCAATGCCAAACGCCGGCTGGCATTGCTTTACCCGAAAAAGCATAGCCTGCTGGTTGCCGATACAAATGAAAGCTACGAAGTAAACTTAAATATTCAACTCACATGAAATTGAACTGCATTATCGTAGATGATGAACCTGCCGCACGAAAGGTACTGGAAGAATATATTGAAGACATCGAATTTTTGGTGTTGATTGGAAAAGCGGAAAATCCCCTGAAAGCCGGCGCTTTGCTGGCCAATAATAAAGTTGACCTGATGTTCCTGGACATTAATATGCCGAAGATGAGCGGTATTGAATTTCTGCGAAGTTCTGCGGAGTTGCCAATGACTATTTTAACAACGGCTTATTCTGAATATGCATTGGAGGGTTTTGAATTGGATGTATTGGATTACCTGGTGAAACCTTTTTCGGCAGAACGATTTTTAAAGGCCTGTATCAGAGCGAAAGAATATTATGAAGTAAAAAACAAACCCGCAGGCAATACGGATACTTCCCAACCGGGCAATTACTTTTTTGTGAAATGCAACGGGAAAATTGAAAAGATTGTTTATGACGAATTATTGTATGTAGAAGCCATGTTGAATTATGTCGTATTGCATATGGGCGATAGGAAAATGATGGTTTATCTGACTATTAAAGGAATTGAGGATCAATTGCCGCGTGGCTTGTTTTTGAAAATACATAAGTCAACGATCATCAATACCACGAAAGTCAAATCAATTGAAGGCAATGAGATTGACCTGGGCAAAGCAAAGGTGACGATCAGCCAGAACCTGCACGATGTGGTGATGAAAGAAATATTGAAGGATAAAATGATAAAAAGATAAAGCTGGTTCATCCAAATTAAAAAAACCGCCTCAACGTTCAGCGGTTTTTTTAATTGAATCATCTTTCACACTATCGTTGTATAATCATCTTTTCAGTTCTGATTATTTTTCCTTTCACATCATTGATCTTCAGGATATAGATACCGGCACTCAGCTCATTAATTGCAACACGTGTTGAAAGATTAAGTATCGCCTGCTTTTTGACAAGTCGTCCTGTAATATCAAACAATTCCATGGCCCTGCCTTTTTCATTGCTGTAGTTATATACAACAAAATAGTTGGTGGCAGGATTCGGATACACATCCAGTGTTCTGTCTCTCAGATCATTTGTAAACGGTGCCTGGTTGGCTATATCATTCATTATTCTGCCCGATGGCGATTGATAGGTAAACTCCAGGATACTTCCCGGGTTCGCCGGTACTGTTGTTACATTTCCCGTAGGGCCCGATGTAGAACCGCTGGAGTCGCAGGCCACATAAATTTTTAAACCATCCGGTGATACAACTACATCTCTGAATCTGCCCAGCCCTTTGAAGTAATTGATCGTATCGGATATAATGAACGTACCATCATTACTCAATTTGAATCGTGCAATGGTGCCTGCTTTTAATTCTGCCACAAGTATAGAATTCTGCCAGCCGGGTATCGCGTTGCTGCCATAAAAATCGGTACCTGATGGTGCTGTCGATGGCCAGGTCATGTTATTTGTTGTCGAATCGGGAGGTGTAGGTACAGGGAATAATGAACGGATCGGTTCCTTTACATTCAATGTTGTACAATTATTCTGCTCATTTATTATCCGTACGCCACCGATATATCTTCCGTTATAGTTATTATCACAGAAACCCGCTACATAAGGCCAGCCGTAGTTACGCCCCTGTTCAATTATATTCAATTCATCATCACTATAAGGACCATGTTCACTGCTGTATAAGAGATCCACGCCATTCACATTTCCCCAAACAAGTCCCTGCGGATTGCGGTGACCGAATGAATACACCGCCGTTTTTTGACCCGAAATACTGAATGGATTATCCGATGGTATCCATGAGCTTCCTTCAGGCTCTGTATTCAAACGAAGTATTTTGCCCTCGTAGATTGAAAGATCCTGCGCATTGTTTGGCCTGGCGCTGTTATCAAATTGACCGGCGCCCATATCACCCACTGAATAATACAATTTTAAATCGGGTCCTATCGCCAATCGTGCCGAATTGTGATCGTTGCTGCCGGGAATATTTTCCAGTATTGTAACCGGTTGCCCCAACGTTCTTGCCACCGAATCGTAAGTATATCTTTCAATTCTCGTTTTGCGAACGGTAGAACTCAGCGATTGGTAGGTATAGGAAATATAAACATACGGCTTACCCTGCCGGAATTGCGGATGCAATGCAAGTCCGAGTAATCCATCCTGTCCGCCCACATTTACAAATTTGGAACCCAATGTTAATACAATCCTTTTAACACCGGTAGCCGGGTTCACAAAACTAACGGTGCCGCCAAACCGCTCCGTATACCAGATATTATTGTCGGGGCCATATACAAGGTCGTGCGGCATACGTTGATTGCCAATGACGGTACGTTGTGTGAAGGTTTCAAGTACCGGGTTGGGCAAAAGTGTAGTCACATTTAATGGAGTGCCCGGTCCACTTGTGTTTCCTGCGGCGTCTTTCGCTACTACTGTCATCGCATAGGTACTACCGGCAACAACACCTGTTATGTTATATCTTGTTGTTGTTACCAGCGAGCTGTTTATTTTCACGCCGTCGCGGTATACATCATAGCCGGTTACGCCTATATCGTCAGTTGACGGTGACCATAACAGGGTAAATGACGTTTGCGCCATAATGGATGAAGAAAGATTTGCCGGGGCAGAAGGGGCAGTTGTATCCGGTGCCGCAGTTGTAACATTAAGCGTATTGCTTCCTGCAGAATTACCGGCAGCATCTTTAGCTACCACATACATCGTATAACTGGTAGCAGCCGATAACCCGGTAACATTGAATGAAGTGGTTGTTACGTTCGAAGCGTTTATTTTAATGCTGTCACGATATACATCATAACCTGTAACAGCAACATCATCTGTCGCTGCTGTCCATGTCAGTATAAATGATGATTGTGTGATAGCTGATGCAAGTAAATTGGTGGCAGGATTTGGTGATTGTGTATCCGGGAGACGAACCATCAATTGAGAACCTGGTATTACTTCGCCCGGAGTCGCGGTTGATTGTCCTGGTTTGGCCCAGCCAACGGCCATATTATCACTCCCGGTTCCTTCTTTCATTAATGCTTCTACATAATACAGCTGGCCGAAGACAAGTGTAACCGCTGCAGACTTCTGTGTTGCAAACTTGCTCCATTCCCTTGAGTTTGTAGCAGAACTGGTATAAGCAATCCGTTGTTTATTGGTGCTGCTGCTGGTTGTACTTAACCAAAGCTCTGCATTGTCATCAGCGGCGATCCAGAATGTATAGGAACCGGTTGCCGGCGGACAGATATATCCATACACCCGCATGCCATAGTTGTTGCCGGAATTGGTGGGTATTTCAAAACTTGTCAATGTGCCTGTACCGGTTGGACTATTGGGATAGTTCGCATTTGATGTGAGGGTTGTTACTGATGTGCCTGAAATGTTTGTCCATTTCTGGAAATTGATGGCACCGGTACCGCTGCAACCCGGCGCCACCGGTGTAGTGATATTTATTGTATTACTGTTGACAGACAAATTGCCGGCGGCATCTTTTGCATTGACATAAAAGCTGTATGCTGTTGAACCTGTAAGAGCAGTTACCTGGTAGGTAGTAGCCGTAACCGGTGATGTATTTATTTTGGTACCGTTTTTATAAACATCATAACTGGTAACCGCAACATTGTCGGAAGATGCCGTCCAGTTTAATGTAACGGATGAATAAGTGAGATTGGATGATGTAAGACCCGATGGTGCCGTTGGCGCTTCCGTATCGGGCGATGGCGCTGTCGTTACATTCAATACACTGCTAGCGCTACTGTTCCCGGCAGCATCTTTTGCCTTTACGAAAAATGCGTAGGTAGTGCTCGCAGACAGTCCGCTTACTGCAAACGTGGTGGCTGTTACATTCTGCGTATTGATCTGTACATTATCCTGGTAAATATCATAACCGGTAACAGCGACATTGTCGGTTGATGCGGTCCAGTTTAATGTAAATGATGAAGACGTGATATTCGTCGGGCTCAACGCTGTTGGTGCCGATGGAGCTTGTGTGTCGGGTGTCGTGATGCTGACCGTATTGCTGATGGCTGAGGTGTTGCCGGCAGCATCTTTTGCCTGTACATAAAACTGGTAGGCCGTGGAAGCATTCAGGCCGGTTACGGAATACGTTGTTGCTGTGATCAACGATGAATTGATCTTTGTACCGTTACGGAAAACATCATAACCGGCTACACCGATATTATCCGTTGAAGCGGTCCAGTCCAACATAACGGAAGATTGCGTAAGGTTGGAAGTAGCGAGATTCGTCGGTGCCGACGGAGCCTGCGTATCATTCGATGAAAGTACCAGGTCGCCAAAGTTTCTCGGGTATTGCCAGTTGTCGGCATCACCCGCCCACATCAGTTGACTTTCTCTTGTGCCGCCGTTATCGTCGTCATCACAAGCGGCATCAAACCCGATTGTAAAACCGGCTGCCGGATTTATAATGCCCATATTACTCCATGGAATTTTGATTTCGACGGTATAGCCATTGGAGTTTGACGACCATGCATGCTGCACGCCGGTTGTTTTATTATTTTTTTCCCAGATGGTGTTGCTGTTCCATTCTTTTGCAAATTGCCTGTCATTGACGTCATAAGCAGTTCCGCCATTATTGTCCGCATCGATATATACTTCTACGGCATCATCATCCCACGCATTTTGCGAATCGTTAAACTTATTGGCGTCTGTTACTGTAAATGCAACATACAGGTTCAGGCTATCCCATACCACGGCATATTTCACCGTATTGTTAGGAGTGCCGATTATCGTCTTTGTTACAGAATTACTGAATACCCAGTCAGATTCATTCGGATTCCCATTCAGGTTAATCGTCGAAGTTCTTTTCTTTGCGTATACAACCGGGGTTTGGGAAAAAACAGAATAGGAGATAACTGCAAACAGGCAGATCAGCAGTGGTTTTATCATAAATAGTGGCTTTGGTTAGTGGGTTGCGTGGATAAAGGTAAAGGATTGTAAATATGTTGTAATAAAATTGAAGATGGAATCGGGAAAAATTTTTGCTACACTGTATCTGTCATTGTTTAAATTCAACACCGGCAAAAACTATCCTGAAATAAAAGGGGATTATGATAGAGAAGTGCGTACAAAATGACTTTGCGTTGATTTATGAAATAATCAATGACGGCGCGCAGGCCTACCGGGGAGTAATACCCGAAGATCGCTGGCATGAACCGTATATGCCGGAAGCTGAATTGGGAAGACAGATGAATGAGGGCGTTCAGTTCTGGAAATATACCGAAGATGGAAAAATATGGGGTGTGATGGGCATTCAATTCAAAGATGATGTGACCCTTATCCGCCATGCCTATGTGCGTACGTCAGAAAGAAATAAAGGAATTGGCGGCAAGCTGCTTAAATATTTATGTACGATGGCAACAACGCCTATTTTGATAGGCACATGGGCCGATGCGACCTGGGCGATTGAATTTTATAAAAAACATGGGTTCCGCCAGGTAACAACCGAAGAAAAGAATAAGCTGCTCGTAAAATATTGGTCCATTCCGGAGCGACAGGTAGAAACATCGGTTGTATTGGCTGGCGCTGATTGGAAAGGTTTATAAACTTTGAACCGCCGCTGCAAATGGATGAACGATTATCCGGATTAATGCTATTTTTATTGTGGTCTTTCACTGGATTGTTCACAACGGGAAAACAACACACATGCAACCAAAACCTATCACTGTCCTGTGCACTTTTTTTATAGCCCTGGCTGCACATACGCAAAGCGCTTTTAATCATGATGATTTTCAAAAAACGGTACGTGTGACTGATGTAGAAGGGCGGCCGTTTGTGAACCCGGCCGCAGACGTAGCCGGCACGCAGTTTTTTATCGAAGAGTGGAAAAATGGATCTATAAAATTATTCAACAACGCCGTGTATAATCATATCCCGGTAAGGATGAACCTGCAAACCCAGCAGGTACATTATATGGAGGGTACAAATGAACTGGCGGTGATGCCTTCGCTGGTCAGGGAATTATTTATTTATGATACGGTGAACGGACAACCGACAGTGTACGATTTTCAAAGCGGCTTTCCGGCGTTTGAAAAACTGACTGAACATAGTTTTTACCTGGTGCTTAGTAACGGAAAGACAAAGCTGCTGAAGTCTATTCAGAAAGACATAAGTGAAGAAGGTGGTGTGCTGGGTGGCGAAGTAAAAAAGGAATTTACCGCCTATGAACGCTATTTTTTATTTGCTGATAATAAATTACAACAGGTAAAATTGAATAAGTCTTCTATACTGCAGGCCTTAAACAGTCAGCAGGCAAAAATTGAAGACTATGTAAAAGCAAATAGCCTCTCTTATAAATCTGCGAGTGACGTCGGAAAAATTGTGGATTATTATAACGGCCTTTAATTATCCATTTGTCGCCTGCATTTAATTCAGCCATTCGATCACATATTTTATGGTTTTATAAATCATAAAAGGAAAGCGGTAAACTATTTTGTCTAGCCTGCACATTTCTACTGCTTTATTCGAAAAATATTCTTCAAGGAATAACTACTGACTTTCGTTGAATTGGACAAAGGCGTACTTTTATTTGTCCTTATATTGATCGCCGTCATCCTGACTCATTTTTTAGTATGAAAAAAACTTCTGTCGTTTTAATTTTTGCTTTATCGGTTTATTCAGTTGTTGCTCAATCTGATAAACAGAAAGACATCGTTTTGATAAAAGAGGCCAGGGCTGCCTCCAATAAAGCCATTGCGGCAAGGGATATTAACGTAATAGCGAGTTATTGGTTAGATGATTTTGTACAGGTTCGTGGCAATGCGAGTCACCTGGTGGGTAAGGATACCATCATAGCTTCATGGAAACAGCTTTTCAATACGGATCAGAAAGTAAGCTATGTTCGTAACCCGGATGAGATAATTATCAGTGATAACGATACACTGGCCTGGGAAACCGGGAAATGGATCGGTATACACTCATATAGCAAAGGAGGTAATTACTCAGCGATGTGGCGCAAAGTGAACGGCGGGTGGAAGATACAGGCTGAACTTTTTGTTGCTTTGAAAAATTAAAACGGGCAAACGTTTCACCGATTCAATTATATAAAATTTTAAGCGCTCAACGAATGATGAAAATTAACTTGTTTCTTATAGCTATTCTTGCCGCGATGCAATTCAATGCAACGGGCCAAATGCAAAAGCTTTCCGGTGAACAGGAACTCGCCCGCAGTATTTTTAAAGAATTAATTGAAATAAATACGACCCATACAAACGGCAACACAACGATCGCAGCCCGGGCGATGGCAAAACGATTACTTGATGCAGGCTTTGCTCAAAAAGATGTCCAGGTCATTGGTCCAAAAGAAATGAATCAAAATTTAATTGCCCGCCTGCATGGATCCGGAAAAGCAAAACCTGTTTTATTTCTCGCGCATCTCGACGTTGTAGAAGCGCTGTTAAAAGATTGGTCATTCGATCCGTTTAAGCTAACTGAACAGGATGGTTTTTTTTATGGCCGCGGTACAATGGATATCAAAGATGGTGCGGCAATTCTTGTGGCAGATTTTATACGATTGAAGAAAGAAGGGTATGTGCCTGACCGCGATCTTATTCTTGCATTGACAGCAGGCGAGGAGGCCGCAGCGGATTATAATGGAGTAAACTGGTTACTGAACAGCCGCCGTGATTTAATTGATGCGGAGTTTTGTATCAATATGGATGCAGGTGATCCGCAAATGAAAAACGGAAAGCGGATCAGCCGTACGGTACAGGCGAGTGAGAAAGGTTATTTATCATTTAACCTTGAAGTGAAGAATCCCGGCGGGCATAGTTCTCTTCCTCCCAGGGAAAATGCGATCTATCGTCTTGCCAACGGACTTGTAAAACTTTCGAACTTTGATTTTCCTGCGCAGCTGAATGAAGTAACAAGAACTTATTTTGATAAAGTTGCAGCAACAGAAAGCGGGCAGTTATCGCTGGATATGAAAGCCGTATCGGCAAATCGTTTGGATACAGCCGCTATTTCGCGTTTATCAATATCACCCTATTATAATGCACTGATACGAACTACTTGTGTTGCTACAATGCTCGAAGGCGGTCATGCAGCCAACGCGTTGCCGCAATCAGCAAAGGCTGTTGTTAATTGCCGGATAATGCCCGGAAGCAAAAGCGGTGAAATTCAAAATACACTGATCCGGGTTTTGGCAGATAGCCAGATCAGTGTTGCACCTGTAACTCAATTTAAAGAAAGCCCGGCTTCTCCATTAAATCCTGCAATTATGAAAAAGATTGAAGGAGTAACGGATAAATTGTGGCCGGGAGTGATAGTGCTTCCTATAATGGAAGTCGGTGCCACCGATGGTTTTTATTTGAGAGCCGCAGGATTACCAACCTATGGAGTATCCGGCGTATTTATTGACGAAGACGATGTGCGTGCTCATGGTAAAGATGAACGCATTGGCGTAAAAGAGTTTTATGATGGACTGGAGTACGAATACGCGTTGATTAAAAGTATCGGATCAAATTAACTATCTGTTTTCAATCGTCTATTATCCATTTGCCGCCATCCCATTGCCACGTATGCTTCATTATACCAGGCTATGAAAACTGCAGGCCACGGTTTCTGCTGCGTGACATGTTTTTATTGTGATGCTCCTGTTTGTAAAAAAACTGCTTTTTATACCGAAATTCAATGCCCGCAAAAAGACGCAATGAATAAATATTTTTGAAAAACTTTTTATTGACTGTCCAGTTTGATTTGCCTCGTTTGTTATCAATGTATAAAACAAATTAATAACCGTTTGCTATGCCCCGGCAGGCAAGGCCGGAAGCAAACACAAAATTTTTACTATGGATGAATATATGTTGATTTTCAGGCATGAGGACGGATCAAAGATTGCCTCACCGGAACAGATTCAGGCCTGGATGAAGCAAACCATGGATTGGATCGGTGGGATCGCTGCACAAAACAAATTTGTTGGCGGTAATGGATTGTCTTTTGCAGATGCGAAAGTTGTACACCATAAAGGTGTTGTTACGGATGGACCGTTTGGTGAGATTAAGGAAACACTTGGCGGATATGTTATTGTAAAAGCTGAATCGGTCAATGAAGCGGTTGAGTTTGCAAAAGGTTGCCCTATTTTAGCAGGTGATGGAAATACGATGGAAGTAAGGAAGATTGTAAGAGGAGACGGCGTTCATTAAAATTCTGATTCACTTTACTTTTACAAGTTGAAAATTGAACCACATCAGGCACAAAGTCACATAGAAATCAGAACCCTTTTTAAATAAATACGCCGTTTTCTTCCCGATGGCTATCGGGAGTACCTGATGTGGTTCATAATTTTTTGGTTGAATGAACATGAAGCAGCAGGAGCTTATACCGCATTTATTCAGAACGGAATACCGGAAAATAATTTCTGTTCTTTGCCGGCATTTCGGATTTGAGCAAATTGAAAATGCTGAAGATATAGCAAGCGATACGTTTCTTACGGCCGCACAAACCTGGAGCCTCAACGGAATACCACCCAACCCGGTAGCATGGTTGTATAATGTGGCAAAGAATAAAGCGAAGAATTTTTTGCAACGCAATAATCTCTTCCAAAATAAAATATCACCGGAAATACGAAAGACATCATCAGAACTGTACCGGGAAGAAATCGATCTGTCTCCGCAAAATATAAACGACAGTCAATTGCAAATGATGTTTGCAATCTGTCATCCTTCAATTTCAACGGAAGCACAGGTAGGATTATCACTCCGTATACTTTGCGGTTTCGGTATTGAAGAAATAGCCGATGCTTTTTTAACCAGCAAAGAAACGATCAACAAGCGTTTATTCCGTGCAAAGGAAAAGCTGAGGGAAGACCAGGTAAAAATTGAATTACCTGCTGCAACTGAAATAGATAAACGGTTAGAGACGGTATTGACAACGATTTATTTATTGTTCAATGAGGGATATTATTCGGTGAGCCAGGATACAATCATTCGTAAAGATCTTTGTGTTGAAGCGATGCGCCTTTGTACCATGCTGACAGAAAATGAAAGTACCAATAAACCGCAGGTCAATGCATTGCTTGCCTTGATGTGTTTTCATGCTTCAAGATTTGATGCACGGCTCGATAATAACGGGGAGCTTATCTTATATGAAGACCAGGATACGGGTTTGTGGAATTCTGAACTGATTGCCAGGGGCGGTTATTATCTCAAATATGCCTCAACAGGCGACAGGCTTTCCAAGTATCATTTGGAAGCAGCTATCGCCTGGTGGCATACACAAAAAGAAAGTACAGCAGAAAAATGGGAAAACATTTTACAGTTATATAATCGTTTGTTACAGATAGAATATTCACCCATTGCTGCGCTTAACAGAACATTTGCGTTGTCAAAAGCGAATGGAAAAAAAGAAGCAATAGCAGAAGCAGAAAAACTAAAGCTTATAGACAACCAGTTTTATTTTATGCTTCTTGGTGAATTGTATACCGACAATGACAATGAAAAAGCAAAAGAGAATTTTAAAAAGGCTCTTTCGCTTGCAAAGACGGAACCGGACAGGCATGCGATCCAGAGAAGGATTGATGCGCTGTCGTGAGTAAGCGGTCGAAAGCCCGCACCTGATTCATCAGCATTTTTAAAGATTACGACACTCCCCGTTCACCATTCACTACTTACGATTATTCTGTACGTAACGACTTCGCCGGATTCATCGTTGCCGCTTTAATTGCCTGGTATGCTACTGTGAACAGTGCTATCAACAATGCGATCATTCCGGAAACAAAAAATATCCACCAGCTGATACTTACACGATACGCAAAATCCTGCAACCATTGGTTCATAGCCCATGCAGCGACCGGGAAAGCGATAACAGAAGCGATTAAAACCAGTTTGAGAAAATCTTTAGAAAGCATACGGGCAATATTGTTTACTGATGCACCCAATACTTTTCGGATACCGATCTCTTTTGTTCGTTGCTCCGCGGCGTACGATGCCAACCCAAACAAACCCAGGCAGGCAATTAAAATAGCCAGTGTGGCAAATGTGATAAAGATTTTCCCCGTTTGTTGTTCTGCGTGATACTGATTGTGAAATTCCTCATCCATAAATGAATAAATAAACGGATTGGAAGGACTCATGGCCTGCCATTTTGTTTTTACCTGTGTCAATACGCCGGCAACATCGTTTGATTTTATGCGGACAGCTATGCTGTTGTTATCTTTTCCAAACCGCAATGCCAGTGGCGTTATCATATCTCTCAGTGAATTGAAATTAAAATTCTTTACTACGCCAACGATAGTATGTTCAATGACTTGTTTTCCATCGAGTCCTTTTAACCTGTATAATTTTTTATTTACGGGATCAGTTGTTGCCAGCATTTTAGCGGCCGCTTCATTAACAATGACCGCATTTGAATCAGAAGGTAGCACACGCAAAAAATTTCTTCCTTTCATTAGTTTAATGCCAAGTGCCGGTATATAATTTTCATCTACCGTCCACTTTTGCATCGATACCGCTGTCTTCGGATCCAGAAGAGGGGTAGTAAAAAAAGCATCATTGCTTCTGTCGCCGTTCACCGGGAGATACCCGGTCATTGTTGCATTCGATATACCACTTATGTTCAATAATTCATTCCTGAATGCAGCAGCCTGGCCATTTAGTGCATTTGTATTTTGAATGATCAATACATGGTCCCTGTCAAAGCCGATATCCTTGTGCCGGATATAATTAAGCTGATTGTAAATAACGAGCGTGCCTGCTATCAGGATAATAGATACCGCAAACTGGAAAACAACGAGTGAATTCCGCAGCCAGGAATTTTTAAATCCACCTGCCAGTTTTCCTTTTAATACTTCCACCGGTTTGAAAGCAGATAAAAAGAACGCGGGATAACTGCCGGCAAGTAAACCGGCGACAAACATTAACAGAAAAAGAGAAAACAGCATCGAAGGTTGAAATAATAAGTGGATGCGGATTTGCTTTTCTGCAAGAATATTAAACCAATGAAGAAATGTAATTGCCATCAACAAGGCAAGCAGCAGCGAAAGAAAGCTTACGATCAAAGATTCCGTCAAAAACTGGCGGATTAAATTGTTGCGTAGCGAACCTAATACTTTCCGGACCCCCACTTCCTTTGCGCGGTTGGATGAACGTGCAGTAGAAAGGTTCATGAAATTTACACAGGCGATTAACAAAATGAAAACAGCAATTGCCGAAAATATGTATGTATAGGTTATGCTTCCGTTGGCACCCAGTTCTCCCATCTTATTCGAACGAAGATGGATATCTGTCAATGGGGTAAGCGTATTTCGGACATAGCTGCCTTGTTTTTTAAACTCCTCCAATGTAGTGCCCATCGTATTTTTCAATATCGGGGATACATGCCGCTCGAGCATTTTATCAAACTCCGGAAGCATCCTGGTGGCGTCTGTTCCTTTCTTAAATAAAAGATATGTATTGTAGTTCTCGCTTATCCAGCCATCATCTCCATTGCGGCTGTCTTCATTTTCGCACATGGGCAGAAAAATATCAAAGTTGAAATGCGATTGCTGCGGTATATCTTTTATAACGGCGGTGATCTTATAATTTTCTTTGTTATCGATCAACAGCGTTTGACCGACAGGGTCAGGCATGTTAAAATACTTGTGCGCCATTGTTTCTGTAATCACAATCGAATGCGGTTCTTTTAATGCAGTCTTTGCATTACCCGCGATCAACGGCAGCGTAAACACATCAAACAAGGTAGAGTCTGCATAAGTAACTTTTGTTTCGCGCAGATTTTCTTCGCCTTTTTTTATTAAAACAGGATAGTGCCATGAAAACCGGACATACTGTTCTACCTGCGGAAACTCTCTTACTGTTTCAGGTCCCATAGCCGCCGGCGCCTGTGCAAGGTCAAAATGATTGCCACCAAATTTCACGTCGTGGCCTACACGATAAATTCTACCCGCATTCAGGTTATACCGGTCATAGCTCAGTTCATCCAATACATATAAAATGATAAGGAGACAGGTAGCTAACCCGGTCGCTAAGCCAATAATGTTTATTGCAGAAATGCCTTTGTTTCGCCAAAGATTACGGAAAGCGATTTTGAGGTAGTGTTTAAGCATGGCAGGTGATGATTGAATGAGTTTATTTTTTTGTTACCGGCTTTTGATTCTCTATTCAACTATCGTTGTGTCACCCGATAGTTATCGGGTCCCTTGCACTTTCTGTTCATTGCTCGGCTACGTCACCTTTCGTCTGGCTCTCTTGAGGGAAAAAGTCCGGCGATGTAGTACTATGCCGACCCGAATGACTTTCGCAACATCTTTAGATCATTATCCACCATTTTCGGAAATTCGTCCGGCAAACAACTTTTATCAATTGCACGACATTCGCCATTCGCCAGTCTATTCCGTTCTCAAACTCTTCATCCCTACCATATCGGTCCCGATAACAATCGGGGCGTCACTCCGTTCGGAGTGACTTCACCGGGTTCGCCACTGCCGCCTTTATTGCCTGGAAACTCACTGTAATAAATGCTATGAGAATTGCGATTAGACCTGCCAGTAAGAATATCCACCAGCCAATAGAAATCCGGTACGCGAAATCGAGCAGCCATTTATGCATGGCGTACCATGCAATGGGAAATGCAATAACCGATGCGATAATAACGAGCTTTAAAAAATCTTTTGACAACAGGCCAATTATATTGCCGGCAGAAGCGCCTAACACTTTCCGGATACCGATTTCTTTTGTACGTTGTTCTGCTGCATATGCCACGAGACCAAATAAACCGAGACAGGCGATTACTATAGCAAATACGGCGAAGGAAATAAATATTCTTCCGATCTTTTGCTCCGCCTGGTAAATATTATTGAAGTCATCGTTCATAAATGAATAGTTAAATGGCTGCGATGGCGCCATTGTTTTCCATTTATTTTCTACCTGGGACACAAGACCGGAAATATTTTTACTATTGACACGGAAAGCCATTTTGCCGTTTTCCGGGCGAAGAAATAATGCAAGCGGAGTAACCTGCTCACGCAGTGAATTGAAATTGAAATTTTTTACAACACCAACGATCGTGTAAGCAATAGTTTTATTGGACTTGATATCTTCCAGTACATACACTTTTTGATTTACAGGGTCTTTAAAGCCGAGCAACCTGGCAGCAGCTTCATTGACTATAACGCCCGACGAATCAGTAAGCATTTCTTTTGAAAAATTTCTACCGCCGGCCATACTCATTCCCAGGGTCGGTATATAGTTCTCATCCACGTTCCATGTTTGAATACTAACCGCTCTTTTAGGATCCATCGATGCATCCGGCCATATCGGGTTATCGCTGCGCCAGTCGGAAGTAGGAAGGAACCCCGTCATCGTTGCTGCCTGCACACCATTTATTTTTAACACCTCTTGTTTGAAAGACTTTGCCTGCTTATTCAATGCATTTGTGTTTTGAATGATCAATACCTGGTCCCTGTTAAACCCGATATCTTTTGTACGGATATACGTAAGTTGATTATAAATTACCACCGTGCTGACAATAAGAATGATGGAAATGGCAAATTGAAAAACGACCAGTGAGCTTCGCAGCCAGCCTGCTTTGAAACCTTTTGCCAGCCTGCCTTTCAGCACTTGCACCGGCTGAAATGAAGAAAGAAAAAAAGCGGGATAACTGCCTGCAATAATTCCTACCGCGATCATTAATGTCAATAGCGCGGGCAATAGCCAGGGTTTTGAAAAAAGTTCCAGCATACGCATTTCTTTACCCGAAAGCTGGTTGAAATAGGGGAGTAATACCCATGCGGAAACAAGCGCAAGCAGCAGGGCAAACAAACTGATCAATAAGCTTTCAATAAGAAACTGTGTAATGAGATTGCTGCGCATAGAACCCAATACTTTTCTCACACCGATTTCCTTTGAACGGCTGGCTGATCTTGCCGTTGACAGGTTCATGAAATTGATACAGGCGATCAGCAATACAAAAACAGCAACAACAGAAAAAATATAAACATATTGTACGCTTCCGTTGGGTGCAAGATCACCGGTTTTATTGCTATGCAGATGTATATCGGTAAGCGGTGTCAGAAAATAATGCGCATAATTTCCCGATTTTTTTAATCCTTCTTCATCCGTATTCAACACTGATTTTAATTGTGGCATCATGTATTTGCCGGTGAAAGCATCAAATTGGGCATTCAGTTTCTGCGGATCAGCACTCCGGTCCAATAAAATATAGGTGTTCATATTATGGCTAACCCAATTGCCGTCTTCCCAGCCCGGAATTGCGCCATTCAATGAAACAAAGAAATCAAAATTGAAATGAGATTGCTTTGGAAGATCTTTTATAACGGCGGTAATTTTCAGGTTTCCCGTGTCGTTATACACCAGGTTTTTTCCAACAACGTCACTGGAATTGAAATATTTTTTTGCAGTCTTCTCGGTAATCACCACGCACCCGGGATCTCTCAACGCCGTCTGCGGATTTCCCGCTATGACCGGTAAGGTAAAAACATCAAACAACGACGAGTCGGCGAAAATCACTTTGTCCTCTGAAATATTGTAATTGTCTTTTTTTACGAGAAAGCCTCCAAAGTTTCTAAGCCTGGCAAATGCTTTTACTGACGGAAAATCTTTTTTCAATGTCGGACCCATTGGCTCCTGTACAACGGCCAGCTGAAAATGATTGCCGCCAAACTGAGCATCTCCATCAACGCGGTAGATTTTATCTGCATTTACATTGTACTTATCATAGCTTTTTTCATCGGCCACAAAAAATAAAATAAGCATACAGGTGGTGAGCCCGGCAGTAAGCCCAAGAATATTTATAGCAGAAAAGCCTTTATTCTTCCACAGGTTTCTCAGCGCGGTCTTCAGGTAATTTTTAAACATAGCAGGAGAGATTTAAATGGTATGACGCACGAGGCAGGTTTTGGTAACAGGAAATGCGAGATTTTTTTTGCCACGCCGGGGCAAGGGATATTGCCATGCAACAACAGGAATGCTGCCGGTAGATCCCGGGAACATAACCTGGTTGCAGATCGCCCTAATCAGGCCGCGATCGAACGTAGTCTACTCCGTGCGGAGCGATTTTACCGGGTTTGCCATTCCAGCCTTTACTGCCTGCAAGCCGATTGTTATTAATGCAATCGCTATCGCAAATGCACCCGTTACCGCGAATACAATCCAACCGATACTGATCCGGTAGGCGAAACCTTCGAGCCACTTCTGCATAAAGTACCATGCAGCAGGTGTTGCAATGATCAACGCAATAATGATCAGTCTTACAAAATCTTTTGACAACAATCCAACAATACTGATAACGGAAGCACCCAATACTTTACGAATGCCGATTTCTTTTGTACGGTTTACAACCGCTAATGCAGTTAATCCTAACAGGCCCAGGCATGCGAGAAATATAGATATACCTCCGGCCCAGCCAACGATGTTGCTCCACCGCTGTTCCGTTTTGTAAAAATTATTCAGGCTATCGTCAAGAAAATCATATTTGAATGGAATAACCGGTTCTGCGCGGTTCCATGCTCTTTGTATTGCTGCAAGGGCCGGCGCAGGATTACCGGGTTTAATACGCACAAAAAATTTAAATGGTGCATAGTCATTAAACTGGTGAAACATCTGCGGGGCTATCTTTTCGCTCAGCGGACGGAAATTGAAATTTTTAACTACGCCGATAACAACAGGCGTTTTGCTTTCCATATAACCTTGCAGTTGCTGACCGATAGCCGTTTCGCTGGTCCATCCGAACTCTTTTACCATTTCTTCATTGACGATAACAGATGTTACAGTATCAGCAGCGATCTTCTCATCAAAATTTCTACCGGCGATCATTTGCATTCCCATTACAGGTATATAGTTTTGATCCACGAAATATTCATATACCTCTTTATGATTGCCTTTATGCTCAAACCCGGAACGGCTCCAGCCTGCGCCGGCTCCGAGTCCCACTTCTGAAAATGCTATGCCCATAATATCCGGAATCGCCGATAATTCCTGTTTTATAAGCGGGAAGATTTTTTTTGTGTCTGTCTGTTCCGCATCTACCACCAGTACATTTTCTTTATTAAAACCGGGATTCTTTGTGCTCATATAGTTTTTCTGTTGCAGAATCACCAGCGTCGCAATAATTAATCCGGTTGACAATGCAAATTGTAAAGTCACCAATGATTTCGTGAACAGATTGGAACCGCCCACTTTTATTTTACTTTTTAATACCTCCACCGGTTTAAAGCCCGAAAGTATCAATGCAGGATAACTACCTGCGAGTAGGCCTGCCAGTAAGGTAAGCGCGACAATCATCCAGATAAGTTCGGGGTATTGCGTAAACGAAAACTTCAATTCTCTGCCCGATAGTTGATTGAACCAGGGTAATAATAGTTTTGCCAGCAGTACGCCAAACAAAGCAGAGATAACTGCAAGCAGGACGGATTCAGATAAAAATTGAAAGACCAATTGCCTTTTTTCTCCACCAATTACTTTCCGCAGACCCACTTCCTTTGCTCTTCTTGCCGATCGGCCGATAGCCAATGTAGTAAAATTGATACAGGCGATAAGTAACACGCCGCCTGCAATACCAATCAGGATCCAGATGTTTTTGGGATTTACATTTTCTACAGCGCCTCCCCATATTCTGGTATCGGTATGAATGGCCTGTAATGGTTGTAATCCATAGCGTACAGGTGGCTCATTTCCTTTCCAGCTATAACCCGCTTTTTTTAATTCTGCTTCTTCATCAGGATAATATTTATGACGGAATTCCGCCAGTCTTTTTTTATCGGTTGGTAAACCGCTTCCGGGACGAAGTTCGATATAGGTTAAATAAGCGGAACGATGCCAGTTATTCACACCGCTTTTTCCATAGCGTATCGTTTCCCAATACGCAAAGCTGCCCAGCACATCGAATGTGATAGAAGAATTGGCCGGGATATCATCCGTCACACCTGTTATTGTAAATGGTATAAACTCATCTACTATTTTTATTTGCATGACGCGCCCCAACACGTTTTCTGTTCCGAATAATTCTTTGGCTTTGGTTTTTGTTATAACTATATCCTGCAGGTTTTTTAAAGCCTCTTTGGGATTGCCATATAAAAATGAAAAACTGAAAATCGAAAAGAATTGGGGATCGGCAGAAGATAAGCGTATGCTCATCACTTTGTCATCAATCTTTACAAAGTTGTGCCCCCAGCCATCGCGAAGCCTTGCATAGTTTACTACTTCCGGCAAATCCTGTTTCATTGCCGCACCCAATGGCGAAGGCTGGTACGGGTCGCCTTCCGCATCCCTGCCTGCCATCGGATCAGACCAACGATAAACACGATAGATGTTTGATGCGTTTTTATGAAAGCGATCGAAATTGAATTCATTCACTGCAAACAGCAGGAATAAAATAAAACAGGCCAATCCTATAGAAAGGCCCGATATATTGATAAATGAAAGTGCTTTTTGCCTGCCGAGACTGCGCAGGGCAATTTTGAAATAATGTCTGATCATGGCCGGTTAGATTATGGAGTGAATTGTAAATAGTGAATTGTCAATAGTTGGAGGTGCCGGGTGACAACTATCAACTATTGACAATCGACGATCGACAATCTAAAGAAATCATCTCATCGCAAGTGTGATCCTGTTTCCGCGAACACGAACCGGTACACCGCCACCATTCAATGTTCCTGTCATTGAATCATCGTCTTTGGAGCCGCTGAAATTAGTTAAGGGATCAACTTTTATTTTATCGCCACGCAAATCAAGGTTAACGGCGCTGCTTTTTGGAATCGTCAGGTCAATACTGCCGCCTGAATTATCTACCCTGACGAATTTACCCAATTTTACAATTTCAACATCAATACTGCCACCACTGGTTGATGTTTCCACACTGCAGCTGAGATCATTTAAATGAACACTGCCTCCGGAGGTATGGGCATACAACTCACCGTCAATACGATCGCCTTCCACAGAACCACCACTTGTATTTGCTTTGATATTTCCGCTAAGATCGCTGAGGTGTAAAGAACCACCCGATGTGTGCAGTTCAAGACGGCCGCTGCAATTCTTTGCCTCGATACTGCCGCCGCTTGTCCGCAGATCAATATCGTCTTTTGAATCGATAACATGAATGCTGCCACCCGATGTATTGCCATCCACTTTGCCACTCAGCTTTTCAACATGCAGGCTACCACCGCTGGTAGAAAAATCCTGTTCGCCATTCAGGTTGATCAATGAAATACTGCCGCCGCTTGTTCTCAGTTTTGTATTCATAGATGACGGAACATAAATTTTGAAGGAAATGCTTAATGCTCTTTTCCAGTTCCAGTTATTGAAATCGCGTTTAGGCTTGGCGATCGCATTCAGCTGTCCGTTTTGAACTGCAACTTCCAATGAATAATCTTCATCCAGCCTTTTTTGAATTTCTTCTTTGCTAAAGCGGTCGTCACGACCGTTTGGACGAACATACACTTCTATTTTAGCTTCCGATTGGTTTACACCGCTTACATTGATCGAGCCACCGGAAGTTTCAGCAACCACTTTTTTAATCGATTCGCTGCTCAACGATTTTACGATCAGGGGTTCTTTGTCTGCATTGAATTGCGCGTTCACTACAACGCTGCAGGCAATCATTAATAATAATGCAAAAACAGTCTTTTTCATGTTTGTTGTTTTTTAATTTTTTTTGGTTTATCCCGATAGTTATCGGGGTTTTGATTTCAGCTTTGGTTCAATGTTCGCCGTCCCTTGCGTCGCACACTTCAGCTATTTTAATCCTGCTCAGCAACCCATCCCGGAAAATATGATTCCCTTAGGACGAGTTGAATACAGAACGGCCGGTACAAGAGTGCGACGCAACAGAAGCCCAATAGTTACACTAAAGCCGGGCTAATTAAACTCTATTTTCATTCTGTCGGCCATACTCACTGCATTAGTCATTTCCACCGGCACGATATTCAGCTCCCGATAGTTATCGGGATACCCTTCACTATTCACCAAACTATTCCGTTCTCAGCGACTTTACCGGGTTGCCCATCGCCGCTTTAATGGCCTTAACACTTATCGTCACCAGGGCAATCAATAACGCAACTATACCGGATGCCGCAAATACCCACCAACCGATGTTAACACGATAGGCAAAATCCTGCAGCCACTGATGCATAAAATAAAATGCAAGTGGTGTTGCTATGATGGCAGCGATAATAACCAGCTTCAAAAAATCTTTTGACAGCAGGCCTACAATTCCCGGTATGCTGGCACCTAACACTTTTCTTATTGCTATCTCTTTTATTTTTCTTTCTACAACAAATATGGATAAGCCGAATAAACCCAGGCAGGCAATCAACAACGACAGAATTGCAAAGCCATAGAAAATGCCTTGCATTTTTTGTTCATTGCCATACTGTCGGCCGATACTTTCATCGACAAAGGAATATACCAACGGAACATCCGGCACCATCGACTGCCATGTTTTTTTCAGGTGATTGATGGCCTCATCAATATGGCGGCCGTCAATTTTTAAAGAGAGAGAACTGCCCACCTTTGTATAACGAATTAATAGCGCATCAACAGGTTTGTGAAGGCTTTCAAAGTTGAAATCTTTTACAACACCAATGACATACCTGGCATCATCACCTTTCCCAAATCGCTTACCGATCGCGTTTTCTGCCGTTTTCCATCCGAATGTGCGAACGGCAGCTTCATTTACCATAACAGACTTTGTAGTGTCAGTGGGTATTTGCGGAGAAAAAAATCTTCCGGCGGCCAGTTTCATATTATATGTATCCGCATAGGTTGTATCAATAAACATTGAATACAGGCTTGTTGAAATATCATCTCCCTTCAGGTTTTCTGTAGTTGTCCATCCATTGCCGATACCGCCTACTACATTACCGTCATGCTTACTCGTATTTAGAATATAGGGACTGCTCAACAGTTGATTTCGTATGGCTGAATAGTGGTTTCTTACAACATCTTCCCCGTAAAAGTTTACTTCAATTACAGCATGACTGTCGTAGCCAAGCGATTTGTTTTTTATATAATTCATTTGCCGGCTGATGATCAGGATGGAAGCAACCAGTGCAATTGTGATAGTAAACTGGAAAACAACCAATGACTTGCGGATCAGGTTTCCTTTTGCACTTTGTGAAAAACTTCCTTTCAATGCTGTTGCCGGGTTGAAAGAGGAAAGAATGGCCGACGGATAAATACCTGCAATCGCAGATATAAAAAGAACAAAGCCAAAAAGTATGAACATATTCAGTAAAGAAAAGTCGAAACGATAGGACTGACCGATCCACGCAGAGAAAGCAGGCAGTATTAATTTTAATATCACTACTCCGATAATTACAGCCGAGGAACAAATAATAAATGTTTCAATAAAAAATTGCCGTATAAGTTGCGGTTTTGTTGCACCTACTACTTTTCTTACCGATGTTTCTTTTGCTCTTTTTATAGCACCGGCCGTTGTAAGGTTGATATAGTTGATGCAGGCAAGCAATAAGACAATAACGCCAATAATTGAAAATATTCGTACAGTAGAGAGGCTGCCATTATTCGGTGTATCATAACGCAGGTTTGAATTGAGGTGAATTTTTTTCATCGGCTGAAGGAAATAGAAGTAAGACATTTTATTTTCCTTCCAATCCTTTTCTGAAAAACGTTTGGCAACGGCATTGATTTGTTTTTGTATATCATCAGCTTTTGACGGATCCAATTTTACATAGGTCATCGGCCATCCGCCCAGCCATTGACTATTCATATCAAAGTTGTATTGATCCTTCATTTGTTTTATAAGTAGTGAAGATGGAATCAATACCTTGAATTGTATCTGCGAGTTGATGGGGCAATTTTCAGCGATGCCGGATACAATCATTGGATATTTGCCGTCAACCATTATAGTTTTACCAACCGGGTCATCATTACCAAAATATTTTTCGGCCAATGCTTCCGTCAATACGATCTGGTTCTGCAGCATTAAAGCCTGTTGCGGGTTACCTTTCTTTAATTTAAACCGGAAGAAACTAAAGAAATTACTGTCGGTATAGAATGCTTCATTTTCTATAAACTGGTTGCTTCCTGATTTTAGTTTGAAAGAACTATTAAATAAACGACAGGAAGAAGTAATTGCTGGTATTTCTTTTGGCAATTGAGCTCCGAATGCGGGTCCCGATGGTGCCTGTGAAAAAGATTCACTTTCGCTTTTAAATGTATTGGATACGCGGAAAATTTTATCAGCGTCGGAGTGAAAGTTATCATAGCTCAATTCACGTTGCAGCCATACGCCGATAATGAGACAAACGGTTATGCCTATGGCCAAACCGGAAACATTCAACAATGTGAATACTTTATTCCTCGAAAAATTCCGCCATGCAGTAAGAAAGAAATTTCTGATCATTGTAAGCAGTTTTAAATGTTAAGCGTTTGCCCAGCTACAGTTACACTTTCATGAAACGGGAGTGTCACTCCGTCCTTAAACTCTTCACTGGATTTGCCATCGCTGCCCGTATCGCCTGGAAGCTGATTGTGACCAGCGCAATAATAAACGAAGCGATACCCGCAACAACAAATACCCAAACGCTGATATTAATTCTGTATGCAAAATCCTGCAGCCAGTTGTGCATGATCCACCACGTAACGGGTACTGCAATAATGAATGCGATCAAAACGAGCTTTAAAAAGTCTTTCGACAAGATAAACAGCAAATTTTGAACAGATGCTCCCATTACTTTTCGTATGCCTATTTCTTTTGTGCGCTGCAAAATGTTGTATGCAGATAAACCCAATAAACCAAAACATGCAATCAATATCGCCAATGAAGCAAACAGTCCAAAGACTTTTCCAAAGCGTTTATCATCTTTATACTGCTGATCAAATGATTCATCCAGGAAATAATAACTGAAAGGATCATTTGGAAAATATTTACTCCAGGTTCTTTCTACCGAAGCCACTGATTCAGAAATCCCGGCCGTTTCAACTTTTAAAGAATAGGCATTCCGGCTGTTTGGTCGCAGGCGGAATATCATTGGGTCAATTGCTTTTTGCAATCCCTGGTGATGATAGTTTGCCAGTATGCCAATTACCTGTACGGTATCACCGGCAGAACGGATTTTTTCCTTCAGGGGCTGTTCAAGATTTGTAAATCCCAATTGCCTGGCCGCTTCTTCATTTAAGAGAACGGCCCGCTGGTCCGTTCCGAATTCTTTTGAGAAATTGCGGCCGCTTTTTAATTCAAGACCAAAAGAGGGAACGAAATCATAGTCAATACCCATATTATATAAAGTCATTGCGCCTTTGTTTTCAGTTCCGAGGCGACTTGCGCCATTTGTCCAATATATTTCTTTGCCCATGATGCCGGAAGAGGTACTTACATTTTTCACCCCTTTTATTTTCAACAAATCATTTTTGAAGGGTTGAAAAACATTTTGATAAAGTGAATCAGTAAGAGAGCCGGCGCCATTCAACACTAATGTCTGGTTGATATCTGCACCTATTTTCTGATTGCGCATATAACTTACCTGCTGGTAAACGATCATGGTACCGGCGATTAATAATACAGAAGTTGCGAATTGTGTAATGATAAGCCCCTTGCGTAATAACAACCCGCCTGTACTGTTTTTAAACAAACCTTTTAAGACTGAAACGGGCCTGAAGCTTGACAGGACGAATGCTGGGTAAATGCCGGCCAATAAACTACCGGCAAGGAACATACCTGCGAAACCAAACCAATAGGTTGATGGAAGTGCAAAGTTGTGAATATTTTCTCTTCCTGTCAATGTGTTAAACCAGGGGGTAAGCAAAAAAGCAAGAGCCAATGCAAGTATAAGAGCAACAAGATTGAGTAAAAAGCTTTCAATCAAAAATTGTGTAATCAGGTTTTGACGCAAAGCGCCCACCACTTTTCGTACGCCTACTTCTCTTGCCCGTTCTAGGGATCTTGCTGTAGCAAGGTTTATATAATTTATCCATGCAATGCCGATAATGAAAAATGCGATTAAAAACAAAAACGAAACCGACTGCCCGTTACCGTTAACTTCAGCCTCCTGGTTATAGTTTGAATAAAGGTGGATATCTGTAAGTGGAAGCACAGATATCACCGTCTTTATATTATTTGTCCTGGCCCATTCCTGGTTGTCGATATATTTATCACAGAAAGCGCGGAATTTTGATTCAAATTTTTTCCGATCAGTACCGGGTTTCAATTGCAGATAGGTATAGAAGTCGTACCAACCCCAGGCAGTTTCCGTTGCATTGGTTGTATCACCGTAATGCCTTAGCTGTTTTCCAAGACTTGAATAAGATGCCAGGTGATTGATGATGAGGTGTGAGTTTTGCGGAAAATCCTGGAATACGCCTGTTACTTCAAAAACGGGAGAATAACTGCCATCCCGATTTATCAAACGTTTACCGATCGGATCATCATTTCCAAAATATTTCCTGGCCATGCTTTCGGAAAGAAGCAGTTTGTCCGGGCTGTTCAACGCTGTAGCGGGATTGCCTTTTACCAGGTTCACACCCAACATGGAAAAAACAGATGTATCTGCATAATAACCTTTCTCTTCAAAGAACTTTACATTCTTCTCTTCGTTGGCGAGCAACATGTTTGCATCTATCAAACGGCAAAAGTTTTGTACTTCCGGAAAATCACGTTTCATGGTCGGACCGAATGCAGGATAAGAAGTTGCCGACTTCCAGGCGAGTTTTCCCTGGCGATAGGAGTCCAACCGAAGGCGAACAACCTGGCTTGCTTTTTTACCAAATGAATCAAAACTTCTTTCAAAAGCCACATATTGAAAGATCAGCAGGCAACAGGTAATGCCAATTGCAAGTCCCATAATGTTGAGAAAAGAATAGCCTTTTCTTTTCAGCAGGTTTCGCAGTGCAAGTTTGAAATAGTTAGCTATCATAGTTTCAATTGTTATAGTTATTTAGATTTAGTTGTCGCGAGACAGCGTCTGCTGAATTCACGACTATTCGGTTCTCAAAGATTTCACCGGGTTCGCCAATGCCGCCCTTACTGCCTGTATGCTCACCGTCAGCAACGTAATAAAAATTACCAATGCTGCGGCGGCAAGGAATACCCACCACTGTATATTGACGCGGTAAGCGAAATCTTTCAGCCAGCTGTGCATAAACCACCACGACAGCGGGAACGCAATTATAGCGGCTATGCCTACCAGTATTATAAAGTCTTTTGATAACAGCGCTACAAGCGTTGTAACTTTTGCACCCAATACTTTTCGTATACCAATTTCCTTTGTTCGTTTGGTTACAGCCAAAGTTGCCAAACCAAAGAGTCCCATACAGGCAATAAACACAGAGAGCAAGGAAGCAATCTTTACAATTATGTTTGTCCGCTTTTCTGTTTCATATTGTGACGCGATGCTGTCGTCTAAAAATTTATAGTCAAAATCCTGTGCGGGGGCTATTTCCTTCCATACTTTTTCAAGCGTGCTTACATTGGCGGCTACGCTGCCTGCCCGCAACCTAACGGTGATCCTTGGTTGTGGCGGGAAATTGATAGATACATTTTCGGTACGACGAAAGGCCGAATCAGGCATTATTGTCAGCAGTAAAGGTCTGACCTTCGTATGCAGCGATTCGAAGTTGAAATCTTTTACCACCCCGACAATTTGCTGTTCAAATTTTCCCGGTAACTTTTTGCCAACAGGATCTTTTATATCAAATTCTTTTAAAAATGCTTCATTCACGATGGCAGAGGAGCCGATATCGGCAGCATTATCAGGCATGAATAATCTTCCCTGTACGGGTTTAATATTCATCATCTGCAGCCAATGTGCATCTACAGAATTGTATTGAAAACTGTGGTATACTTTTTTGTCATCGGTAAAACCAAATTCTATCCAGGGCGATTCAGTCAAACTATACAGCGACGTTGCCACATCTTTTACTTCCGGATGTTTTAATAATTCGGTACGGTACAACTGAGCTAATGCATTTCCATCTTTGCGTGATTTGTGAGTTTGCACCACAACTACCTGTTCTTTATTAAAGCCAAGATCTTTATTCCGGAGAAATTTCATTTGCTCCCCGATGATGATTGTAGACACGATCATGGCGATAGATGCGACAAACTGCCCTATAACAAGGCTTTGACGCAGCCAGCTTGAGCTGCCTTTCATTCTTAGTTTTCCTTTCAACACTTCCACGGGCCTGAAACCGGAAAGAATGAAAGCAGGATAAACACCTGCAATCAATGCGACGAGTGCAATCATTAAAAAACAAAAAGCAATAAAGGGCAGATCGAAATGAAGTGAAAGATTGCGGTTTATCAGTTGGTTAAATGGTTTTACCAACGAGGCAGCGATGATCAAACCGATAACTACCGATACCAGCGTCAACAAAAACGCTTCGCCCCAAAATTGCCGGATCAGCTGTCTTCTTTCTGCCCCCAACACTTTGCGCACGCCAACTTCCATCGCTCTTGTTGCGGAACGACCGATAGACAATGTAATAAAATTGATACAGGCAACGAGTAATATCAATATGCCGATCGTAGCAAGGATATATGAATATTTTGGATTGCTCGTTGGCTCATTGCCTGCCGGCAGTACTGTATTAAGATGAATACCTGTCATTGGTTGAAGATGGATGAGAAATCCTCCTTCTTTATAATCTTCTCCCAATACCTGCTTCATCATGCCGGGAAATTTCTTTTCCAGTGCTGACGCATTTACATTTTTTTTCAGCAAAACATATGTTTCGTTAAAAACGTTTGTCCAGCTTGTAAATAAACCAGGTCTGAACATATATTTTGCATTGGAATAGGGGATGAGCACTTTGTATTTTATGCTTGATTCTTCCGGTGCCTTTTCAACAATGCCACTAACGGTAAACAATATTTTTTCATCACCTAACTGTATTTCGATATTTTTTCCAACGGCGTTTGAATTACCGAAATATTTCTTTGCGGTTTCCGGGGTAAGAATCACTGAACTGCCGGAAGGAAACGGGTTGTTGCGGTTACCTTCTATCAATTTGAAGTCGAACAATTGAAAAAATGTTGAATCCACCATTCGTATATCCTCACTGAATGAATTGTTGTTCACCTTTACAACCGGGTTGAAAGAATAAACACGGCAATTGTTTTCTATCTCTGCATAGTTTGCCTGCAATGCGGCACCCATTGGCAGCGGTGTTACCGTACTTATAAAATCTTCCCCCTGGTATTTTTCATGTTGCCAGGCACGGTACAACCGGCCCGATTTACTATGAAAGGTATCATAGCTGAATTCACTGCGCACAAACAGCATAATGAGTATGCACGAAGTGATGCCTACTGCCAAACCAAATATGTTAATGGCTGTATACGATTTGTAGCGCAACAAATAGCGTAACGCGACTTTCAGATAGTTTTTGAACATGACGTTTAGTTTATGTGTGATCTGCAATGAGCAACGAGTGAATCCACTCCATACTCATTTCCCGATAACTATCGGGACGTTATTCATTCTGTTCTCAATGACTTCACCGGGTTTGCTGCTGCTGCCTTTATCGCCTGGAAACTCACGGTCACCAATGCTATCAATACAGCCAATATCGCCGCCATAGCAAAAATCCATGCGCCAATATGTATACGATAAGCAAAATCCTGTAACCAGTTATTCATTGCCCACCAGGCTAACGGGAATGCAAGTACTGATGCTGCTATTACCAATTTTAGAAAATCTTTTGACAGTAACATCGCAATGCCGCTTACGGATGCACCCAACACTTTTCTTATACCGATTTCTTTTGTTCGTTGTTTTGCTGTATAAATGCTCAGGCCGAATAATCCCATGCAGGCGATAACGATGGCCAATGCGGCGAAAATGCTCAGCACATGCATGAGGCGTATATCGGTTTTGTAAAAACGATTTAATTGCTCATCTATAAAGAAATAATCAAAAGGATATTGATTGTTCAATTGTTTCCATGCCTTCCGCATATTATCCAATGATGCCGGAATAGAACCTGCTTTTAATTTTACCGATAAATACAATGGATTATTGGTAAGGATGATCGCGACCGGTTGAACCGTTTCTCTCAACGAAGCGAAATTGAAATCCTTTACCATACCGATCACCCGTCCTTTTCTCGCTTCGAATATTTCGAGTTGTTTTCCGACAGGATCTTTCCAATCCAGGTATTGCGCCATCGCTTCATTGATCACGATGGCATCTGTTGTATCTGTCGGTAACTGCGATGAAAAATATCTTCCTTTCAACACGGGAATATTATACAACGACGCAAAGTCAGCATCTGTTTCCAATACATTTGCCACCAAATGTTCCTCCAGTCTTCGTCCTTCGGGAACGATACCGTAACCGGTGAGACCCTGGCCCGGGACCCGGTTGCTGATTGAAACCGATTCAATACCTGCATAATTTTTTAATGCTGTTACAAATTGTTTACTCTTTGACTCCATGCCGGTGTTGGTAAGCGGTAGCACCACTACCTGGTCTTTTTGGAATCCAAGATCTTTTGTTGCCAGGAAATGCATTTGATTATTTACAACGATCGTGGCAATGATCAACACAATTGATAAAGCAAATTGTGTTGTCACCAGTGATTTGCGGAGCCAGCTATCTTTTCCTGCTTTTATAATATTCCGGAAAACATCGGTTGATTTGAAGCGGGCCAGGAAAACAGCGGGATAGAGTCCCGCAACAACACTTATCAATATTAATAAGCTGATCAGTGAAAGAATGACAAAAGAATTAGTGAGCAACCCCGCATTGAGTTGCACGTTTGCCAATGAATTGAATAATGGTAAAACAGCAGACACTAAAAGAATGGCCATCACCAGTGAAAAACCGCATAATAGAAATGATTCACTGAAAAACTTAAGGATTAACTGTGTATAGCTCGCACCAAGAACTTTCTGCACGCCGGTTTCTTTTGCGCGGCTCAATGCACCTGCGGTTGTAAGATTGATAAAATTGAAGCAGGCAATTAATAAAATAAATCCTGCAATGATCATTAATGTATAAATGATCCTGTAACTGTTTGTGCGGAATGAATCAGCGTATAGAATATTTGCCGAACGCAAATGGATATCATCAAGCGGCTGCAGGTAAGGCCTGAACTGGAACTCGGCCTCATCTCTGTATTTATGCATGAGTGATGAAACCTTGTCGCCTGTTTTAACAGGATCGGCGTTTTCTTTCAACTGCAGAAACGTATAATCCACCTGGGTGGTCCAGTTGTTCATCCAGAAGAAGTAATCTTTTGTTGCGGGTGTGGCAATAGTTTCCCAGGAGATCAGCATGGTGAACTGTATAGATGAATTTGCCGGAACGTCTTTTGCAATGCCCGTAATTTTTACATCGATATCATTCAATGTCTTTATTGTTTTGCCAATAGGGTCGGCTTTATGATGTGCAGCATCCTGCGGAAAATATTTTTTTGCAGTCGATTCGGTGATAACGGCAGTGTACGGTTCTTTTAACGCTGTTTCTTTATTTCCTTTTATCAATGGAAAATCAAACAACTTCAAAAAAGATGCGTCTGCATAGACTACATCATCCAGTTTCAGGCGAACGGTATCATAACTCACCAGCATTTCATTGAACCAGGGACGAAAACGTGTAGCCGCTACAACTTCCGGGATATCTTTTGGCAAGGCGGGTGCTAATTGACCGGGCGTTACACCATCTTGTTGCGCTTTCCCTGTCTTTTCATTAATGAATTTATTTACCCTGTAAATAGCAGCGTGATTTTTATGAAACCGGTCAAATGATAATTCATTAAAAATATACAGACCGATAATGATACAACTCGCCATACCGATGGTGAGCCCGGTTATATTTATAAACGAGAAGGATTTATTTCTCAATAAATTCCGAAATGCCAGTTTCAGGTTATGGTATAGCATACAACAAGATTTTTATGGTTAAATCTTCTGCATGTGAACTAAGTCGAAACGCGAACAGTCTGAAAGTACCCAATTAATGACGAAACATTCGTATTTGAGTCACCATTGACCCTTCACAATTCGCCATTCATCTAATCACCGGTTCTCAAACTCTTTATCCCTGACCGTATCGGCCCCGATAATAATCGGACGTCACTCCGTACGTAGCGACTTCACCGGGTTTGCCACCGCTGCCCTTATCGCCTGAAAACTCACCGTCAATAAAGTAATCATCAATGCTCCTGCAACCGATACGCCAAACACCCACCACGATATTGCCGTATGATATTCATAATTCATGAGCCATTTGCTGAGAAAATAATAAGCAACCGGAATAGCAATGGAGCATGATAGTAAGACCATTAATACAAATTCCGTAGACAATAATTTCCAGAGATTGAATACAGAAGCGCCTAATACTTTGCGAATGCCAATCTCTTTTGTTCGTTGTTCTGCTACAAAAGAAGCCATGCCAAACAAACCAAGACAACTGATAAAAATTGCAAGCACTGCGAAAAAGCTTGCCAGTTTACCAATGCGTTGCTCATTCTCAAATTTCCGCGCATACTGCTCATCGATAAATTGGTATTCGAATGGTTGCGATGGATTGTATTTTTTAAATACCGATTCAATTTTCGCCAATGAAGAAGATGCACTTGCTTTGGGATTAAGTTTAACCGTAACAATATTGCCGATATCTTTTGTCAAATGATAGAGCATTGGCCGCACGGGAGCATAAGGTGATTCTATAATCATATCTTTTATTACACCAATTACCGTAAACGGCTGACCATCCCATTTAATCGTTTCATTAACCGGGTCTTTTAGTCCCATGAATTTTGCAGCTGTTTCATTAATTATAAATGCTGCTGAATCGGAACTGAAATCTCTTGAGAAATCTCTTCCTTCTTTAAATTGAAAGCCCACTGTTTTACCATAATCATAGGATACATCAATATTGGGAAAATCTACGGCCTGGTTAGGATCTTTGCCTTTCCAGTCAAAGCCGGCGTTTGTTGACCATACCGCTGTTACGGGGCTGCCGGATTCGGCTATTGATGCAACGGCATTTGTTTGGAGCAATTCATTACGTACCGCATCAAAATGTTGATGAATATCGCCGGTCCGCATTTCCATTATTACCAAACCATCGCGGCTGTAGCCGATGGGCCTGTTTTTCGCAAATTGTATTTGGCGAAACACGATGATTGTGCCGATAATAAGAATAACGGAAACGCTGAATTGAACAACGACCAGCACTTTGCGGGGTATACTGGCCAGGCGACCCGCCCTGAATGTTCCTTTTAATATTTTCACCGGTTCAAATGATGATAAATAAAGAGCGGGATAACTACCGGCAATCAATCCTGTAATAAAACTGAAAACAATACACAAAGCCCAGAATACCGGGTTACCCCAAGGCACTGCCAGTTTTTTACCGGCTACATCATTAAAGAAAGGAAGAGTCAATTGAACTAATAACAAGGAGAGAATGAAAGCAAAGAAGGCGATTAATAATGATTCGCTGAAAAATTGTGCAATCAATTGAGATCGTAATGAACCTATTGATTTACGGATGCCTACTTCTTTTGCCCGTTTTTCGGAGCGGGCTGTACTCAGGTTCATAAAATTGATACAGGCCAGCAACAATACAAACAAACCAATAATTCCGAATAACCAAACATATTGTATACGACCACCGGCAATCACTCCGTTTTTAAATTCACCAAACAAGTGCCAGTTGCTCATGGGGTTCAGAAATACCTGCGGATGTTGCGTCAACTCACTTTTATTTACTTTATCCAGTTTGATATCTTTAATCCTGGCTGAAATTTTATTTATGTCGGCATTTTCGTTTACTTCCACGTAACCGAGATAACAATTGCATCGCCAGGGATCGCTTACATTTTTAAAGCCCTGGTCCACCGCAAATGTTTTCCATGTTGATATAAATGAAACATCAGCGAACGAAGAATTGGAGGGAAAATCTTCATACACACCTGCAACTTTCAATGTAAGTATGTTGTCTATTTTCATTATTTTCTCCATTGGATTGCCGTTGCCGAAATAAGCTTTTGCCGTTGAAGCAGAAAGTAAAATCGTTGACGGATCGTTCATGGCTTCTTTTGATCCTTTCAGCATTTTTATGGAAAGCATATCCATAATATCCGGTTCGAAGAAGGTGCCACTCTTCGTCAGCATTTTATCGCCGGATGAAACAACATGACCGCTGTTCCATGACGACATCGAAATATGTTTGAAATCGCTGCCAAAGCTCTTACGCAATGCATCGCCCATGGGGAAAGGAATAGTACTGCCGGCACCGGTTTCACCATTGATGGTAAACCGCTGCATGATCTGCGCGATGCGTTTATGATTCTTAAACGATTTATCGAATGATACTTCGTCATATATCCATAAACTGATAAGAATCGCAACGGCCATCCCCGCAGCGAGACCGCCAATATTTATTAAGGAAGAAAACCTGTTCTTCACAAGGTTGCGGAAAGCGATTTTTAAATAGTTTTTGATCATGACGTTGTTTGTTATAGATCTTTATTAACCGCGGGTATCGTGCTTTAGGTTAAGATAACGACTGATTCATCTCTCACGATCCGATAACACGATCTGATAGCTATCGGATCACGTTCCACCTTTTCATTCCGTTCTCAAACTCTTCACCGGGTTTGCTACCGCTGCCTTTATCGCCTGGAAACTTACTGTTATCAATGCGATTAGTATCGCAAGAATACCGGCAATGGCAAATACCCAGATTTCTATCGGTACCCTATACGCGAAACCCTGCAGCCAGTTGTACATCGCCCACCAGGCCAAAGGTGTGGCAATAGCCATCGCGATCACAACCAGCAGTATGAATTCTTTGGATAATAATGTAAATAATGATGCAACACTTGCACCTAACACTTTCCGTATCCCGATTTCCTTTGTTCTTTGCTCGGCTGTAAACATCGCTAAACCGAGTAAGCCAAGACAACAGATGAATATACCAAGGAACGCAAAATAACCCGATAGTTTCCCGACAATCTGTTCGCTCTTGTAAAGCTTTTGATATTCCTCGTCAGAAAAAGAATAGGTGAATGGAAATTTTGGATTCAGCTGTTTGTAAATTCTTTCAAGACTTGCCATCGCTTGTTTTGTTTTCCCGGCTTCGGTGCGTACAAGTATATTTCCCCATGTACTGTTTTCTCCGTTGCGCAGTATCAGCGGCCTTATGCGATCGTGAAGCGATGAAAAATGAAAATCTTTGAGTACGCCAACTATCGTTCCTTTCATGCCCCACAGGGTGAGCGGTTTGCCTACTGGATCTTTGTACCCGATAATTTTTAATGCTGATTCATTGATGAGATAACCCATCGAATCGGAAGCAAAATCTTTAGATATATCACGACCGGCCACGAGTTGCAGGTTCAATGTTTTTACAAAATCATATCCTTCAAATGTGTTGGTAAAATCAGGTGAAGTATTCGGATCTTTCCCGATCCATTCGAGGCCGTAAGAACTGCTGCCTATATTGGTGATCGTTTCTCCCATCCTGGATACTGATTTTATGCCCGGAGCATTCAATGCTTCATCTTTAAAAAGTTTGTACGATTTTCTTAACTCACCTTCTACCGGTATGTATACAAGATTTTCCCTATCATATCCCAGGTTTGCTTTTTGAATATAATTTACCTGTTGTGAAATAATGATTGTCCCGGTAATGAGTATAATGGATAGTACAAATTGAAAAACAACGAGCCCTTTACGCAGAAAAGCCGAGCTGTTGCTGAACTTCAATGTTCCTTTTAAAACGGTAATTGGTTTAAATGAAGAGAGAAAAACAGCAGGATAAATACCAGATGCTATCCCGGTAATAAAAGTTAGTACCACGATGCTTGTCCAGAAGAATACATTGGAATAAGGAAACTGGATTTGTTTTTGTGTCAACTGATTGAAGTAAGGTAGCAACACAACGACCAATGCCAAAGAAAGTAAAACGGCAAAAGTTGTAATCAGAATTGCTTCGCTAAGAAACTGGCGCATTAAAGCGCCTTTGACCGCTCCGGCCACTTTCCGCACACCAATTTCTTTGGCACGCTTTGCAGAACGCGCAGTCGTCAAATTCATGAAGTTGATACAGGCGATCAATAAAATAAATATGGCGACGATGCTGAACAGTCGCACATATTCAATCCTTCCACCGGCGAGATAGCCATTCTTAAATTTTGAATGAAGATATTTTTCGCTCCACTTTTGCAAGCCCAGTTCAACATGAAAACTCGACGTTTGATCTTTATTATACTTATCCAAAAATTTCCTGACTTTTTTATCTACCAGTTGCGGGTCTGCATTTTTGCGAAGCATTACAAGTACATTGGGTCCGTTATTGCCCCATTCCTTTGCCCAACTGTTAGCTTCGAGAAATGTTGCCCAGTTAATAAGAAAATCATATTTCAGCGAGCTGTTATTCTGAACGTCGGCAAATACGCCGGTAACAGTGAGATCTTTTTTATTTTCATATCGAAGTGTCTTACCAATAGCAGCTCCGGCATTTCCAAAAAATGCGTTAGCCATTTTTTCAGAGATACAAAGGCTGACCGGTGAATTCAATGCAGTCGTTTTCGTTCCTTTTAGCAGAGGATAACTTACCATGTTGAAATAGTCTGAGTCTGCATAACATCCGTCAAACTTCATGATCTTATCGCCCGCCTGGAACGTAAGCCTGTCTGTAGCATCATCAACCCATGAAAAGCCGGAAGCATACTCGATTTCCGGAATTACCCGTTTCATCTCATTGCCCAATAGTCCTGGCGTAAAATAACCGGCTTCAATTTTATTGTCTATGAACTGCCGTTGGTATACAACATATAACCTGTCTTTGTTTTCATGAAAATTGTCAATACCCCGCTCATCCTGCACCCAGAGCAGTATTAAAATGCTGCACGCCATACCTAATGCAAGACCGAGTATGTTAATGAGAGAAAATATTTTGTATCTCCTCATGTTGCGAAGTGCAATCTTGAAATAATTTTTCAGCATGGCTTTTAATTGTTATTGTTCTTTATTATTCGTCAATCGTGACCCGATGGCTATCGGTTCGTCGTTCGTGAGACGTGAGTACACTCACCACTCACAACTTCATTCGGTTCTTAAGCTCTTCACCGGGTTCGCCATCGCTGCTTTTATTGCCTGGAAACTGATTGTTGCCAAAGCGATAATTACAGAAGATATTCCTGCAATTGCAAATACCCACCATCCCATATTTACACGATAAGCAAAATCCTGCAACCATTTATGCATGG
>Ga0207683_10000266_pt1 | contig 46499 bp, 48 predicted proteins | sample KBSM73metaG_FD_184333 | JGI IMG/M metagenome (GOLD analysis project Ga0207683, IMG submission 184333) | Miscanthus rhizosphere microbial communities from Kellogg Biological Station, Michigan, USA - KBS M7-3 metaG (SPAdes) (version 2) | ecosystem: Host-associated > Plants > Roots > Rhizosphere >... | reverse complement strand
ATGGTGCGGAGAATGACGGCGAGCATCGTCGCCATCGACAAGGGCGCGTCGTCGGCCACTTTTGAGGCGCCGAACGGGTGGAAATACAGCCGACGGGTCATCGATCCGGCCGTGTTCGATAAGGTCAAGGTGGGCGACAAAGTTGACATCATCTGGAACACCGACCTCACGGTCTCGGTTAAGTAAGCGCAGGGGGACGAGCGCGCGACTGGGGGCGCGCGCCGGCACCAGGACATCACCGCAGCGCCACGTGCGCCATACCCCCCCTTGACCCAATTTTGGTCGTGTAAAAAAACGACTGAACGCGCGGTACTGGGCGGAATCGTTCCATTCTGCACATAGCCCCCAGCCCAGGAGTGCCTGCAGCGTTAACCCTGCGTGGCGACTGCAATCAGCCGACTACAACACTGGGCATGAGCATTCCCACACGCAGAAATCTCGGACGACTCGCGTGGCCAGCGACTGCGTCTCACCGAGGCAGGCGAGCAGGTACTGGCAGGTCATCGTGACGCGTTCGACTGCATCGAGCGAGATCGTTGGCTCGGAGGTGTTCATCTTCGATCCAACAAACCGATGTGGACGTGGGACACCGCGACGCAAAGCCTGCATCTTCGCGAACCGTAACCGGTGTCCGATTTCCCAAACTCGATCCCGCACGATCCCCGAGCCGACGCTAACGCAAGTTGTCTTGACGGACCGAGTTGGGTCTTGAGGCCCCGGTCGCGGCCGCCCCAAAGCAGGCAATCACAGTTGCCGAAACCGGACAGTCGTTGTCAGATCAAGTTGCGGCTACTACACTTTATCTGCGGCTCAATGCTCTAGATCTGTGGCTTAAACCTGCTGTTTAGACCGCTTCTAGTCGGGCTTGATGTTCGCGTCCTTCACGACTTTGCGCCACAGCACGAGATGTTTGCGGATCAGCGCAGCGAATTCCTGCGGCGTGCTGGTAGCTGCAACGACACCCTGACTTTCAAGGCGCATCACTGTCTCCGGCGCGCCGAACGCTTTCTTGAGCTCGCCGTTCAGGCGATCGACCAAGACGCGCGGCGTACTCGGCGGCGCGAGCAAACCGTAGAAGCCGGAGTTGTTGAAGCCGGGCACCGTTTCAGCAATCGCCGCCACATCCGGCAATGCGCAGAGCCGCACCGGATGACCGACGCCGATGACACGCAACCGGCCGGCCTTCACATGCGGCAATATCTGCGGCACGCCGGAGAACACGCTTTGCACTTGTCCGCTGATCAGATCGACGGTGATCTGCCCCGCGCTGCGATATGGAACGTGAATCATGTTTATGTTCGCGTGCAGCAGCAGCAACACCATGCCGAGATGATTCGGCGTACCCGTGCCGGTAGACGCATAGTTAAGCTTGCCCGGTGACGCTTTTGCGAGATCGATGAGCTCCTTCACCGATTTCGCCGGCACGCCTGGATTTAGCACTAACGCCCACGGCGTGTGGACCGCGAGCCCTATCGGCACGAAATCTTTTTCAGGATCGTAGGGCAGCTGCGCGCCCATAAGGGCAGGGCCGGTAACGAGACCGCCAAAGGTACCGACGACGAGTGTGTAACCGTCGGGCGCAGCCTTGGCGACGATGTGATGTCCCATCGTTCCGGCAGCGCCGCTGCGATTGTCCACAACGAATTGCTGGCCCATCGATTCCGAGAGAGCTTGCGAGATTTCGCGCGCGGTGAAGTCGGTGGTGCCGCCGGGTGGATAGGGAACGACGAGGCGGACGGGGCGGATTGGGTAGGATTGCGCTTCCGCCGCCGATGGCAGAAACAGCGCACCGAGCGCACCGGCAGCGAATGTTGTGATAAATATGCCGCGTATATTCTGTTCGCCTCGTTGGAGATCGATTTTCAAAACTACAATGACGCAAACGTGCAAAGCGCCTCTGGCATGCTGCCAAACACCATGCATCCGTACTGTTGATTGGCTTTGAGCTCTTGGCGAAGCTGGTGTGCAAGATGTCGTTCAGTCAGAAATATATCGCAGTGGGCCAAAGCGTTACTCGCGTGGTTCCAATCGACGTTGTCATTCGACGTAAGCGGTTTACTCCTGTTTCGTGCCGTTTCGTACAGCGTGTAGAGCTCGGTCTGTAACGCCGCCGTCGGAAGAAAGCGTCCCAGCGTATGCGCGTTGAATTCCGCGACGGCCGAATCGACGACAAGCTGGACATCGCGCACGGGGGCTTCAGGCCCTGCTGAGAAACCATGTTGCGCGTGCCATTTCGCTAACTGTGCCTTGAAGACCGGTCGCATGCGATCATGTACAACATCATAAAATTCATTCGCCCGAGTCTGCTCACGAGAAAGTCCTCTAGCTAACTGCTCGCGTTTCCGTTGCTCGATCTGGGCGAAAATTGCTGGGTCGATGTCTGCGTTCAAGCTGGTTCTAGCATCCCACTTAAAACTTTCCATGACATCCGCCAAGGACGCGTTCCAAAACGTGTCAACGGCTGCTTTCAACACAACATTTTTATCGCTTTCTGTGGCCTCATCCAGTAGCGGAGCGGACAAATCATGTGTGTGAATCTGGCCGATCTTCGTCCATGGACAAAAACCGCCGCCTATTTCAAGGCCGAGTTTTGCGTCTATGAATTCTGCGCAATCGTGCGCCATAAGGTCGGCGGGCGCCGCGATGGCGATCCCTTCGGTTAATTCATCGACTAAGCCGGCAGTTATACGCAGACTTGCCTCCTCCTGCTTTGCAAGTTCCACTAACGAGTGCAATTGGCTCACACAGACGAGTTCGCGAGAACGCACCATGCCGCGTAGCATCTTCAACATCCGGACTGCGTCGGCAGTCCCGGTGCCCCTTTCGGCATCGCGCAGCCATACCCAATAGTTAGTATCAAGGTAGACGATACGGGATTGGCTTAGGCCGCTGACCAACACCCGCCGATAGCGGTCTCGGTACTCCCGTGCGTCCACATCGGCGCCGTTGTTTCGGTGCCAAAGCACCAGGTGTTGACCGCCGGCGATACCGTTGAGATCGTCAAACGACATTTGCCGATTGAAAGATCAGTGAGTTTTCATGTCCGTGGCCCCATTCGATCGTCGCCCAGAACTACATACCGCTGTCGAACGCGAAGACCGGAGAAGATACCACGCGGATTTTGCGCCGCCCAGCGGCCCAGAACGAAACGCGTCACACCAGCGTCCGTAGAGTTTAGAATGCTCTTTCAACGCTGCATGACTCAATGCACCGCGGCCATCTAATTAGGGGAGTTTCCATGGCACGTCGTTGTATCTCATTTTTCGGTTTCATTCTTGCCCTGGTAACACTCGCAGGCGGCGCTTTTGCGCAGATCAAAGCGGCGCCCGACCCAACCGTGTCGAAAGAGGTCGAAGCCGCGCAATTGGCCGCAAAGAACGCAGCCGAGTTTGAGTTCCTGGGAACACTCGTTCGCACGTGCTTTCTTCCGCCAAGCCGAAGCGAAGACTTCAACGACATACCGGCGCCGTATGTATCTGACCCGAGCAAAGCACCGCCCCGCTCCTCCTGGTATGCCGAGCCCGCGAAGGTCTTCGATAACTTGTATTTCGTCGGCGGCAAGGTCCACTCCGCATGGGCGCTGACGACGCGCGAAGGTATTATCCTGATCGACACGATTTATCCGTACAACTCTGAAGAGCTAATCATCGGTGGCATGAAGAAGGTTGGCCTCGATCCGAAAGACATCAAGTATCTGATCATCTCGCACGCTCATCAGGACCACATTGGCGGCGCCGAGATGATTCAGACTCGTTACCATCCGCGCGTCGTAATGTCGGGCCCTGACTGGGATCTCGTCGAGAAAGTGCCGAAGCGCTTTACGAGCATGGCTCCGAAGCGCGACATCGTGGGCACCGACGGCATGAAGATCACGCTCGGCGAATCCACTGTCACGTTGTGGTTCACGCCCGGCCACACTGACGGCACGCTCTCGTTCACGTTCCAGGTGCTCGATCGCGGCAAGCCGTTGAACGTTGTCTATTCCGGCGGTACTGCGATGGTCTACGAGTACAGTGACCCGGCATGGGGCATCAAGAACATGCAGACGTACATCAACTCGCAGCGCCACATTGCGGCCAAAGCGAAAGAGACAGGCGCGACGGTTCTCCTTTCAAACCATTCCGAGTTCGACGAAGCGGTAAAGAAAAACCGCATGCTCGCCGGCCGCGGCAACGGCCCGCATCCTTACGAGATCGGCGCGGATTGGGTAGCGCGTTATTTCGTCGTGACGGAAAACTGCGCGCGCGCGACGCAGCTTAAGCTTGAACAGATACAGAAGCAAGCGCGTTGATGCCGCCATCCCCACCTCGCTCCCCCCTTGTCCCGCAAGCGGGATAGCTTCGCGTCAAGGGGAGGAAGAGTCAGCCGCAGATAAACGCCGATGAACGCAGACAATTCAAAGTCTGTAGTAATGGGAGAAATTGCCTCGGAAGGCAAGCTTAGACCGAGTAGCTCGGCGGCCAACTCGCTGCCCCGTAGACGCTAGATCGCTTATAACGAATTTGTGCGTCGCGTTATTCGACGATGCCATCTGCCGCTGACGTCAATCATGCTTGCCATGCTCGTCGTCGCTATCGAGCGGCCGCGCCGTCGGTAAGTTCCAGCCATAGCGGATCGCCGTCAGGCGAAGCCCGAAACAGAGAATTGCGCCTGCGATAGCGGTCAGCACTACCGGCCAGTCCAGTCGATCGCCGACAACAATAAGTGCCGCGCCAGCAAGGGCAGCAAGCGCGTAGAAATCAAGTCGCAATACGACGGGTGTCCGGGCAACGAGCAGGTCCCGTGCGATGCCGCCGCCGATACCGGTCAGCATGCCCAGAAGCGCCGCAATTAACGGATTGATCCCGTAGGCAAGCGCTTTCTGAGTGCCCGCGACGGCGAAGAGCGCAAGTCCGGCTGCGTCAAATATCAGTATCGCCGTGCGCAGACGCCTGACCAGTGAAGAGCCGAAAAACGTCAGCAATCCGGCCGCAAGAGACACTGCAAAATAGCGCCAGTCATTGATCGCGGCGGGCGGAACATCGCCGATGAGGAGGTCTCGTGTAATACCGCCTGCACTGGACGCCGCGAATGAAAGCACCAGCATCCCGAAGATATCGAGATTGCGTCGAGCGCCGAGCATCGCGCCGCTGATCGCAAAGACGAAGGTTCCGCAAAGATCGAAAATCAGTACCAGATCATGGAGCGTTTTCTGTTCGAGATCGGCGATTAGAGGCAACGGCGCACCTTCCGCTCCAATATTATTATTTTTGATCGATCTTTCATTTAGCAAGCCAGGCTAACGCGGCCACCGCCATGGCCTCAACGCCAGTCTCCAAGGTTGGATGTATGACCGGGGCAAACAAAGGGCTGTGATTAACCGGCAGATCGTTGATCCGTCCCGCTACTTTTGCCTTGGCATAGATTGCGGGATCGGTCCCGCCGACAAACCAATAAACCGACGGCGCATTCCATTCAGTTCCGAAACAGCCGAAGTCCTCGCTCGCAGGCGCTGGTCCGGTATGACGGACCCAGTCGGGCGGGAAATGAGCGCGCAGCGCCTGCGCAACGCGGTCGCTTGCCTGCTTGTCGTTGACGTTGAGCGGATAACTATCCAACGGTGTGATCTCCGGCGGTCGCGGCGCACCGGACGCCTGCGCTTCAGCGTTGACGATGCGTTCGATCGCCGCAAGCACGTGCTTGCGCACCGCCTCATCGAAAGTCCGAACATTCAGTTTAATGATGGCCTCGTCCGGGATCACATTCTCCTTGGTACCTGCTTGCAGCACGCCCACGGTCACCACAGCAGAATCGGTTGCGGCAACTTCGCGGGAAACAATTGTTTGCAGGCGCAACACGATCGCTGCTGCCATGACAATCGGGTCGATGCTGGCTTGCGGCATAGAACCATGCGCACCGCGCCCGAACACCCGGATTTGCAGGCTATCGGCGGCGGATGTAATCGGTCCGGCGCTCCCGGCAACGGCGCCTGCCGGTCCGACCATGACGTGTTGACCGAGCACGACTTCGGGCTTCGGGAAGCGTGCGAATAAGCCGTCCTTGATCATTGCCTGCGCACCCTGCGCCGTCTCTTCGCCGGGTTGGAAAACCGCCATTAACGTCCCCCGCCAGGAGCCACGCTGCTGTGCAAACAACGCAGCGACCCCTGTGAGCCATGCCACATGCATATCATGACCGCAGGCATGCGCGACGGGCGTCGTGTTCCCCTCAGCGTCTGTCGCGGTGACGCTGCTGGCGTAGTCGACACCACTGATTTCCTTAATCGGCAATGCATCCATATCGGCGCGCAACATGACTGTCGGTCCGTCGCCGTTTTTAAGCAGTCCGACGACACCCGTTTTGCCGACGCCAGTGGTCACCTCATAGCCATTGCTCCGTAGATGCTTCGCCGCGAGATCCGCCGTGCGGTTTTCCTGCATCGACAACTCCGGATGTGCATGGATGTCCTTATACAGAGCCTCCAGATTCGGCAGCAGGCCGGGAAGGTTCGACAACAGGGAATTTGTCGGGTTAGCAGAAGCCGCATTCATTGATCGCCTCGCGTGCAACCGTTGTGTGGTTTCGCCGTCTCACGTTAGCACCGCGATCACGCTACAACGCTAGTCTACGCTTGCGGCATGATTGAAAGCATAGCCAAGTTGCTGCGTTTCACGCGACAGAAGAGAACGAAACAAAGCGTCGGGCACGATTAGTAATAGCTCCCCCGTCGCTCGATCGTTTCCCAATGAAAACATTTAAAGCGGCCGGGCTCGAATCATGCGACGCCAATTAATTCGAACCTGGCCCTGGTGCAACGACGATTCTAAGTTGCAATCTCAGCCGCGCACCGCCGCCTCGATCGCAGCGACGTCGATCTTTTTCATCGTCATCATGGCATCGAACGCGCGCTTAGCGACGGCGGGATCGGGACCACAGACCGCTTTCGTCAGCGCGGTCGGCGAAATCTGCCACGACAGTCCCCATTTATCCTTACACCAGCCGCACTCGCTCTCCTGGCCGCCGTTGCCGACGATCGCGTTCCAATAGCGATCCGTTTCGGCCTGGTCATAGGTTGCGACCTGAAACGAGAATGCCAGGTTGTGCTCGACCCCGGGTCCGCCGTTGAGCCCAATGCAGGGAATGCCCATCACCGTAAATTCGACGACCAACGGGTCCCCTTTCTTTCCCGACGGAAAGTCACCCGGCGCGCGATGCACCGCACCCACCAATGAGTCGGGAAACGTTCTCGCGTAAAACCGCGCCGCTTCCTCGGCGTCCTTATCGTACCAAAGGCAAATCGTGTTCTTTGCTGGATTGACCATGCTCTCTTCTCCTCGTATTGAAGATCGTTACTGCGCGAAATCTTCGGGGCCGAAGATCTGCCGGATCTCGATCGTGTCGCCGTCGCCCGCCGGGCAGCGCTGCGCCCACTTCACGACTTCTTCCTTGGACGGCGCTTCCACCAGCCAGTAACCGCCCAGCACTTCTTTGGATTCGATGAAGGGTCCGTCGGTCACGGAGGGCTTGCCTTTGGCGAACGACACGCGCGCACCTTTCGCCTGTGGATGCAGGCCGTTGAGCGATTCGATTTTGAGCGCTTTGCCCATTTCTTCATTGAACCGTCCCATCGCTTCCATATCCTTCCGCTCCGGTTTGAAATCCGGCGGCGTTTTACCGCCCTGGTAAACAGCGGGAATCATCAGCATCATGAACTTCATGTTGTCTCCTTTTGGGTTGCGAGTACCTATCGTCGTTTGAGACGGGCCCCAAATCGACAATCGACAAGAAATTATTTCTAATTCGAATCGCGCCCGTGAAAAGTAATCGGCACGCATCACGGTTTTGTTAGATGACCGCGCGACGTAAAACCCTTGTCTCTCTCTTATGGAAGTCAAGTTGCTGCTCTCGCCGATAAAGCTCGCAACGCGCGCATTTTAGCGGTGGACTGTCGCGCGTCTCACTCATCACGGGGCGGAAGACGCGCTCGAAACAATACAGCGCACAGATTTGCGCGACCGCTTAGACAGCGCCTGCTCTACTCGCCCTGGATGACCGCGAGAATGTTGCCCTCGCTGTCCTTGAACCATGCAGCGCGCGCAACGCCGCCGGTATGGATGTCACCTTCCCTTTTCATTTCCGGCGCATCGTAGTGCTCGAACTGGACGCCGCGCTTTTTCAGCTCCGCCACTTCCTGTGCAACATCGCTTACAGCCCAGAACGCCTGGCTGGCCTTGGATGTGCCGGCGTTCGGCGTGGGATACAAAAAACACGCGGTGCCTTTGGCGAACTCATAGACGACACCGCCGTTGATTTCCTGCTTCGCCTTCAGGCCCAGCGTCTGCTCGTAAAACCGGCGCGCACGCGCCATGTCGCGCGCAGGAATGTACGAATACATAGGGGAATTTTGCAGCATCATGATCTCCAACAAGTGTCGAGGCGGCTACTCCCGCACGGCGAGCCACAGGAAACGGAAAAACGCCGCCATTGCTATGCGAATTTGAAATCGCGTTGACAGTCGCTTCTTGCTGTCTAAGACTCGCAGGCGATCGGGCCAACCGCCTTCGCTCAACAAGAGCGTTAATGCAGTTGGTCGCTGTTCAGGTCTTGCTTTTTTCCCTGACCGGCAACTTCCACCCCGGCCGCACGAAGTGACACGTGTAGCCGTTCGGTATGCGCTGCAGATAATCCTGATGTTCCGGCTCTGCTTCCCAGAACGGGCCCGCCGGCGCTACTTCGGTGACCACGCGCCCCGGCCATAGACCGGATGCGTTCACATCAGCAATCGTGTCGGCTGCGACGCGCTTCTGCTCGTCGCTGGTGGTATAGATCGCCGAGCGGTAGCTCGCGCCCATGTCGTTGCCCTGGCGGTTGCGCGTCGTCGGGTCGTGGATCTGAAAAAAGAATTCGAGCAGCTGGCGATAGCTGAGCTTCGCCGGATCGAACACGACCTCGATCGCTTCGGCGTGACTGCCGTGATTGCGATAGGTGGCGTTCGGCACGTCGCCGCCGGTGTAGCCGACGCGCGTGGAAATCACGCCATTCATCTTGCGGATCAGGTCCTGCATGCCCCAGAAGCAACCGCCCGCAAGCACTGCACGTTCATTGGTGCTCATTTCTCACTCTCCATTTGGTGCGTTGATCTTTCACCAGGCGCGACATCGGATTAGTGCCATTGTCACCTTCGGCCGTTGCGAGAGCGCCAGGGTTAGGGATTGACCGTTCAGTCTATCATCCATGCAACGCTCAATACATAAGCGCGGTAGCCTGCGGATTCTCGAGCCTGAGACCAGCGTGTTCATAGTGGCGGGCGAAAACGTAGTCATTCAAAGCGCGCCGACAATCAGTGATCATCAGCGCGGGTGCGCCTGAATCTTTCGAGCCCGCAAGCCACGATGATGGAGTCGACCAGCATCGGCGGCGGCGCCCCCGCATCTAACGTAATGGCATCCACCGGTTCTTCAAGCACCGCCAGTTGGCTTTCTAAAAGGCTGGGTGACGCCGCGTGCCCGGTTCGCTTAGCCAATCTGGCTGCGATCACCGCCGGATCAGCGCGCAGATAAACGAAGCGGATGTCCTCCGACTGATTATCTTGGGGCGCAAGTTGCTTGCGGTAGCTTTGCCGCAGCGCCGAACACGCGAGCACCGCTGATTTATTCTGCGCCAGCAGGCGTACGAGTTCTTTGCGCAAGAGCTGCAGCCACGGCCGGCGGTCCTCGTCTGAAAGAGGCTCGCCGCGCTTAAGCTTCTGCCAGTTCCCGGCAGAATGAAAATCGTCGGCATCAAGAAACAGCCATCCGAGTCGAGCTGCCAGCTCGCGGCCTACCGTCGTCTTGCCAGCTCCTATTACGCCCGCAATAACGATAATCATCGTTAGTGGCCTAGGTCCACCGCAAAGTACGACGCCTGCTCAGTACCTCACGAGCACTACATTCCAGCAGTGACACTTGTTGCGCAGCGTCGATATCTTCAACAGACAAATGGGTTAGCCCTGTGTGCAAACCCATGGATGGCGCATGTAGATAAATTTAGTTCGTCGATGTGCAAGCAAGTGCTAGGAGTTAATAATGGAGCAACCGGTCGACGCTCCGTTGTCGCAAGACTCAGCGCGGCCGCACAAAGTCTTGCAACACTGCCGCGCGGGATTATTGTTTTTCGCCCGCCACAACGTACGCCCACAGCGCATCGATCTCTTCGGGTTTGAGCAGACTTTCCCACGGCGGCATGCTGTTCTTCCCTTTGGTCACCGAGTTGCGAAAGCGGCTCTCCTGATCTTTGGGAAACTTCGTGAGATCGAATGCGCCTTCCGGATTCTTCATGCGCACACCGTGGCACGGCGCGCAATGCCGTGAGTATGTATCGCCGCCCAGCTTGATTTGTTCCGGCGGAAAATCCTCCGCGTGTGCGCTCATTGCAAGCGCCAGCACCATTCCGACCACACACTTCTGGAGTTCTGCGTTTTTCATAATAGGTGCAAATACACTCTGCGATGTCAAAAAAATCCCACCGGGTTGAGCCGGTGGGATCGTGTCAAGAAAACCGGGCTCGGGCCTAGTCCATCAGCGCAAACGTCCACACGGTGCCAGCTGGCAGTACTTTGCCGGCGGTTTCACGCTTCGCCGATGTACCGCCACCAAGACCCGAGAATACGGTTACGTATTGCTTGCCTTTGTATGTATAGGTAATGGGCTGCGAATTCACGCCCGACGGCGTCTTGAATTGCCACAGTATCTTGCCGCTCGCTTCGTCCAATGCAGCGAAGTCGCCCGCAGTGTTGCCGGTAAATACCAAACCGCCCGCGGTGACCATAGCGCCCGACCAGCTCGGCAGGTCCATCAGCGGCGTGCGCCACGCGGGTTTGCCGGTCATCGGGAGCACCGCACCCCAGTAACCCCAAGGCTTGCTCGTGTCGCGATCCTTGGTGGTGTTGGTGACACCCATATAACGCTCACCCGGCTTGTACTCTGGGAGCTCCTTGTTCAACTGGTAAATCGCGGTTTCCTCGAGCATCGAGAAATAAAGCTTCTCTGTGCCCGGGTTAAAGGCCATCGGCATCCAGTTCTTGCCGCCGGTCCAGCGCGGTTCGACCTCAACCTGTTCTCCCGCGCGCAAACGCTTGGCGACATCGGTCTCAACGACTCGACCCGTTTTGAGATCTACGCCGGTTGCCCAGTTGGTCTTTACATACGGGTTGCCCGCGAGCACTTCGCCGGTGGTTCGGTCCAGCACGTACAGCAAACCGTTGCGGTCGGCGTGCATCAGTACCTTGCGCTTGGTGCCGTTGAGAGTGAGTTCACCGAGCACGTTTTCATTGTTGCCGTCGAAGTCATAGGTTTCGGCCGGCGTCCACTGGTAATGCCATACGATTTCGCCGGTCTTCGGACGAATCGCAATCACGGAAGCCACCCACAGGTTATCGCCGGGACGCGCCTTCCAGGTCCACGGGCCGCCGTTGCTCGTGCCCCAATAGGAAAGATCAAGTTCGGGATCGTACGAGCCGGTGATCCACGTCGAGGCACCGCCGCGCTTGTACGAATCATCCTGCGGCCAGGTCGAATACGCTTTTTCGGTCGGATCCGGCGTGGTGTGGCGACGCCAGACTTCTTTGCCGGTCTGTGCATCGAGGCCCACTATGAAGCCACGCACGCCGAACTCGCCACCGGTCATGCCGCTCATCACGATGCCGTTGACTACGCTGGGCGCGCCGGTGATGGAGTAGCCATCCTTCCATTCGGCAATCTTGGATTTCCACAACTGCTTGCCGGTCTTGGCGTCCAGCGCGTACACGTTCGCATCGATTGCGGCGACGTACACCTTCCCGTCAAACAGGGCGACACCGCGGTTGTTCAGCCCGCAGCACACCACGCGCGGCACGGCGGGATCCCACTCGATATCGAAATTCCACTTGATGCGGCCCGTGCCCACGTCCATCGCAACCACGCGCTTGACGTTCGCTGCATACATGGTGCCGTCATAAACAAACGGTTGGCCCTGTTCGCCATACTCGTTGGCGAGCGACGTGCTCCATATGGGCACCAGGCGCTTGACGGTACTTTTGTTGATTTGATCCAGCTTGCTATAACGCTGCTGGTGATACCCCATGCCGTACGTCAGCACATTGTCGGTGCTGCCGCCGTTGCCGTCCCTTGTAAGTTCCTGCTGCGTCTGTGCCAGCGCACCAGTTCCCAGCATCGCCCCCAATGCCATTCCTACCATGACGCTTTTCATAACTCCTCCTTCGCCTGAATTGAATGCTCGTGGCATCTCACGTGCGCCACGGGGTTGCTATACGCTTTGAAGACCAGCGTCGTTTCATAGTGTAGACACTTTCCCCGTTTGCGACTAGTTCTCCGCCGTCTTCGCGGTAGAGGGCCAACGCGGGACGAGACCGCTACGAGTGCTTCAATCCGTGCTCGCCGGACTCAATAGTCGCTGCGCGAAGCCGGGGATGAAGCCGGTTGCGAAGGCGATGGGCCAGGAGCTCGCAGCGGCGCAATTTCTGTCTGCGGCTTATTTGCGCTCCCGTTCCAATCCATTCTGTAACCGTCGGTCAGCGTGTAGAGGAATTCCACGATGTCGTCGATTTCTTCGTTCGTGAGCTGCGGGCGCTGTTGCGGCTGGCGCTGATAGGGCGGCGTATCGACGTCGACGTTGGCATGATACTGGGCCGGCAGATCATCGAACTTTTTGCCCTCGGAAAACCATCGCGCGGGTTGCGTATCGCGCGTGGCATAGAACGCCACAGCGTCGCGCAGATTGTCGAAAAAACCGTTGTGCATATAGGGCGCAGTGATCGTGATATTGCGTAAAGTCGGCGTCTTAAAGAAACCGCAGGTTGCAGGGTCTGTCACGGTCGGCTTGGCTGCAGCGAGCGGCAGTTTCACACCGGCCACCGGCACACGCTCGCACAACCCGAGGTCGACAAACGCTGCGTCGGCATTTTTCGGGATGCGCGTGCTGCGCGGCAACCCCAGCGCGCGAAAACTGAAGTCAGTGAAGAGCGACTTCTGCGGAGCACGTGAAGCCACATCGACGCTATGGCAATGCGCGCAATTGCCCTTTTGCGGTGATGTGAAAAAACTCAAGCCGCGCCGTTCGCGTTCGGTGAATTTGGCCTCTCCGCGCATGACGTGATCGAATTTCGAGGTAAACGGCTGGAACACCGGCGTGCGCTCAAAGGCGGCGATCGAGGCAGCCACCGCGTCGAGCGCCGCCTCCGGATCATTAAAAATCGTTTCGCCCCACTCCTTGCGAAACTGGTCGGCGTAGGCGGCATTTGCCACCTTGGCGATCAGCGAGGGAATATCGGCGTTATTCATTTCAATCGCGTTAAACAGCGGCTGCTTCGCCTGTTCTTCCAGCGTGTCGGCGCGGCCGTCCCAAAAATGACCGCCCGCCGGTACACGTTTGCCGTTCCTCTCAATGCTGCCAAAGCGCGGTGCAGTGGCGAGGTACATCACCGTGGGCGCGTCGCGGATACCGAACTGGTCCGACCGGCTACCCTGCGCCACCCCGATCAGCGTGTTGTTGTTGCCGGTAAAGGCGCGGCGCGGATCATGGCACGAGGCGCATGCTGTGCCTTCCGGTTCCGACAGGTTGCTGTCAAAGAACAAGCGCAGGCCGAGCCGCTCGCGTGGCGTAAGGGAAGACTGATCAATGGCGGTTGCGAGCGACAGGATAAACGGGTCCTGTGCGCGCGTAGCGAGTGAGAGCATGAGGAAAAGTACCCCTGCCGAAATGCGCACTGTCAACGCGAGTTGCGAAGGCAGTAGCCGAGGCCATTGATACATCGTGGTCGATGCGCGAGTTATGTTCCGCACAAGTATATCCACTGAAGGCGGCCTGGCGACCATTGATCTCCACCACGTTTAGCGCGCACCGTCAAAGCAAGCTACTTACCGTGATAAGGGACCGTCATTGTTGTAATGAAAAGGCCGTCCGTCGCACAAGTCTTGTAACTTAGCGCTCAATGCAGTCGCAAAACCCGTGCAAGCTAGCGGCTGTGGGCGGTAGAGGCTCCGTTTCGCTGATTATTCAGGGCAACCGGCATTCTCATCCCGAGATCGCGCGCGTGGTTTTCCTCAAATCTGAGGCACTCCTCATCATAGGCATGGCCACGGATACCGCCTCGCACGGTGCCCGGCTCGATCGCCCGATAGAGCGCGCGCCAACTTTCCGGCAGCTGTTCACTGTCCGGCGGCGCGAGCCACAATCTGTATAGCAATCTTTTACGCGCCGGTTCATCGTAATCTACAAACTCCGTGCGCGAATGCAAGGTAACGTGGCTATTCACAATCTGCACGTCTCCAGGCTGCAGCCACATTGAGTACGCGAGGTCAGGACGCCGGACGATCTCGTCGAATCGGTTCAAAGCCTCGCGGTGCTTGTCCGTAAGCTTGGCCGCGCCTGCTATTTTCTGCGCGGACGTGACGCGATTCCAGTTCCATCTACTAAAGACTTTCCCGCCCGCCATTTCAAAAATCGGCTGCACCACATAAGATTCTTCATCCGGTGCTTGTTCGCCTTGCCGGCTGAACGCAACGGGGCGATGTAGCCACTCTACGAGTTGCGGGTGCTCCGCGCACATGACCTTATAGCCTGCGAGCGAACTGGTCACTATCGTCATGCCCCCGGACAATGCCCGGTTATAGCAGCTCAAGAAAACGATGTCCGCGGTATCAGTATGGTAGTCAAGCTCTGCATTCGATGAGTAGCCGCGGCCCGTGCCTGATCGATAAGTCGTGCCGGCATCGCGGACGCCGGAAATGTAATGCGTCGCCTTTCCCTGCGGTCGCGCGACTCCCGTGTGAAGTCCGATCGCCCAGGTCAAAAGCTCGAAGTCCTTCTCATTCAGCTCTTCGCGCGGCAGACCACGGATGATTACGACCCCTCGACCGCGTTTCACCTCATCCAGGGCGCGCGAAATCACCGGCCACGCTGAACCGAGATCGAAGTCAGCGCACCGATAATCCAATAGTTTCTTTCCTGTCTCATGGGCTTTTCTCAGCGCAGCCACCAAGTCGCGACGGGCTCTGTCGTTTAGATTAAACGTCCACGACTGATCGGCTTGCAAATCCTCAGCACGCCATGCCGCAGGCGCGTCCTTCAAGTCGGATAACATGGCGTCTCCTAATCTGTTGCACGCTCGAGAAATATAATGCCATACACTCGAACGGTCGACTTGACTGGCGAGGAAGATGCCTACAGGCACCTTCAATGCGGCAGTTGCTGCTCGTCATGATCCACTCTGGTGACGTCACAGCGCAACGATGGTCCCGAACTCCAGCCCATTATTGACGTCTGTCTAACCAGACATATGAACGGCGTGCTTATACGCTTTTGCTGACTGCTGATTACGTTTCAACTATGCGGGCATACACGGCGATTAAATCTTCAGCGCGGTTAGTGTTATTGGATTGCTGGTCGCATCCAAATTAACTATAGATCACTAATGGCCGCGCGACTCACGGCACATTCCAAAGGAATTTCCGGGTGGGCTTGACGAACGATCTCTGCACGATCATTCATACCACGCGCTACGAATCGCTCGGCGACGAGTGCATCGCGCGCGTGAAAGAAGCGATTCAGGACGGTATCGCCGTCGCGCTCGCGGGCTGTCGCGAGACACCCGTAGCTCTCGCAATTCAGCATGCCAAGCGGCTCGGCGGCGCGCCGCAGGCAGGCGTATGGGGCAACGGCCTTAAAGCCTCGGTCGTGCAGGCGGCCAACATCAACGCGATGGCTACGCACGTGCTCGACTTCGAACCGATGTGGAGTCCGCCGACGCATTCGGTCTCGCCGACCGTGCCGGTCGCGTTTGCGCTGGCCGAACTGAACGGCGGGAGCGGCCGTGAAATCATCACCGCAGTCGCCAAGGGACTCGAAATCCAGGGGCGTCTTCAATATGCAGGCAATCAGTTCGCGCCTGAGCAACTGAGGTTCCACCCGCCCGGCGTCGCCGGTGTGTTTGGCAGTGCGGTCGTCGCGGCGGAATTGCTCGGCCTCGATGTGACAGGCATGCGCACCGCACTCGGCATCGCCGCGTCGCGTGCCGGTTCGCTGCTCGCGAACGTTGGCTCGATGACGAAATGCACGCACTGCGGCAACGCCGCTGCGGGCGGACTCGATGCCGCGCTGCTCGCGCAAAGCGGCTTCACCGCGAGCCAGGACGTGCTGGAAGCGCACAAAGGCGTGATCGCAGCGTTTTATCGGGACGGCTTCGACGAAGCCCGGCTCCTCGAGTACGGCAAGCCCTGGCGCGTCGTCGATCCGGGACTTGCGATCAAATTGTTTCCGTCGCAGTTTGCCACGCACTACGCAATCAACGCCGGACTGGACATCCACAAACTCGCGATAGACCCGTCGCGCATCAAAAGCGCGCGGATTGTTGCGCCGGTCATGAAATACGTCGACCGGTCACAGCCCTTGACCGGCCTCGCCGGCAAATTCAGCCTGCAATACGCAGCGGCGGCGGCGATGCTCGACGGCAAAGTCAATATCGACACCTTCACCGACGAGCGCCGTTTTCGCCCGGACATGGTCGCGATGCTCGAGCGCATCACGCTCAACCAGGATGCGTCGATCGTCGGCGACTTTCACCACATGCATATCTCGATCGAAGCGGAACTCACGAACGGCGAACGGGTGAGCGCGATCTGCCGCTCGCCGAAAGGCGCGTGGGGCGCGCCGATGGGCCCCACCGATCATCGCGACAAACTGCTCGACTGTTTCAACCGCGCGCTTGCGCCGGCGCAAGTTAGCGAATTGATCGGACTGTTCGAAAAACTCGAAACGCTCGACGCCGCCGGCGTCGCGGCTATCAGTGTATTGATTGCAGGAAACGGGGGCAAGACGTGATGCGTCGCATGATGCGATATGTTGTTGCGGCACTCCTTGCGTCGGCGTTTCATTCTGCGCTCGGGCAAAACGACTACCCGACGAAATCCGTGCGTTTGATCGTCCCCTTCGCGCCCGGCGGAGGCACGGACATCGTCGCGCGCCTGCTCGCGCAAAAGCTGACCGAGTCGTTCGGACAGACAGTCATTGTGGACAACCGTGCAGGCGGCGGCGGGGCAATGGGTGTGGAGATAACTGTCCGCGCGACACCCGACGGTTACACCGCCATCACAATGTCGGGTAGTTATGCGACGAATGCGGCGATCTATAAACTTTCCTACGATCCCGTGCGTGACATCCAGCCTATGGGCATGATCGGCGATACGGCGTTCGTGGTAGCCATGAATCCTGGCGTGCCGCTCAAAAGCATTGCCGAGCTCGTGGCATACGCGAAAGCCAAACCCGGCGCGCTCAACTATGGCTCCTCGGGCAACGGCAGCATCGCCCATCTGTGCGGCGAGTTGTTCGACCTGCTCGCTCACACCAGGATGACCCACGTGGCGTACAAAGGCACCGGCCCTGCCCTCAACGACTTGCTGGCCGGCCAGATCCAGCTCATCTTCGGCAGCGCGCCGCCGACGATCCCGCTCGTGCGTGCAAACCGTCTGCGCGCAATCGCGGTCACGACGAGCAAACGTTCGCCCGCACTGCCTGACCTGCCGACAGTTGCCGAAGGCGGCGTGCCGGGCTACGAGGTCGTGCTGTGGTACGGCGTGCTCGGTCCCAAAGGCCTGCCGAAAAACCTCGTCGAACGCTGGAACCGGGAAATACGCAAAGCTACAAAGTTGCCCGACATGAAAGAGCGTCTCGTTTCCGAAGGTTTCGCAATCGACGACAGCCCGCCCGAGGTTTTTCAGGCAGTGTTGAAGCGAGACGTCGAGAAATGGCGGCGCGTAGTCACGGAAGCGCGAGTACGCGAAATTCGGTGAATGCTCCGCCTTCTGGGAAAGTTTTACGAACCGCGACGCGCGCGAAAGGCCGTTATTCGACTTGTATGAAGCAGTGGTAACCGTTATGGAAACAAACAACTCTGCGTAATCACATTCTGACCAATCAGAAAGGCCGGAATCTCCCTTGTCGTAAGTGACCGTTGATTCGTCGCGTGCTAGCTGCCGCGTCCCGGAAATACGTTGTCGTGTACGTCGACCGCGGCCTTGATCATCAGCTTGGAGGCGTAGCCAACGGAGATCAAGTTGAAACCTTTCTTGATGGCCGCTTTTGCAACGTCGACGTTGCCCGCGTAAGTTCCGGAATAGATGGAGTGCTCATTCGCAATTGCGACTGAATCGTCCATTGCCTTGATTACCCGTGGATCGCTGGCGACGTAGGTCGGCGCGCCGCCGTAATCGATCGTCAGGTCGTTAGGACCCACGTAGAGCATGTCGAGGCCCGGCGTCGCTGCAATCGCGCGCATGTTCTCAACGCCTTTGACGGTTTCAATAAGCGCGACTTTGACGATCTGTTGCTCGTAGCGTTGAAAGTAATCAGCGCCGCCATAAAGCAGGCCGCGCACCGGTCCCCAGCTGCGCGTTCCACGCGGAGCGTAGCGGCATGCGGCGACGAAGCGCGCACAATCCTCGGCGGTCTCGATCTGCGGACAGATCACGCCATAGGCGCCGGCGTCGAGGACGAAGCCGATCTCCGCGTGGTCGTTCTGCGTAACGCGCACGAGCGGCACACCGTTGCCGAGCGAGAGCGCCTGCAAGACATTCACTGCAGTGCCGCGGTCGATGAGGCTGTGCTGAAGATCGAGTGTGAACGAATCGTAAGGCAGCTTTACAAGGCCTTCGACCGAAACCGGCCAGCCGATGTCGATCCACAAACAGGATGCCGGTTCGCCGCGTGCCCAGCGCTCACGCAGGGGATTGGGACGCATATGCTTATCTTCTGCTAAGCGGCATTGCTGCCGAATTCATAGAGCTGCGTGCGATAAAACCTGCGCAGTTGATTTTGCGGATAACCGCCGCGGCCGATATGCCAGGCGGAGCGGTTCTCCCACATCACGGTGTCGTTCGCTTCCCACACCTGATCCCATTGAAACTCGTCGCGCGAGCACCATGCACAAATCTCATTCAGCAGGTCTTCGCTCTCGTCAGGCGGCAGACCGACGATAGACAGCGTGTGATGCGGATTGACGAACACCGCTTTGCGGCCGGTTTCGGGGTGCTGCCTGATCACGGGATGCATAACGTCCGCCATTTTCTTCAGAGCTTCCGCACCGACGAGCTCGGCGCCGTTGTTCTTGCGACCACGCAGGCGATGCATCGCGTAGCGGCCGTCGACCTGCTTCTTGAGCGCCGCCGGCATCGTCTCGTATGCCATGTACATGTTGGAGAAGCCAGTGTTGCCACCGCTGTCCGGCAGCGTCACCGCGTGCAGCAACGTTGCCTTGGGCGGGTTCTGATGAAAAGTACCGTCAACGTGCCAGCTCACGCCGCGGCCCGCGCCGACCGGATCAAAATTTCCGTTGGCATCCTGATTTGTCATCACCACCACTTCAGGAGTCTCCGAATTACGGTAGTTTTTGGCGATGTGCGGCCGCAGGATGCCGAACTGGCTGCTGAAGTCGCGCACTTCAGGTATCGACATCGGCACGTCACGGATGCGAATGACAAGGTTGTCGATGAAAGCGCGATTGACGGTTGCGACGGCAGCAGGATCGAGCGGCTTGCGCGGATCGAGACCGCGGATTTCGGCGCCGAGCGGCGCATCGAGTTTTTTCACTTCGATCATGTCAGTCTCCTCGATGGAAGTGCTAGATTTTCGCGCCCGCCAGCGCAATCAAAACACGATAGCGGTCGACTTCCTGCCTGGTGAACCTGGCGAACTCCGCCGCAGGCGCGAGATCGACGTCAATGCCGCTCGCGACTAAGCCCGCGATTACTTTCGGATCGGCCATCGCTTTCGCTAGCGCCGCATAGATTATGTCGATCACGGCCTTCGGCGTCCCGGCAGGCGCATAGAAGCCGTGCCATGCGAGCGCAACGAAATCCGGAATTCCCGCCTCGATCACCGTCGGCAGATTTGGCAGATACGATGCGCGCTTCTGGCCCGTCGTCGCAAGCAATCGTACTTTGTTGGTTTGTACCACCGGTATTAGCGGCTGATAAGGGTAAAACATGATCGCTACCGCGCCGCTTGAAAGATCGACCAGCGCCTGCGGCACGCTGTTATAGGGAATGTGCTTAAGATCAACGCCGGCTTTATTGTTGAAGAGCGTGCCCGAGAGATGCGCTGTAGTGCCGTTGCCCGAGGAAGCATAATTGAGCGCCCCGGGGCGCGCTTTCGCATAGGCCACCAGTTCCGCAACCGACTGCACGGGAAGCGAAGCGCTGACGGCAAGCACGAAACTCGCGCTGTCGATGCGGCCGATCGGTGCGAAGTCCTTGATCGGGTCATAGGCAAGATTGGTGTAAAGATGCGGTGCCATACCGTGCGTAGGTGCGTTGCCCATAAGGATGGTGTAACCGTCGGGTTGCGCCTTCGCGACAAGCGCCGCACCAATGGTGCCGCCAGCGCCGCCGCGATTGTCCACCACCACGGGCTGACCGAGGAATTCGGAAATCTTGGGTGCGATTTGTCGGGCAGTGCCGTCGATGTTGGAACCCGCTGCAAACGGAACTACCATGCGCACGGGCCGGTTCGGATAGTCGGCGGCGATCGCCTGCATCCAGCAAGTCGCGAGACACACGCACGCGGCAATGTTGCTGGGAAAGCGCGCGTTGAAAATCATGGTTGCTCCTCGATGAACCGCCGGATGATTATTTTCCTGCACGCGCTCGCGGCATGTTTCCAGCGCTTTGAGCAGAGAGGGTTCTGTTCGTGCAGTTGGATTGGCGATTATAACGGGGCGATTACACTGCGGCACTCGTGCATAGGCCGAACCATGTCACGCTTAACTGTACGCTCGCGATCGTCGCGCGGTCGAAAGCGCAATCGCCCTGCCGGCATCGGTATCCGCTAACCCGATTCCAGTGTACGCCGGCAATGCCCAGAGGACGAACAACGTCGCGCGCAAATTTGTCGAGCGGACGTCCCGTCGTCAGCGCGTATCGGTCGTCGTATGACCGGTTACGGCCAATCCGAAGACGTGCGACGCGCCTTGGACGCTAAGTTCGATACCCACGTGGTCAAGCCAGCGGAGTCATCGGCTCTCAATGCGGCGCTGCGCATGATCGGGTCAAAGCCAAGCATGTTATTGCTCTGCGGCGCGCGTAGCGTTGAAATGATTCGTAAGCGTTAGACAGGTCGCTGTACTAAGTAGTCCACATCGTACGGACACGCTTCCGCGATTAAGAGTGTCGCGAGCTATGATCTTCGTGTGCTTGGGGACCGCTTGACGCGAGCGTCGTCGCAAATAGCAGCCGCATAACGACGTAGCACTTCGACCTCTTGTTCGAGTATTTCAATATCAATTAGTGGCGCAAACTTTGTTAGCCAGCTTAGTGGTAACGTATTGCCACGCGGATCCAGGACGTAGCGCGTTGCAACAGCGTTCTCTCGATGTCCGCATATATTGCAAACGAATCTAGCCCAGGGCGCCAGCGTTCGATATACGCTTTCGACTGTAAAAGGTACGCCGCCGACCTCGCCTAGGACGCAAGCGTGGCCGCGCACGAGCGCCACTAAATCACCCGGCTTTATATCGTTGACCATCCTGAACGTTTCCTCACCGAAACTTAAGAGTGCGCGAGTGGCTGGTTCATGAACAGTCCCTGACGTCTGTTTGGAGCGTCGGACAACATCGCTATGGGAAACCGCTTGCGCTACTGAAACAAGTAGGTGCCGAAACGAAGGTGCAGCGAACGCTGCTCAGGACTTGGCAGATCCCGCACAATAGAACGCATAAAGAGAGCGAACCTCCAGAATCTGGTAAGAGATGAGTAAGTAACGCACTACAAACGCCGTCTTGGTCACGACAACCAGCAGCGCCGATGACAGCAACGCAGCCGGCGGTTGACCCGACCGGCGTATCGTAGCGCGTGACGCAGTAAAAATCGGAGCTCAGGCATCAGCGCTGGACACGTCCCGAGCGCAGGATTACCTTGTCGTTACAAGCAAATCGCTTTCTGTTCTGACGAAAGTACTTGCGGTTGTTTATGCCAGATCAATCGACGCCAGAAATAAACTTGCTGCGCGAGGCTTACGCTGCTTTCAATGCGCGAGACATCGACGCCGCCCTCGCTACCATGACGCCGCACGTGGCTTGGCCGATGGCGTTCAAGGGCGGCTTCGTCCATGGGCATCAGGAAGTCCGCGCCTACTGGACGCAGCAGTGGTCGGAGATCGATCCGCACGTCGAGCCCGTTTCCTTCCAGCCGGAGGGTGCTGGGAGTATGTTGGTGCACGTGCATCAGGTCGTGCGTGACCTCGCCGGGGCCGTTCTTGGTGATGAACGCGTTGGTCACCGTTTCATCATCCAAGACGGTTTGATCCAGGCCATGGAAGTGTGCCCGCTTCCGCGTGACGGCGTTTAGCAACGCAACAACGAACGCTATTTTTAAGACGCTGTTGTTATTTTTGCCGCGCTTTGCGTGCCGCGTATTTGGAGTCGCGCGCCGCCTTCTGATCTTTTTTAAGCGCTGCGTCGGCCTCCGCTTGGGCAACGCGCTCGGCATCCTTGCGCGCCCTTTCTTCGGTGGCAGCGCATTCCTGCCTAACCTTCTCAGCCCTTCGTTCTGCGTCTCTCCGTTCAGCGGAGGTCCGATTTGCCTGTTTGCGTTCGGCCGCGCGGATATCCCTAGCTTTTGCCGTCTCCACTCGTGCCGCGTGCCGCTCGAGGGACTGCGGGCCGTTGGCAAGCGCCGTTGCGCGTATCTTTTCCAACTGCGCTTGCTTCGCCTTGGCTGCGGTCTGCAAGCGTTCCGCGAAACCGGGTTCTTTTCGAGGCATGTGTTTATCTTTCGCAGTAATCGTATTGGCGGCTACATTGTGCCCTAAGTTTGTGGCCCGTGAAGGAAGCGCGGTGGTGCTGACGCATCAAATAGAGGCGGGCGTTTGCTCAAGGCAAGCTTCTACGGTTCGTTGCCACTCGTCTGTTGAAAGAATTAGACGCGAATCGCTTTCGAGTGGAAAAGGATTGTGACTATGTCACCTTTGCCTCTCGCGTGCGCGACACGGTGACGGAAGGCTAACTGCATGAGCTTCACCGCACGCGACTCACAGAAATTCGATCACGACGCCTGTTTGAGGCGCGTAACGTATGTCAGGCGTGTAACGATCTATTCAATTGTCCATAGAGGGGTGCCGCGTACCAGCGCAACCGGGCGATGTCAATGCGCACTCGAGCAAAGTTCATTATGAGCCACTTCGGTTATGGCGCACGCGTAGTTTGGTGCGAAACTTGTCCGCTCATGTACTCCGGGACGAACGATGGCAATGTGCAGGGCATGTCTAGGCCTTCTCTACCAGTCAACCAAAGAAGTTCAGCCGCATGCGGGATTGAAAGAAGAAGGCGCGTTTTCACACCAGCAGGGAGTCCTCCACGTCCTTGTCTGCACCGACAAGAATTGCGGCACGCGGTGGGAACGGCTGGTGCGTCAGGACGGGTTCGGCGCTCGTCATGTGTGGAAAGTGCGCGGCAAAGACAATTGAAAATCGATGTGTTGGGAAAAAACGCACGCACAGCAAAGTAATTGGTCGTGCCTACAATGTATCCATACTTTGGGCTATGCGGGCGGTTCGAAGTCTTGGGGCGGCGTCCCTTCGAGCAGCGCCTTGAGAACGGGAACGAGTACAAATGCCCCAACGAGAGCACATACGGATACCACGGCAAACAGCCAGAGAATAATGCGCATATAACCTCCCCTTGTTATCTGCCCACTTTATCCTAAAACCGCTCCGGATATGTTTGGGTAACCTCTACCGGCTTGTCACCGGTTCCTCATGCACCTTCTTTGATCGACGCGTCGTGCAATCTCTGAGTGATCTTGTGTTCGACATGCACCAACGCCCGGGGTGGCAAAAGGTGGATCCACCGAACCGAGCGGACAGGTCAGCGCTTTCTTCGCGACGACTCATCTCTACCAAAGCGAATCGAGTCGGCAATCGGTGGCAATTTGACTGATACCACACGGCCAGTCTCCGGGCAGCGATGGGCGATAATACAAAAGGACAACAGGAATCATGACGCAGAATCCACCGATCAAGGAAATGTTTTGCCGGTTGTTAAAAGCCTCCGGACAGACTAGAGCGGCCAAGACCGTGGAACTTTTCGGCTGGCTGATTTTGCTTGAATCGCCGTTCATGCTGTTCGCGCCGGATTTCGTGGCATCGCTGCTGCATCTACCGTCACTGACAGAACAGAGCGCGAACTATTTTCGTTTGATCGGGCTGCTGGTCGGTGGGCTTGGCATGCTTTATGTGATCAGCGCACGGCTAAACGCGCAGGGGTTTGTCTTCGCATCATTGCTCGATCGGCCGCTCGTGCCAATTGTGATGGGCGTGATGTGGTATTACAACGTGATTCCTGCCCCGCTCGCGATCGCTTTTTCCGTTCAGGACTTCGGCAGTTTCCTGTTTACGCTTCACGCGTGGACCAGCCGCGCTCCGCCCAGCGAGTGAGCAGTTGTTGTCCAAAGCCACTGTCACGACGGCGGATGACGCGAGTATGGTGCGCCCGAAAATAGATAACGTTCACAAGCTTGCCGCCCGAGGCTCCCGCGCCCACGCGACGCCGGTCCGCGCCAAGAGCAAGCATCGCAACTAGGACGCTTGAGACGAGACTAGGTGAAAGCGCCGGAAGCGTGCGTGCAGCGATCGAAGAACGTCGACAGCGAGCGCAAAGCGAACGACCTGCTGCAGGCAATGAAGGAAATTGCCCAGCGGCCGACACGCGGCGCGATCGAAAATCAAACCGTCAGCGTGCAGGTTTCATGGCACCAACGGTTACGGACCTCGGCGATCACTGAGCGCAATCGGTACGCTGGCAGTACTCACGGACTCCATCAGACACGCAATGTCCGCTATGCGCCGGTTTTCTATTCTGGACCCCATGCCTCCAACCGGCCAGAAGCAGAACTACAACTGGACCAGGCTAGAGACAACCGGCCCTGCCTCGGTCGCTCGAGTGTTGGACAACCAGTTAGTCTTCACTGATTGAGGCTGCACCCGTTTTGGTACCGCGTAGCTGAAGATATGCCAAGCGCCAGGCAACGACACCCGTGCCTGCCGAGCACAAGGCCGGCAAGCTCTTGAAGCTAATGACGGCTGGTGCCGAAGCTCGCGGCTCTGTCACCTCCCGATACCGTAAAAGCGTCGCTTGGACATTGTCCAAGAATTGGTACGTACATTGCTCACACTCTAATCCGTGATGGTCTCTACCAGCGACAACGTTAGTTGACCTTGCGCGCTCTCAGAGTTCAAACACCGTGGCGATAATTGCGGCAAGAGATGTCAACGACATAGAGGGGTTCCCAATGACTATATGTAAAAAATGCGATGGCCAGCACAACGCCCACGTGTCCGGAGCGCATTCCTCGTTAGTTCGACGCGGCGTCATCATGCGGATTCTGGACGCCTCTGAAACATATGATTGCCTTGAGTGCGGAACCGGTTGGGAGCGAATACAAATGGCAGAGGATGTCAGGAATGGTATCTATCGCTGGAAGATTCGCGAACGGTCAGCTGAACCTCTTCGTCAGGTCCCAACCAGGCACTGCGAAGATCTTGTTCGCGCCCTGGACTCATGGGTCAAACCGCAAACTGTCAGCCAGGAATACGCTTAGAACAATAAGGTTCATGTACTAGCGCACGCGCAAATCAGCAACAAATGTGCCGCCCAGCGTCACTAGACTGAGACGTGTGAGGCACCCTGGTTCCCCCCGGGTCAAGGTTGTCGATCGCTCGCGCTTGCGTCATTACCTCTTAGGTGCTTTACGGCGCCGACCAGGTCGTGATTCTTTAGCCTTGGCCACTGCCGCTTCAGCATTAACCCGACCAAAGCGGTACCTCAAACTGTACCCGCTCCGATAGCCACGGCCCGTCAGATCGATTTTCTCGGCAGTGGACGTTAAAACGTCTCGTACTTCATTCCACCGTAACGACTTCTTCGCCGACAGCACAAGCGCGCCCACGCCTGCAACCAGCGGGGTGGCGGAAGATGTGCCACCAAAATCATTGCAATATGCGCCGGCGCTATACCCCTTGCCGCGCAAACTCACATCAGTAGTGGTGATTCCCTGGCCGCGATTGTCGTCGCTCGGGGCCACGAGTGTTACCCCTTGACCGCGGTTACTGTATGAGAGAGTCGGCCCGGATCGTTGCACGCACCTACAGCAACTACATGCTCGTCGCTCGATGGAAAGCCGATGCGCGATGCTTGTTCGTTGCGCGTAGCGACGCAGACCAGGCAACCGCGACCGCCGCGGCCTCGCGTGACTGCGTAACTTATCGCGCTTTCGATGTCCGGGTGCCGCGGAACAGCCCAACTGCAAGAAATCACGTCCGCATGAGTTGCGGCGTAACGAATGGCATCAGCGATGCGATCGTTCAATTGATGTCAGTGACGGCCGGTATAGCGAAACGTTGTTGATGTGGGATATCGCCGCAGCGCTGACTGAGCAGGTGCGTTGCGGTGACGCCCCGAGCCGATTCAGAGGGTTCCCAACATTGATGCAATGAACGGCTTCGGTGCACGAGTTACTACTAGGCAGTACGCTCTGAATAAACCAGAGGCAGTTGGCAAGCCTAGTTATTCGGATACGCGAAAAAAATTACCAGAGCCGAGCACGCGAGAACGACGAAACGCGTAGGCGGACGAAAAGACGTGCGTTCGATGAGCGAAATCGCGCCGCCTGCTGCGACGATCAGTAAGTGATGACCCGAAGCGGCGCACGCTAACATCAAAGGCCAGCAGCTAGCGACACAGCAAGTCCCAACCAAGAGGCCGCTGGTCGTGCAGTCCCATACACGTCTGACTCCGTCTGGGGCGATGACTGGCTCGTGGCCATAGACCATCACCATCGCTCGTTCGCGTAAAGGTAAGGTAGCCCAAATGGCAGCTATGCCGCACAGTGCCGGCACAGTCCATGTGGAACTGAAAAATAGTTTGACTGGGCCGGACATGACAACCGTGCCAAACAAGGTCCATGGCAACATATAGCCCACAATAAATGCTGCTATTGCGCCATGACGTCTTTCAGCGAAGCAGCGCTGCGCGACCGTCCGCGCCTGATAGGCGATGACGGGCAGCATCATCGCCATGACCATTATTTGCCAATGAAGGATACCGGTGCCAAGAGTAGGATCGCGATGCCCGTAATGCCCCCAGTTGGAAAGACCGTGCGAGACCGTTGCAAGCCACGCTATCGTGCCGAGCCCGAGTACCCACCATTCGGGACAGCCTGCCAGTGCGTCCCGAACAGCCGGTGCATAGCGAGTGGCGATCACACTTACGCGGTGTACAAGCTCACGCGCCCGACGGTGACCTTCGCCGGCGCCTTGCCACGCGCAGGCACGAACGAGACACGCAGCTGCGTCGGATTCCATCCGGGCAACGTCGACATGTGCGCGTAGAGGTGGGTAACATCAAATGCGTAATGCAGACCGCGCCCGGCGCTGGTTGCCTTGCGGCTCGCTTCGAGCAGACCGAACATCGGCAGGCGGCCAATAAATAGTTGCGGGTGCTTGCGCGGATCCTGACCTTCCGGAACGTTCAGGTAAACATCATAGGAGGGCGCGGGCTCCTGCGAAACGATCTTTTCTATATTCAGAAATATCCGCCGTGACTCTCTGGCGGCGGTTGCCTTCGTCGCCGCGCGGGCACCGACCTCGGGCTTTGCGATCAAGCTGGCGTTGACTTCCCTCTGGTCCAGCATGAATGACTTTTTGGTCGCACCGACCATTTGTTGCACGGTCGTTTTCTTTTTCACTCCGCCCACAGTTGCTACCGTACCCAACTTTGTTTTCGCCAATGGATCGCTAGTATCGTCGTAGGTGTAGAAAAGCGGAGCGTTTGAGGTCTTCTCGACCTGCTGCGAGCTCATCGTCACTGCCTTGCCCGCGGCGTTCCTGAACGCAAATTTGACCTTTGTCCCCCAGGTCGATGTGGGATTCGCGTGACTCGCATCCCGATCCAGCCAAACCTGCCACAGCCTGTCGATGTTAGCATGGTGCAGCCAGAAAATCGGGTCGAGCGCCGCCGTAGAGAACGATTGCATGAGGCCGCCAACGGCCATATGCATGTTGCCATGCGGAGTGAGCTCTAAGGAGCCAATCAAGTTTCCGCTGTGCATAAAGTTTGTCTGCGGACCGCCGAAGCCGGTACCAAAAGAGAGGCTCACGAAGTCCGGCTCGCGCAGCGGACCTGCAATGGCGACGTCCGAATCATCGGCAAACTGGCGTCCGGCGTTGCAATCGGGCGTGCGCGTGTTCACAAACAGGGCGTTGTCCGATCCGTCGTTTTTTTTCGGCGATCGAAACGCCGTGGGTAGCAGCCGCGCGTTGGCGTCGCGGTCATCGCTGTAATTCCAATAGGGAAGCGCCCAGTCTGCGGGCCCTCCCAGTTTCTCAACCTCAGCCGCCACAATAGTCTCGAAATGGTACAGATACATGCGGTGCCATGAGAGGAAGTACCACGACCCGTGTTGGCATTGGGTCCAATATTTCTGGCGCTCCCCTGCCGTGGGCAACACATCGTTTGATTGCCGGAAAGGGTCAGTGGCCCGGTTGTATTCGTGGATGGCGGCCTGGTAGCGCCAGCTCGTCGCTTCAGCGATGGGTCTTGCCTTCATCGCGGTCACCGCGCGCTCGTACCATTCTAAAGTTTTATCTGTGGGTTTTAACTTCCAAACGTTCTTCCGTACACGCGCCATATGAACCTCCTTGATTAGTACTGCTACCGACGCACGATTCATGTCGGCCTGCGATCGAGGCTTGAGTGAACGGAATCATTGCGCTCGTCGTCTTAACAATTGTTGTGGTGCAGAAGCTAGGTACTCCACTACGCGCTTGCGAGCCGCGAGAAGACTGATGCGCCATCTATATAATATCAAACGCGCTCATTGCAGACCGCGCTCATTGCAGACATAACGCACAACCACATCTAGCCATCATGTTCTCTCCGCCCACTCCGTAGAAAATTCTCGATCACTCGGCGTCGCTTTATCGTATGGGACCGCTGCAGGCGTCACGTTCCCGCCCCAATGGCATGTATGCGTGCGAACACGGACGCCTGCCTACGATTCACTTGCTGATCACGTCGCTAACTCCGATGATCTCGCAAGCTGGCAACCGTTGATTCGCCACACACCATCCGCTTGTCGTTGCATCGGGTATAGCGCGATCCATCCGCGTCCCTCGGAATCGGTCATTCTCACCGGTTGGATAGTCTCTCCGTCGATCGTTTGGGGCTTCTGGAACTGCACGTCTCTAGGCCGATACACGACCGGATAGGCGGAGCGGACCATGTTAATAAACCGTTCCGGGGTGCCAAACTGCGCTTGAATACCCGTGGTTGCCAACGCAAACGCACGTGGGGCGTCGTCGCGTGCGAATGCATCGAGCTGCTCAGCGATGACAGCGCGAATGGCGACCGCGTCGTGGTCTGACATATCGGCAGCCGGCACAGCGGTGGAGGCACCGAAAAGATAAAGAGCGAGAAACAAAAGCGGCAGCATCCTGTCCAGAAGTACAGCCTCTCGCTTGTCCATCGCGGATTACCGCCAGACCGGCAGAGCAAAGTTACGAAGCTCGTTTCGCAGTGAGCTGACGTCTCTTCTTCGCCGGGCGGCTCTTAGCTCGCTTCTTGGGCGCGTTGCCAGTAAGTTTCGTGAAGTGAACCGTGGTCTGCGACTTTATATATGTGTTCGCCCGCCTCTCGACAGCTGCAATGTATCTCAGCATGTCGTTTCGCGAAATGACCGGAGCTTGATCCAGGGTCTTACGGCCCTGTAACAGCGCGTGGGCGGTCATGCGCTTGGCCGTGAAGTGACTCACCGCGAGCGGTTGAAGACTTGCGTGTTTCGCCATGCTCCAATCAACAAGTGCTGCCACATGGCCGAAGCCAGCCAAATTTCCGTCTAACTTCTGCTTCGTTGAAGCACGGCTCGCAGCTACGTTACCCGTCGACATGGCCTTAATCTTCGCGACCGCTGTCGGCATGGAAATGTCTGTTCGGATCTTCGGCTGTAGGCCCGACGTCCAAGTCGGCGCGTTGCGATCTCGATCCGTTAACGGCGCTCCCAACGCCGGAAATGTCTCCCTTAGCGAGGCAACGATGGACGAATGATCGAATAGGCTTCCTGGAAACAACGCTGAGCCAAGTTTTCCCTTGGGCATATACGGTGAAATCAATAGAGCCGGGACTCGAGGACCTAGCGCGTCAAATTTGCAGTCACCGGGTGCCGCCTCTCTCCGGTGGTTCTTCTCCTGCTCAACGGCAGACTCTCCGGGCGGAGGCGCCGCGGGTGGCGTTACATGATCATAGAAACCGCCGTGCTCATCCCAGCTAACGACAAGCAAACTGCTTTCCCAAACAGCCGACTTTCGGATCGCGCTGTAGATTTGATAGACAAATTGATCTCCCGCAGCCACAGAACCGAGGGGATGCATTGAATTGCCATTTCGATAGTTGTTCAAGATATTAAAACGCGGTTCAATAAACGTGTACTGTGCAGCGTCGCCGCTTTTCAGGTCGGAAGCCAACCAGTAAGTGTCCCGAAAGAATTTGTCCTGGTTGCCCGGAGCCGTGGCGAGGTCCACCATGCCGTGCATTGCCATCGTCTGAACAAACGGGTCTGACTTATATATTCGCCACGTAACGTTCCCGGCAACGCAGCGCTCAAAGATGTGACCATTTGGTGTATTTAGGTACGCAGAGGGACTGATAACAGATTTAAGAGTCTCGCCGTTGCTAAGGCTATTGTCCAAGCCGCACGAAGAAGCCGCATGGGCAAACATTCGGTTTGGCCAAGTGGGACCTGGCATCGACGAGTACCAGTTATCCATGAGAACGAAGTTTTGTGCCAGTTCCATGAGTCGGGGAATGAGTGATGGTTTCAATCCCTGCAGACCATCACCCACGAAGCCGTTCATCGAGCCACCACTTATCTGCTTCTTGACATCCTCGTACTCGTGAGGTGGATCGCTGGGCACCCGATCAGGAGAATTTGCTCCAAACTGCGGGTTCGCCGGAGGCACGACGCCAGCCAGACCCGAAAACGCAAACATGTGATCGAAAGACCTGTTTTCGAGCATGAGAACAAAAACGTGTTCGATTTTTGCCACGAGAACGCTCCGTAGTGTTAGTGGTTATGCAGTAAGTTGGTTATTGTGAGTTGCCGAGCGCGGAGATCTCCGAGGTATTCACGCCGCCAAAGGTGGATTCCGCTTTCGTCCACACGCGAAGCTTGGCTTGGCCGGGCGTCCAGTACACATATGCGGACTGCATATTGCATATCCGGCATTGCCATGCAATTAGTACAGAACCGGATCGAGCACTGGCGTAATGGCAAGTCTGCGAGACCTTCGCATTGCATCGCGTCCGGACTGATCACACGAACGCACGCGGGCGCAATCCGTTGTGGAACCAGTTAATCATGGAATATATGTCATAAACCGGCAAACCGATTTCGGCTTGAAGCGCTGCAGAGTACGGCGGCATGTTGGTGCACTCGAGCACAATGGCACCGACATCCGGGTGACGAGCCAGAAGTTGATTACCCGCGTCCAGGATGTCTTGCTCGGCAAGCGTAACGTCTAAATCGTCTTTCTCGGCGAGAATAATCACTCGAAAAAACTCACGGCCGTTCTCGACGCCGGCGATGGGTGTATCAAGCGGCACACCTGCGGACTCGAGATGTGCTGGTGTGAGCGTCGCACTGCTGATCGTGATCACTCCCACCCGCTTTCCTGGAGGCAACGTAGCCTGAACCCAGGGTACCTGCATTAACGATGAAGTCGCTACCGGCACGTCGGCCTGAGCCGCAAGCTCTTTCTGGTAAACACACAAGAAACCGCAATTCGTCGTAATGGCCTCCGCACCAAGACGAACGAGGTCTTGCGCCGCCTCTACAAAATCCGGCAGCAGTCCGCGGGCGCCTTGCAGCACGACCTTCTCGGGACTCGCCCCGCGGACCACGCGGAACAGCACGGGAAAAGGCCAAGTCACGGCGTTTCCCATGTCCCCCGGAATACGCGGAAAGCGTGCTTCCAGCATTAGTATGCCCAGCGGCGCGCCGTAGACGGCTTTACCTCCCCGTACAACGGTGGGATCTCGGAAAAAAGCCATTTCGCTCTACTCATAAAAACAGTACTGGTCACGCTGCTCAACGCGCCAGCGCATGGTCGCTTGCTCGGACGCGCTTAGTAGGATCAGACTGCTCTGGTTTCCTTACAAACGATCAACTGCTACAGCGCGAGAAGTCTTTTCTTCGGCGCTAGATCAGTTACTGGGTATATTAGCGATCTCGATAACTTTTCCAAGCGTTTCGTACTCCTTCAGTACGTACGCTCGTGCCTCTTCGGGTGACGTCGGCCGGCCGATTGATCCCATGGTTTCCAGCGTAGACTTGACGTCAGCCAGGCCAAGCGCGCGCCGCACCTCCGTCGAGAGTGTGTTGACGACGGTTTTAGGTGTCTTGCCGGGTGCGGCAATGACGAACCACACTTCGTAATTGAAGCCGGGCATTCCCAGCTCTGCGACAGTGGGCACTTTCGGCAATACCGGCGAGCGCTCCGTGCTGGTTACCGCGAGGCCGATTACTCTGCCATCGAGGATGAATGGAAGCGCCTGGCCGACCGCAGCGAAAAAAATCGACGCACGCATCGCGATTGCCTCTGTCATCGCTTCAGGTGCGCCCCTGAATGGAATGCCAGTATTCTTGAGCCTGGCTTCTCGCATGAACATCTCGCCTACCAGGTGCGTGGAAGTGCCGATCCCGGCGTGGCTCCAGTTCAACAGATCGCCCTTACGCCTGGCGTAATCGAGAAACTCCTTGAGCGTTTTCGGGCCGAGCTGGGAAGATACGACGAGCACATGCGGCGAGGAGGCGACGAGGCTGACCGCCTGGAAGTCGCGTGAGATGTTTATGGCCGCCTTGGGATAGAGGTGCGGCCTAATTGCAAACGCCGATGAATCGAAGAACAATGTGTAGCCGTCAGGTACCGAATTCGCTACAGTCTGCATGGCGATCATGCCGCCGGCGCCGCTTCGGTTATCAACTACGATCTGCTTGCCAAGAGACTCTGTCAGTTTCTGGCCGATCAACCGCGCCAGGACATCCGTCTGGGTGCCCGCGGTGAATGGAAGCATCATGCGCACGGGCTTGGTAGGATATTTGTCAGCTTGCGCCAAGGCATGCGCGGTCGCGCAGACGAGCGCGACAGTGGACAAACAATACACGACGTTGTTCATGATTTGCGGATCTCCGGCGCGGCGTTAACTGTCATTTCGAACACCGTGCCCTCGGAAACAAAAGCTTCCTTCACCGGTGGCGCCGCGAGCACCGCATCTGCAACATCGGCCAGCGTGGCGCCAACCGCGCGCACGCCAGCCGAGTCGCATGCCTCCTCGAGTTCGGAGAACACGACCCGCAGGCGTTGCGTTGCGCCTGCGCGCTCATCGCGATAGTCGTAGTGGTTATGCGTCATTAGGTTGATAACGGGCACGGCGGGGTTGCGTTCGATCACTTGTGAAACGATATTGCGCGCAATGGTCTTGTAACTCACCCCGTATTGGGCTTGCCAGTCCGTATCCGGCCGCAGGTCGGCGTGCATGCGGCGTTCCATACGTCCACTGAGCAGGGCGGAAAAATCCGCCGAGAGCGGCATCTCGGCGAAGTCGAGCTCGCCCGGAGCTTGCCGAAATTCAGCGTTGGCGCGATGCGGGTCGGGTTCCGTGCCGGTCCAGATCGCGCGAAATTCCCGCAGCACTCGGCCGGGCGCGGAACATGAACCGCCGCGAAAACCGCATTCGGTGAGGATCCTGAAAATCGCGTCGTTCGCCGAAAACGTCCCTGGTCGAAAGTACAGTGGCGGGGCCCCGATCGCCTCTTGCCATATCGCACTCGCCTCGCGCAAAAGTTCGTGTTGCTCGCCTGCCGGCAGGTCGCCATAGTGTCCCATGTAGCGTTTGCCGGCATGCCGCCACATCGAGTACTTCCATGGGTGCATGTGCAGGCCGAGGCAGGCGCCTTGGTCGGCCAGTTGGTTGAACATGGAAGCTTGCGCGACCGCGGTTTCAGGGTGTACGAAATAGGTCACTGGAAACCCGTGTGATCGCGCCATATCCCAGTAACCAAGCACCGCTCGCTCCCCAACGGTCCAGTCCGCGGGTCCCGACGCCGACGCGTCGCTGGTTACAGTCGTCGGTTCGCAATCCATTGTCAGCACTATCCGTATGTCTTTCATTACGGGTCTCCGAATTGTCGAGAGTGTCGTATGCGGCTGGCATGTCAGCCAATTAGGTATCGGCCCCACGAAAGGAGCCAGGTACTCACTCGTATGTTTCGGCCAGCGGATGAATCAAGGCGGCAGATCCGCGTCTGCGTGCGCGCTCAATTGCGGCGATCGCGTTGTTGGTTTTCGGCCGAGGCAACACTACCTGGGTCGGAAGATGCATCGTTACCCGACGCTCCACGGCCGGTGCGCTTTTTCACATCGAGCATGGCACCCATAGTCTTATCTTGTCTCACGTCTTCGAAATAGAAATAAGGGCGACGGCGCACGCGTCGCGATTGCCGCCATCGCCATATGATGATACCGCCAACCACAAGGAGATTGATGATGCCCCAGGCAATGGCCCATCCGCCGACGGCATTAGCCCATGTGATTACGTTCTCGATCGAAAGGCGTGACATGCTGGGCGCGACATAGAGTCGTTCAGCGTCGGGCGAAATGCGTTCCCTAAGTGCGTCTACTCACTTGACTCGACCACCGGGTTAGCAATATCAACTCACTTCGTCGGCGCTATCAACATAGACACACACGGGTTGACGAAGGCGTTGCGCATTGACTCATCCGTGGCCTCACAATGGGTGTTCAGGAAGGCGGCCCCGTCGCTCCCACGTCGCTTCGTCAGGCTTTTCACGCAAGCCACCATACTCCGTATTTGCTGCCTCGTGGTTCGGGCAGTAAATCGCAAAATAACGCGTCATACTCTTCTTAAACACCGCATAGCACTCGCACGCCCGCCGTTCAAGCCGAGGGCGGCCGATTACTGTGATGGTGGCGCTTCTGCACTGGATCAGGCCGTCACTGTGCAGTTGGGTCGCGACCTCCGTTACTCGTTCGCGCTGAACGCCCAGCATGTTGGCGATCAGCTCCTGCGTCATTTTGATTTCGTTGCCGGCGACGCGATCCAAGGTCATCAGTAACCAACGGCAGAACTGCTGGTCAATGGTATGGTGCCGGTTGCACGCAGAGGTTTGCCCCATCTGGGTAACCAAGGCGTGCGTGAATCGGAGTCCCCAGTGGCGCAGGTTGCTCGCAAGCGGCAGTTGTCGTCTCAGGATGCTGGCGGGAAGCCGATAAGCATATCCGGCGCATTGCACCGAGCCGCGACTTGACTTTGTTCCACCACCCATCAATAGCGACGTACCAATAAGTCCCTCGTACCCTGTCAACGCGAGCTGTGCCGAAGTCCCATCTTCCATAACTGCGATAAGTGCGATCACGCACGTCGTTGGAAAATACGCGTGACTCAAACGTTCGTTGGGCTCATAGACGGTCGAGCCCGCCGCCAGATGAATCAATTCAAGATGAGGGCGCAGGCGCTCATAGTCAGGTTCGGGCAGCGCTGCGATGATGAGGTCTTTTACATCGTCATCGCTTAGTACCGAGCGCGGGTGCCCTGCATGACCAAGCGCACTTGTGACCGCCGTAGTGTATTCAATCATGTAACTGCTCGGGCGATACAGAGTGCTGGTGCGGCGTGACAACGTTCATCCGCCGAAGCCTCAAACACTATGTGATGAGGTCGGGGTTAACAATAGCGCCAAGGCACTACTCCAACGCCCTACAGGCATCGTTAGCCATCAGGCATTCCATCGCGATCCCAGAACACGGTGTGCCCAACCGCCAAGCTGCATTTCCCTCGCCCATCATGTGAATACAGAAGGCCAGATGGGCAAGCCTCAGACCATTGTGTTAAACCGAGAAGCGCGCCGCCGTCCGTCTTAACCACTATGCCCGTTATCAAGTAAGTTATCGTCGCTGTGCTTGCGGTAGCCGTGTAACTCCATCAGGCGCGTGATGAACTTGTATGCGGGCGGCCATTCGCTCAGTCCGAGCCGATAGAGCCAGGTGTCGGCGAGTATGCGGACTCGTTCCGTTAGTGGTATCGGTCGAACACCGTATATATAGGCGCGCAGTGCATCGCGGATCGGTTCCGGTATGTAACCGTAGACTTGGTTTTCAGTGCTGGCGTGTTCTGCACGTCGGCGCTCACGGAGCAAATGGATCGAGCGGGTATCGCGACACCACACCAGGCCGCATTCCTTGCACTCTGCCCGACCGCTAGCGTCAAACTCTAAATGTGTGGCGTGAACTGGCACGATTACATGTCGCTGCGCCGATTGCAGCAGGCCGTCTATCGCGGCCTTGCAGTCCTTGCATAAATCCATAGCGCTCGTGAGACAGCGCTGCCGCGATAAAATTCGCCCGACAGACAAGGGAAAACCCGCCGAGGCGGGTTCTTTGTCTTGCTTTGTCGCCCGCAAGCGCGATTTCCGGCACCAAGCCGCTATCTCTGGTCGGGCGAAATGGGCACCAGCGTTACCAACGTTTCGAGCTCAGCGACGACACCGCAATCTCAGGTAGTACACACTTGGGGTGCCATTTCGCCACCAAAGATCAAAGCGTGTCATCAGAGCTTCCATCCTGCTGTGATCGCATGCCGTCATGGATCAGCATAGCGAACAACTTTACGGTGTCTTCCGTCAGAGTGAACACGTCCAGGTAGGTACGGCCGTGCGCGTGGGCGTATTGCTGAATCAGTCGCTGGCAGGCGGCGACATCGCCGAAGTAGAAGTCGTTCATTAGTCCTCCAAAGCATTGCAAACAATCACAGCGATATCGCGCGACCCGCGTTAAGATGGAATTACACTGCAAGGGCCTTCCAACGCGGCCGCGCAGTCCTTGCATAAATCCATAGCGCCAGTGAGACAGCGCGGACGCTTATAGATTCATCAGCCAGCGCACCACATAACCTGCCGAAGCGGGCTGTGGCCGAAATACTGCGATTACTGTTTTTTGCGACGGCGACTAAACGCCAGACCTGATAGCTCAAGTCCCACGAGGCAGAGCGAAGTGGGTCGCCGCCGCTCAGCGATACGTCCGACCGGGCAGCCGCTGTCACGTTTGCAACGATCGTACCGCGCTCGTACGTCTCAATAAACAGAGTGATTTTGCCCGCTGAACATCACTGCCGCAAATGATCCCTGGCTTTGTCGGGAGCGCGCATATCAACAATCGTCGCCAACTGGGCCGTGAGCGAGGAAACGCGCAAGGGACCGCTCGGCCATAAGAACGGCGATATCACCACGCACTACTCCGCCGCTGAGTTAGCCGAGCTCATCACTGCAGTGAACCGGATTGATCGGAGTTTAGAAACCCCGGCCATCGTCGTGCTGACGGCTGTAGCATGAAAACTGTTGCCAAACGGTTGAAGGAAACAAAATGGGTTAGGTGCTTAACCACCTAACGCACTAAGAACACTGGCGCGGCCGGAGAGATGCGAACTCCCTACCCCTTGGTTCGCAGGGCGCGGGTCGGCGCGCACTTGATCCCGCCATACAGATGGTTTGATCGATCGTGACCTGCGTAACTTGGAGATTGAGAGCGCCGGGTGGTGCGTATGAAACCGGTGCCGTCGTGCATGCTGAGATCAGCACGATACTCAGTAGTGACGGCAAATGGAGGCGCGCCCTCATCTCATGATTATTTCAGGGTGTAGCAAGTAACTCGTTTTGCACGCTGTCGAGACGTCGTCGTGATGAGTATTCGGTATCGCATTATCTGGGCATTGCTTCACACTCTGACCCTCACCTTCCGCATTCGAGGCTCGTTAGAGCTGCGTATCTAGCGTTTCGGCACTGGCACGTGAAGTGCATAAGAACCTGCACTTGACCAACCAATCAGATAGGTGAATGAATGAAATCGATACTCGATCGCTCCTTTCGCTACACGCCGAGCACAAGCACCGATCTGCGCAAAACATTCGCGCGACTACGTCGAGAGCAGCGCGCCAATGTGCCTGTGCGCGATGCGTCGCAGTCGAAGCTAGCCTCGGTCGAACATCTGCGGGTCGTCCAATAGCATGGCCGGCCACGCTGCTGCAAGGAAAGCGTTTCACGGATTTAAGTCGCTCGGTATTGGGCTGCTGCTGTTCGCTGCCACAGCGTCATCCTCTTGGTGTACCGAAACCGCAGGAATAGTGAAGACGGCATCCGGTGCGATTACAGTAATACGAGGTGCAGGAACGCCGCTCACCATCTCGGTCGGGCAACGGGTGTTCGCCGGTGATCGCATTGTTACCGGCAACGACGGTTATGTGGGCGTCACCATGCGTGACGACAGCCGATTCACCATCGGACCCAAAAGCGAATTTGCGATTCGCGATTTTAATTTCGACGCGACTACCTACCAGGGCAGTATCGGCGTTTCGTTCTTGAAAGGCACGGTGATGGTAGTGAGTGGCTTGATTGCGAAACACGCGCCCGATCGCGTCGATCTGCGCACGCTGTCGTCGACGATCGGAATTCGCGGCACTGAGTTTATCGTTGATGTCGGCGCAGGAGATGACACCGCAGTTGCCACGCTTAAACCGGTCGAGTAGATCCTGCAATGAGCGCCGATACCGGCGCCCAACACTCGACACTTAATTTGTTAAGCGTTGTGCACGCTCAAGTCCACGTTATGCTTATAGGGGGACGCGATGCTTGAAGTCAATCTCGCTCACGCCGATGCGGAGCTTCAGCAGTTCATTACTAACACTTGCTCAGAGATCGGCCAAGTGACGTCCGTAACAGTCTATCGGCTGCCGCACCCTTTTGCGCTGATCGAAATGTCACGCCGCAGTGAGTCCGCCGACCTGGCTGCACGCTTGCGCGGATCGAACTTCGGCATTTGCATGCGTGTTCGATTGAAACACAAGCCTTAGTTGGTGGCAGCGACTCACACGTCGTAGACCAGCCCACATTCAGTGGATGGTCTTACCAGAGACAACAACCCCCTCAGGGTTTCAGTGCTACTACATCTGCTGCGGCCAATGCCTGGCGCAGATTCGCCACGATTCGATATTCATCTATCTTCGGCGCCGAGGTCAGGCCTTGTTTGGTGACCGTCAGTGTGCGTTTCAAGGAAGCGATAGACGCACCGTAAAGGCGAGCGGCTAAGAAGCCGATCGCAGCCCCCAGATTGTGTGCTTCCCAGGCGCCGGGCTCACGTACTGCACGAAGGAAAACCGGTGGACTTCGTTCTTTGCTATCGGCAGTAAACGCACAAACTTCACAGTGCCGAACTGGGCGCAACGCTTTGCTAGAAGAGCTTGCAACTCGTGGTCAGCAGATGGATGTCTCATCGAGCACCGTGCCCTCACTTGACTTGCCGTATTAGCGTTCGTTCAGTCCAACTACAAAGGGTATCAATGCGGCAAAGTGCTCGCATCCCCCGTCACTCAGTCGGCTTCAGACTCAACATCGCTACTGTCTTCCGATACTTTGACGGGTTTGCCTAGCGAATAATGCTCGGTAATGAACTCGCGGCATAAGTTTGCCGCGTAGCCGCTGATCTGTACGATCTTAGTTCCCATACACGAATCGGTGACATGCGTGACCTCAATGCTGCACTGAAGAATGCGTTCCGGGTAGAGCTCGCACTTCAGTTCCATGACCGCGCCGACAGCAAGCGCGTCGTTGGACATGATCAGGAAGCCTTGGGTGCTCATGTTCTCAATCAAGCACGGTAGCCAGCCCCTCGCTGATGACAGCCATGCCCTCCGGGTTAGCGGGACGCGGGGCTCTCCGCGTAAGTCTGCCTTCTGTGCAGCCGCGAATTCGCTGCGGCACAGGACGATTCCCTTCTCACATCTGACGGCGTCTACCATGGGTCGACCACCGATAACTCTAGAAGCTGGCTACTGCTAACAGCCGGCCCGCTCGACGACGCGCAGATCATCCCTTGCACCATCAGTCTCGCGACAGCTTGATGATTCTTCGTTCCGACTTTTGCGGTCCTGGAGCCGAACTGGCCCGATACGGTCATGACGCCGTCCGTGACGACATATCTCGCATAATAGATTGCGCCATCGTCGATATAGCTCACGACACACAGCTGATTCGAAGACATTGTCACTTCCTCTGTAGATGCGCATAAGGCAAACCCGCTCACTACAAGCAACTAGCGTTAGCTGACAGCAATGTCGACATCCCGACGCTTTCATCAGCGGTCGCACGCTTGAGCGGCTTCTATGACAGCATCGCAATTGTTATGCCTGCGACAGTGTCGTGAGCATTCGGGCACGGGAAGCGAGACTCCACTTTCTGCAGCTGCATGTGCGTCTGGAGCAGCGCGATTGCATCGCAATGGACAACACTGGGAACGGTGACGCTCACTCAAAACGGTGTCAATGAAAGTGGATGTAAATGTGTGGTTGACGGGCGGCGTGCCATTCGATAGCACGGGCGAGCCTCAACATGCTTTGCCTTAAATCTTGACCTCATGCCTGATTCCATTAACCTGATTAGCCCGACTGGACAGTTAACTGCCGTGACCGGGATCACCAATACGCCGTTCGGCCCCTTCTCGAATGGCTTCGCATGCGGCGCATCCCCTCAAGGTGTGAGCGTCAACCACCCTTGGCAACTGTTCCTGCGGATCTAGCGGCACTGGCATAGCATGGGTGGAGTGGCGTCGGCGTGGTAGCCGTGAGACTCGGCGTCGTGAACACAGTCCGCGTAATGCATGAATGACTGTGCAGAGTCCGTGTTTCCGTCAGTGGAACGCCATCGCCAGCACACACCAGCCGTTGTCGTAAGCGGAACGCAGAACAGTACAGCCTTCTTCATAGTGAATCCCCTGGCGTGTTGAATGATGTTAGCGGCTCGCGTTTGTACCTGGCGTTGGCACGCAGACGAGAAGTTGTTATCTATACGACCCTGATCGCTGATGGGTATGCGCAGGTTCCGTGCCATCTTGGTGTGCCTGCTCGGCACATCGCCTGTAACCGCGTCGTCCGGTTTTGTGGTGGCGCAGGAGTGGTTCCCTTGACTGGCTTAGAAGCTGCTGATGCCTCAATGACGTTGGAGAGGGTCGTCGTCGAGATCACGCTGGCCGCGAGCAGACGAGTGGCGAAATGGTACACAGAGCGGTTCGGGCGAGCAGCACCTTGGGGCTTCGCGCATGTTCGCGTGCACGTCTTAAGCATACGTTTGCAAGGCGACTGCGGCCGCCGGTGTCCGTGATGAAACACGAAAGGTGTTAATCGGACATTGTCCGCCGCTGAGTTAGTCGAGCTCATCACTGCAGTGAACGGGATTGATCGGCGTCTTGAAACCCCGGCCATCACCGTACTGGGGGCTGCAGCATGAAAACCGTTGCAAAACTGTTGCAGGAAACAAAATGGGTTAGGTGCTTAAGCACCTAACCCACTGAGAATACTGGCGCGCCCGGAGAGATTCAAACTCCCCACCCCTTGGTTCGCAGTTTTAGGCCTGGCACGCAAGTGTTTGTAATTTAACGTAATGAGCTACACCGTCCGTCGCACAACTCTTGCAACTCAGCCCCACAGCGCCCAACGCGGTCGCGCAAAAGTCGCGCACTGGCGTCGCTTCTAATCTGGCGGATCGCCCGAAGTGGCGAGCGTTATTCAAGTACGTTCCTGTCAGTCCCCACTTGGTTGCGGGGACGCGCAAACAGCGTTAGAAGTATCTCAGCGCCTCTTATTGCGCGCCGCCTGACGTACACCGCGTTTCCTTCTAACGCGAGTTGCGGGGACCCGCTAGCAAACACCGAAGGCCTATTCGGTTGCGCTGACGCGTTACGTTGAATTGGCTCGGATCAGCGTTATATCCAGGCCATGATGATTGCGCTCCTCGTCTATATTTGCCGATCGCACACCCAACGTCGCCTGCCCAGGAAAGATCATCGCTCGCCGTCAATTCTCAAATTGATCGATGGTGAAGTGCGGCGCAGTGCGCACCGGCCAAACGGCCGGATATGAATGCACAATCCAGGTGATGGCCGTGTCCTTCGAGTAGCACACCACCCTGCCCCACCGTTCCCACAGCGAAAAGCCCTGGTATAGGATGACCTTCTGCAAGCACTTCAAAGTTCTCGCTGATTGGCAATCCACCTTCGGTTAATACGGCGTAGCTCTTGACCCGTCCCAAGGCGTAGAGGTTTGGAGGTGCAAGCGCAGGTCTTGCGCCCCTGTCTTTGGCGTTGTAACGCTGCATAGTGTTAACAAAGTTATCTCCGGCAAATCCAACTTGGCGGCCAGTTCGGTTGCGGTCCTTGCAGTCGCAAAGATATCGGATCTACAGCGCCGATAGTCTTCAATGTACGCATAACCGATGCCAGGAGCGGTCGACACAAAGTTGGGCCAGCGGGAAAATTTGTGAGCGAATGTCTGGTCGAACCCGATGTATGCTTCGTTGGGCGTTTGTCGCGCCAATGCTGAAGCCGGCGCTGAAAGCTCGTCGACAAAGCGTTCGCCTTGCCGGTTAATCAGAATCGCTCCTTCGCTGAACAATGCAGGAGACGGCCCAAGTACAGTCGTAAGAAATTTCATTAAAAACGGCCGCAGGATTCGCTGAGGCAACGCGCGCATCGCCCACGCGATAACGTTTCCTACAACGTGATACGGCGGAAGGCGCTGGATTAAATTGGCTTCAGCCGGAGGCACAAAGCGCATGATTGGCCCTCGCACGATGTCGCCGTTTGCCACACTTCAGCCCGCTGCTATGCCGAAACGGTAATCGTCCCCTGTGATCGTTTGGGCGACTCATTACGGAACGAGAGCGGCCAGCGGTGCGCACGCTCAAGGGCATGACGCCCGAACAAGCCGCGGTAGCCTATAAGCACATCATGGGATGAGTGCGATGCTTTGTACTATTGGACGGCTATGACCAAATCACTGGTTGCCCGTATCGAGCGCTTGGAAGAAACAGCGCGCAAGAATGAGCCTAGCGACGGGCTCGTCATCATTCGCAATATTGTCTACCCGGGCGAGGGTCATGCGGTGCTTGAGGGAATGAAGCTTCCGGACGGCGGCTTCATCGCGCGGCCGGCTGACGAAGAAGAGCAAGCGTCTATCGATCGCGTCGTTGCGCTACAGCGGCGACCCGGATGCGTCGTCAGGCTGATAACTCAACGCACTCCGCCGCCCCGGTGCGACAACCACCGACCGTTCAAAACGGGAACCTGTCAGATCTAGTCCCGACTACTACAGATAATGCGATCTCAACAAATCACCGCAGCTTTCGTTTTCCGGCAGGAAACGCATGCCCTGGACGGCTTGAAGTGGCAGCAGTCGTTTCGCACTTAATCACGCGGCCGAAACGCCCGGCAGTTTTCACTTCCCAATGACCGTCAACGCAACGACGAGCGAACTCGCGACAGTCGCTGCCGCTAGGCCGGCTAGCATCGCGCCGACTACAAGCGCGAGCATCTCGGTCACCACACTCTTAGTTGCAATCGCTATCGATGTCTTATCCATGTCAACTTATACCGCCATTCATTTGACGTGGCATACCAATACGTTGCGGCGTGTTGCTGAATAGCTTCCCGATGTGAACCCTGGTGCGGAAAAGACGCATGGGGATCCGCCAAACGCTCATGGCGTCGACGTTGCTGTCACTTTTTGCTGCCGGCGAATGTTGGCAATGACTTTCTTGATTTTTCCAAGCGACGTAGTAGGGCTGAGAGGGTAAGGTGGATTCGTGCCGAAATACTTTGCAGCGTTCTGCGCTAGTTCCGAATGGACGATGTCGAAGCGCGTCTTGTGCGGATGCGTTGATTCGCGCCAAAACTGTTCTATAGCGACCTTGATCCGCTCTTCGTTAGCGGTCGCCTGGTGAATCTCTAATTTATTGAGATCTCTTAGGCCGTGAGCCCTGTCCTCGTTTGCGGGCTGCTGACCGTATACTATTCGAGCCAGCAAAGCGTCCCTCTCGTCTGGAGTCATGTTAGGAGCGTCATGTCCGTGAAGATCATCGGAACTCACACTCAGGTTTGGATCGTGTAGTGGGACAGCACCAACGTCCGGCTGGTGGCTTGTCGCTTCTCCAGCAGCTTCCCGTTTGAACTGACCCGCACGCTGGGCGTTGCTTTGCGCCCTCGCCGACAGAGGCGCAGCGCCGCCGTCGGTGTCAACGTCACCCATTAGCTGACAGTTTCTGACGATGTTGGCCTTGCACTCGATGGACGCATGTCGAGCAACTGCCTTAATACGTAAGGCGGCCGATAAAGGCGCCCAAGCGATTAACTGAGACGCTAATGCCCCGTTTACGTCTGTCGCTGTTTTTTGGTCGCCAGCACTTTCGCTATTGTCAGCGCGCAGTGCGCTTGTTGACAGCTCTTGAGCAATTTCTTCATCGTCGTCAACAGTGCCTATGTCCATCACACGCCGAGCGCCTTGGACGAGGCGTGCGCCGTTACTGCGGTTAACGGCCGGTTTCTCGTCTAAGAGCGAATGCCATTCAGCTTCATCAGACGCAGCCCGGCTTCTAATGGGGCGTTTGTTGCCTGCAGACTTTTTGATGATCACTTGCTCTCCTTGTCGTGAATCTGAAGCGCAGGCCACTGAAGCGCGGCCCGGTAATACCCTGGTTTGAACGCTACGGAAGCACAGGTGTGCCTTTGCACGGTGCGGCCCCTCTAGTGCTTGGTCGCTTGCGCTACCATAACTGGCGATAGCTTTTCGCCGTCCGGTTGACCCAAATAGCCCAGGCGAATAGCGGCGGTCCGGTGTCCAAACGCTGTTCCGCCCATGGCGCGGGACACTTCATGGCTCTGTTTTGTATTTCCCATCTCGACGAATACGAGACGCCCGTCCGGTAATGCCGGCATGAGCCTTATCTTCGTGACTTGCCCAAAACACCCGCAACGCTCGATGATGAGATCGAGCAGCCGTTGCTCTGATAGCCCGCGTGGCACGACCAAGATTGGATCCCCCTCCCAAGTGAAACCATATTAATCAAGCCCGTCTCAAGTGACATGTGTATTACGTCGCATCGTTAGCAAAATACTCACGTGATTCTTGTGGCGCTGCCGGCGACCCAGTCAGCGTATACGGGCGAGCGTGGCGAAAGGCGTGCACTGCGAGCCACACTTGAACGGATAAGTACACGGCAAACAGCAATGGACTAAAAGACAACAGCATGACGCCGAGCAAGCCGCGGTAGCGTGTAAGCAGATCATGGGATGAGTGCGGTGCTCTTACTGTGGAACGACTATGAGCAAATCATTGGTTGCGCGTATAGAGCGCTTGGAAGAAACAAGACGCAAGAATCAGCCGGATGAGGGGTTGGTAATCATTCGCAATATTGTTTTCCCGGGCGAGGGTCATGCGGTGCTTGAGGGGATGTGCTCGCGTGAACACGCCAAAGCATGACGATGCCTCATTGATGGAACCGATAGCGGTCAGCTAAAGAAGACGGCTTGACGTTAACTCGTCGTCCTAGTTGTTTGGCGCTGGCCCAGGGCTAGCCCTTAGCGTCAGATTATGTGCACGATCGCCTTAATGCTAGTATTCGCGGAAGTATAGGGTTACAAGCCCAGCGGAGGCGCGCAATGCAGATCCCTCGCACATTCAAATGTTGTCGGACCGTCATCACGACTCTATTGCTGTGCGCTGGGGCGACGAATGCCGCGGATGAATATCCATCGAAACCGGGGCGCTTGATATTGCCGTTTGGCGCGGGGGCATCCACTGACATAATTGGACGCATCTTTGCGCAGCGCTTCAGCGAGGCGTGGGGGCAAACACTTGTGGTGGACAACCGTGCGGGGGCCGCCGGCATAATCGGCACCGAGATTGGCGCGCGCGCCGCACCCGACGGCTACACCATAATGACTTATGGCATCAATCAGGCGATTACTCCTGCACTCTACAAAAACATCCCTTACGACCACTTGCGCGATTTCACGCCGATCTCGCTCTACGCTACGATGCCCAACATTCTGTGCGTAACGCCATCGTTGCCGGTGGCAAACGTCAGCGCGTTCGTCGCATACATCAAGGCTAATCCCGGAAAATTTAAATATGCATCCTCGGGCGTCGGCGCGTCGCCGCATCTCACCATGGAGTACTTCAAATCGGTGACCGGCATCGATCTCATTCACGTGCCTTACAAAAATTCTTCACAGGGCTACACCGATACTATCAGCGGCGAAATTCAGGCGTTCTTCTTCAATCTTCCTGGACCGTTACCTTATATCAAGGCGGGACGGTTACGCGCACTTGCCGTCACGTCGGCGAAGCGCGCCCCCCAAGTGCCCGATCTGCCGACAGTGATCGAGTCCGGCATCCCTGATTTCGAAGTGACTGTTTGGCAGGGGTATGCGGTACCCAAAAGCACGCCGCAGCCCATAGTCGACAAAATTCACGCCGCCATGATGAAGGCGCTTGCGCTGCCGGAGTTGCACAAACGGTTCATCGACAGCGGCGTTATCGCGGCGCCGCTCAC